>Ga0123357_10004325_pt1 | contig 16638 bp, 10 predicted proteins | sample TergutEmb28metaG_FD_89873 | JGI IMG/M metagenome (GOLD analysis project Ga0123357, IMG submission 89873) | Embiratermes neotenicus P4 segment gut microbial communities from Petit-Saut dam, French Guiana - Emb289 P4 | ecosystem: Host-associated > Arthropoda: Insects > Digestive system > Gut ... | reverse complement strand
GCACTCCATTCTATGGACAAACGATGGCACGTGCTAGGTATTGTCACATACTACGCTTTCTACATTTCACGGGCAATAATAGGAATGGAGTTGACAGGACAGATGACAGACTGTGGAAAATACGAGACTTGTTTGAAATTATAAGAATGAACTTTTCAAAATTATACAACCCTTCTGAACATTTGGCATTGGATGAAGTCATTGTGAAATTCAAGGGAAGGGTATTATTCAAACAGTACATCCCGAAAAAACGCAAACGTTTCGGCATCATAATGTTCAAATTATGTGACGCTACTGGATATACATATGACATGAATGTTTACCTCGGTAAAGACAGACAAAGGGTGGCACAACACCTGACAGCAACTCACACTAGAGTGACTAATCTGACAAGGGGTGTAGAAGGATTTGGCCATAAACTGTACATGGACAACTTCTTTTCCTCCCCTGATCTGTTTGATGACTTGGCCCAGAAAAAAAATTTCTTGTTGTGGGACTGTGAGACTACATAGATAGGGCATGCACAAGGACCTCAAACCCAAGACACTGAGACTGAAACGTGGTGACATTCGAGTAAGGACCAAGGGTAACTTGACGGCTGTGGTGTGATAGGACAAGAGAGACGTGTGCCTCCTGACAAACATTCACGATCCACCCAGAGAAGGCAGTTATCACGATGAACACAGGAACGCGATAAAGCCGAAAATTGTGGCGGATTATAACCGTCACATGGGGCATGTTGATAATGCAGATAGGATGGCCAATAGCTACACGGCCAGCCATCGAACATGGAAGTGGACAACAAAGCTCTTTTTCCACCTGTTGGACCTGGCCATTGTCAACAGTTACGTCCTTTAATCTTCATGTGGTGGGAAGAAAGTCTCGCACAGATTTTCGACTCACCCTTATCAGCGAGATGCTGGCATGGTCTGGGCATGAGCCACGACCATCCATGCCTGTAGGGAGACCAGCCGCAGCTTCTAATAACACTGGAAGACTGGACACATGTCACAATAAGCACTGGCCTGGCCGCAGTAACACGAAACAGTGATGTCGCGTGTGTTCAGTGGGGGTGTGAAGCGAACAGTGATATTCAGATGTGTCAAGTGTGACATGGCGCTTTGTCCTGATCGAAAGTGTTTTGAAGATTACCATACAAAGACCAACTTGTAAGACATCTATTCGTCCATCCTCCATACAAAGAGTTGAAGCCTCGATCGCAATGTAAGTAAAAGAACATGGATATTTACAAGTTCATTTATAAACTTATCTTCTCCGTTACGCAGTTAAGGATATTATAGCATTTTAAAGGTATTCTGAGCAATGTCTGTTTCCTTCCATACAAAATGCTTTTTGTTTCACAAATTTATCCCACTTAGTTCTTGAAATATTCAGGTTTTTCGAATATCATGCACAAAATTTAAATACCCTGCAGAAAAATTTGGCGAGCTGGGACTTACAGTTGGGATTTAACTCGGTGTTTAAGGTGTTAACATTTGGTGTTAAAGCACTGTTACTGAATTGCACTCCGTACATTGTATGTTAAATCCATGTTTGTGCATGCATGTGTCTGTGCCCCACCTTTTTAGAAAACATGGCTTAAAAGCTTAGCCACTATAGGCCACCATGTCTCTTTTCTTCATTTTCCACAGCCTATATACCAACATGGCAAATACATGAACTTGTGACATGGGAATGACAATAGCATGACTTAATTTAGGGTCCCGTGATATCATCAGTAACATAACAGACCCACAGGCCTAATCTGTGTTATAGAGAAACAACCTTCATGAGTTCTGTTTCAATTGAGCCTGACCATTTTTATTTTATTTTATTCACAGGATCACTTGCAGTGGCACGATGCAATGTTGACCACCATTCCTCCTGGGATGCTGACTTCAAACCTCTGTGATAACTCATGTGAGTTGCCAGCACTACTGATGCTGAGTCATGAGCACCAGCTGGCCGCTTTACAGCTCTCTCATTATGTCTACAAGTTGCTGTCCATCATCCAACAACAGATGACTTCCATAAATAGGTTGGTTGCTCGTGGGTGGTGGTGGTGAGGGGTGGGGGGTTTGTAGTGATAAACCATTCATATTAGCAATACTATGGTTCGCTTTTTAACAAAGTCTCCTTCATTCCTGTTTGCCTTACTGTAATCACTTTTCTTATATGTTTCCCCTCCCTTCATGTCTTTCATATCTTTTCCTCAGCTCAGCTGTCCATGGAAATTCCCTTTTATACATGGAATGAAGATGTGCATTGCCCCTTATCTCTGCTTTTTGCACCAATTTTTTCCTCTTTTGTAAACTAAAACAATAATTTCTTCCTTCATTTGCAGTCTCCATATGTCTCATCATTCTCTATTTAGTTTTTTTTTTTCTTCTTCTTCTTTCTGTCTGAAAGTAATTTGAATTTTTTGTCATTTATGTAAATTTATTTTCCAAGAGGATAATTCTTGTCCATTATCATTTTCTTCAGTTTTGGCTTTGAAACTTCCTATGGGGGATACTTTGTAAGGTGGTGATATGTGATGAGCTGTTATTTCTTCTTTGTGACAATTTACTTAGAACATTCTTGTGTTTTTTGTGTCAGTCTTCAGGCTCAGCTGTCTGCATACAAGTCCCAACTGAGTCAGGATGATGGGCGTGAACGCCGTCCTGCATACAGGCACAACCAGCAACTGGAGGAATTGCGTAACCTGCAGGACAGACTCACACAGGAAAAGGAGGCATGGCAGCGGGAGAAGGATGCTGAGGAGAAATATGTAGAGGAGAAGAAGGCAGAGCTGCAGAGATTGCAGGTGAGGATTCTACAGGGTTGTTAGTAGTCAGCATGTCTATAAATGCAACTTGTCAGTCAATAACACAACTCTTTATTTTATATACAATAAAAATAGTATATTGTCAGGGTGACATGTTTTGACCTTCATTAGGTCATCTTCATGCCCTCTGAGAAAACAGATCCAAGAGCTATTTATATTTCAATGCATTGTCAGATACCACAATGCATTGAAATATAAATAGCTCTTGGATCTGTTTTCTCAGAGGGCCTGAAGAAGACCTAATAAAGGTCGAAACATGTCACCCTGACAGTATACTATTTTTATTGTATATAAAATAAAGTGTTGTTGTATTGACTGACAAGTTGTATTTATATGTTACAACGCTTCAGGATAGAAAACATTAAAGTCAACATGTCTGTCATGCAATATCAGAATTTTGTGCATGCATGGGTCTTGCATAGAGCTGCCATTTGCTCCATTTTTCCCAGGACAGTCTCCTGTTTAAAAGTAAAATCAGTGTCCCAAGAACTTCGGAAATTCCAGTGCCCCTTCTTTTTAATTTGGTGGTTTTATGATTTGAGTCACTGTAATAATACACTTTTTCTCTAACCTACACTAGGGGTTAGTGAGTCATTATTTTTTATCGTGATTTCATATGTGTGTTGGCAGAGATTGATAAGGCATTTGCTTAGTAATATTGAAGGTGTTGTGAAATTGTAGCACATTTTCTTCCATTCTTCACATGTTGTCTGGTTCTGGTGGTGAAGATGGAGATGTCTTTGTGGAACATCAGCACTTGATTTATTAATTGCCATCAGGGTCATAATGCTGAAAAGAAAGTGCTGTATTAACGACAGGATAAGAAGTAAATTCCCATTCATCGAAAGACAAGGTGAAAATGTATAATGCACACTTTGTTGTGTACAATTGTTTATTGCACATGGAGGGCAGTCAAGTATTATGAACCATGTAAAAAATGAATAAACATAAAATTATTGTGGAAAGCAGGACATGAAAGAACACAGTAAGCAGTTATCCACAGGTAAAAACTGTTGGTGAAAGGGAGTGACAATTAGCAGCACAAGAAGCTACATTAGCTTTTCACACAGCAGTGTACAGCTGTAGTTTTAAGTCAATGGACAGCACCACAGTCATAATTAAAACCCTTTTCAACCAGAAAATGACATATTGTCAAAACCAAGGCAATTATCACCAAGTTTGTGGTACTATATACTGTGAAACAAGTACTGAATTATCTGAAAGAAGCTCATTTAATTTTAATTATCCTTGATTCATCTGATCACTTGTATAAGGGTTTTGTAAGTCTGTGTTCAGTGAACATTCAAAACAGCACAACAGGAATTAATCACATTAAGATTGTAACCTTGAACTTAAAGCTGGTCACCCTTCTTATTAGACATTATCATTCTGTGAAATGTATAATGGTGAAGACCTTAGAATTAGTGAGCCTGTATGGAGAAATGTCTGATCTTTTGACCTTTTATGTCCTAGAATTCCTTAAGAAATTTGAACTTGATGTCAGGGTGAATAGTCTCTGGAGACCACACAAATACAAATTTTGGAGATAAGAAAAGGAATGGAAAGTATAATTTTTACCGCCAGTTTCAAGAAGGAAACAGCCAACAATTTGACTGTTATTGGATATTCTGCTCATGCGCACATTGTTGTTAAAACAGCTTCTGATTACTGATATTCTTTCAATCGTAGGAAAAGTCTACCAGCACTTTCACATTCTTACTGTACATGTTGAAGCTCTGAAGTCCTGCAAATTTACAGAAACAGAATATAGAGCTATCCTAGAACACAGCAAGACAAGGTGGATATCCCTCTTACCAGCCATACGTTTTCTCTTTCTTTTTGTTGGATTGCCTACTTCCTTATAATTGAAAGTGTCCCATTATCTTTAAGAATTATATTAAAATCTCCTTGTACTTAACATTCTTCATTTCCTTGACAGTCTAATAAGAATTTTTCCTGTGCCATTCAGAATATTGAAAAGCAAAGCTCAAGTGTACTTTAAGTGAAAAGTGAAGTATATAAACTGTTGGTGTAGTCACTTTACAGAAAATCTCAGAGTTTCTGTACATCTGTTTTGCAAGATTACCTAAAAGCATTAGAGGAAGAGGGTCAAGTAACCTTCGAAGAATTTGAGAGCTACTGTGGTCATTTCTATCAAACTTGTATTGGGTTTATACAAGAATGGTATGTTCCATTTCTTGCACCTCTTCATTGCATGGATTCGATCAGCTTGAAGAAGGTGCCTTGTTGGAAATATGTTCAAGAATACTGTTGTTTCATTAAAACTGTTACCACAGATTTTACTCTGGTTGAAGAAGAATTGTTGGACAATTTTCATGTGCGAAGATTAATCTTGCAGAGAAGTTAAAAGAATGGAATGAGAATTCAGACATCACTTGTGATGAAAAATGGAGTGATGTGTTCCAGTATTTCAAGAAAGAAAGTATAAGTTTAAAGAACATAAGTTGTTTGGTTAAATCTTCATTTGCAGTTCTGGGTTTGAATGCTGCAATCAAATGCCCTGTAGTGAGATGAGAAGAAGAGACTGAAGCTAGAAACTGAAAGTTGTGATCAAAACAAAATTTCACCAGACAAGTATTCCATAACAGATGAACAAGTTCTTCCAGATCATGGAAAGAATAAGTTAGAGACTAATAAATGTTTTGTAATGCTATAATTTTTTGTTTTCTGTTTTTTAAATATGCTTTACAAGTGTTAGTGGTGATTACAATCAGATTTTTTAAATCTTGCACAGACAGGGTGCCTCTGCTTGTATGTGCTATACAGTCTGCCTTCCTAATGCAATTGAATATTGCTCTGCACATGCACAACTTTATTTTGTCATCTGTTTAGTGTTAGATCAGAACTTAATGAATGGACATTTGCAAAGGGTCTTACATAGTGGACTTAAAGCACTTGTGAATGTATGAGTGGTAGCTCATTTGGAAAAACTAATTTAAAAAATTTTTCCCTTTTCCCCCATATGTTACACTTTTATTATTACTACCACCACTCCTCCTCCTCCTCCTCCTCCTCCTCCTCCTCCTCCTACTCCTACTCCTACTCCTCCAAGTGTCCCATTTTTATTCTTGAAGCATTCACAGTGACATCAAGTGAAATGTTCTCAGGCAGTCAGACATATCAAGATGTGAAGGTCTTCCAACATTTCAGGGACTGACTCCTCCCCATCTACAGGGTGTTGCTTGTGGCTTGGTAGAACCAAAACTGATAACTAGGTGTCCTACTTTGTGTTGTGTATATCTCTGTTCAGCCTGGGCGCAGGATGGAATCAGAGGGATCGCATTCCATCCTGTGCCCAGACTGGACAGAGTTATACACAACACAGGGTAGAACACCTAGTTATCAGTTGTGGTTCTACCAAGCTACCAGCAACACCCTGAAGATGGGGACAGATTCAGTCCTGGAACATTGGAAATCCTTCACATCTTGACATGGCTGTCTGCTGGAGAACATTTCATTAAATGTCAAAATTTTCCCGAAAAATATTATGGGAACCCCAGTGTTACAGTAAACTAACATGCTTCAGGACCAGGTACGAGCAGAACAACATGATGTCACCCAGCAGAGGGAGCAGCTGTATCGGAAGCTGGAAATGCTGACAAATCAAGGTATCCTCATCAGTCTACCCACAGTGACTGGAGCACTGCCCCATGAGGATACACTTTTTAGTCAAGGAATCAACATTAGTCAGAACACAGATGATTCAAGTCCAAGTACAGGAGGTGAATCCACAGTCTCATCTCCAACCACTGTTGTTGATCCTCGGCGCAAGTTGGAATCCAAGTGGAAAAGTGGTCCAAACAAATCCACATTACCCCTTAATCTCATCAGTACCACCAACCAACAGAAAGTAGCTCCAAACGTGCAGGTGAAGCAGCAGCTGCCTCTGAAACTGGCAACTAAACTCAGCTCATCCATGACTGGGGGAGTGCAGCAGATGCTTCCCCTCAAGTTGAGTCAGGGATCTGACTCCCGTCGGAGCAGTGGATCAGGCACTGGGTACCAGAGGCTTAGCTCTGGCAGCAGTCACACACGAACTGGCAGCAGCCCTGCCATGATGCAGAATTCTGATGTGGGTCCAAGCAGGACCGAGGGCACCACTCGTACTAATACATACCCAAAAGTACCAGACCGGTCCCGAATTCACAGCCCTGACTCACATCCCCACACACCCACAGGTCCTGCCCCCCAGGCATCTGAGGAAGAGGTGATCTTCTTTTGATGCAGCAACATTATGGTGTGTCTTGGTTACTGTTTTCACAGTGTAGTGTGACATTTGTTACTGTGTTCACAATGTGGTGTGACCTGTGTTACTTCCACCGGCCTTATTGGTGCGACTCTCAGCAGTATTGTCCTTTTTATACTGTATATATTTACAATTGTCATTCCCTCCACGTTAAGGAAAAAAGTCTTTTATATCTGATTTTGACAGATTTTACTTTTATTCATAATTTTTGTTGTGTATTTGTAAAGTACAGTTAGTTACCTTTCATTATGTTGAACTTAATTTTGAATTGTTATATAGTGTCTTCCTATATATTGTACCTAGTTCACAGTAAATTTCTCTCACTCACTGTGACAGTATTACTATCAGTTAATGGCAGTGACTCAGTGTACTCAGTAGCAAGGGGGTGGTGTACTTATGGCCTACTGTGAATGTCTTTCCATTTCTGTAGGTGAGAAGTATTTTTGTAAGATTTTTAATTATTCTTCAACTAGTGCAAATACCTGACTGTGCAATAAGTTGGGGTCTTGCTGTTGTGTTTCTCATTATGGGACACATGCATTTGCAGGCTGTTGGCCCTTCATTTTCCACTAAAATGGTTACTCTTTCCTTCTTCATCAAGTTGCAAGGGAAACTGGCTTTTAATATATCAGCACAGAATCGTAAGACTGTTGTTAATCATCGTAAAGGATATGACCAAATGGCTTCCATCTGTGTTTTGGTCTTCCAACATTCCTCTTTCTTTTTACTTTTGTGATTTGACAGTGGCAGTAGGATAGGATTCTTTATCCACTCTTTCCACATGTTCCTACTATTTAGTTGGCCATGCAGAAAATTTTTTACTTTGATGGTGCTTACTAATGAACTGACCTAGACATGTAAAATTTGACAAAAGGGATAGATCATTTAGATATCTACACATTATGTATAAAATATGTTTTGTAAGTCAATAAAGTTCTCCCTGCAGATGCCATGAAGGCATGTAGATGGAGTTGAGGTATGGCTCCACTCTTTCTGAACCTTGATACCAGATGGAGGTGAGTACAAACATCATGACATTAATAAATTTTTCACGAAGGTACAAATAAAAAGCATTCGGAGTGTAATAGATTTATTGGATCAGACATATATGGATCAGGTAACAGGCATGATGAGTTTTCCCTGAGACTCCTTGGGGTAATCTTTGATCTGTCTGTTAAATTTCACTGTATTGTTGACTCTTGTTACCAATCTCAGCAACTTCATTCAGTGCCCTGTTGTTTTAAAAACTCGTAACCCATCAATGAATAAAATTATTTTTGTTACAGGAGAGAGAATGTTAAGACAGGTTCATCATGTGTTTTCTGTACTTTCCTCACTGTATAAAGCAAAGCATTGTTTTATTGTGGTCCTGTTGCCAGCCCTTATGCTGCACAGGAATGAATGAGTGATTTATAACTTCTCTTACTGAATATATTTTCTTATAGAAGTTTGTGTTTGGTGTATGAGAGGGTGTACATGTAGGAGGGTTGTATTCATATTATACTGACAGTTAATTTATCATGGTAACGTTAATATTGTAAGAACTCTTTACAGGATGTCTGTATATATGATTGTGCAAGTAAAGACACTGTTTTTGATTGAGAATCAACAAAGGTCCTGGTCATTTATATATGTGCCATACATTTGGCTTGTTATGACTAGATGATCTTACGATGTAAAATCATTCTAACTTTATTCCTCACAGAACCCAATGGCCTGTTCCTACCCTGAAATACCCATTCCTCATACTTCAGTATGCTGCATATGATGCAGGGGAAGAGGCATGAAATTGGTTTTGTCTGCACTGAAGTATGTTCCTTTGGGTTTTGCCTACATGAATATTCAGGTGGGTTCTGTCTAGGGTATATTTTGATGGCTTATGTGTATATTACGGTACATTTTGTTTGGTTGAGGCCTCCACTGTCTGGGATGTTCTGTGGCATAGGTTGCTATTTGTTAGTTGGTTGTAGTTGGTAAATAAATACCAATCTAGACATTGTAACATCCCAGAGAAGCAGAGGCCTGAATTGCACTGTAGCAGAAGCAAGAAATTCCATTTGGTTGTTTATCTACATTAATTTTCATTTTGGTGGTTAGTAATACACACAAGTATGTTTTGATGGGTTGTGTGTGCACTCACATATTGTCTGGTTATCTTTCCCTGCTTACAGCAAACTTCATAAAGGATGAGAAGAGTACACTGCTTCCACATTCCCGCTTTGTAGATTGAAGAATCACTTTTGTCTGTTACAGAATGTACTTGGGATTGATGATATTAGGCAAGAGGGAAATAACATACAGCTGAGCCAGTACTGTTAAACCTCGTTAATTTGATATCAGTTAATTTGAAGGAAATGTCATTCCCCAGCTCAAAGTGTGGGGCTTTTAACGTAAATTAAAGTGGTTAAATCAAAATACTGTTTATTTTTAATTTGAAGTAGTTTTTCTGCCCAAGAGTGACTACAATTTGTATTATTCAGAGTTATTTTAGTGTAAACTCATGCTTCTTTGAACAAGCGCACTAGCACATACATTCTACACTCCTCGAAATTCCTTCAGCCTTTCAGATAGTGTTATCTGTCGTGCAACAAAACCATGTGAAGCAAACATAAGTCATGACGTGTGCTGTTGCCTGCCATGAAATTTGAGGTGACAAAAACACGTGTTTTGTACATTGAGAAATGCTGCCATGTCTTGTCACATTTTTGGATTTGTAGTTGTTTGTTCCACATAGTGTGGAAAGTATGAGTGAAAACAAGAGAAAAACGCAGGCAGGACAATAGCAGAAAAACTGGCCATGATTAGAGAAGTGCACAAAATTGAAAGAAGTAAAAGTGAAATACCCAGGCTTATGGACTCCCAATCTTATAAACAGTTACAAAATCAGGATTAACAGCAGGCTGTGCAAGGTGCAGTATTTCGAAATGATTGAGGAATTGTGATGTGAAACATGGCAATGTGGAAGACGAGTTGTTTGAATGGTTTTGCCATACATGAAAGAACGGTGTTGCAGTGGCTGGACAAACGGTAGTGAAATAGCTGCGAAGATGGGAATTAATTTTAAATGTTTCAACTGATGGCTGCAGCATTTCAAAAAGAGGCATAACATTGCATGGCACTCAGTGAGTGTAGAAGGTGCTTCACCAGTCCTGGATTCAGCAGAGAAGTGGCGAGAAAATGTGAAACCAATCAGCATCTACTATGAACTGGAGGACGTTTCCAAACAGGACAAAAGTCACTTTTTTACAATACACACCCGAAGACAACTGTAGCGTTAAAGGGAGTGAAGTACCTGGGAGGGGTGGGGTGTAACATCCATGTGACAGTTTTGAAATGTTACAGTGTGGATGTTAGCAAAGCCCTCTGTCCATTAATTGTCAGAAATTTGAAAAGCTACGTTGCTTGAAATGTTTGAGGCATTACTCACGTGAGAATACCAATCATCTAAAAATGCATGGATGACTGGAAGATTGTACAGAGAGTGGCTGGTCTCTTTCGAGACGAAAATGGCTTGCTAGAAGAGGTATGTACCTCTGTTATTGGATCAGTGTGCTGCCCATAGCAGCGATTGCCCTACCATGAAACATGTGTGCCTCCTGTACCTTCAGGACATGAGGAGAAATCACCTGTGAGTAGCAAATGAATTTTTTTTTTTTTTTTTTTTTTTTTGGTGCTTCAGCATTGTTTGTAGAAGTTTCTGAATAAACCAGTTTAATGAGTTGTGAAACTTTTAAAGTCGCCCGTTTTTCTGGCTAACCCCCTACGTTTGTGTTTATGAAAACTTAAAAATTGCTACATAATAAATCGAAACATAAGTGTGAGCAGCAACAGGTACACGAACGAGGGTGGGGTACAAGCATGTAAACATGTAAGACTGACTGGACACACATAGGAACAGATGTATACCTGTTACAGGTTGGAATCTTCGTGGAATTTTAACACTACAGCGCCATTTACGGCGCTGTGGTGCGTTACTGTAGCCGGCCGGCCTCGTTGGTCGTGGTTAAAGCATAAACCTTATGAGAACTGGTGGAACTGTGTATGATATCAGCAAAGAAACCCCCTGCCATACAAGAAGTTGTCCTCCCAAATTCCTTATGGCACAAAAAATTGCAATCTTCGAAATTATTACAAACGAATACACTCATTTGACCCTATAGCTTGTTACATTACATTACACTCCGTCCGTCACGTTTCCTCAGATCTAAATATAGTGTAGAGTCATAAGGTATATTTATTGCCTAATATGTTTATTATTTGGTGTGTAATAAATACGGTAGTGATACAATGCGTGGATAATGCAGAATGTTAATATTAAAATTGTAGTATTCCGGGTTATGGGATCGTGTAATCGGACTTGTGGGTAACGATTTTTCAGTCAGGAAATACTGCGTCCATCTTCTGATGACCTTTGAAGACACAATGCTTCTCCAAAACATCCATACCCTTGTACCAGACTATACGGTGCCCTAATACAGACCTGTTATGAATCCTCCCAACTCTGAACACCTCAAATCCTGTAGCAAAGAAGATTAACAATTGAAGTGTGAATGGAAATGTGACATTGGGAAAACTGAATTACAGAAGAGCAGTATAATTTTAGAGACACAGTATTTAATATAATGTACAACACACAAAAATTATCTCCATTCTAACTTTTTTTAATTCTTCGCAGTCAATAAGTAACAGTGATTTTCAAATGTTTCCTTGCTGTATATTCAGTAATACGTAATGTTTACCTTTAGTGGGTATTCCAGACAGACTCTACCCTAAGAAAAATTTTACACATTTTAAACAACCCCTGAAAATAGGGCTTTTAGGTTACTGGTGACAAGGACCCCTTGCCATCTAACCTTTTGTTAAAAATAAACTGCCCACCTCTGCATCACGTCTAGATATTCAAATGTTTTTAAATAAATCAGAGTGATCTTATGGACAGACATAGTACCAGCCTGATTACATCAAATAAGCAATATTAACTGAAGGTCACAGTTGTATATGTAATACAGAAATTGGTCTCTGTACATGCCACATGGAGGTACAACCCAACTCATTCCAGGCGTCGGCATTAGATAGGGCAATGGTTAGCCTCAAACTCCATACCCTATGAATAAAAGGTCTTAACGTTCCTATAAAAGAGAAAAATCTCTTGCCCCGTCAGGAATCGAACTCTAGTCCATAACGTAGTCATCATATATTGCATACAATTAGCGACAGAATATGCCTACTGCACAATACTTCTCTCTTCAAACCGCAGTAATTGTTTTCACTGACTTAAGATTTCTGTGTGGCCATTTTCAGGCATTTATAAAAAAAGTATCCAATCTGTAAAACATGCGAACTTGTAATACTATTTTAAAATCATAAGCACAACAAAATTTAACAAACTAAAATTAAAACACACTGTCGTATGATAAATTGATGCTGCGAGTTATACGTAGCATCATCAGTCAGCAAACAACAGGTTGCGTTTTAAAATAACAGTTATTCAACAGAGTGCGGTTTTAAGAATATAAATGTACCAATGTAATGTTAAGTCTCTTTATAGTTTTAATTGTATTCTGCATTTATGGAAATGTATTTTAATTTAATTTGAACCATCTACCGAAATTAAAAAAAAAAACTATATACTGATTCATACTAACGCGTTACTCCATTTTTCTAAAGCAAAAACATGGTTGTTTACTGTGAGAATTACAAAAACACGCATGTCAATTGTAGGACTAGATGCTAAGCTCTCTTCTAAACGTTAAAGCTGTGTCTAAAATTATTAACATACATAAACATTAACGCAAAAACACGTACATTTGGTAAAATATGGAAGCGCAGCATTCGCTGGTGTAAAAACAGCACAAAACGCAATACCTTTTATTAATAAGAATAAGATTCAAAAAAGAAAAAATAATAAACTAAAATGAACTTTCGGGAGCCACTCTCGCTTACGTCATTCATATCCGAAACTAAAATAATTCACACATGGTCATGTAGAAGGTCAAGCAAGTTCCAGACAGGTTCGGACACTCCAAGAAACCTCCAGCGGAACGAAAGAAGTACACGTACTACGTTTGGTATTAAAATCTTAAGGTCACAGTGCAGGATAATTATAAAGTAGATTTTATCGAAACATTTTAACGTGGTGTTCACTGGGTTCGCCAGGCTTAAGATAGCGAAAAGTACCAAAATCTTTTGAACATGGTAGCAAAACTTCAGATTCTACGAAGTATAAGGATTTCTTAAATTCAACGTTTTTTTATACCTATCAAATTGAGTTTCAAAATACAATGTTCAGAGGTTACCTAACTTTGTTGTACCTTTCGTAATGACCCTCATATCGAGATATTTGCGAATTAAAATAAAAATTACTGCAATCTATAACTGTCGCACCTGCAGGGTAATGTGTTCAGTAAAGCAATAAATACTTCAGTTAAAACAAGTCTATCCCTTGAGTGTCTTCTAAACCAAAGTGTATTTATTTTTTTCGATATTTATAATCCCCGTTACCGGTACGTCCCTGTCACTGCTTAAGTTTCCTATATTTCGCCCTGTTCATAAATTTACACGTCCCCGCTATCATAAGTTTCACCTCATTTTGTTAGAGGTGAAGATTCTCAGTTTCATAAAGAGTTGCTATCAGCTGTTTTGCTCAATTTTGGTTTCAGTCACGTTACAGTATATACAAGACACAACTTCCGCTACAGATATTAAGTACAGCAATGTCGTAAAGCAAACGCTGTCCCTGTGTATACCACAAATCACCTTCACGCTCCGGCTGTTGTTACAGACGGTGTTAAATATAAGGGTTAGTGGTTCCTACAATCGGCCAAACACTGTAAAGAAAAAAATCCTTTGAACCTGTTGGAAATCAAACCGCAATTCATTAGTCGTCCTGCCTGTATCCCTATCTTTCTTGTGCCCAGCGATGCAAGTTATGTCTCTCTCTAGGTAGGTGTATGGAGTTACTGTTCATACTGTTCATTTTCTACTGTCACGCCTTCAGAAACACAACTGTGTATACATAAAACGAATACTATGAAGATTGTTGTTGTTATTATGTGATATCTAAGGTCCTAACGACTCCGACTATAAACAGTAACTTCAACCAAATATTATGCCGTGTATTATATTTCAAATCGATTACAAACCGTTACACTATAACAAAATACCGCTTTCAGTTTCGTTACTAATTCATACTTTAAAACATAGTATTTCTAAAATATTACTAAGCCTAGCCACAGCAGCTTACTAAACAGCAACACGCTCTCCCCAACTAACACTGATCAATATTGCGCACGTAAGAACTTATTAAAAGACGCAATAAATATTTTACCCTTGTATGTACGAAATGACAAAAAAAAAAAAATACTTTTAAAGTAAGAGGAATTACAGATCAAAACACCACCAATAACTAAATATAAAGACATGAAACAGTTAAAAGGCATGTCGTTCATTCTAAAAATTTCATGGTTTGAAAACTACTCAAGAATTTAATCTGTACTGATTCATTTTTGTTAAAATAGTACTTCACCAGTTTCCCTTCGCATTCCACTGCAGGTAAAACACGTCAACTTTGCGCCTGCTGTCAGAATGTCTAGCCCTAGGGCGAGGTCTCCTATTCGAAACTCAGTGTATTTCCTTGTACACTTTAAGTGGTTTGTGTAATGACTATTTCATCTAACTGCAAACTTTAAGTGCCTTCGCATTACGTAGTAAAAAATCGTTTCACCTGTCTGCACCCCAACCCGAGAAAAGATGTTATTTAGAGCAAAAGTACCCCGCATTCCAATACAGCTAAAGCAACTCTCCCAGGTTGTCCGATCCATTACTACCTAGTTTTTCCACCCTCACAAGCCACGTAACTGACCAGTTTCACGTTTACCGCAGTGCGAGCAGGCAGCAAATTCGCTCTGCAAAGCATTAAACATTTAACTGTTATAAGCGGGTGTGTGCAGTGAACATATTGTCTGCCAAAAAGTGAAAATAATGCGGGTATAATTTAAGACTAATAATAATATTTGTCTGTAGAAATGCTTGTATTTAAAATCTGTTTTAATATAATACTTTTCCCTGTATTGTCTAGTTTTTAATAAATGTTTTATATATATTTCAGTTTCATAATGCATTTTCTAGAATTCGCCGACATCTCATTTCATCCCAACGCTGATATTGAACATTTATGTGAATAATTAAGTTATATTTTGGGAGAAAGCATCTGTTACGACACTTTCAAGATTCAAAATACAAAGTGGTTGTGGCTTGTGAATGATGTTGTTGAGGCTAAGAATAGTAATAAAGCACTGTGTGGTTCTTTTGGATTTTACCCGAGTTTTGTAGCTGGAATCCTAAATTCGGTAAGAGAATTTATTTCTATGTTCTTTGTAATAAAGTGTTAAAATCCGCAGACTATATTGAAAAATATATTTCAGGTAAAGAAGGCACTATTTCTTTTAAGTCGCATACAGGAAACTATTTCCAGTTATCGTCTAGTGAAGAAACAATTGTAATAACGTTTGAAAATGTTAAAATGTGACTGTCACGGCCAAAGACAAATGCAGTCACATTTTTAACAGTTTTTAGTGAGTCAGTTTTAATGGATGATGATTACAGTCTCTTATAATGTAAGATTTATGTGAACCTTGGGATCCCATAGGTAGACCCACAAACTATAACTTGATTAAGCCATACTTGTGTGTAAGCCTGATGCTGGCCGAAAGGCCGAAACATGTTGCATAGTTGACTAGTTGCAGCAGTTTGCAACTGTTACTGTAACTTGTGTAAAGACGGCTTAGATAATAAACTTGACAAAATTATTATATTTTACTGTTCTTAAAAAGGAACTTTTGAAAAGAATATTATCATCAGGTTTTAAACTTGGGTGGTCCATTGCTATGATACATAGCTACAACATACGAATTCCAGATAGCATCACATCCCTATCTGGACTAGTGTTTCGATGTGGATATGAAATTCTGCAAAAGTGCCAGGGTTACATATCCCCCCCTCCGGTCCTGTGCCTCACCGTGGCGAGGGGGTGTAACAGTGAATAATGCCTGCTTCTGTGTGGACATATTTTAGATATCAGGTAAACATTTCAAGTGCTGTTGGAAGATTGCATAATTTTAAGCTGGAATTTTGATTATAGATTACTAAATGGTGAAATAATTATTGAAATCTTTTCTTTTATTTCACACATTCAATGTATATGTTTTTTAAAACATGTTCCTACCCACTATACTTATATACAAACTTGTCCCACAACTCTTTTCTAATTGTTCAGCAAATCAAATAACAATTGCAGTGTAACGGAGCCATTAACCAGTGTAGGAATGTAATGTATCTGGGACAAGAAATGTATGATTTAATCCCCTGTGCATAACTTCCACATGGAGCGACATCATTCGCTGGCCAAACAGGACATAACAAAAGTCTGAAATGCTGTGATGTTCTAATAAAATACATAGATTGAGTTTTGTAATTTAAATTGTGTATATTTGTAGGAAGTTGCTACATCTTTGACAGCTAGAAACACTGCAAATGTAGTAGTAGT
>Ga0123357_10004324_pt1 | contig 16642 bp, 7 predicted proteins | sample TergutEmb28metaG_FD_89873 | JGI IMG/M metagenome (GOLD analysis project Ga0123357, IMG submission 89873) | Embiratermes neotenicus P4 segment gut microbial communities from Petit-Saut dam, French Guiana - Emb289 P4 | ecosystem: Host-associated > Arthropoda: Insects > Digestive system > Gut ... | reverse complement strand
GGTCTGCTCTAGGCTACGTGCTGCATTGCACTGAATCTTTATATACAGCACAGGTCTGCTCTAGGCTATGTGCTGCATTGCACTGAGTCGTTATATACAGCACAGGTCTGCTCTAGGCTACGTGCTGCGCTGCACTGAATCTTTATATACAGCACGGGTCTGCTCTAGGCTACGTGCTGCGCTGCACTGAGTCGTTATATACAGCACGGGTCTGCTCTAGGCTACGTGCTGCGCTGCACTGAGTCGTTATATACAGCACAGGTCTGCTCTAGGCTACGTGCTATATTGCACTGAATCCCATTGGCAGTCTGAATGCTGCTACGAAACAGCAATTTATTAAAATATGTAATGTGATAAATACTCATGAATTTGAATGTTATGTCGTGTGTTTAGCTCGTCTATACACAAGAAAATAGATGATTACGAAAATTGTGCACGAAACGTTTGGCGTTCTGGTAGAAATTTCACGCGCAGTTTCGTATTAAATGTAGTAAAACACGTCCTTCGTGCCCATCGGAGTTTATCCATTTAACTTTCAACATGGTCAGTTTCAATTTATCACATGTGAAACTGGTTTACATATTAAAACTAGATATAAATTAATCGAATTTCGGCTCTAGAGGTGTTCGTTCATAAAACGACCTCTCACATTATGTTATTAATGGAGGGTCTCTTTACACCTATTAAACTGTTGGGTTTTGGTGGTAAATTGCTCGAAAATGGTGGATGAACGTGAGAACGTTTGTCTGTTACCGTATGTCCCTCAGTTGTACCCGGCAATCCCGGATTTTCTAGTTACATGTCGCATTGTTGACGCTGTTAAAGTGTTGTAGTGCCATACTGGAGAATTTATGAGGATAGTTTTTTAATAATCGAATCACTTCATGCAGCTATAGATTTAAAACAACCTGCAAGAAATTAAACACTTTATTACCCAACTATCCAGCTAGTGCCTTCATATACAGTGAACTACACACACGCACGACAGGCCAGAATATGTTGTCATAACACCAATCTTGTCCATGTCAACGGACACGACAGAATCGCTCTTGTAATTTTTAGCCCAGCATTGTACAAAGCTCCCTGATGATGGATCCTCTGTGATCCGAAACATGTTGGAGCACTTTTAAATATTTTATAATTTTAATTGTATATACATATTATATATTGTGCATTAGTTGGATAATAGAGTGTTTAATTATCATTGATGCACGGTGCAAACATGAAAAAACTGCAAGAACTCGAATGTTTTTGCGGTTAAAATAATCGCAGACTATTGTCTATATCCAGCGTAAAAGAATTTCAACGTTAGTTATTTGTGTGACCGTGCATTACTGATACAGTATTATAAACAACCAACTAGATGCAACAATAACAATTTGGTTGTTTACAATACTGTACAATTTCAACGTGTTCTCTAACTTGTGAGATGACCTGTCATATTCAAGTAAAAAAATTCCGTGTTAGAGTAATAAAATATCTGTGAAGATTTAGAACACTTGCTTTATTGTTTCAGTGGTGAGAGTTATCTCTGAACGTTTTAAACGTGGGAGATATCCCTATGTGTGGAAGTAGAGCGCCACGTATTCTTAACGTCGGCACGAGAAGGACGTCAGGTGTTTAGTTCACCCTCACATGATCTGCAGTCCTAGTAAGAAAGCTCCCTGTATCCATTCGGAAATGTGGCGCAGGGTTCCTCAGACTGCAGGATTTTTTTGCAGTTTTGTGATGTGTTTCGAGCTCCCCAGTACAATTACGAGAATTTAATGAAATAAATTTGGCGATGAGTAAACAGTTCTTATATCTGTATCGCAATATGACATGACTGTTGGTCGTGAACACAGATGTTTGGGAATCTCTGTCCTAGAGCTTTTGTGGACGTGGTAGCAAGTCGGGTAAAGCTTTCGCGCCAGTTTCTTACCCACATGTGAGTTGGGTCTATTTTAATTACTGCTTTCAAATAAAATCATACCAAATACAATTTGTTGTTTGGTTTCGCGTACATTTCTGGGTGTAACTAGTATCGTCGGTTTCTGCAGCTACTCAACCATTCGTTTTATTACTAAAGGCTCAAGTCTGTCAGTACTGTTTACTATATTATGACAGGTTCTCTTCTCATGTAAGATTTTATATGATACTGTATTTCTATTTAAATGTATTTATGTATGTAATTATTCCTCTCTCATTTTCTCTAAATCGTGCAAAATATTTTCACTTCATTTTGCTCGTTGCATTTTAATATGTCTAAAAATTCACGCAATTCTTAGGCGCATTCGCAAAATTGCGAAGAACTTCGTCGTGTCTGTCGATCTACGTGGAACAACTCGGCTCCCGATATTCAAATTTTTATGAACTTTGATACTTCGGTATTTTTTCGAAAACATGACGAGAAAATTCAAGTTTCATTAAAATCTGACCAGAATAAAGGGTACTTTACATGAAGGCCAGTATTAGTTTATGATTGTATGTCGATCAGTTCTTCTTATAATGAGAAATGTTTGACACAGAAGTTGTAGGGAAAATCAAACACATATTATATGCCCGAAAACTTTTTCTTTTTAAATTGTGTCGTTAATGAGATAATGTGGAAAAATATTGCAGATCCAGGCAGGCCACATATGACAATGTCGCGCATACGCATGCGCATTGCGTGCTGGATTCCTAAGGCTAAAAACACACACTCAGAATATGTAAAAATTATTGCTTTTCCGCTTTAACAATGGTTGCACGAACGCACCTTAATGTTACGTTATACGTACATTGCCTGGCTTGTTTAATTCTGTGGTCTTGTTATAACATTATTTTCCTGAATGAATTTTTTTCATTTATGCGTAACCATTTATCATTAAACATTCTTCTTTCTATCCCTGTTATCTCTTTTCATTTTAGTTAATATGTGTATCATATTCTCTTTTTCTTTAAACGGAGAGCATCTTCCTTTTTTCTAGGCCTTTCGTTACACCCCCTATTTTCCAAATTCTCAATCGAAAGGGCGCTAACCCAATCCTTTCATTCAAATTATATCCATATACATACATAAAATTGTTAATTTGTAATATATTATTTATTAATCAGTTTATCTCACTGTACGGATTTCATATAACATCAAATTATATGGAGATAACGTATGAACGGTGACTTGACCGGATTTGATGAGAGGGGTTTCTGGTCTATTTAAAATACCACCCTAGAGGGACAGAAATGTCCGTAAAGGATATCTATCAACCGTACCGTAGATATAGATGAACACATCTCGAATGCAAGCTGGAATATTACCGCTGCTGCAGTGTTTGATCATAGATGTGTGAACAAAATGGAACTGGAAGAACAAAAGCCGTATTCGGAAGGAATTCGAAGAATTGTGACTTTATTTAAAACTTCACACAATTTTCAAGAGGCCACATATTTTCATTAAAATTGTTATAACCGATAGGCTATTTGTGGGAAATATTACAAAGGAAATTTGAAGGGAATGTGGTGGCTATAAATCTCTAATGTGAATAAAGTGCGGTATTATATTTTATTAGTGTTATATTTTGACAAATTATTAACTTTTAATACATTCAGGGCAGCTATAAATAATTGACTAGTTTTATGTGTTATGTAAAATTGAGGTCAGGTTAAACATAGTCTTGAAATTTTTTGTTATTTATTAATTGTATGAATTAAGAAATGATGAAGTTCCTGGCACAGACGTACTCCATTTTTTGTGTCCGCCAGTGAAACCCGAACCACTACAGAATTTACCCTTTATGTGTCAGTGAAACAAAGGCGAATTCCAGTTGCAATCACCGTCACTGGATCGAGATTCAAACCAGGAACCTTCATATCACGAAGACTCTTCGTGTTAAGTGTTTAGTGGTGTTGTAAACAATACAAACAGTTTTGACTTTCAGTAGTGTTGTCACTGAGGTCACTTGAGGTTATATAACATCAGCAAACGACATAAAATCCGCAACGAACCCGGCAATAAACACGTGTCGGTTGCCGAACCTGTGCTGTGTAGGGGATTTGTAAGCCTGTGCTTCTCAAGTGCACGGAAGCAGCCTAAGTAGACTATAGACCCATCAATAAGTGACTTTGTTCCTTAAATTAGTTTTTGCTATAAAATGCATTAGCTCCTTCCCGTGTCTTCCTTACAGTGTTCCACTGTTGTGCTATGGACACACTGCAAATGAAACACAATAAAGGAGCCATATGCTGCTTCTTCCTTGGACACACGCAGTGCATAGCTTAGCGACAAGCACAACAGCTCGGTCAGTAATGCTGTAGGCCCAAACTCCGGAATTCTGTTGCTGCAGAATTGCTGGAGAGTGATGCTGCAACAATATCAAGGTTAATATTTCGTGGAACTTTACCTTTCCTGCAACATACTTCTTCATGAGATAGTGCTTACGTAGAGGCGAGAATTTTCATTCACTCTGCGTGCCTTCCGTGTCTGTGTTTGTACTTTTGGAACCACATTGGTTTCTTGTTACGCTTAGCGGTGTGTCTTGTGACGAGGCTTTAACTGGCGTTTCATTTTTTCGCCATTTTTTTTGAAGTAATAATTTCTCGAAATAGGTTTTATGTTCTATTTGAGTTTTCTTTTTGCCTAATAAATGAAAATATTCAGTATTAACTGGTGGATAATTTAGGTATAGTCATTCGGTGTCTCCTTTCATTTCTGCCTTCTCAGTGGTACATTCAAAAGTTAAGGTAGCTTCTGTAGTATTGTGATTTATGGATGTTATCAAAAAATGTTTGCTTCCATTGCCTTCAATATATATTTCTTTCGTACACTTTTGATTCATTACAATAACTGCACTAATTTAACAATTCCAGTGATAGTGTTTTCCAGTAAGTCTACATCCCTAATGACCCGTAGTTCTACTTAAGTACACAAAACTCTGACGTAACCTGCGACTGTAATGAACGTGATAAAGCACCGTTAAATAAACTGCGAACCAGTCAGACACATGTCCAAACACCAAGACTTCTGTCAAGGGGATACAGGTTGCTTGCAGGGAGTGTGGTGGATAAAGCTGTGATTCGGTCTAGAAGTCCCTTCTATAAGTGAAATCAATGTTTTCTACCTGGTATTTGCAGGTACGTTCTTGGCATATAAACTGGAATAGACTTTTGTTAGTAATAATGTAATAAATCTTATAAATAACCAACAAAATGCACTTCAATTTTTATGAAGTATTTTGTTCATAATTTTCTCATCAACGTGTTTCGGCCGCAATAGTGCCTGAATCATGTTGGTGAAAAAATTGTGAATAAAATAGATCATAAACATTGAAATGCATTTTGTTGGTTATTTTCATGTTATGGACCTGAATAATGCACGGAGGGTGGAGCATATTAAGATTCTAAACTTTCTTTTGTGTTTCTTGGTATTTCCTTTCTGTTCAAACTCCTCAAGGAATTGGTTTTATTTTTTTTTATTTTTAATTACATTCCAAGCTGCATACAATCAGCCGCAACATTCCATTCTGTGACATACTAAATAATAAAATATATGTCGTTTATTACAACAGTAACGAAATAATTTATTTTCTTGTAATTCCGGATAAATTAGCACTGCCTCATGAAGGGACGGTGACCATATTTCGATTGTTGAGCCGCATCCATATGTTATACGTCATTTCTGAGGCCAACCCTCGTCTAATCCACTATGTATCTACAGCGAAAACATGTCCATCTTCTGCCGAGATATATGTACACCCAACTCCCATAAATTCCATGGCGTGATGGCTAACCACAGACAAATACTGCCTTAATGTTCACCTTATTCTTGCTCAGGTGAGAGCGTGGACCATGACTAACTGTAAACTCTAATAACTGGGAGAAGGACGCTGCGTGCAGTAAGGTCAAAGCGTCTGTGTGAAAAATGCTGTGAACTGTCAGGGACCATAACGTTCCTGCACCATACTATAGCAAGCTGATTTTGATCAATATCGTTTATTTGCACTGTATTTCATTTTATCCCCAAACTTTACTATCAAGTGGATCAAGGTGCTCGAATAGACTGTGCTTTGTTTCTACAAAGTGAGAAAATATTATAAGGTGAACCTGATTTGTGAGAGAAGAGTCTTGCTGATCGATAAACGCACGTGTTTGTATGTCAACAGAACGTGTTGCGTGACCGCGTAACACAATATCATTTTTATCACTTGACCTGAAAAAAATCTCGTTGGAATTACGTAAACAGCACGTGTTTTCGCATAACATTTGATGAATTTCGAATTTTGTAATACAAGCAGAAAGACTGTTTTCGCCCTTTCTGTTCGCTTTGACTTGCAACGTACTGAAAGCAAATGGATTGAGGAGTTGGAAATTGCAAGTGAAAAATATTTGTGCTTGCCTGATGTGACCACAAGATACGTCGGCTGATATTACGAATATTCCACTGAAGTTGGGGGCGTTAAATGAGGCTAAAAACTTCCACTTCCACCTGGGTAGGCGAATAATGATACATGTAACTATTTATGAGGCCTAACAGTAGTCAGCCAGTATGTTATTAGATGGCATAAACTGTACTATCATGCTGTTCCAACTATTATTTCATGATGAAGTTCTATTGCTAATAAACATGAATCCATATTCTTTTTCCGGGTTGTGGTTGATTGTTTGCCGGTGCCGTTTCTTAGCACACAAACAGTGAAACAATCTTGCAGGCTGCTATCTTCTGGGGTGTTAAAGTCAAATTTCTTAATGAATCAGACATTTTCATAAACATATATGGGATCCGAATTAAACTGTGATGACGTGTAATTTCGTACCTCCGTGTTAAAGGTTGGATCGATATTGATGATGAATGCTACAACTAGAGCCAATCCCGTCCTTGAGCATGCAAGCAATATCCGAGGCATGATCGAACTGTCTTTGACACTGGGTAACGTAGTCGTGTTTTAGAGGCAGTGACAACCCCTAGGTTTAGCTAGCTGCTGCCAACGCTGGGTGAATTATCGGGGCTCAAGTGGCGCTATACGCAGAGAGAGCCTGTCGACGCTATCACGCAACCTGCCTAACATCTGGCAGTCATCTCGAAACGTGGGGATACGAAGATCTTTACAGGTGTCTTACAGACTAGCCGTAATAAAGAGCACAGCATACGTAATAAAGAGCACACCACACGTCTAAGGAACTGCCTATATTACATTATGTACAGCAAATAATAATCTATGCGCGGTGCTATTCTTTCCATTCAGCTAATCGGTTTTCACACTCCTTAGTTACACACAGCCATTGCGCAGTCATTGTGTTGCTCGTCGCTGACTGTTTACCGTCACCCTAGCTTGCTGCGCCATATTAGACATTGTCCTAACTTTATCACAGTTTCGGACCTCGACTCACCAAAGCCGAGTCGTTTTAAATGATAAAAGTGCCGATTCAGCCAGGTCGTTGCCATTATCGCCAAGAGTAGGCTAACTACTAAATCTAGATACTTCATCGTGTCGCCACGTTTGCTAAACCATCATTCTGCTATGCCGATTTTCCATAACTTATTTTCCGCCTATCGGTTCTTATACAAGCAGAATATGTTTCTCACGTTAGTTATTTCGTGTATGTCGAACTATATACGTAATAACTTCGAAAATTTTCCGGAATTCGCTGGTATAATTTACAGGAATTGGCAGTTATAATTTACAGGAAATGCTACACTGCATAGAACAATATACATTGAAGTCCTTTGTCGCCTTAGGGATGTGGTCAGAAGGAAACGCCCCGAAAAATGGCTAACCAACAGTTGGTGTCTCCTTCACGACAATGCTCCGGCACACCGATCGGTTTTGGTCGAAGATTTCTTAGGAAAGAACAATGTAACAAGACTGAAGTATCCTCCATACTCTCCTGATCTGGGTCAAGCTGATTTTTACCTGTTACTTCGGGTGATATTAGCATCGAAGGGATGGCGCTTTAGTGATGCTACAGATACAATTAAGAATGTGACGGAAGAGCTGAAAAGGATTTTACAAAATGCTTCCAGTAATGTTTCAACATCTTTAAAGTCACTGGCAGAAGTGTGTAGCTGCACAAAGGGACTATTTTGAAGGAAATGTAACTTAAATAATTGTGTTCTTTCGTATTTCTCAGATATAAAGTGATTCCAGGAACATTTAGGAACTTCCAAGTATAATCAACATGATAGGTAATGTACGTACAACATAACACTGTGGCCCGTTCGCGTAGCTGTGATTGCAGTGGAAGCGAATTGTGTATTGCATTGATGAGCTACGTTACTGTCAATAACATAACAATATCGGGTGTTTTTGTGTTTTTAAGGTGATTTTATTTAACCTGTAACAGTAAAACGTACTCAGGTTGTCATGTAAAATGCCTATATTTTTGTACGATTATAACGAAATTTGAAATTTCTCAACAGACTTTTAGTAAAGCACCCACTATAAAATTTCACGAAAATCCATCCACTAATAGCCGCGCTAATACCTCAATACGGAAGAAAACACAGACAGACGGAGGGGCAGACGGACATGACGAAGCTAATAAGCTCACTTCGCGACTGTGCGAAATCGCCCTAAAAAAGGGCACCATAAATAAAGACTGGTACCGCGACTAAAACTTTACTGCAGTAACCACTTATCGAGTTCACGGAAAGAATTTGGAATTAATATACACGCAGTGCATGTGTTTCTTGTTAAGTCCTTGGTGGAAGCCGGAAATAGAGATGAAGCAGCAAGGTAGCCGAAAAGTTATGTTTGTGTATTGAGGGATGCTAGAACTGACTGTGTTTGTCATGACAAGCTAGTAAGATTACACACACTTCTTTGAATTAAAACTGACTTGTTGAATGTTGTGATTAAGCAGAGTGTTATTATTTTTTCTCTTCTGTCAGTGACATATGTGTGCAAATACAGCCTCTTAGTGGGAACATCGTCCGCCGTCCTCCCAGAAAATAGACGAATGAATGCGGAACACAGGGAGAGTGATAGAGTACCGGACAAAACCATAGAACTCGGAGGAATTTTTATCAGTCCGAAACGATTTGTTAGACCAACTTGATGCAACAATTATGATTTATTGATAAACCGATGACTCAACATGTTTTTGGCACCATTGTGCTCATCTTTAAGAGTGCAAGTCTGTACACTACTGCATATGGTTTTCAGCACTTAAAGTGCTGGCTGGAGTCTTGGGACGTCGGGAGGCAGGTCGTGTGCACTGTGTAGAGGCTCTACACAGTGCACAGGGCACAGTGCAAGATGGGCACAATGGTGCCCGAAACATGTTGTGTCATTGATTTATCAATAAATCATAATTTTTGCATCAAGTTGATCTAACAAATCATTTCATATTAAGGATGCCGGTCACACGAACATCAAATTTGTATCAGTCTCACTGCCACTGTGTCCACCTCAAATGCCACAGAGACTACCCCGGGATCGAAACCGAAAAGTCTGGGAAGAGAAACTAAAATATAATCGCGTTACATAAGGCGCAACTACCACAGAGCTACAGCCTAGGCCCAGCTACTCTGGACATCGCATCGAGCCCAGCACCGAGCGTAAACCTGTTTTTATCCTCTCTCGCACTGCAGTCTCAACCCTGTGTTTGGTTTGTCTTTGGCGTAGAACGGACGGAAGGGAACAGACAGTTTTACTCTGGTCTGAAAGGTTAAGAGCGTTTGTTCTGTCGTTTTGCAGCGCCGTTTCAATCGCTAGACCTGTGTGTCTTCAGTGTGACTGAAGGGAATAAACTTGCTGTAACTTCAAGTTAAATTGGCCTATTTTAGAGGGCGGTTTTGCTGCTGTGTGTGTCTGCAGAGATGCGCAGAAACCAGAAAGACCACAATAAAGTTTCTGGAACTCAAGTTCGACGAAAATTTTGAAATTAGTTGAGGAAAAGTTTGTGTAAGTTATGCGAAGCGTAATCGTTCTAGAATGTTTGGTCTGTTAGTACCTTCAGATTTTCATATTTTATATGAAATTGTTACACTGGTAAACGCGGATATTTTAAACGTGTCTCAATTTAAATAATCCATGGCCATTCACTAAGGTGATTAAATATCGTAACGAAACCAACAAAAATTATAAACGTATGCAAGTATTTTATATTATAAATAGAGTATGCCTCTTACATGTTTCGGCCATTTTGTGGCTTTCCTCAGGGTGGTGCATTACGAAGGATATATTACAGAAGTTTTTGATTCAGTGCAGAAATGTAAAATACATTTGTCCGTCTTCATCCTTCATAAGTTAGGCCTTTATAGGCCTGTTTCCGCCTCGTCTAGTTTCTTCAAAATTCTTCCTAGTCATCTTCATCTATTTTGTCTACAATTCAGCATTATTTTTGGCATCTTCTTGTTCATTCTTGTTATATGTCGTAGCCAATTTGATTTGTGTCTTCTTAGGTTATGGCCAACCGGTTCTACTGCCAACTCTTCCACAATTTCTTCATTCCTTCCGTTGTCAGAAAGGGTGTACCCGGATGTTATTCTGAAAAATTTTATCTCATCTGATGTCGATGGTTTTTTGTTCTCTTTCCAAATAAAATAATGGGAACTGCCAATGCATTATATACTTTTATTCTCGAATTGTTTGGTCCAAATTTGGTTTAAAAGCGTTTTTTAGAATTTCCAGTTATTGAATATTCTATTGGAAACAGGAAGCGATCAGAACTATTCCTAGATGTGAGCGTTTACAGAGGAAGTGATATTGGTTCTGATCATTTTTTAACTTTGGCTATATCAAGATTTCTACAAAAATGATTACATTTACCCAAGAATACTGCACGAAAAGAAAATACACCTATTTGTAAATTTGTATTACTCATTGACTAAAGTATAAGATGGCTATACAAACAAAGAATTCAACAGAAACTACAAGAAATTCCAGAAACAACCATATTGTTTTGGGGTGGAGGAACATCAAAACCACAATCTTACAGGCAGCAGATGAAAGTTTGGAAAGATACATAGCAATAAGTATAAAGTTTAAGAACTTACAAGACCAAGAAGATAACATTTGATATGTACGTTTCTTGTGCTTGATTACGCTCGTTTAGCAGGTGGCTATCTTCTATATTATGTCTGTTATTTTACTGCATTATTTTCCAAGCCTGTAATCCGGATCGAACGCGAAGGTCTGTTGAGTACTGATGGAATGTATGTAAGATATGAGAGACAATAACGGTATACAGATATTTTTGACCTCGCATTTTGGAAATCTTCATGGTAGGATAATGTTGAGATGATCTCAGATGAGTTGTGATTATCGGAGGCGATCAGAACTAAACTTGTAGCGTGTGCAGTCTTGGCCTTTCATATAGTGTGTTTGAAATTGCGGTTTCTGCTGTGTTATGTTACTAGGCCTGCCTCGATTATCACTGCTGTCAGAAGATACGAAAAGAAATCAAATTCGATGGAAAAAATTACGTAGTAAGCTGACAGGTAAATTCGAACGTCTTGTGTTTAGAAGTATGTCTGAGGCAAGGTTCGTTGCTCATCATAATCGTGTCGTAAGGAATAATGAACCTCAGTCGATTTCGAGGGAACTGCCTTACATGAAGTCCAGCTGAAAGTGCAGCAATTCACCGGAAGGTTAAGTTACGTAACGGTACGTTATCCATGTACCGACATTTCACTAGTTGATCAGTTTGATGATCCGGCCGCCGGAATTGGAATGGTTAATACATCAGGTACAAACTGGTTAGACGACTTTATGACATGCTTAACCATTTAAGTAAACATTTAATTACTTTGTTATAACAAGAGAGCTACTCATTATACGTGCAACGTTTAGTCAAATAATTATATTCGTAAATACGAAAATCAGTCCTTGGCCTGAAGTCCGCTTTGGTGGAAGGCTAGATCGGCCTGTTAACTTATTTGTATACAAATATGGGACTTATTTAACTGACCAGAAAAATGAATGCAATAATTACCGCTGTGTTTTCCTATGGGTTGCAATAGCCAATTTACAAGTTTGTACCTCGTGGTATGAAGTTTGCTGTGTCTGGGAGTAAGGAAACTTGAAATTTGCAGCATGACCGCTCTGCCTGAGGTTCGACATCCTACTGGACGGGTTATCCAATCTCTGTAGATCAAAGATCTCTCCGATCTGACGGGGATTTGCTGCTTGCAATCTGCAGTCAAGGGGTTGGTGTTTTAGGAGTTCAGAAGACGTAAAACGCTTGTTTGGAGTTTGTAAACTTTTAGTGATGTGGGACATTATGGCTGAGCTCCAACATTTTTTTATATAAAGAAAGGATTTGGTTATTTTACTGCTTCTGTTGGAAAACATAAAGAGAATTCCCAGTCGCTCTCAAAAAGAAATCTTAAGGGAGTCAAAAGGAGCGAAAGGGAAACTAATAAAATCTAGCTGATAACCGCTATAGGACGGTTTTGGTAGTTGCTGGCAGAAAATAGTTCATAGATATTTCGCTCCGAAGTAGGAAATTATGGCATTCCTCGACACAAAGATCTGAGTTAATTACTTACAGAAGTAATTTTTAAATCCGTTGCAGAATAAGATTATGTATAAAGAGCAGTAGACGGATATAAATAAGGAACGAAGGGGGTAATAAAGAATAGACGCGTATGTTAGGCGTTAAAACACATAACGAACCGGGGTTAAGGAAGAGGCTATAAAAAAGCTAAAGAAAACATTAGATTGAGAAGTTAAATGAAAAATAGGAAAAAATGTTTAAACAAAAAATAAACAAAAAAGGCAAAGAAGTTTTATGAAAACACGCGAAGAAACTTGGGTCCATTTCTTACACTGAGTTGTGTAAAGCTGAGTCTGAAGCCAGATAATGTCATGGAGAGCAGACATTCTGCCTTTTGGACGCGGGGGTTTCTACAGATTAGGTGCAAGTACGGAAACTTTTGTGAAGCCCAGATGTTTAATAATCTCGCTACTTCCGGCAATTTTAGCTTACAGTTAGCTTTGCTATATTCAAGACATTTTATATTCGAAATTCAATTAAAATTATGAAAAGTTAATTACATTTTAATTATATTAATTCTGAAATAGAAATTCTATACTTTTATGCATGAACGGATTTTCATTATAAAAGAATTTTTTAATGACTTCGCATATCATTTTACGCTGGACCGTCTGGCTTGACGGTAGATTTGCTGTTCAAGTTTGCCAGCAGTCACGATTATGAGATTTTGTTACATGTAATGCTGTTACAGTTACATTTTGTGTCCTTATTTATATTTTTGTAATTTTAACATATTAATTATTGTAATATCAAACTTTAACAACTACCATAATAGTGACAGTGACAAAGCAATATTTGTTTATTAAATTTAAGAACTGGGATCTCAGTTATTAACATTGAATTACGTAGTTGTATGCCGTGTATTTTACCATTTTATTGACCTGTATGTGGCAAACTTTGATCGAAATATTTTGCCCTAAAATAAATTAATAATAATAATGTACATTCATTACGTTGACGGTATTTAATCCTTTATAATTTAAAGTACTCAAGTGTTGGAACTGAATTCCTTCGGCTCTCAGGGTAATGTGTGACACCTTAGGAACAAGTTGCTCTTTGTATGTGGAGGTCCTGTTGCCAAAATTTACAGCACTTCGTTCTGAACGCAATTTTTCAGATCATTTTCAGTGGGAGGACTGTTACTAAATAAACATTTCATCTTTCACAAAGCTGCAGAAGTCGCGCGGATTTAGATCTACCGGGATAGGAAACGAAACGTTGGAAGAAACCGTCGTTCTACGCCGCGAAAGTCCCGAAAGAACGCAGACCTCAAAGTGTAGAATTGTTTGTAACCTGCGGTTTTACACTTTGCTTTTCAAGCAGCCATATGATTTTTCGTAATTTGACAGGTGTTCAGGCATCAGTGTCAGAATGCGTGTTGCATATCGCCGTGAGTCTTTTGCCTCTGCAAACTGGTGGCAGTGAATCACTGATGCATGCACAACACATACCAACCTCAACGTTATATGACACTCCGGCGATCCTCACGGTTTTCCTGAAGAATCGTCGTGCTGAAACTGCTCTTATCCTTGCTGAAATGATACCTACCTAATCAATAAAGAGAACAAGTGTGCCGTCTATCGCTCCCGGATGTACAACTCCACGAAGACATTAGTTTACACTATTGAAGTCATGCTTTATATGTGTCGTAGAAGTTTTGAACCGCAGTTACCTTACGTGGATGCAAATTTAGCAGTTGTTAGATTTCATGCTGACAACGCAAACACGCACCTTTCCTGTGTAAAATAGATTATTTTTATATATATCTTTAATTGAGACGCCTTCGGAAGTGGTTTGGTCTCATCTCACTTGCACCAATTTTATTATCCTTAGGCTCATTACTCAACAAGTGCTAGCTCAACATATTTGCCTCTTAAATTATACGTTGTTGCCGATCTCCTTTGCAGCTTCCGGGCGGATCCGCGGCACCTTTCTTTAGTGGTGTTGCAATACCACTCACGGACAGCCGGCTGTTCAGTTTCCTTGCCACATTATAAGCTTGGTACTCTGTTGAACACAGTGCTGCTTGCAGGCGCTTTCTCTCCACAAACTGCAAGTAACCGACCATGAATATCTGACGGTGTAACGCCTCTTTTCCTCAAGAACTGCGTGGTCCGTCTCTGCCCATGACAGTCGCCTTCCATTTTGCGACTTTGTCCATGCGCTTCGAACAATAGGCTTGGTAAAGACACAGCAGATTTTACAGGCTTGCACGACTGCAGCCATTTGGTAATGGAATGCTGTGCTAAGACTACTGTATCAGCTCATAATTCGCGCGATCCTACAGCTTGGTATTTACCGAAACAGCACCCTTGTCCGAATCAAGCAATTTTCTTCTACTTTCCCTCAGCACATTATTTCGCTTGTCATCTTACTGTGTGAGATGTCACCTTTGCTTGAACAGTTTTCATATAACTGTATTATCGTCCAGTTTGCTACAGGCAAATCTAGATTTTTTTTTCTGAATTTACGACAATTCTGGTAGCACTTGATTTTGTGTTTGTTCATATAAACACGCGATACTCCAAAGGAATCCCTGTCGCTACTGCAGAAAAGTCATACAGATCTCGAAAATTTGCTGTTAAGTATCTTTGATAAGGGTAAAAGACACAATCGAAGCAAAGCAAAGTGACTGACAATTATCGGCTTTTAAAAGAGTGGCCCTTCATTAGTGGTAGACGCACGCACGCACACACACGGATATATGTACCATGATCCTACAGAGATATGAGAGTGGGCGAGGTAGCCCGTTTACCGACTTGAGTTTGTCTATTGTAAACGTTCTTCAGGGGAGATGAATGCCAACATTTTACACGGATTTGGTTGTGACGTATTTAATTTTAGATCTGATCGTTTTCTTGGAGGAACTGAGAAAACGCACAAAAATACACAAAATACCCTGCGGTTTTTATTTTTTTATTTTTTATTATAACCAACTAATGCACAATTGTGTCATAAAAGTTTATATCACATCAGTATTTTGTGTAATCTATACTCCTACATGTTTCGACACTTTCGTGTCATCGTCAGAGAGTTACAACCAGTGCCTTGATAAGTTACACACGTTCTAATTGCAGCTGTTGATAATACAAATATAAAATGAAGATGTTTCGCCCAAGCGAAACGTGTAGAGGTATAGATTACACAAAATACTGATGTGATATATAAATTACTTTTATGAAATAATTGTGCATTATTTGGTCATAATAAAAATAATAAACGATGCGTGGTACGTGTATTAAAATTAAAAAAAAAATAGCCTGTAGTTCTTTCGCGAATCCATAAGACTTTATTCAGTTTTATTTGACTGCCCATACCTGTTCACAAAAGAGGTGCAGTTGGTAACCTTTTGAACTGCGTCACTTTATTTTCCTCTATGACAGGGAGAAAGAATAAAAGGATACAAAGGAGATGCCACGAAACTGCTGCCAAGGCCCCAACAGTGCCCTTGTCTGTGCAATTGTACGACCAGCAGCCGGCTGTAAAACTCGTGCTGATATTTCTAAACACGTTTGATCTAGAATCTTGTTTGCTGTGTTACACAATTTTCTTTTCTCTCATATCCACTCATGATACTGGAGCACAATCAATTCTCGCCGAGATGTACTTTGTGGAAAAAGAATTTCTTTCCGGACCAAATGCATTCATGCGCAAAAATGTATTTATACGTTATTGAAAAGCAAAAAGAGCCAGTAACCGTGCAAATAAAAACGCAAACGGCAACCTAAGGCCACTGTCTGTGACTTTTATTTTTTTGCTAAGAATCTGATAGTGCTAAATTTGAGTCCGACTTCGTGCAGAACGTAATATCTGCCTGTCGACGTGCAGAAAATGTGGCACAAAATGTGTGTGGCCTTTACGTTTGTGAGCTTATATCATGTCCCATTTTAAATGTTTAAGAAATAATAAAAAAAGAAAGTTGGAAACAATACAACTAATCGTGATTTCAAAAGTGGCACAAATATGATTCGATGGTGCAGAGAAGCATCAGTGTAGATGGAAAAATTAAATGGACTTCAAGACATTAGATCCTTGTTATTCTACAACAGCACAAAACGTAAAGATATTTAATGTGGAATAAGAAACCAACTAGATGTCACTTAGTATTATATTTATTTCTCCTTATAAGTTGCTCTTTATAAGTTGCTCAACATGTTTCGGGCCACCTTGTGCCCATCTTCAGGAGCTG
>Ga0123357_10004323_pt1 | contig 16643 bp, 10 predicted proteins | sample TergutEmb28metaG_FD_89873 | JGI IMG/M metagenome (GOLD analysis project Ga0123357, IMG submission 89873) | Embiratermes neotenicus P4 segment gut microbial communities from Petit-Saut dam, French Guiana - Emb289 P4 | ecosystem: Host-associated > Arthropoda: Insects > Digestive system > Gut ... | reverse complement strand
TCGAGAAGAATGAGATGGGCGGGGCATGTGGCGCGTTTGGGGGAGGGGAGAGTTGTGCACAGGGTTCTAGTGGGGAAATCTGAGGGAAAGAGACCATTGGGGAGACCCAGACGTAGAATGGAGGATAATATTAAGATGGATCTTCGGGAAGTGGGAGGGGGTGGAGACTGGATGGAGTTGGCTCAGGATAGGGACAGATGGCGGACACTTGTGAATATGGTGATGAACTTTCGGGTTCCAGAAAGTTCGGGGAATTTCTTGAGTAGCTGCAGAACCATTTAGCTTCTCAAGAAGGACTCTGCTCCATGGAGTAAGTAAGTAAGTAAGTAAGTAAGTAAGTAAGTAAGTAAGTAAGTAAGTAAGTAAATAAATAAGTAACGCTAGACAACGTGTATTTAATGCAATAACAGTTCGGATGGAGTGATGGAAATGACGGGGACTGGCGGTCGAATTTCCTAGTATACCTGTTGCTTTTTCAGGAGGTTCGGGCTCTTTTGACAAGCCTTTCGGGGGTTTCTTAAATCCGTACAGGCAGACCCCGAAATACTGTAGAACTTTCAGCTGCAACACAGCAGCCAAATTAACCCTCGCCTATATGCATCCAGCTGCACCATTTCGTTCTGATAGTTCGCACGGCCATACTCCAGTAGTGCTTCAGTACGAACCGATCGTTGTTCGCATGTTCCCAGAATTATTCATGACACTCAGAGATTACAGCCGTGTTCTATATTTACAGTTCAAGTTCCGAACCCTTTATTCAGATTATATTTATAAAAGTGACCTTATCGCAGTTGCACGAAGCAGATTACAGGGCGATAAGATGTACAACTGCAGAAAGTCGTACTGTGATACATGCAGCTTCTGTCGTGTATGAATGACTTACAGGCGCCGTTAGTTGGAGTGGTACGCTGTTCGGGCGAAATGTAAGGTTGCAGGACATGACAACATTACGGTCTTCTGTGATGTGTTGCCTTAAATGTAAAGTTCATGCTAGAACAGGCCACGAAGGCCCAGACGGGGAGCAGAAGTGTGGCTGTACTCTTTCTTTATACCCGGCGCTAGATGGGGTGGGCGGTCAACGCCAGGCTCCGGCCGCTTTACCCCCAGGAAGGACCCGGGACCCATTGTATAGGAGGCTGGGTCTTGAGGGGTGAGGAAAATCTCGCCGCCACCGGGGATTCAATCTCCGGATCACCCAGCCCGTAGCCAGTCGCTATACTGAATACGTATCCCAGACCCGTGATTCCGTGTAATTTGGTAGACATTTACTGACTTTTGGTATGAATGTGAAGTTTCCATCTTCAGGACAAGAGAAATTCGGTAGCCTGTGTCGTGATATGGATGATACAGTGTTACCCTGCTGATACTAGATGTACGTAGTACCATGTAGGCTGAGACATAAATCACGATTTTACTCCTGTTTTCACATCGTCGTCAGTTGTAGGTCATTTGTCAAGTATTTTGTTGGTGAAGAACACAGCGAAGCTGGCTTACGTCTCTTCTCTGGACGTCAGACAGCATGGCAGGGCAGGGCAGGGAATTTGTTTTGTTTCGTCCGTCATTTCGCTCAATCCGCTGTCGCTCTCTTTCTACAAGTGACTCGCTCCTAGCTTCAATGTCTGCCTCCCAGACATTATTTTATTCGTTTAGAGAGCTGAAACATTATCTGCGAAACTAAACTTTGAACACTGTTGATATTACGTTGGTAACTCTGAAGGACGAAATAGAAACGCCGGATTTTTAAGAACGTGTTTGAAATTGAGCTCAAAATTTGTGTAGGGGAAATTAGATTTGATCTACATCAGTTGCAAGTTTGTACGCATATATCTGATCCTATCTGTGTAAGGTTACAGTTTTGTAGGTAGATCAATGCTCACCAAAAACTATACTCTTCATTTCGTTCACTATTGAAACACAATGTATCATAGTTCTAGATGGTGAACTGGTTGAATGTAATACAGATACAAATCTTAAAAAATTAGCTTGGAAACTATTTAGTGAACAATGTCTGTTGCAGGATTATCGCTCTCATCAAGTATTCAATGGTTTCAGAAAAGGAGAATTTTCGTAAACCTTTCCAAATCTGCAGGTTTTTACATAACCACTTAATTTGAAACTATCTGTTAATAGTTGCACAACACTTTATCACCCGTCCTGTACACTAAATTTCATGACGAATAACACGAGCTTGCTTTATCCCTAACACACAACCAAGGAATGTGAAATCGTTAAAAAACAATCGGTCAAATGAGCAGGGATTATAAACGCGGATACAACAAATATTTGATCTCTTTAATGATATATGTGAGAATATAAACGAACGTATTAGTTACATAACATTTATGTATGCAGTAAGGAAGTTTTAGAAAACACTTTGCATTCCTTGCAACAAGATTGCCATAGTTTATTCTGAGATGAGTTGAGGAAATATTGGTGAGTATTTTGTGTAAAAGAATTTTAACACCTATAGATATTGTTGTTGACGAATGGGATATAAGTTATAGACAATGAGAATCAGGTAATTTGCATATCTTTTCGTTTTCACTGCCACTAATCTGTTGTTTTCTTTATACGTATAAAATCTGTTTAAATGCCCGTAAATACATGTACAAAGGATTTTAACACCTATACATATGGTGGTGGACGCATGGGATGTAAGTTATAGACAATGAGAATCAGGTAATTTGTAGATCTTTTCGTTTTCACTACCACTAATCTGTTTTTTTTTCTTTATATGTATCAGATCTGTTTAAATGTCTGTAAATACCTGAATTTAAATTTTGTGTAATATCCTGAATGTGAAACTTGTAGTGATGAGAGATGAGATATTTTGGATATGCTGGTCAGTTAGTCTTCAGATATCAAACTTTATTATTTTTTTATAGGGTTTCCTTAAATATTTCGTTTACAGAAAAAATGCGCACACGCACGCACGCACACACACAGAGTTCTAAACCTGGAGCAAGAAATTTCAGCTTTTGTGACCAGTATCAGTGAACACACACTCTTGCAGGAGTGGAGCAACCCAAAGACATCTACAGATACCTTTGGATGCTGACAGTAGGCAGTGAAAATAACTGTATTTGACATCTGCTGAGACTGTTGTAATCCGTGAGACTAAACAATATAATGTTTGTCATGTATGTTGGTGAAAGAACCAAAACATCTTTCTGGAATGACCCAGTATTTATTTCTCGATAATTCATTTAGTGGCATAGTAAAGGATTTGCCTTACGTCATTCTCCTGACTATCTGGATTGTTAAAACAATATGTTAAATTGTTGACACAGAAAAATCAGAATACTGAGTTAATGGTAAAATGGTGTATAATAATTATTATTGTGCATTTCTCTGGTTATGTGGGGAAGAAAAACGTTGCATTCTGGAAATCATATGAGTTACAGTTTTGGTCAATTTTCATATAAATGACTGTATTAGCAAGCTCTGTATGCATGTATGGGCCAAATAAAACCCATATTCAATAATGGTGATATCAGTACATCTCCCCAAATGTATGGTGTATTGCATTGCTTTAGGTCATGACATTGCTATACTTTGTTTCTCTAAGATACTACATATGTTGACTTAGATCTCCTTGTCTTTGAAATAGATTTTTTTCCCCCAAATATGTTAACATTTTTCAGTAGACTGGGGCTTCATCACATACATCAATTTCTGGCTTGTACGCATATCTCTCATCCTTTTCAGTGTAAGAACCATGGACTGTAATGTAAGGTTACAGTTTTGTAGGTAGATCAATGCTTACCCAAAACTATACCCCTCATTGTGTTTGTTGTTGAATAACAGTGTACCATAATTCTAGATGCTGAATGGGTTGAATGTGATACACATATGAGTCTTCAAAAATTAATAATTAATATTTTTCACCACTCTTGTTGACTTACTACTACAAGATCAGATTAGTTACATTTATGTTTGTCCATTATTAGACACATTTTATGATTATTCCATAATGTACACCATCTTTTGTCATCTCGATTTGTGTGTGTGTGTCTGTCTGTGTGAGGAAATAAAACAGCTGCGCTGTAGTGAATGGAAACACTTCTGCCAAAATTTGAACCCCAGATCTTCCAGCATTGTAAAATCATAATAAAAGCACAACGATGGTGATCATTGACAAACCGTGTTTTCTTTAATACTTCATTCCCTACAAAAATCGAGGATGAAACTGTAATGTTTACAAGATACATATGTATTCATGTATTACAGTCTTTATGTTTACATTAACTTGACATGTTCCATTGCTATTTGAATACAAAACATTCTCTACAACGACACAGATCATTCACATAAGGGAAGCAGTGGAGCTTTGGTGTAGGGTGACGATGGCGGTGTCCTAAAATATTATTAAAATAAATCCTTAAAAACCGAACAAATCCCACAGTAAATGGTGGAGCTTGGTTGTAGGGTGACAATTGAGATAGAGGGAAACGATGGAACTTAGGTCTAAGTAACAGTGGCGGTATGAGGAAGCGATGGAACTTATGAGTTATAATTCGAATAGGTTGTTAATTTTGATATCGCTATAATTAGGGTGTGTGCTAAACAGTTGCTTTCCACTTTCACTGTTATGATGCTCCTTTTGAGATGTCACTGTATTGACATTATCGCGTAACATTGGCGGTTATACACAGTAAATCGTAGTGTTTATTTTTGTTCTGTTCAAGTTTAGCTTTAAGCTGTTGTGAAATTCAGCATTGACATAACTTCCAGTACAGACATGCTTAGCAAAGAGTTCTGAAGGCAATATAAAGTTCACATTTCGAAAGTTTAACATCAAACTCAAGAACCGTCGACAGGAAACTACTTGTTTTCACTACAAGGAGATAATAAAGGTGTTTATTTTCGTTATATCTGTTCGTATATTCGGTTAGCGTTTCTATATTTCTAGTCTCTGTTTTTCATGTTTTCAACTTGTTACAGATAGATCTTACAAGTAAATTTGAAGAAGCAGTTTCTAACCAGATCGTACTTATCAACTCGTTGGAAATCGACAAAAAATATCCAGTCGTTCGGGCTCGAAACATCGTTACAAGATATGAACCTATTGTTTTATTTAGTATTAAAGATAAATGTATAATATTGTAAAAGTCTTCATGTCTAAACGTTATAGTACAGTATTTTTTTTTCTGACAAGGATATAGAATCTATAAACTCGCAGAGAGTTACATTACGTCTAGTGCGCAAGGAATTATGTGACAGGTCAAATTCATATATATATATATATTAGGTATTGAAGAGTAACATAAATCAAAATGATTGTTTTTTTTGTGTGTGCATTTGTTTGTTCAAGAGTGCTTTAGGGTTCGTGAACTATTTAACCTCTATGTATGTTATACCCTGACCTGTTTTACTCCAGAAAATCACAATGAAACATAATGATTTCGGTCATTGACAGACATATTTTCTTTAATACTCCCTCAGCCAAACACTTCAGTTCGGATCTGACCTATGTTACTTTGTTATTATTTCTTGGACCGCACATGATATATTGTAAGGCTAACTTGTTACAACATGTCCCAAGGATATTTTAGTCTTTCCGTTTACACATTCATTTGACACGTTCCATTGTTATTACAAAAAATTCCTTATGGTGACAATTATCATTCACAACGGTGTCCACACTAACGTCCATGAAGAGTCACTCATTACTCAGACAAGGAAGTGGTGGAGTTTGGGTGTAGGGTGACGCTGGCGGTATCCTAAAATATTATTAAATGAACCTTAAGAAGCCTATCCTATATTGTTATGAAATTATAAATAATTCCTTATGATATCTATCATTCCCAATCAACTTCTAGAGTTTGGGTGTGTGTGTGTGTTTGACAATGGCGGTGTCCTGAAATGTTATTAAAATGAATCCTAAAACACTATACCAATCCCAACGATGGTACCGTATTCAAGAAATCGGATTGCGTTGTTTAGTGTTTTAAAACATCATTAAAGTATTATTAAAATGAATCCTAAAACCTAATACCAATCCCAACAAAGGCACCGTATTCGAGGAATCGGATTGCATTGGTTAGTGTCTTAAAATATTACTAAAATTAACTCTAAATGTAATACCGATACCTACGATGGCATTGGTTATGTTCTAGAATATTATTAAAATGAACCCAATACCAATCATTACGACGATATCTAACATTCACACCGGCTCATACAAGAAACGGTGGATTTTTGGTGTAGGGTTGACGTTAGAGGTATCGGGAAGTGGTGGAGTTTAGGTGTAGGGTTGACATTGGAGGTACGGAGAAGCGGTGGAATTTAGGTGTAGGTTGAAAATAGAGGTGAAGCGGTGGAGTTTAAGTGTATTTTGATATTGACGTAGGGTGACAATGGAGGTGAAACGGAAGTATCGAGAAGCGATGGAGTTTAGGTGTAGGGGTGAAATGGAGGTACAGGGACGCTGTGGAGTTTAGAGTTCAGGTGTAGTTTGACGTTGGAGGTATAGGGAAGTGGTGGAGTTTAGGTGTAGGTTTGACAATGGAGGTACGGAGAAGCGGTGGATTTTATGTTGAAACGGTGAAGCTTAGATGTAGGTTGATATTGGAAGTAAAGCTAAACCTTAGGTTCAAACTAGTGACGGGCAGGGCGAGAGAGGGTTCTAGGCGTCAACTTCAGGTTAATGGCCATCTCAAGGTCAAAGTCAAAACTTTTCCCAGCCTACGTCCGTCTACTTCATGACAGAACACATTTTCTGGCATCGATCAGTACACATGCTTGCACAGTAGGTGAATATATACATGAGACTACTAAATAAGGGAATCCTTGAATGAAATTCACGTTGTTGATTGAGGGAAATAATATTGACGAGTGAGTTGTATGTCTTAACTGAACAAACATTGAGGTGTGTTAAATAGAAATTACGCAAAAAGTGGCAAGCGGAACATGACAGAGACAAGGAGCGAGTGGCAAAAGCGTCCCTTTTCCTTTTAGAATCAAAATCTGAAATAATCTAAATTGATATGTCACTCAAGAACCGCGGAAGAGAGAAAATATTTGCTTTCATTTTCGTAAGTGGCGTGAAAGAGATCTAAAATGATGCGTGCGACAATCATCGTTTGACTGTGTACTGAGAAGCTGTTACAATAGATGCCATTAAGATTATCGTATAAAGGAGAAAAAGATTGGCGAATGATTGAGCACGCATGAGACGTACGAGATGCACACTAAAATTTGGTCGCAAAACCCGAAGAGAAAAATTACTTTGGAGGGACGTTCACATATACGTGGGAATGGTACTGCATTGGATTTTAAGGGCATGAGTCGTGAATACAACCCAGTTGAGGGCTCTGAATTTCTGGATTCTATAAGACGCGAAGAGTGACTAAGAAGTTAGTTGTAACTTGTTCCTTAAAAAATGTTAATTCTAGCTAAAAAAAAGCAAATATAACAACAAGAACAATATTATAGACCTGCCTGATTTGTTTTCGGATTGCGTTGCTTTCTTTCTTGCTTGCAGTCTTGGCACACAGACGATAACTTCATTATTTGCCACCAGAGGATTTGTATTAAGATTCTGCAGACAACTGTGACGTCAGCAGGAGTGCGACGTGCATGTGTCATTATGTGAAATAGTGTTGCTTTCCTTGGCACGTGTCGGTATTCAACAATAACAGTACGGCAACAGTGTTGCTCTTCACAAATTTCTGCGTCACGGGGTGGTTATAGAGCCATATAAATAGCGGATATTGAGCCCTCAGTGACGCAGTAAGGGCGTGTGCTTTTGTCACTGTTATCAGCAGTCATATATGGCTGGTAAGTCATGTGTCTTTCCGTTACATACCGACGTTTAGAGGTACGACATTTGTAAGAAGCTCTTTTGTGTGACCTCCTTCTTAGTGTCCATACTCTCCTCTTCAGTGTTGCTTACGGTTACTTATTCGTGATTTCATATCCCATCCATACAATACAGTGTACCCTTCTTTTATTGGGAATCGTAAAAATTAAAGTGCCCACAGTTGCTTATTTATATTGAATTTTGCCAGCGCCTCTCTACAATCTGTAGCCGTCCTGTGGCCATTACGCGTTTCGACGCCGTATGCCTAAGCGATCTATAATCTGTCATTGGTTTACATGTTCGTGTGGCAAATTACATCCTTCACCTGCTGTGGTTATTTTTCTTTGGATTCTTACCCAACCCTGTCTATCCGACTTAACTCATTTCTTATTATACCTCCTTGTTAGTTGTGCCCGCACTGTTCAACAGAATATTTTATTATATCATCTATTTCTTATTTGTTGCACATTTCTTGTGGTTTCTTCTTCTTGCTGTTCTTCTACTCCTTTATATTGCTGTGTGTACTGGTTTTCTGTCGTCCACGGGACCGTGTTAATATTCCGCATATTGGTCATGATCGCTTTCCAGTGGGCCTATTGCACTCCTTCTTAGAGGCTTTTGTGTCTAGCAGGCGGCGCCCGGATGCCGCCTGTCTCTTCGACATTTTTATTCTGCTTTTTAAGGCCTATTCTGTCCCCAGGTGGTTTCTTCTGTGTTCCATACTTGTACACTTCGCTTGATGTTGCTTTCAGGCTTTGTTACTGAAACATAATGGAATAACATACTAGATTCATAGCGTGAGACGGGGTTCTGAAGAGAACATCTGAACCTAAGGGAGCAGTAGTAATAGGATGGGAAGGTTACATAATAAGAAGCTGAACATGTTGTTGTTGTAACAAGGGGGATGGGCCCAGTGGCCTATATAACACATACGAGATGATAAATGATGTATGTGTCCCCGTAATCTTGCAAGGAAGGGGCCCACTTTGAAGACGTAGACTGACAGGGGAAGTCAATACTAGAACGGATCCTAAATAAATATGGAGTGAAGAATACTGAGTGGACTGAACTCGTTCAGGATGGGGTCCAAAGGCGAGTCCTGGAGAACACAGTAAAGTGTTCCGGTTTATGACACCGGTAAGTGCTTCGTGATTACCAAAATTTCGAGGAAACCTGCTGCCTCTAACGCCAGGTTTGACCGAAACGTCGGTAAGCACATAACATGCTGCACGTTACAATAGACTAGAAGACTGTAGACCATATAGTCACCACATGAAATCCTTAAGTCTTCCGTGGTAAAGGGAATTGGATTCAATACGAGGCCGGGAATTTCGTGACGGTCTGAGCGAGTTTCAGGATGAACAGAAGCCTTCTGCACCCTGAAGTTGGTTGATTTATGTTTGTATCATAAATAGACGCATTTATATGTGGCCGGCAGACCATTACACGTATTTACACTCTCTAAAGTCAGATAGCTGGGGCGTCAGTTCTCAGAAATTCCACTGCACTTTTCTTTTCCATGAATGTGAAAAATATGTATCGCATTTTGTTTGCGATGCTGCTGCAGTAGACGTCAGTATAACAGGCGATGGGAATGTCTTGCTCTTGGAATTGTGAAATTCATGAAGCAACTGAAGTCCCCCCCCCCGGGCGAAATCTTTGCTGCATCTCTGTAAAGCAGGTTTAAGTTTGTTTTTACTGTATTTCTCCACTGATCAGGTTTAATTTATCTTCAAAACTGTACAAAGCAACAGAGGTGGAACATGCATCAGCATCACGATGTTATAATATGGTAATGACGCGCAATTTCTGCTAAATTATTTCCTCCTTGTGAAGTTTTCAGCACGAATTGTATAATAATAATAATAATAATAATAATAATAATAACACAGGCGTATAGCTGCACTTTTTAACAAATTGATTGAAGAAGTCCAAATACCGGAGTGGTTAACGGCAGGAGTAACATTCCTTATTCCAAAAAACGAGAATACTGAAAATCCAAAGAATTACAGGCGTGTGACCCGTTTGCCTACAATATACAAACTCATGACATCTATTATAAGCAGGCGTATGCACAAATATATGGATGATGAAAATTTGATGCCAAAAGAGCAGAAAGGGTGCAACAGCGGATCAAAAGATGCAAAGATCAGCTGCTAATTTCAAAAGCAATACTACAAGAATGTAAGCTCAGGGGAAAAAATGTGTATGGCATGGATTGTTTATCAGAAAGCTTTCGACAGGGTGCCACACAGTTGGATAATTAAATCCCTAGAGTTAATTTGGGTCAATAATAAAGTTATATCATTTACCAAGAAGGTCATGAGTTACTGGAGAAAACGTATGCGCCTACACACAGAAAATAAGCTAATAGAAACAAAAGACATAAAAATACAATATGGAATATTTCAAGGAGACTCACTATCAGCACTGCTATTTTGCATTTGCTTAATCCCTCTCACTGAACAACTGAATAGGTTGAACACAGGATACGAAGAACACACAACAAAGACTTCTTTACATGGATGATTTAAAGTTGATCGCTAAATCAGAGAAAGAGCTTCAAAAACAGATACAAACGGTTAAAACCTTCAGAGATGATATCGATATGGAATTTGGACTTGAAAAATGTGCCAAGAATGCATTTAAAAGAGGCAAACTAGTTCACTCACAAAATTTAGTTATCGACATAAGTACCTCGGGGTTGAGGAAAGTGAAGGCATACAACATCAACAAATGAAAGAAAGATTGAAACAGGAATACAGCAGAAGCTTAAGAATGATAATGAAATCTGATCTGAACGCCAGGAATAAAATTACAGCAATTGGAGCACTAGCTGTCCCAGTGTTGAGATAAAGTTTTGGTATAATTAACTGGAGAACTGAAAAAAAATGACAGGAAAACTAGAAAGATGCTAACAATGTATAAAATGCATCACCCAAAAGCTTACATAGAAAGGCTATTCGTTACGGGGGAAGTATTTTGCCGAAGAACGAGAAAAAAATACAACAGGACTTCTTACAGACTTCAGGGAAGTTAATATAATTGGTTACAGGGGAAGTATTTCGTCACCATTCTCGTTGATTTTGGGTAACCTTGACATTGTTAGGTGAATAACACTGTATTTAAATGAAACCTATAGTAAGTGCGGATGGGAAAGCAGTTGTCTGATACGTTTTATACTGAGAATGCTCTGAAACAAGGAGATGCTTTTTCGCCATTGCACTTCAACTGTGTGTTAGAATATTCGAGTAAGAAGGCCAAAGACAACTAACATGTCTGAAATTGTTTGGGACACACAAGCTTCTGCCTCGTGTCGACGATGTTAGTTAGTTAGGGAAACACAAACACCGTAAAGAAAACCACAGAAGGTCTAGTAAGAACACTGGTACAGAAGTAATGTAGACAACATTAACGAAGCCTAATGCGCATGACACGTTAGCCTAATACTGGAGAAATCGTAACACAAAAATAATTAATAAAATCAATGGAAAATGTGGCAGTATTTGAAGAGTTAGGAATGATATTTAAAATTAATATTTTACGCATTAGTAAGTTAATCCAGCTACAAGTGAAGGAAATTCTTGCCGCCGTACACGCGTTAAAAACCGCCGTCTCTTCACCTGCTATATGAAGGTAAACTTTAAAAGCTTAATTTCGCCTGTAGTTTGATGTGGATGGACTCTCGCGTTACGGGAAGAATATAGATGGCGGTGTTTAGGGTGGAGGAGCTGAGGAAAGGCTTTAACTTAAGGAGGGAGTAGAAGGGTTGAGAAAAATGCATAATGAATGCTTCTTGATTATAGCTCATAAATTGCTTTTGGGACCACCAAATCATGGAGGACGAGATGGGCGGAACATGTAGCTCATACGGGGGAAGGGAAATGCTTAGAATATTTTGTTTACGAAACCTTCAGGAAGGGACAGCTTGGAAGACCTAGGCATAGATGGAAATATGTTAAAAGTGATATGAAAGAAAGCGTTTATGTTAATGTGTGGATAAATCGGTTTGGCTCAATAAGAACCCGAGTCTGCTCTTGTAAACACAGTGACGAACCTTCAGGATTTTTTTCTGTAACTAATTGGCTAGTTACGTCGTTTCAAGGAGGAATTCACTGCACGGAGTTTATTAGTAGTAAGAAGACAGCAAAGAAGGAAAACGAAAGAAGGAAACTAGTGACAGCTCATATGTGTATCCTGAACCGATACTTGCCCTTCTGTCTTTCGCCTGACATTGTGTTGTAGTGTGAGTTTCATTAGCTACGAAGTGGCAGAAGCAGCACGAAACGGAAGACGGTTGTAGCTACATTCATGTCTGCCCGTATTTCTGCCTCGACCTTCGCAGAATTCCAGATTCATTTCAGTCGTGATTACATGTGTATATTTAGGACTATAATTTGTAATGGTGAATAAGCGTAAGTTGTATACGTGTAGAATGTAGTTGGAGGAGGGAACCATCTGATTTATCTTTGAAGTTTTAAAGTCCTTTATACAAGGTTGTCATAAACGAATGTTTCAATAGTTGGTGCAGTTTTCCGCTTATCTGCCTGCCCGAGTTCCTGTCGTAATTTCAAGGACAAACTGCAGTTTTGAAAATACCTAGGGAAGCACGAGCTAGCACTATGTTTACGCTTCGTTATGGAAAGATCTGTAGTTGCAGGCTGTGTGTTGAGATAAGCACCTGTGCGTGTTAGAAGTTAATTTAATGCATCTTGCTGTCTGGAACATTGTCTGAAGGCCGTGCTGTTCTTCTCACCTTCAAACACTGCCCGATGAAGAAAAAGGAATAATATAAATACGTTGCGTAAGAATTTGGTATCTTAGACCAGTTGTTTGTTATTACAGACCAGGCATTGATATGCAGAATGGATGACGACTCGAAATCTCGACTTCAGGTTTTATAACTGAAGAATGAACAGTAGGAAATGTAACACGTGTATGATTCTCAAGTGTTACAGATTTATCCTTGACTGTCTGTTCCAAAGATAGTAATAATGAATGTGGTGTCTTGTGTAACATACAGACACGGACAATAAGCGCCCTCAAGCACAATCATTTTTGATAATAACTGTGTTACTGTGCTTATCAATTTCTATGTCCACATAATAGGCGAACAAGCACTGACACTCAAGATTGATCGATGAGTTTGTAATAAATATTCAAAACAAATGCTCTGAGCCTCAATACACATTTTGAAACATGGGATATATATATATGTATATGTATGTGTATATATATGTATATATATATATATATATATAAAATACATACGTGTCATGTGTTAGCGGCTTTAACCTTCAGAAATTTTTATCCGAGGAAAATGATTTATTCCAAACTAAATCCTGATATTCTACGTTTATTGCCGAACGGGTGTGTAAAGTTTCTGCCCTTGCTGTCCATGATAGAAACTATGCCGTTCCCAAGCCACTTAATAGCCTGAATGTATGTCCCCGCATATTTCTGCTTTTCCCAATGTAAGCAGAAAGTTGAAAATTTTTAGATGGCCCATTAAACTTTGAGAAATTTGTTTTCTGTGAGAATCCTAAATAAATTTTGTTAGGCTGACGTTGATAATTGTGGCATTGTTTGCTCATCCGATTTTTAGAAGGAACTGGCAAGTTGAGAAGTTAATGAAGACAAAATTTGTAGTGCGGAATTACTGGTTGTTTGAAAATAATGCTTGCTTATTTAATTAAGTTAAACTAAAAATAAATCATTCCCATTGTAAAAGCAAGTTCATTTTGCATAACACACCAGCCCACGAATATACACCACATCACTGCACACATTGCAATGCTCTGGAAATGTCTGGCCTTTCATGCCACGCATTCTGAACTTTCATACTTCATCCAACTGCCTATGAAGATGGAACCGATAGTGAGTTCCGAAACGTCGGCAATTAGAACTCAGACGCTGGGAAATTGTCCAAAAAGGAACAAATTACGTTTAGAACACGGCGAAAGCTTAAAAACAAGAATATTCTGAACTAATTTAATAGAATTTACACCTTCACACCATTTTTACTTTATACCCATTTGTAACATTATGGTTCCATTTAAGCCTTCGAGTCTCAAATGGCCCTGTCGCTTTTTCGAACTGAAACGTTGTATGGATTTCTCGCCTCGCCCAAGATGTGTCTTCCCCACCCTTCTTATGCACCTTGATTTTCGTATTATTTACCGAAAAAAATGATTAAATATGTAGTTTTATCCATTACCCTGTTACTGTGTATCTTTGTGATTTTTTTTACAAAAAAACCCCATTCTGGAACATGAATTCCAAGTGTCTTCCTGATTTTTAAGTATTCAACATATCAGCTTCCTGTTATGAATTCACTTCCGAAACAAAGGTGAAAAAAAAGACAGAGAGGAGAAATATGAAATTCAACTATATTATTGTGTCTGTTTCATTATGCCTCCATTTTGTAAGTGGAAGAAGGGACGATAGGAAGATCTTCAGTAGCACATATAAACTTATTTTTCATATGGCATGTACCTTTTATTTCCTACACAATTTTATGTGATTTGCAATTAGTTGTGCTTTTTTACTGGGTGCATCCAGCTGAGATTTTGAGCATGGTAAAATTAAATGATGAAATTGTAAAGCAAATTATTACCATTGCTTATGAAAGTTTCAGGAAGTATCAACCATTAAAATTAATTTCTTCTTAATTATTTTTACATTATGGATAACTGTGTAAAATAACAGGATTTTCTTAATACTCGATTAAAATTCTTCATATTGTGTTTTAGTGAGAATTCTTTGAACATTTAAAGCTCAGTGTTTACGAGATTTACCATGTGCTGTCTTACTCATAATGCACTTTGTTGCACAGTATACTAATACGTTTTGTAGGCTTCTAGAATAAACAGCGCTTGCATTTCCTGCAACAGCATCAATTCGCCAGTGTTTATAAAGTACACGGGCAGTTCTTTGTGAAGTAGGATTTGAATTTATATATATATATATAAAATTTAAATAATTGTCATATTTGAAAAGATTAACAAAGTTTATGTTTTAATATTGAGAATTTATCAAATATTACAAATTTATGGATTACACATGTTTTTACACTTAGATGTGGGCCAGCTAGGTGTGCTTTACATGCTTCAATTCAAGAACAAAGTTTACCGTGCTTTTCCTTCTCAATCGAGACAAATTATGCTAATTATTTACACTTACGTGCGGTAGTTTATATGTCACAAAGAGCGACCACAGTGACAACTTAACCCTAGCTTGGGTAGCACTCATTCCATTCCTTGTTCAATGCCCACTGGCTTTGTGTTGTTAGGGTACTCAAACACAATTAAATTTTAGGTCCAGGCAGTAATGTCCAAATCTGATGAAAGGATTTTTATCTTTTTTCCCTCGATTTTTTAAATGGCCCCTAACGGTGGTTTTGCGTGGTAGTTGTTTGTATGTTGCAGAAGCCAAGAGAGCACTCAGACTAACTGAGGGTCATACATACTGAAAGGAATGACAAGCCAACCGCACAGATATATATCTTTTTAATGCTGGAAGTTCCATTCTACCCAAGACACTAGATTGGAATGTGATTTCCGCACGTGATGAAAATATTTCAGCTGAGAGCAATATTTGAGTTCAGCCATCTTTGACCGTTGTCAGTTTTTGTACGATTGTTAATCTGTCAGACATTGAAAATAAAAGAGCTAAACATGGCACAGATATGTATAAATACGGGCTGAAAGAAGGCGGTGTAATGTTGCTCACTGGTCCTTTACGTATCTGTCAATAACAGCGGTATACAAACCAGTTCCCTCTTCGCGTGCGTTGGTCTTTCTAGTTTCTATTTGATGTAAATACGTTCTTCTTTCACCCGGAAAGTATTCATACACTAACCTGCGAATGCTTGTAACGTTTATTCTTAATAAATCTTGTGTCTACAGGCATCTATTATCGCCAACAATTTCGTTTAAATTGTGCATATACGTAGTTATTCTTTTGTACTTGTTTTATGGTTCTATGGTGTACATCCTAGAACTGATTTCGACAAATTATTCTGCATTTATTTCTAATATATAATTATTTCTCACTAAATCTTCACGGTATGTCCCTGACATGATAATTGTTGAGCGGGGTATTTTTATATGCTCTCTGTAGTAAGGTGACTGCATGCCATCCGCAGTATCTTCATCTTCAGCATTATGATGTGATTAATTGAAAAGCCATAGTTCTTCAGTGTGTCCTGTAACACTGTAATTGCTGTAAGGTTTTGATCATGATATGCCTTCATACGTGCGCAGACGTCATGAAGGATATTTTCAAATTAAGATGTTATCCGGGCAGGAACCTCGAAACATAGCAAGTCCTTGTTTTCACGAGAGGTAACGGCCCAGTGGACCACGACTCTCAGCTGCAAAGAGTCAAGAAATGGCAACATTAGTGTAAATGACACTAGCGGCTCATCGAATAGGATTTACGGAACTTAGGGCTACGTATGCAAATTAACATATCAAATATGTGATCATGAGCAAAGAGGTCAGCGTGCCACTTTTTATTAAATGAACAATTTTAGAACACCTTGAGTGTGGGCCTTTCTCTGTTTCCAAAATATGCTTCATTTTCGTACACTGTGTAGAATGACCAGGAAGACCCTTATTGACCTCCTAGGAATTATTTGATTTACACTCTGACAACATGCCGCTACATGGCCTTAATACTGACTTATAATTATCGTGTTGAACGCGACTGAATTCCAGTATCTTTTGGAAACACGGTATGCATGTTACCTGTAACTTGTCCGGTTCTACAAAATTTTTCCACATATGTTATAAGTAGCACGATTTTCGAAAAAAAAAAAAATATTGAATATAAAATG
>Ga0123357_10004321_pt1 | contig 16646 bp, 12 predicted proteins | sample TergutEmb28metaG_FD_89873 | JGI IMG/M metagenome (GOLD analysis project Ga0123357, IMG submission 89873) | Embiratermes neotenicus P4 segment gut microbial communities from Petit-Saut dam, French Guiana - Emb289 P4 | ecosystem: Host-associated > Arthropoda: Insects > Digestive system > Gut ... | reverse complement strand
GGCGTCCCGGTCGTCGTGTGACCGACCTTTGCCGTGGCGCCCGTCCTTATCGTGGCGGCCCTTGCCATGATGGTCACCGCGCCTATGGTGGTCGTCCAGCCACTCGACTTCCTCGCGGGGACGGGCCTGAGCCAGCCGCCCCTTGATGCCCTCGGGGATGCCCAGGTCCGCGAGCAGTTGCGGTGACGTGGAGTACGATTCGGCGATCTCGCCGAAGTCCAGGTCGAGCGCCTTGTTGATGACGCGCCAGCGCGTGATGTCGGCCCAGTCGACGAATGTCACCGCCACGCCGGATGAGCCGGCCCTGCCGGTGCGCCCGATGCGGTGTACATAGGTCTTCTCGTCGTCGGGGCACTCGTAGTTGATGACGTGTGAAACTCCGGCCACATCGATACCGCGGGCGGCCACATCGGTGGCGACCAGCACTTGGGCCTCACCTTTTCGGAACTTCTTGAGCGCCCGCTCGCGGGCCTGCTGCGTTAGGTCGCCATGGATCGAGACGGCATTGAAGCCGCGGTCGTCCAACTCGTCTGCCAGCCGCTGCGCCGACCGCTTGGTGTGCGTGAACACCATCACCTTTGCGACGGTCGGTGCCTGAAGAAGCTTGCCGATGATTTCCGGCTTGTCAAGGTCGTGGGTCTGATAGACGAACTGGGTGGTTTCGGGCACCGTCAGCATGGCGTCGTGGCCTTCGGCCCGCACGTGGACGGGCTGATGCATGCGGGCGCGGGCCATGGCGATGATCGGGCCCGGCATTGTTGCGGAGAACAGCAGCGACTGGCGCGGCGTCCCGCACAGGTCGGCGATGGCCTCGACATCCGGCAGGAAGCCCATGTCGAGCATCTCGTCGGCCTCGTCCAACACCAGGTGGACGACGTTCGACAAATCCAGCCGGTGGCTGCCGGCCAGGTCGAGAATGCGCCCAGGCGTGCCCACCACAATATCGACGCCGCTCTTCAAGGCATCGACCTGGTCGTCGTACCCGACGCCGCCATAGACGGTCAGCAGCTTGGCCCCTCGCAGCTTGTTGGCAGCGGTCAGTTCGACCGTGATCTGTGAAGCCAACTCGCGTGTCGGCGTCAGCACCAGCGCCTGCGGTTTGCCGGGGTTCTCCAGTTCGTCGAAGTCGTCGTCGCCTGGCAGCAGGACGTGTTGCAGCAGCGGCAGGCCGAAGGCCAGCGTCTTACCCGTGCCGGTGCGGGCCTGAGCGATGATGTCTGCACCGCTCAAAACGATCGGTATGGCCATCTCCTGGATCGGGAAGGGGTGCTCAATGCCGACTTCCTTCAGCGCATCAATCAGGGGACGGTCGACACCGAGGTCGGCAAAGTTTGACGTGGTGGCCATACTGAGGTCACCCGTTAGAGGGTCTGTCATGGGGCTACTTTCATTGCTCTGCGGCACCGAAACCGACAGGGCGGTGTTCCGGCGAGCCGAGATCTAGGTAAGCGACGCGAGTGGCTGGCACCACCAGATGGCGTCCCTTGGGATCGGTCAGGTGCAACAATCCGCCTGGTGCGGACAACGCGTCGCGATACGCCTGCACGATGTCGTCAACGCCTTGGTCAGCGTCAATTGAAACCTCGCGCGCCACATCGGCGATACCGATCTTGATTTCCATTAGGCCCATTTTACCCGATAGGCTCGAGCCGCATCAGGGTGACGGTGACGTTGTCGTGGCCACCGAGGTCATTGGCCCAATCGACCAGTTGGCAACAGACGGCCCAAGACTGGGGGTCGTTGCCCTTGGCCTGTTCGGCTTCGATGGCTTTTGTGAGCGCAGTCGCCATGATGGCAGGGTCCGACGCGTAATTCCACAGCCCGTCGGTGCAAGTCATCAACCAGCCAGGTTCCGTGATCTCGAGTGACGTCATTGTAGGTGTGACGTCACTCGAGCCGGGTCCCAACCATTTGGTGATGGCGTGGGCTCCTGAGCTGGATTCCGCGATCTCGCGGTCGATACCGAGATTGATTTGCGCTTGGGCCATTGAGTCGTCGGTGCTGAGCAGCAGCGGCTCGCCGTCGTCGGGCATCCAGTATGAGCGGGAGTCGCCGATGTTTGCCACAACGGCCTTTTCGTGCCATACCATCGCCACAATCAGGGTGCAGGCCCAGGTGCCCGCCGTCGTCACCCCAGATGCCTCCAGGATGGCGTCATTGGCTCGAGAAAAGGCTTCGACCAGCGCGTCAGCCTCGCTGAAAGTCGGCCCGGCTTCGCGCAGCTTGCCGGTCAGGTAGTCACAGGCGACGCCAACGGCCAGAGCCGAGGCTTCCTCCGAATGGAGTGATGTCGAGACGCCGTCACTGACGCAGGCAACGGCGATGGCGTCGCCTTCAGTGCCGCTACCAGCGGCCAAGGCGATGGCGTCCTGGTTGGGGGAGTGGCGCATGCCAACATCACTGGCTCCCCCCGCCCACACTGTGGGGCGCAACACAAAACTGTCGCGATCCCCCGTCGTCTGTTCCCAATCGTCGCCAACGGGGGTCGAGTCTCCGGCGTCAGCAGGCGTCATTTCAAGTACCACACCCAGTGTTAGCTAGCGATGGGCACAACGTGTTCGGCTTGTTTGCCTTTCGGGCCTTGAGTCGTCTCAAACTGGACGCGGGCGCCCTCCGCGAGGTTGCGGAATCCGTCCATCTCAATGGCGGAATGATGAACGAAGACGTCGCTCTCATCGCCATCCGGCTGTATGAAGCCGTAACCTTTTTCGGCGTTGAACCATTTAACGGTTCCGGTTGCCATTCGTATCTCCTAAGAAGCGCGGGTCAAAATCAAACCTGTGGGCTGCAGATGAAAAAGCAACCCACGGTGTCAAGAGTGCCACAACCGGCCGCTTCCTGCAAACCAATCCACATACTTGGACGGTTTTTGTCGGTGCGGCATGGTTGCATTGTGGGTATGAGCAACACTGCAGGCACCGGCGTCGTACTGGACGGCGCCCAGCGTGCGGTCGTCGACTGGGTCGTTGGACGTTCGGGTTGCCTGTTGGTGACAGGCGGGCCCGGCTCGGGCAAAACAACCGCCCTAGTGGCGGCCGTGTCGAGGCTCGCATGCGACGCCGTGCCGCTTGGCCGCATCGTGGTGCTGACTCACGCCCGTCCAGCCGCCCAGCGCCTGCGCCGTCAAATCATGGAAGCGACCGGGGGCGCCCAGGTGGGGTTGCGCATTACCACGCCCCATGGCTGGGCTCAGGCGTTGTTGCAGAGTTCGGCTCCGCCCGGTCAAGCCCCGTGGAAGCTCATCAGCGCACCCGAGCAGGAATACCGGGTGCGGGAGTTGTTGAACTCGCCCGATGACTGGCCGCCCGATCTGGCCCAGGCGGTAACGACGCCGTCTTTTGCTGCCCAGTTGAGGTTCCTACTCGCGCGAACGCGTCAGCTGGGTATGGGGCCGGACGGCTTGGCGCAGGCCGGGCGGGCGGCCGGGCGTGACGACTGGGTTTCGGCAGCCAGGTTCTTCAGTGAGTATCTTGACGTGCTGGACGCCGAAGGTGTTCTCGACTATGCCGAGTTGGTGCACCGCTGCCGCGCGCTGTTGGCTGAGCCGGACGTGCAAGCGTCAGTTCGCGCCCACACGGATGTGGTGCTGGTCGACGAATTCGCCGAATCCGATGAGTCGGTGGTCGCGTTGTTGCGCGATATATGGCGTTGTGGCGTGCCGGTGACGGCATTCGGGGACGCGTCAACGGCGGTGTTCAACTTCCGTGGGGCTTGGCCGGCCGCCTTGCGACGGTTTCCGGCGGAATTCGCCGGTGCCGGCGGCCCGGCGCCCGTCATCGACCTGCCCGGGAACTGGCGGGTGCCTGCTGCCCGTGAGGCACTGATGGTCGATAGCCAAGACGATGAGGCGGCGGCGGTGGCGCAGAGGCTCTGGCTGGCCCGGGCAAGCGGCGCCGAGTGGTCACAGATGGCGGTGATTGCCCGTCAGTCCGGCCCGGCGGTGGCACGTCTGGCCTCCGGTCTCGCGGCTGCCGGCCTGGCGGTGCGCGTTGAGGGTGAACTGTTGGCGTTGGCGGACGTGCCTGCCATCAAAGTGCTCATGTTGGCGTTACGCCTGCTGATCACCCCGCAGGCACCCGCTGACCAGTGGGTCCGGGTGCTTTGCTCGCCGCTGGTCGGCCTTGACGAAGTCGACTTGCGTCAGTTGGCCAGCCTGATCAGCCCATCCGATGGTTGGCAAGAAATCGTGGTGACCGGTCTGGGCTCCGAGTGCCCAGCCGAGGGGGACGCCGAAGTATGGGGTTCGGCAAGGGCGGCGTTGACTGGGCTGGCCGATCTGGCGGGGCGGCTGGAAGAGATGTCACCCGATGAGGTGGCCTGGGGTGTCTGGACATTGGCTGGTTGGCCCGAACGCCTACGCGAGGCTGCCTTGGGGCGCCAAGAGGATGCACTGCGGGCCAACCGTGACCTAGACGCCGTCATCGCCTTGTTTGATTTGGCCGCCACGCTGTCGGGGCGTCGTGGCGCCGAGGCGGTGGGTGCGTTGGTCGACACTGTCTCGCAGCAGGTGGTGCAGCGGGACAGGGCTCGTGAGTCCGAGGTGAGCAACGCGGTGACGGTGTTGAGCGCGTACCAGGCCAAGGGGCGTGGCTGGCCGGTGGTGGCCGTCGTCGGCGCGGCGGAAGGCGCTTGGCCGGCCGACGGCTGGACGGACTCGCTTCTCGAGCCGGAAAGGCTGGAGGTCGGCGGTTCCGGCCCGGTGCTGGGGCGTCGTGAACAGATGGGTGCGGAGCGACGTCTGTTCACCTTGGCCGCCACCCGGGCGTCGCAACACCTGATAGTCACCGGCTCGCCGGGGGCGGATTCGGAGGTGGCCACGTTGTCGCGCTTCGCTGTGGGCATGGGGCTCGTGGCGGCGCCTTGGCAGGCCGAGGCGGCGCCGGCTGCGGGCATGTCGACGCGGGCTTTGGTGGGGGAGTTGCGCGGCGTGGCGATGTCTCCCGATGAGGCGCCTGGGCTGGTCTCGGCGGCCGCAGCCGAGCTGGCAAGTTTGCGATGCGACCCGCACGACTGGTGGTGGGTGGGTGGTTTGACGCCGGGGCAGCGCCCGATTGTCGGGTCGGGGCCGGCCCACATAACGGCCACCTCGGTTGCGGGGCTGCTGGCTTGCCCGCGTGCCTGGTTCATGCAGACCGGCGGGGGCGCACCACCACCCGGGGTGGCAATGGGGTTCGGGTCGGTGGCGCACACTGTGTTCGATGCCCTTTCCACCGGTCAGCCGGGCGATGACGTTTGGCATCAAGTCGAGCAAGCCTGGAGTACCCTGCCCTACAGGGCGGCTTGGCAGTCGTCCTCCGGCCGCCAGGACCTCGAAGACGCGGTTGCCAGGTTTCTTGTGTGGCGCGACGGGCGAAAGGGTCGCCGATTGTTGGGCACGGAGATCGATTTCCGCACAGAGGTGACGACGCCGGCCGGCCAGGTGGAAGTCAGCGGACGGGTCGACCGTCTTGAGATGGACATGTCGGGGCGCCTCGTGGTCATCGATTTCAAAACAGCTCGGACGGCCGAGCCCAAGGCACATTTGGATCAGATGGCGATATACCGGCTGGCCGTCGAACAGGGTGTTTTCGAGAACTTGGCGCCTGGTGTGCGTCGCGCCGCGCCGCCCGAGCTGGTGTGGCCGTGCGTCGACCCGCGCCTGCGGGCGTTCAGCGATGTTGGCTGCCACGTCGACCCGGTCACCGACGAGCCAGAAGGCGGCATCTTGTCACGCCTGGGCCAGGTGGCAGCTATTCTGCAAGCGGAACGCTTCGACGCCACGCCGGGCGCAAAGTGCCGCTATTGCGCCTTCCAGGACGGCTGCCCGGTGCAATCATTGGGGGTTGTCAATGGCTGAGTCTTTGAGAAGCCCAGGCGATCTTGCACGGCTGATGGAATTGCCTTTCTCCAACGAGCAGTTGAACGCGATAACAGCCCCGCTAACACCCAGCCTGATCGTCGCGGGGGCCGGCACGGGCAAGACGACGGTCATGGCGGCCCGGGTGGTGTGGCTTGTCGGCACGGGCCAGGTTGAGCCGGGCCAGGTGCTCGGGCTCACCTTCACCCGGCGTGCTGCCGGTGAGCTGCGGCAACGGATCGCGGCGGCGCTGGCCCGTCTGCCGCTGCCAATCGACGACGACGCGCCGTCGGTTTTCACCTATGACGCTTTCGTCGCGACCCTGCTGGCCGGGCAGGGGCTGCGCCTTGGGCAGGACGGCACCGGCTTGCTGATGACGGGCGCCGAACCTTATCAGTTGGTTGATCAGGCGATTGACGACCCGGGTTTCACACCGGATGTGCTGCGAACCACCCCGCTGCCAACCCTGGCCAATCGGGTCATGAAGCTTGACCAACAGATGGCGGGGCATCTGGCTGTGCCAGATGCGGTGGTGGCGGAAGCGCTTGACTTCGCCCAAGCCTGTGAAGTTGCCCCGGGTCACAGGGGCGGGCCATATAAGGACGTCATCAATGCAGCCGGTGTGGCCGCTCAGCGGGCCGAGTTGGTGATGCTTGTGCGCCGTTATCGCGAGTTGAAACGGGCCGCCGGGGCAGTTGAGTTTGCCGACCTGCAGGCGGCGGCCACCCGCCTCGCTGGCGAAGTACCGCAGGTCGGTGCCGCGCTGCGGGAACGCTTCAAGGTCGTGCTGTTGGACGAGTACCAGGACACCTCCGCCGCCCAGGCGGCGATGTTGGCCTCCTTGTTCTCCGGGCCGAGCACTTCGCAGGGGCGTGGCCATCCGGTTGCCGCCGTGGGCGACCCTTTGCAGGCGATCTACGGCTGGCGTGGCGCCGCCAGCGACAACATGGGTGCTTTCCCCGGTCTGTTCCCGATGGCCGACGGCAGTCGTCCGCCGTGCTTTTCGCTGACCATAAACCGACGCAGCGGGGCAGCCGTGGTAACGGCGGCCAACGAGATAGCCGCGCGCCTTGACGATGATCATTCGGTTGGCAACCTGCTTGAGGTCGACCCGTCCCGTCCTCCTGCCCGCATCGAGGCAGCCACCTTCGACACCTGGCCCCAGGAGGTTGCAGCCGTCGCCTCGCGAATCGTTGAGGCCCGACGGGGTGGTGAGGCTTCCGCCTGGCGCGAGGTGGCCGTTCTGCTGCGCCGCAATCTCGACATTCCGCCGTTCTACAAGGCGCTGACGGATCTGGGTGTGCCCGTCGAGATAGTTGGCCTGGGCGGCCTGCTGGCGCTGCCGGAAATCGCCGCGGTTGTGGCCCTGCTCAGGTTGGCGGCCGACGACGGCGACAACCCCGCCGCCGCCCAGTTGGTCAGCGGGCCGGCCTGCGGGTTGGGGCCGCGGGATATGGCCGCGCTGGCTCGCCGCTCGCGCGAGCTTCGCGGTGGCGCCGGCACCTTGTTGGGCGCTATTTTCGACCCGGGGGACGGCGTCAGCGCCCCGGGACGGGCAAGGCTGCAGCGTTTGGGGTCGCGAATCAAGGCGATGCGCCGGCAGCGTCACGAGTCGGCGGTGGATCTGGTGCGCATCGCCGTCGAGTTGATCGGCCTTGGTGCCGAACTGGATGTGCCTTCCTCCTGGTCGGAATCGATCGCGCCGCAGGTGCGTCGGTTCGTTTCGCATGTGGCCGACCATGTCGGTGGCACCGGCCTGACGTTGACAAGCTTGCTGCGCTGGCTGGCGGACGAGTCGACATACGGCAGCAGCCTCGACCAGGCCACACCCAGCCAGGACGACTCGGTCAAGCTATTGACCGTTCACAAGGCCAAAGGCCTCGAATGGCAGGTTGTCGCCTTGCCCGCGCTGGTGGAAGGTGTGTTCCCCAATGACCGGGTGGGCGATAACCCTCTGACCAACCCATCCGTACTGCCGTCCCGTCTTCGGCTGGACGCCGCCGGTTTGCCCAGCTTGACGGGGGTCAGCCGCGACGGCTTGATGCAGTTCGTCGATGACCTGAAACGCGATCAGGTGGCCAGTGAGGATCGGTTGTCGTATGTTGCCGTGTCCCGCGCCAAAGCTGTGTTGCTGGCGTCGGCGTCCTGCTGGCGTCCGAGCGCGGTCAGGCCGAAGCTTCCGTCGCGGCTGTTCCACCTGCTGGCCGAGGTGGCCGAACAGACGGGTGGTCCTGTAACACTGCAGCCACCGTCTGAGGCCAACCCGTTGGCGCTCGCCCAGGTGTCGTTGCCCTGGCCGTCTACCCTGCCCGAGGACGAGCAGCACAGGCTGGACGCTCTAGCGCAGGCGGTGGTGGCCGCCACCGGCGAAACCGACGATGCGGGCCTAAGTGCCGAGGACGCGCGGCGGGTGGCGGGCTGGCGTGTTCGCATCGCACAGTTGGAGGCGCCGCCAGCCCGGCCGGAGGTGCCAGGGTCGCTGTCCGCGTCGGCTTTGCTGCTTGGGCACCGTGACCCGGCGGCCTTCTTTGCGGGGCTGGCGCGTCCGATGCCACGGCTGGTCGATCAGGCGGTGGCCAGGGGCATTGCCTTCCATCGCTGGGTTGAGCAGCGGTTCGACAACGCGGCCTGGCCGGAGCCACCATCGGCCGACATCGCCGACCTGGTGAAGGCGTTCGAGTCTGGGCCATACGCGGACCGGCGTCCACTGGCCATCGAGGCGCCGTTCGTGGCGGTGATCGCCGGGCAGCAGGTGCGCGGCCGCATCGACGCCGTCTATGCTGGCCAGGGCGGGTTCCGCTTCCACCTGGTCGACTGGAAAACATCGGCCGGGCTGAGTGCCGACCCGACCCAGTTGGCCATTTATCGTCTCGCCTGGGCGCAGGCCATGGGCTGTGACGTCAGCGAGGTCGACGCGGTGTTCTATTATGTGGGCCAGAGCAATGTCGTGCGCCCAGATATCCCCGACAATGTCGAGGCCTGGGTGGCGGCTCTGCGGCGCGACTGAAAAGGAGGACGATGAGGGTCATTGCCGGCGTGGCCAAAGGCGTCCCGTTGCGGGCGCCCGGTGGGTCGTCCAGACTCACCCGGCCTACCACTGATCGTGTGCGCGAGGCTGTGTTCTCGATGCTGGCCGACTGGGCTGGTGCAGCCGGGGGCCCTGCCGAAAGCCAGTTGTCCGGGCTGTCTGTGCTGGATCTTTTCGCCGGTTCGGGCGCTGTGGCTGTTGAGGCCATGAGCCGTGGTGCGGCCAAGGCGGTGGCGGTTGATTCCGCATCGGCTGCGGTCGCCGCGATCCGGGCCAACGCATCAACCACCGGGCTTGGCGTCGAAGCCGCGCGGGCATCCGTGGCGGAGTTCCTCAAAAACGGCTCGCATCCAGTTTTCGACATTGTCTGGCTTGACCCGCCCTACGATTTGCCGTCAGAGACCATGAACGGTGTCTTGTGTCTCGTCACCGGGTGGCTGGCGCCGGGTGGCATTGTGGCCGTCGAGCGATCGGGGCGTGGCGAACCGCCGATCTGGCCGGCTGGGTTGGCGTCATGGGGCTTTAGGCGATACGGTGAAACTGTCGTCTATTTCGCCCAGGAGGCCACATGAGTGCCGAGTCGCCCGTCATCGCCTGTTGCCCCGGGTCGTTCGACCCGGTGACGCTGGGGCATCTGGACGTCATCGAGCGGGCCGCCGCGATTTTCGACCGCGTTGTCGTCGGTGTTGGCCGCAATACCACCAAGAATTACATGTTCAGCTTGGACGAACGCCTCACCTTGGTGCGGGGCGCCGTCGCGCACCTAGCCAATGTCGTCGTGGCCCCCATCGACGCGCTGCTGGTTGACTTTTGCGCCCAGCAGGGTGCCAAAGTGATAGTCAAAGGGCTTCGGTTCTCGTCGGATTTCGACTATGAATTGCCCATGGCCCAGCTCAACACAGCCTTGTCTGGCATCGAGACCGTGCTTCTGCCCGGCAGCCGGGCGTACGGCGCGATCAGCTCGTCGATGCTGCGTGAGGTGGCCAGCAACGGCGCCGACATCACCCCCTTCGTAACCCCAGCCGTGGCCGCAGCAATCCGCACAAAGATGGAGCAGCGATGACCAAAACCCGTCCCCATCCACTGATGGTCGACCTACGCAGTTTGGGTCGGCACCCCGGCGAGCAGATAGCCAAGCATCTGGATGTCCCAGCCCCGGCCGAGCTGGTGGTCGGCATGATCGGTGTGCCGGAGGGCTCGCCCATGGCGATCGATTTCACCTGCCAATCGGCTGGCGACGGGGTGTTCGTGCAGGGCGTCGTCGCGCTTACGCTGGCGGGGCAGTGCGCCCGCTGCCTGACGGAGTTCACGCGGGACGCCAGCTTCGATCTTCAGGAGCTATTCTTCTACCCGGGACGGGGCCCGCAGCCGGGGCAGGACGATGACGACGAGGTTGATGACGCCCTGTTCGTTGTCGACGACTTCATCGACCTGGACCCGGCGCTGCGCGAGGCCGTGGTGCTCAGCCTGCCTTTCAGCCCGTTGTGCCGCGACGACTGCGCCGGGTTGTGCGCAATCTGTGGCGCCGATCTGAACCAGGATCCTGGTCACAGCCACGACGAACCCGTCGACGCCCGCTGGGCCAAACTCGGTCAGTTGCGCTGACACCGCGGTATTCGTTGTCATCGGGTATACTGGATCAGTTGTCTTTGCAGAATCTAAGAAGGAGTAACCGGTGGCCGTCCCCAAGCGCAAGATGTCACGCGCCAATACTCGTGCGCGTCGCTCACAATGGAAAGCTACTGCTCCGGCTTTGGTCGCCTGCGCCAATCCGGCGTGTGGGGCTTTGCATCAGCCGCACACCGCCTGCCCCGAGTGCGGGCAGTATGGGCCGCGTAACGACCGGCGGCAAGTTCTCGACGTCTGATCGTGCCGACGTCTGAAGACGGCACCGCGCCCGCTTCATTCGATGCCGTGCTGAGTGAGCTCGGCATCACTATCGACCCTGAACTACGCGAGTTGGCGTTGGTTCACCGCAGCTATTCCTATGAGCACGACCATGTGCCCAACAATGAGCGTTTGGAGTTTCTGGGCGACGCCGTGCTTGGGATCGTCGTCACCAACTACATTTATCGCAGCTTCCCTGACATGCCCGAAGGCCAGTTGGCGAAGCTGCGGGCGGCGACGGTCTCGGCGTCGTCACTGGCCGATGTGGCCCGCGGGCTGGGTATCGGTCGTCTTGTCCATCTGGGCAAGGGCGAGGAGACAACCAACGGACGGGGCAAGACATCCATTTTGGCCGACACGACGGAGGCCCTTATAGGTGCCCTGTGGCTGACATCTGAGGACGGCGCCCGCAAGTTCGTCCATCATCTGTTCGCGCCCCTGGTTGATCATGCTGCCACCTTGGGCGCCGGCTTGGATTGGAAGACGTCGCTGCAGGAGCTTGCGGCAAGTCTTGGGCTGGGCGCGCCGGAGTACATAGTCACGGAATCCGGCCCCGACCATGACAAGCACTTCACCGCTTGGGTACATTTGGTCGAGCGCGAGTTCCCGCACGGCGAGGGTCATTCGAAGAAACACGCCGAGCAGTGGGCGGCGCGCTATGCCTACGAAATGCTGGTGCCAGATGAGCAGTGATAACGCCGTCCCCCTCTTCAAACGGGCCTGGGTGCTGCAGTTCGTCAAGTTCGGCCTGGTTGGCGCGTCTGGTGTGGTCGTCAACATGCTGATCGCTTTTGTTATGAACAAGCTGAACGGTGGCGCCGCCAACGCCCGCATGCCCGTGTGGTCGCTTGGCGGAGAGTTTGCCGTTCGCTACAGCTACATCGTCTATGTGGTGGCCTTCGTCATCGCGAACACCACGAACTACCAGCTCAACCGGTGGTGGACGTTCAAGGGCACGCAGCGGGCTTGGTTGCGCGGCTGGGTGATGTTCTTTGTTTCTGGCATCGCGGGCGCGCTGGTGGGCTTTGTCGTCAAGGTGGCGCTGACGCACCCCGGGTCGCCGATCTACCTGACTGGCTGGTTCAACGACACGGGTTTCCATGCCCGTGAATACTGGGGCCAACTGGCGGGTGTCCTGGTGGGCACGCCGGTCAATTTCCTCATCAACCGTATGGTGACGTTCAAGCATCATGCGGCTGAAGTGGCCAGCCAGCGGCAGGCTTCGCAGGGGGAGGAAGTGCCGTGTACCTAAAGACGCTGTCGATGCGCGGCTTCAAGTCGTTCGCATCAGCGACGACGCTGCATTTCGAGCCGGGCATCACGGCTATCGTCGGGCCTAACGGCTCTGGCAAGTCGAACATCGTCGACGCCCTGAGCTGGGTGATGGGCGAGCAGGGCGTCAAGTCGCTGCGTGGCGGCAAAATGGAAGACATCATCTTCGCCGGTACGTCATCTCGTCCGCCGTTGGGACGCGCCGAGGTGACGTTGACGATCGACAACACGGACGAGGCGCTGCCCATCGATTTCACAGAGGTGACGATATCGCGCACGATGTTCCGCAACGGCGGTTCCGAGTATGCGATCAACGGGCAGACGTGTCGTCTGCTCGACGTCCAGGAGTTGTTGAGCGATACCGGCATGGGCCGCGAGATGCACGTCATCGTCGGTCAGGGCCAGCTCGACTCGATTTTGAACGCGACACCCGAACAGCGGCGCGGCTTCATTGAAGAGGCGGCCGGCGTGTTGAAGCATCGCCGTCGCAAGGAAAAGGCGCAGCGGAAACTCGAGACGACGCAGGCGAACTTGACCCGCTTGACGGACTTGATCGGCGAGATCAGGCGTCAGCTCAAGCCGCTGGGCAAGCAGGCCGAGGTGGCGCGTCGGGCGGCCGGCGTGCAAGCCGAACTGCGCGACGCCAGGGCCAGACTGCTGGCCGACGATCTGGCCACGGCGATGAACGCCCTGACCGCCGATCAGTTGGCCGAGGCAGAGCGCGACGCACTTCAGTCCGCCGCCGAGAGGGCCTTGGGTGAGGCCCGCCAGGCCGAGGAGCACGCCGAGGAGCTGGCGTCGGCGGCAATGCCGAATCTCAGCCAGGCACAGGAGGTCTGGTATCAGTTGACGGGGCTGCGTGAGCGCGTCGCGTCGACCCTTTCGATCGCCGCCGAGCGGGTGGCGCACGAGGTCGACGTCCGCGCCCAGCCGACCAGCCTGCGTGACCCGGACGCCTGGGAGTCGGAGGCCCGCGACATGCGCGCCGCCGAGGAGGGTTTGCGCGTCGACATCGAAGCTGCTGCGGCGGCGTTGGATCAGGCCAGCCAGGTGCGGGCCGAAGCCGAGAAGCTGGCCGAGTCGGCTGAGCGGGCCTACAGCCTGGCTCTGCGGGCGGCTGCCGACCGACGCGAAGGCTTGGCCCGGTTGACCGGTCAGGTGGCTGCAATCCGGTCTCGGCTGGAGGCCCGTCTTGCCACGGACGAGCGCCTGCGTGCTTCGCTGGCTGAGGCTGAGGCCCGGACCGCCGAGGCAACCGCCGAGTACGAGGCAATCCAGGTGGATGCCGGCACGCTGGAGGCGGGGCAGGAAGGCCTCGACGAGGCCGTCCAAGAAGCTGAGGCAGCCTGGCAGGCGGCCGTCGACGCAAACGAGGCTTTGCGGCAGCGCGCGATCGCCGCCGACCAGTTGGTGGCGGCGCTCAGTGCCCGGCGCGAGGCTTTGGAACTGAGCCTGGGGCCCGACGTCTCGGTGCAACTGAAGGACGCCGGCGTCGCCGGTATCGCCGGGCGGGTGGGCGCCCATCTGAGTGTGGAGGCAGGCTGGGAGGCCGCCATCGCGGCGGCACTGGGCCCCCTCGGTGAGGCCATCGTGGCTGACGATCTGGCGGCTGCCCGCCGCGCGGTCGAGACGCTGAAGAACTCCGACAAAGGCCGGGCGGCGCTGTTGCTGCGCGGTGTCGCGGCACACAAGGCAACCCAGACCCCGGACGGCGCCCGCTGGGCCGTTGACGTTGTGAAGGCGGACTCCGACCTCGCTGGGGCGCTGTCGCAGGCGCTGGCCGGCGTCGTCGTGACTGAAGACTTGGCCCGAGCTGTCAGCGTGGTGGCTGCGCAGAAGGGCTTGACTGCGGTGACCCGCGACGGCGATGTGGTCACCAGTTGGGCGTTGCGCGGCGGCGCCGATGTGCTGGAAGGCGAGTTGCAAGCGCAGGCGGCCCTGCGTCAAACCGACGAGGACCTGGCCCCGGCCCAGCGCACCGCCGGCGATCTGCGAGCCGAGATGGCGGACGCCCAGGCGGGCGTGGAGTCAGCCCAGGCGCGACGCGACGAGGCTTTAGCCAAGCTTAACCAGGCGTCGGCTGCCGTGGCAGCCCTGGCCGAGCGGTTGAGTGCCGCCAAGCAGAAGGCGTCATCGTCGGCCGCCGAAGCCGGACGTTTGCAGGCGTCACTGGAAGAGGCCGCGCATGGCCGCGAGGACGACGAGGCAGCCCTGGCCGGGCTGGAGGCCAGGCTGGCCGGCGCCACCGGTGACGAGCAGGCCGTCGAGCCGGACCCCGTCGACAAGGACACCGCGGAAGAGGCCGCGCGGCAGGCTCGCGAGGGCGAGATGGAGGCCCGGCTGGGGCTGCGTACCTTGGAGGAGCGCGCCGCGGCCTTGGCGGGCCGGGCCGATGCCCTGCTCGCTGCCGCCGCGCAGGAGCGTGCTCAGAGAGTAGCGGCCGTCGAGCGGGCCGAGCGCCTGCGTCGCGAAGCCGAAACTGCCGAGTGTGTGCGCGTTGCGGCACTTTGGCTGGCCGGGGTGGTCGATGCCGCGGTCGTGAAGGCCGGCGAGGCCAAGGCGGACGCCGAGGCGTCACGCGTCGCTGCACAGGCGGCATTGAGCAGTACCCGGGCGGCCACCCGTGAGCGGTCCGCGGCCTTTGACGCCCTGGTAGAGGGGACGCACCGCGACGAGATGGCCCGCATTGAGCAGCGGATGCGCGTCGAGACACTGTCCGAAAGGGCTCTCAGTGAACTCGGCCTAGAGGCCGACGTGCTTGTGGCCGAATATGGGCCGGAAATCCCCGTCCCGCTTCCGCCCGACCCGTCCGAGCCGGATGGTGATCCGGTCACCAAACCGTATGTGCGCGAAGAGCAACTCACCCGGGTGCGCCAGGCCGAGCGTGACTTGGCCGTCCTCGGGCGCGTCAACCCACTGGCGCTGGAGGAGTTCGACGCCATGAGCGAGCGTCACGCCTTCCTTGCCGAGCAATTGGACGACGTCAAGCGCACCCGCACCGACCTTCTGGGCATCATCGACGAGGTCGACGCTCAGGTGCAGGCAGTTTTCACACAGGCCTACGGTGACGTCGCCGAGACGTTCGCCCGCGTCTTCGAGCGGTTGTTCCCCGGTGGTGAGGGCCGCCTTATTCTGACCGACCCGTCCGACGCCCTGCTGACGGGCGTGGATGTCGAGGCCCGGCCGGCCGGCAAGAAGATCAAGCGGTTGTCGCTGCTGTCCGGCGGCGAGCGGTCGCTTGTGGCGGTGGCCTTCCTGCTCAGCTTGTTCATCGCCCGTCCCAGCCCCTTCTACATTCTGGACGAGGTCGAGGCCGCCTTGGACGACGTCAATTTGGGTCGCCTGCTGGACATCTACAACGAGTTGCGGCAGGCGTCCCAGCTTCTGATTATCACCCACCAGAAGCGCACCATGGAGGTAGCCGACGCCCTCTACGGCATCACCATGCGCGGGGACGGCGTCTCAAAGGTCGTCAGCCAGCGACTTGTGGACCGCTGACTACGCGACTGCTGTGCCTGTCAAGTATCCTGGAGCAGTGTCCGTCACCATGATCCCGAACGCGCCGCTGCGCGCGCCCGACGGTTTCCCGGTGCTGGCGAGCGTAAGTGTTGGTCCTGATCAGGAAGCCTGCTGCCTATGGACCGCCAATGATGCGGACCCTGACGGTTACCGAGGCGCCGCTGGTGCTGTCACTCAGCAGGACGCAACTGGTGCGGTATGGCTGAGCGCTGAGCTTTCCAGGCCTTTGCCGAGGTATCCGATGGTGCAGCCACATCCTCTGGGGTGGGTCGTCGTCGGTGCCCGGTGCGACCGCCTCGAGGACAACGCGCTGGTGTTTGACCAGGGTGGCCAGCTCCTTGCTGCCGGGCGAGTGGGGGACGGCGTCGAAGAGGTGTACACGACGCATAACGGCGAGCTTTGGGTGTCGTACTTCGACGAGGGAGTTTTCGGCGACGTCCTCGCGGCTTCCGGGTGCGTGCGATGGAGAATCTCGGACGATTACCAGATCACCCCAGAATGGCAGCTTTGCTACCCGGACATGGCCGACTGTTACGCCATGAACGTGACGGATCAAGCCATCTATGTGTGCCCGTACACGGATTTCCCCGTGATCGTCATAAAGGACGGACGCTCGACCATTCTGGAAAACGACGACGTGGCGGGGCCATCGGCGATAGTCACAGACGGGGAGCGCATGGTAATCATCGGCGCATACCGCCACCCCGATCAAATCGCGCTGGGCACCTTGAAGACGGGACGGTTCCGCGCTGAGAAGAAGGCCTCGCTGCGTGTTGAGGGAGCTCGGTTCAAAGAGATCAACAGGCTGTGCGGGCGCGGTACTCGGTTGCACGCCTTCGATGCGGGCGGGCGGTGGTGGTCAGCCACACTGGACGAGTTGGACGTCTAGCCGGGTGGGCCGGTGGTGTCTTCTGTGCCTTCGGGGGTGGTGGTGAAGGTTTGGCCTTGTTCGGTTGTCCAGTTGTAGACGCCTGGGGTTGGTTGTTCTAACTGCCAGTTGCAGTGTGTTTTGGCTCGGTGGACTCGGCGCGATAGGGGGCTGAGGTTGGAGGGCCGGGTTTGGGCCAGGTCTCCTTGTTTGTAGGGGATGGTGTGGTCTAGGTC
>Ga0123357_10004320_pt1 | contig 16646 bp, 16 predicted proteins | sample TergutEmb28metaG_FD_89873 | JGI IMG/M metagenome (GOLD analysis project Ga0123357, IMG submission 89873) | Embiratermes neotenicus P4 segment gut microbial communities from Petit-Saut dam, French Guiana - Emb289 P4 | ecosystem: Host-associated > Arthropoda: Insects > Digestive system > Gut ... | reverse complement strand
GGCAGTAAGGCTTCGCACCGACCCGAAAGGGCACGGCCGGAAAATGGCCCCAGGATAGTTGGCGAACCGGAGAAGGCTGGTAGAGGTCAAGCCCGTAAACCCTCTCGCGTTTACCATGCCCGGACGGCGCCGATGCTATCTGTGGTAGGTTTCACAGAACCGAGTTGGCGACGGCTTCGACCGTGTTTTCTGTTGTCGGCTTTGCTTCGTCCCAGGCGATCATGAAGAGCACCACAAAGACGACGATTACGATCGTGACAAGCGTTTGCAGGATTCCTGAGTTGCTCCAGTTCAGCAGGTGTAAAGCCCCTGCTAACAGAAGGGCTGAGAATGCGGCGAACAGGACGGCTTTACCGATCATCATTAGGTGGCGAAGTGTCAGTCCGAACATGATTCCGGCGGCGATGGCGTGGCGTTTAGAGGACACGGCCGCGTCGGTTTTGTCGCGTTCCAGCGATTCGCGTTCTAGCCGGCGCAGCATTTGGGTGCGCGATTCGCCAGCGTGCCTCACTTCATCTGCTGCAACAGACCTTCTGATCTCAAGCGACCTTTCTTTGGGCGATAGGTCGGGGTCCAACATGCTTGCCCACTCGCCGCCGACCTGTTCGCGGACGGCGTATGCGTAGTAACGCCTCCGCGGTAGCACCGCGAGCGCCGACGCTATTGTGGCTATGCCGAAACCGACAAGAATGACGATTAGGAGGACCCACCACTGGATCGGGCCCCATGCGGCGCTGTACGTTTCGATGGCGTCACCTAAACCTGTGGTGCTGAGTAGGATGCTGCCGACAATGTCCGCGATGAAGCCGGTAGGTATTTCGGCTGGTATAAGTCGCTGGCTGATCGCGGTATTGACCCAGATCATTGCTACGAGACTTGCGAGGCATACCCCGATGATGCGGACGACCGCAAGGCCGAGGCCGGTGCTCTTGATCAAGTACTTGTACTTCTGGTAGTAGTTCATGCCGCTGAACACGAAATAGGCCAGTATGAAAATGACCACGAAAACTGCAACGCCAGCGCTCATGTCTTTCGCCCCTATCGTTGGGCTGATTAGCCGGATACCAGATTACTCGGTGCAATGCCACCACATTTGTGGTCATCCAAATGTGAATCAGTACGAAGAGCCCCTTATGCGGGTCGGTGGGGTGCTGTTGATTGTGAGAGCGATTATGACGGTGCAGGGTGCTGGGGTCACCCAGGTTGCGGTTAGCACTGACAACCCGGATATTTAGCACGCTGACGGCGTTGACCCGGTGCGATCAGCTGTGAACAACCGGCCGGCTAAGTCGCCCATGGGGAAAGCGCAGTTATCACAATGCCGCTGTGGCATTGTATGTGCTTTCCTCTCAATTGCTGACAGAGCTGTTTGCTTCGGGAAGCCACCGCAGCAACAGCACTTGGCCGGCGCCAAGTGACCGCCTTTGTAGCAGAAGCTTCCACAACTCGGGGTCAAGCAGCGACTCTCCCTCATCGGAGATCCGGCGCCAGTTCTCGAGGAGTGGAGGACGCGCTTCAAACCCGATCGGCCAGTTTTCTTTGGGTTCGGAATGCAATCGCCGCGTAGACCCGTCGGCGCGGCGGGCGACTAGATTGTCATCTTCAAAATGACTGAGAGGCCCAAATAGAGCGACACCTGTGTGCGAAACCATGGAGCGAAGACTGTACTCTATGCCGGTCCAACGCGCGGCAAGGCGTCCCGCTATCTTCTGGCTGGTGTCACGCTGCGCGTTGACGAGGCGATCCCCGTAAACCGTCAAGTCGGCGATTTTCGTGTTGGCAGGATCAACAAGATCTATGGTGTACAGCGCTTTCGATTGAAGATCACTTAACAGAACCGTTGGCATGCGGTCAAGAACTTCTGCCCAACAGCCAATTGACGTCCGCGCTAGGTAAATCGCACCCAGTTCCGGTCGTCTCGACATTTTGGAGGCGGGGTCGTATCTTCCTGAACCGGTGGAGAAGTAATACGGTTGCTGATAACAGCTCTCGGTTACGCGGAACAACGTGCGTGGAAGGGTGACGCGGTCGATTCGGCCTGCTATATGTGCGCTGATGATTGTGTTAACCAAGGTCGAATCCTGTTTGGCTGGTGGCCATAGTCCAATCGGCCCGAGCTCAGTTTGGAAAAGGGTTTTGAAATCGTCAACGTACGTCTTCGTCTCGAAAAGGTTCTGCGCCCAGATTGCGAGGTGCCATCCGGTAAATATCTCCTTTTGAAGTCGATCATGCACCAGTGCGTGGATGTAAGGTAATACACTGCCGTTCACCGGGTTGATTTGAAAAGCGGGGTATCGGTCGGTGCCGTCCCACCATGGCACCTTTACAGCATCCTCAGGCGTGGCGATGCTTGGGTCCAGTTGGGCAGTCAGCGTGGAAAGCGTCAGGAAATCCATGTCGTTGGTGAAGTCCGTGAGACGCACGAAATCTTGCTCAAACGTCGTTGTCAATTTGGATTTCACTGCCCGTTCCAGATGGCTTTCCAACTCTATTATCAGGGAGCGGAGTCTGCCGCTGAATGACACGGCCAAGGCACCTGCGCTGCTGAACAACTGCTCCCCGGCGCAATGGAGGTCTGCGCCTGCTGCACGTGTCAGCAACAGCAACGATTCGGTGGGCAGGTAATAGGGTAGTCGGGTGAAAGAGTATTGTGCTACCTTTTTATCTCGCGCTTTCGCGGCCGCCTCATCGTCGTAATCGGCAAAAGATGAAATGAGGCGACGCAGTATGTCGCTGTATTCGCATTCGTCGAACACCTTGGGCTTGTACACGCGGGCACCGCGAAGCGAGCTGACGCGGGCGACGATTGTGTAAAGAGAATCGAATGCCGCAATGGCCCTGTAAGCCCATAAGCTTAAGGTCTCGCTCCAACCAGCCTGTTTTGTCAATGCCGACAGGTATTCCTTGATCGTGACAGCGGCGCTGCAGGCGAGCTCGAATTCGCTTTCCGGGATACATACATGGCTGTTGGGATCCCAATCAGCTATCTTTTGCGCGACTTGGGCGAGCGCGGCCATCGCATTGTTGAGATCCGTTATTAGGCTTTGGCTCGGCTCGGTTTGGGTTTGTGGCGGCGCTGGCACGCTTACGTTGTCTTGTGGGCGTCGTGCCACTCGTCATTCACCTCCAATATGGCGTCCAGTTCCTGCGTGGTGAAGAATTTGCAGAACTCGAAGGCGGAATGTTTCCCGCCCGTGAATGCTTGTGGTCGGGCTTCGTCTGCTTCGCCAAGCCTGTGGGCTTCTTGCAACGTTTCGATGTCCGAGGACTGATCCAACTCGACTTCCGGTACGAGCTGGCTGACATCGCTAAGGATATCTATGCACAAGTCAGGAATGATGAAGCTTCGACCGGTCGTATCATTTGGTTCAAAGAACTTCTTGAACGTTTGTTCATCTGGTTCACCGTGCGGCCGTTGATCTTCGGCGACCTCTTTTCCACGAGTGAAGGAGGCGAGAATACGTCGCATCAACGGCACAGTGTCTATGAAGTTAAGTTAGGAAGGTATGCAATCTGCGTCGCCGGGGTTTTTGCTGTCGCCGAGCCGAGTGTAAAAATGCTGGGTATCGCCGTATTCGTCGGGGTAGTCGAACACCGGTACTTGCGGCCCGGTTCCTTTGACGCCTTCCGCCAAGACTTCTAGGCTCTTGTCCAACGCTGCTCCAGGCCTTGTGAACTCTTCCAAGTCTGGGGTGAAAGCCCTGGCGTTGACACCCTGATCTTCGGCCAAGCAAGTTTCCCCAACCTTTCCGAAGGGGATCTCATTTTCGTTGATGATATCCGAGAACACACCAAGCGCGATTCTGGACAACGCGTAGGCAGCTAGATGAAAAGCCTGCTTTTGTCGTTCCTCACGACATTCCTTAACGTCGTTCACCACACCGCAGTTGCCTATCCATTGCTCGACGCTACTTACACGCAACGGCTGAAGGTGAATGATTGGCACAATGCGCATGCTTGTTTCGGCAAAAGCGGATGGCTGCATGTAGACCTTGAAATACAACTCGCGAACGAGTTTGGCTGCAGGTCCAAATGCCGCGATCAGTCGTTCCAGTAGTGGGCCCGTTGGGCACAACGCGCATACTTGCCCGCCGACTTCCATCACGGCTGCATTGGTGATGTCGACAAACTGCCAAAGCTTGCTTGCGGCATTTCCGTACAACTGGGCAGCGTCGTGGTCCGGCACATGCATGACTTGCGACATGCAACTGTCTGCAACAAGCGGCGATAAGGACGTCAAGAAAGCCTGAGCCATTTGCGTGGCGAGCGCTGCCACCGACTCGGTGTCTTCGCCGTAGTTCCTTAGGTCGATGGCCACCTTGACCCGGGTACCACTGACTGGATCGTCGGGACGCACTATTTGTCCCGCTTTCCAGATCCAACTCGCGACCTTGTCGGCATGGCGGGCGGTTGTGCCCGACCGGGTGGTGTCATCGGTAAGAACTATGCGCTTGTTGAGCCAGTTGTCGGGGTCGCTGAGCAGCAGGAACCGATCAGAGATCAAGGCGACCCCAGCCGGTGGCTGAAACTTGGCATCGGTCATGGTACGGCCCACACTTTGCTGTCGGCGGGCGCCAAATACGACGAACCCGCCATTGTCGCCGCTGACGGCTTGTGCCGCGTCAGCGATGCAACTGATGAGTTTCCGGCGGGGTACTAGGTCAATGGCCCGCATGGCCTGCGCAACCGAACTGGCCCACCACTCACCCATCCATGCGGTGGAGGTGCCGACAGTCGTGAGCGATGTTGCTGTTTTGGTGATCATCACGCCACCCCTACAGCCGCACCAAGGCGCGCGTGACACGCGAGCGCGACGCGCAGCCCTCAGCCTCCTTCAGACGGTCCGGGTAATAGAAAGTTGTGAACTGCCGCTCGGCGGGGCTGGCCGTGTTAGGTCTACTGGTTGACCGGACAGAACTTGCCGCATCGCATTGCACGTCGGGATCCCTTTCTATTAGTTATGCTTGTCTCAAGGCATAATAAAATAACAATTTACCAAGCATAGCGCCTGCTTGGCACTCGGCGACACACCTTTGTGGATAACGGTTTGGTAAGACTTGGGCGCTGATCTTGAAACGGCAGGATGTACTCATGGTGACACGCGTTGCTGCTTCCGGGTTTCGCTTGGCCAAGGGCAGCCCACCTGGCGATCCGGCCTGCACTTGTTTCGGGGGCGGACGCGATTGTGAATCTTGGTTGCAGTAGGTCACATTGACTCCTTTTCCAAGCGGCGCCAATATTGTTACCTAATTCATAGCTTTCTTGATAATATTCATCTGACAAGGCATAACGCGCACCATCTGGCAGTAAATATGTCGGGATTGGTCACGGTCCTGTCGATGTGAGGAGGTCCGTCGCCTTTCGATCTGACAGAATGAAGTAGTTGGTCACGATTGAGATCATCTGGGTTTGTCTCAGCTCTCTCACGTTTGACCTCGCTAAAACCGCTAGTGGTTGTTCGGTTGAACCGTCAACACTGGACCGAAGCCCTCCTGCTGCAACAGGAGGGCTTTAGCGCTTCGCGGGCCATCGCCGGTGCTGGTGGCTGATGCGACACTGGGGGTCTGAGCATTCCCAAGGGATGGACCGCACCAGACCGTCGGTAGGCCTAGGCCTAGAATACGAACATTCGGATCAACCGTAGTGGGGATGAACGGGTTGCAGGCCACCCCACCCGTCTGATTCGTTAGCGAGGTCAAGACAAGGGAGAGAAATGCATGACCAAAACTTCAGATAGCGGTGGTCGCTACCGCTCGCGAGCGATAACACCTGACGACCGCTTGCCTTGGTGGCGCAAATTCAGATATCACAGGTCGTATGTCGCCCCGGATACAGTGGCAACAATAGGTCTAGCCGGTGTGTTCGGCTTTTACGACGGCCTGGCCAACATGCTCCTTGGTATCAGTGGCACATCAACTCACATAGCCGGTCTCGCCATGGCGACGGGAGGCACCATGGCGCATGCGCTCTTCGCCAAGCCGCCGTCGGTTCAACACACGAGGGCACCACGCGGAAGGTTGGTCGCCTGGCATGCCAAACGCAAGTGCGTCAAAGTCAAGCGCGATCGAGATGACATCCTGGCGATCGCGATATTTGGGTACGATTCAGCTGGCCGGGTCTTTCGGCGAATCACCGAGTACGTGGCCGGAGGCAACGAACCAATCTACGGCTATGAATCTACTATTGACAGGCAAACAAAGGGAGCGGCCCTACTTTGGCGATCGTTTGATACTCGTCAGGATAAAGACAAACATAATGACACCGGATTTCAGATTATTCGGTGCAATGCCAACACATTTGTGGTCATCCAAATGCGAATCAGCAGGACCAGCGCCAGCGTAGCGGGGCGCGAGTTGATGGCGCTGATTCGTTACCTCCAGAGGAAGTACTAGGTTGTTGCGACACCCGGGTGACGACGTCACTGTGGTCTGTTGACCGTCATAACTGCTGGGGTGTGGCAAGGTCGTCAGCTTGCACTCGTGCGGCGGGGTGATGCTTTCGCCTTGGTCGCTCGCGCCGCCCGCTTAATCACATTGAATGGCTTTGCTATTACCCGGCCTACCGTCAGCGCTTCGGATTCCAGGAGCGCGTTGTTCTCGATTTGCAACTGGTCGAGTTGGATCAGTTGGTCGACGTTGTCAAGGACAAGATCATCGGGTGTCTTGCTTAGGTTGTCGAAGAAGGCCGCTACCGCGAACCAGGGCAGGCTGGGATCCCACAGTTCGGCGAACCTAGGCGCAATGGTTGTGTGCACATACTCCATAAGCTCACCACGGGCCGGCTCCTGAAGCCTCTTTATGCACGCTGGTGACTTAGGCACAGTGTATATTCAGCAGATACCCCAAACTGGTGTTGTCTATAGGTGCGTCAACTGTTCTGCGTTTGTCGGGCCCATGCGTTTGTCGGGCCCCGCCACCGTGAGGCTGGTTTCGCAGGGGCAGGAAATACCTCATGCAGCGACTGCAATAATGTCGGCGGCGGTCAACACCTCTGGGCGATATGGCTCGATCTCCCCGCTGTCCTTGAGTCGAGTCATCTTCTCTATGAAAACTCTGATTTCATCATCGCCATTGATACCACGAAACTTCCAGTACGGATAGTCCCACCATTTCAGACGTAAGAGTTCATCGATCACGTCGTCGGAGAACCGCTTTCGCCTAACTGATGCGGGGACACCTGCAACGAGGCAATAGGGCGGGACATCCTTGGTGACGACGGCGCGTTGAGCGATGACGGCACCGTCACCTATCACAACGCCCGGCTTGATCAAGACATCGGAACCTATCCAGACATCGTTACCAATCGTGATCGGTGCCCGTATCTCATCCCAGGGGACAAGCTCAAAACCGTCATTCTCTTCCATGCCGCTCTTTGCTGGCGTGACTCCGCGTTCGCTCGGGTTATAGAGAGTGATGGGTGAGGTAGAGAAGCGATCTTGGGGGTGTCTACCCGGATAAAAGGCTCTGGTGCCGCTGGCGATCGAACAGAATCGACCAATCGCAGTGTCGGGTGGAAGGGGCGCATGGGAGAGGTATGAAGATGTTCCGACCTTTCGAGGGAGAACCCCCCCCGTGTTGACAATTTGAGTGTACGGTTCCAGCCTCAGATCTTCGTCAAAATGGATTTGACCGCTGAAAGCGTTAAACTGCAAGTCGCGCTGCACGTACACATGCTTTTCAAAGAACAGTTTTTTGACAAGCTCATTCACGGTGTAGTTGAAAGTCATAACGCTATGATACCCTTTCCAGTCGAAATCGAGTTGGCGCAAATAGCTAAAGGTCTCGTCTCCCGAACACCAAGCGTACCCCAAACATGATTCTCATGGCTCATCTCGGTGAATGCGCATGGTCCTTCCGATATCCTGCTGCATAGATTACGTGCTTTTGAGCGAGTCTTTTGGGACACGAGGCCCCGAGAGTTCATCAGGTACCGCAGGGACCAAGCCGCACAGAATGTCGAAGGTTACCAGATCGTAACTTGCTAGGAGTCGGCCAGGTGGGTAGATTATTCCACCGTAGCCCTAGGGCTACGGTATGAGAACGCTCGACGTTTAGGCTGCGCAAAGGACAAGATGATCATTCCGGTTGTGACAGCGGACGGGTCAATGTGAAACGGCATCACTCGGATCAACAGATGTTTTTGGAATCGCTGTTGGGGCGCGCGAGGAACTTTGCATTGTGGCTGAAGAGGCACAGTCCGAAACTGTATAACCTTGCGTTCAAGGTCTTGCGCACCTTTATTCGCTTTCAATCCATTTTCAACAAGAACGGCGTGGCGGCCCACTATGTCAGACGTCGTGAGGGCTTTATCGTCGTGCGTCACGGCGGCATGTTCATGGTATCCCACAAAGCAGAGAGATTTTCGTCCGCTGCTGCCAAGATCCGCAATTTGGACGAGATTGTCGCCATATGCGCGAACGCAAACATCTCATACTCTTGGGTCCCGGGTTTCTCGGACGCTCGCGAGCGAGTGCTGATTCACCACAAGGATCGTAAGGTCTTTCTCGATACCGCCAATTGGCGTTTGCGCAATAAGGGCTTTTACCTATCGGATGACACTAAGAACAAGAAGCGTTTCGCGTTGGTCGACGGCCATGGATTGCCAAGACGGCTTTACTCGACTGATGTCGTTTATGCTTTCCATCTTGAAAGCAAGAATAGCGTAACGTTTGCGGACGTGAACAATCGTTGTGATGTGGAGTTTTGGTTTGACGAACTGGAAGCTCGACATAGAGGCATGGCCGACGATACCATGTTTGACGGCAAGCAGCTAGGCGAAGTGCAGGATGTTTGGATCGCACCCACGAGCAATCGCGTAGCGACCATCTTGACTTCGGATCAGCGTGAATTGGCGACCAAGACGATCAGCGGTAAGTCATACGGGGCATTTTTGCCATTTGCAAAGAAGTATTCTGATGACCTGGATATCGACTTCCCTATCGATGCTGTCTATACGTGGGTAGATGGAGACGATCCGAAGTGGCGAGAGAAATACGATTCTGCAAGAAAGCAACTCGATCCAAGCTTTGTCAGAGGCAACGGCGAGGCGCGGTATACCAGCCGTGACGAGTTGAGATACTCGCTGCGCGGGCTTGCGATGTACGCACCATGGTTTCGTCATATTTACGTGGTTACAGATCATCAGAGACCGAAGTGGCTTCGAGAAGACGACAGGCTGCACCTAGTAGCTCATGACGAGATTTTTACAGATACATCCGTTCTCCCGGTGTTCAACTCTCATGCTATTGAGACCCAACTTCGCAATATTCCGGGCCTCAGCGAACACTTTGTCTATTTCAATGATGACGTGTTCCTGACACTCAATACGTCACCCAGCTTGTTCTTCACAGAATCCGGGCTCGCGAAGCTGAGTCCGTCGCGCGCGCTGTTTGGCGCAGGTGGGCAGGTTTCGCCAGAGTCTATCGCGACATCCGCCGGGCAAAATGACGCCGATTTGTTGGAGATTAGGTTTGGTCGTCGACCGGCGCACAAGTTCAGCCACTCGCCGCTACCGCAGCTGCGCTCGGTGCATGACGAAGTGGCGCAACTTTGGCCGATCGACTTCAGTCGCACCGCCTGCTCGCCGTTCCGGGACCAGTCGGACATATCACCGGTGTATTTGGTGAACCACTATTCTCTCATGACTGGGAGGGCCGTTTTGGCGCAGTACAAACTCCGAGTTATGAATATCGCTCTGTGGGACGACAATCTGGCCCGAATGACCTTGCACGACAAGCCCAACGCAATGTGCATCAACGACACGGTGGATTTGACTGACCGTCAGAGAAAGAGCATTGAGCCCCAAGTACGTCGATTCCTTGAGCGGATGTTTCCTTTCAGGTCACCATGGGAGCGGTAGCCCGGGCCCACCAATTGAGATCATTTGATGCTCGTTGCGTTTCCGCTGGTGCCTTGAAATTGTGTAGCTTGGACGACGAAGACCCGCAAGGCGATAGAATGGAATGATGGGACAAAGAACCATCAACATCATGACGGCCTGTGACGATAATTACGCCCGGTTGATCTTTCCACAACTCGTTAGTATCCATGAGAACCTCGGCGATTATCAAGTGAACTTTTTTCTTCTTCATAGTCGAGTCAGCTCTGAAACCATCGCTAACCTAACGGACTATTGTGACAGCCTTGGCATGGTAAAGTTTTGGCCAATTCTGGTTGACAAGAATCTCGAGGTGTTTTCGCTTCTAGCATCCAATGGCGGTAACTCCATGGTTAATCGGACGACCGCCTATCCTTTTGAGAGCTACTTTCTGCTCGATTGCCACAATTGGTTGCCGAATTGGGTTGATCGCGTGCTTTACATTCACACCGGAGATGTAGTGTTTTTGCGCGATATTTCCGAGTATTACTTTTCCGATTTCGCAGACAAGTCGCTAACCGTTGAGGCGGGAGCGAATTTGGTTAAGGACAGGGCGGACGGTCAGGTAGTGCTCTACGGTGAGGAAGACCAGGGTGCATTTATCGAAAGATACAAGGAGAACGGCTCATACTTCAACTCTGGGTCGTTCATGATCAATGTCGAACGACTGCGCAACCTAGGTCGCTCGTTGGAGTATTTCCTGGGTGTTCGAGAGAAGTTCATGTCCATTCTACCTGAATCTCCGACCGGGAAGTACTACCGAGGAGATCAGGCATTCTTTGCAGTAGCCTTCTTGGGTGAGGTCCATCCGTTTCGCGAGCCAACTGGCGAGGAACTGAATTACAGAGAGTACGGCTACACGCCGTTGGCCTTGAGGTCACGGGTCCTTCGAAAGTTGCCAGAGATGGTTGATCCGAAGATCATCCACTTCGATGGCATGTTCAAGCCTTGGCAGTTGGAACCGAATTTCTTCAGCGGGGGAATACCAGCGAATGTGAGCGAAGGCAACTATTTTCAGGAGTTCCATGACTTTCAGCTAATCGTCTTTCAACGATTTTGTGCTGCGTATTGGAGCTTTGCGGAACTTAGCCCTGTGTACAACGAGATGGTGAATGATGCGACCAGGTTTTCGGGGTGGATGAAGGCCACTTATTTGCCGCTAATGAGGCTCGATATCAAACATCGGCAAAGATGCGTCCGACTCGAGAACAGAATTCGGCAGATCAACTCGAAGGCGGCTGAGCTTCAGGCGTTGGCTGTCCGTGTCGCCTGAGGGCGGGCGTGTTATCATGCGGGTGTCGTCCTTGTCGCGGGTCTTGTCTGATGCGCCTGCTTTCATAATGTTCACCGTACAATATGAGGGTGGAAAGTGAGGGTTTGTTTTGGGTTCTACGCATCAAGTCCTGCCGGGTGAATCGTTGGCACATCGAGCACAATACCTTAGTGGCGAAGTCGGCCGAGTGGTCCAAATCGCTGCGCCACTGGTGACCAAGGCCCTCGGGTTTGCGGGGCCCATGGCCAGAGTTGCAGTACACCGTGTGTGCGGATCCAGCAACGCGGAAGTGGCTCCTCCGGGTCTTTCAGCCTGGGATATCCTTAGCCAAAGATTGACTGATGTTGGTGTAGCGCTGGACCAGGCTGGAGTCAGTTTTCTGGACGTCACCAACTACACTCCAGGCGGTGCGTGTTCGCTGGCGACCCCAGCGGAGCATCGAGACGTCGTGTTGCGGCGGGTCATTCCGGCATTACGTGCGCGCGGTTGGCAAGCTAGGACGGGCACGGAGGCGATCTCCTTGTGGCGTGACGTGATGTCAGCTTCTGGCGACCTGCTGCTGGGCAGGGACGCTGCTATACGGATCGAATCGTGGCGTCATCCGAGTGCCCAGCGAACCGATTGTCCGCCGTCTTCCTATGTTTCGCCGCCTTGGCGGCGTGCCACCTACATCGTTGCCGAAGCGTTCGAAAACTGCGTTGCTACCGGCCATCGCTTACCGCAGGATGCTCTGGCGGGCTCTGCGGTGGGTTTCCCAATCGATGCGGTTTACACATGGGTCGACGGCACAGATCCGGACTGGCGTGCGTCCTATCAAGCCACTCTCGGCGATGGGGAAATAGCAGAGCGACGGTTCGTGTCGCATGACTAGTTGCGTTTCGCACTGCGCTCGCTGGAGTATTTCGCGGGGTGGGTTCGTCAGGTCGTTCTGATCGTCGGCCAAGACCCACCGGCGTGGCTGAACCTCAACAATCCCAAGTTGCGGATCGTCCGACATGAAGAGTTCATGGATAACGGTGACTTGCCAACATTCAATTCACATGCAATCGAAGCGCGAATTCACCATATCGACGGGTTGGCTGACCATTTTATCTATCTGAATGATGATTTCTTCATCGGACGTCCGCTGCGACCGGAGCATTTCTTCTACGGCAATGGGTTGATGCGGTTTTTCCCGTCGCCTGCGACACCGTTGGACCCAAACCCGCCAAATCAGTACGATTCCGCTGCCACTGCCGCCCGCAAACAGGCGCGCGATATTCTAGCGCGCGATCTGGGTTTTGTTGCTACCCGCCGTCTTCAACATGCCCCCTATGCCATGCAGTTGGATGTGCTGCGTGAGATGGAGGAGCGATGGCCGAATGAATTCGCCGCTACCGCGGCCAGCCGAGTCCGCGCGCCCAGCGATTACCCCGTGGCGGCGTTTTGGGGGCAGTGGTACGCCTACGCTACCGGCAGGGCTGTGTCAAGCCATATCGACTATATGATTGTTCCGGTCGATAAGGCGCGTGCTCGGATTCAATATGCCGCCTTGATGGCACGCACTAAGGATGTTTTCTGTATCAATGAAAGCCCCTGGCCGGCGTCGGCGAGCGGTTCGGATTACGCGGCTATGGATGCCTTTTTGCGAGCCTATTTCCCGGTGCCTTCTAGCTTCGAACGAAGCGGCGGCGCAGGACTCGATCCCAGCGCGGGGATAGCTTGACGTGTTGCGGGTTATCAGTATGTTCTGGCGTCGCCGCCGACGAGTGCCGGTTTATTTGAAATGGGTATTGACCTATTGCACTCGTGCGACGGGGGCACTGTTCGCGTCTTTCAGTCTGCGGCGCGACCAGCGGTGGGCTGGATTGTGGGTGATTTCGGAGCGTGATGACGAGGCCAGCGACAGTGGCTATCAGCTGTATTCATACATCGTCGAGAACCATCCCGAGATCAACGTGCGCTATGTGCTAAGCAGAAAGAGTCCGGATTACGCCGGCCTACCTCATCCAGAGAACATTGTTGAACCGGGTAGCTGGGAGCACTATCTGTGCGACATTCTTTGCGTCAAGTCGATTTCGACCCACCTGTATGGGGCCTCACCAGGGCGGTACTTTTCCCGCTTGATGATGCCGTTCATGCGAAAGAAATCGGTCGTCTGTCTACAACATGGAGTGACGAAGGATTCGGTTCCGCACGTCGGTCTGTTCCGAGGAAACATTGTTATCTCGTCAGAAACCGAGAAGGTGTTTTATCAAGCGTCTGGGTATAAACGCCGCGACGGGTTCTTGGAGACCGGCCTGCCGCGGTTCGACGGCTTGACAAGCCGCGCGGGTGAGGCGTCAGTACACCGGATAATGGTAATGCCGACGTTTCGGTGGTGGCTAGAACGGGAGACGATGGAGGAGTTTGAGGTTTCGGAGTACTTCAAGCAGTGGTCCGGTTTTCTACACTCGCCGGTGATCCATGAGGCTTTGGAACGCAACAACCAGCAAGCGGCTTTCGTTCTGCATTGGAAGTTCAAGCGTTACTCCAGCCTGTTCAAGTCTGACTCGAGGCGCATAACTGTGCTTCCACCGACATCGACCTCTGTGCGTGAGCTCAAGGCAGACTGCGCTGCACTTATTACGGATTATTCAAGCGTATTTTTGGATTTTGCCTATCTTTTGAAACCGGTGGTCTTTTACCAGTTTGACGCCCAGCGGTTCTTTTCCGAGCATCATCCGGGCGGGTATCACCGGTACGGTTTTGGTGATTATGCCGACAGCTACTCTCAGATTGCAGACCAGATTGATATCTGGGCTCAAACTCGGTTTGCTGTTGATCAGAAGACCAAGGTCGGCGTGGACGAGTTCTTTTACTATCGCGATGGGAAGAACACACTTAGGGCTTTCGATGCGATCAGAGCTCTGAATCCCTAGCGGTGATGGGCGGGTGGGCTGTTAGGCGGCACGTCTTGGTGGCCCCGTTGGGTCGACCGCTTTGGGTGACGGCGACGTGGCAGGCGGCACTGGCAGGGTGGTTGACTTGGAGGCAGGTGCCTTCGGTTCTGCCTTCCTGGTTACCTCGTAAGTCTTGACGACTTCGTCTGTCGGTCCGTCCATTTCGATGAGGCCGTCATTGATCCAAATTGTGCGCGGGCACGTCGCACGGATTGACCCCATAGAATGGGAAACCAAGAAAACCGTGCCTGCGGCCTCGCGAATTTCGCGGATCCGTGCTTCACTCTTGACTCGAAAATCTTGGTCGCCAACCGCGAGTGCCTCGTCAATAATCAGGATCTCTTGCGTCCGTGCGGCCGCAATGGCAAAGCGTAAGCGAGCCGACATACCAGACGAATAGGTTTGCATCGGCATATCGATGAACTCGCCAAGCTCCGAAAAGTCAACAATTTGTTGAAACTCCTGATTTGTTTGTTCACGGGTCAAGCCGTTTGCCAAGCAGCCGAGCACCACGTTCCACGCGCCACTGAGCTGCGGCAACAGCGCTGCACCGACGCCGAGCAGGCTGGGCTGTGAACTGGTGTACACCGTGCCAGAAGTCGGCGAGAGGAAACCAGCCAGCGCACGCATCAGGGTGCTTTTGCCAGAACCATTGACGCCGATGATGCCAACAGATTCGTTCTTGTGCACCACAAACGAGACGCCACGCAACGCATGTACTGTGCGCATACCTTGTCTGCCAACCTGGGTACGCAATATCCCGCCCCGGTTGTCGGTCACTTTGCTGCCAGCGGCATACACTTTGTAGTCAACATGAAGGTCGTCGACGATGATCACCGGTTCATTCGCGGCCATAACGCTCCTCCGCGAACCAGAAGAACACCAATCCGACGATGGCAGTTGCGAACGCCCAAACTGCGAGATGGTCCCAATAGTATATGGGGCATGGAAGGTCCATCAAGATGCTTCGGGTGATACGAATCATGATATACAGAGGGTGAAAGTCAAAGACCTTCGTAAGCAAAGGGTGATCTTTCAAGACCGCACTTACATTGAAGAGCACGCCCGACGAAAAATACAGTATGCGTGAAATCGCGGGTGCCAATGTCCCAAAGTCGCGCAGATGCACAGTGATGCGGGCGGCAATCAGCGACACGCCAGCACAGAAGACTAAATATAGTGCAATCAATGGGAACATCAACAACCATGTGCGGTTGGCTTCGTGCCCTAGTGCTGTCAAAACAAGTGGAAGTATCGCTAGCGGCGGAAGGAAGGCCAGAAAGTTCTGGAACAGGTTAGACAGCACAATTGTCAGCCGCGGGAACGCCAGCGACTGAATGAGCGCTCGAGAACCAACCATGCACCTTGTTCCGCTTAACAATGATGTACTGAAATAGCGAAACATGATCGTGCCACTAAGTACGTAAGCGGTGAAATCCGGCGGTCTCGAGGCGCCCTGAACGATACCGAAAATAAAGCCGTATATTGCCGCGTCAAGTAGTGGTTGAACTATGTACCAGACTATGCCCAGGCGGTTTTCTGCCATCATTGCCCGTAGGCGGTAAGCCGCCATTGTCATTATGAAATCGCTACGTCGAACCGTGTCTACCAAGTATTTACCCAGGTGCGGCCGCGTACCCATACGTGCCAGACCATACGCAGCAGCCAATTGCACTGGGGTCAACTGTGATGCTTCGGCGTCAGATAGGGGCTGAGGTGCCGGGATGGTTCGCCTCATCGGCATTGATGATTCACACCTTCCTGCCAGTCTCGGTATCTATGCTTGTCAAGCACCACTATTATAATGTAACTATGCCCGAACAGACGACGCCTGGCGTGCCCACGCCCCCGCGTCCCCGTCGCGTTCTGGACGAGACCATCCTAAACACGGGCCAGATGTCGCCCATCACCCAGCCGTTGGCTGCCGTCGCAGACCCTATGTACATGCCGCCGGCGCCCGTGCCCACACCTCCGCCGCCTGCGCCCACACTGCCGCCGCCACCGGCCCCGCAGCCCGTCATACAAGTGCCCGTTCCACCTAGTCAACCCGTTATTCAACTGCCCGTTCCGCCTGGTCAACCAGTCATTCAACTGCCACCGCAACCCCAACCCAACGCGTACTTCCAGTTCCCAGGGACCGTCTCTGCCGACCAGATTTTCGAGCTGCCGCCCGAGCCCCCTGCGCCGGTGATTCCTGCTCCGGTGGAAGTTCAGGCAGATCCTGCGACTTCGCTTCGCTCCGCGCAGGATGACGGGGGGAGGGGTAGCTCCGCGCAGGATGACGGGGTTGGGGCGCCCGTCGTCGCGGCACAGGTTGCGCCTGTTGTCGAGGCACCGGTGGAGGTTCAGGCAGTGTCGGCCGCGCAGGCAGATCCTGCGACTCCGCTTCGCTCCGCGCAGGATGACGGGGGAAGGGGTAGTTCCGCGCAGGATGACGGGGTTGGGGGTAGTTCCGCGCAGGATGACGGGGGAAGGGATAGCTCCGCGCACGATGACGGGGTTGGGGTGCCCGTCATCGAGCCGGAGGAGGGGGTCATCGAGCCGTTCGTGGCCGCTCAGTCGGCGGAGCCGGTCGT
>Ga0123357_10004319_pt1 | contig 16647 bp, 4 predicted proteins | sample TergutEmb28metaG_FD_89873 | JGI IMG/M metagenome (GOLD analysis project Ga0123357, IMG submission 89873) | Embiratermes neotenicus P4 segment gut microbial communities from Petit-Saut dam, French Guiana - Emb289 P4 | ecosystem: Host-associated > Arthropoda: Insects > Digestive system > Gut ... | reverse complement strand
TTTAACTGGTACGTGCCATTTAACTGGTACGTGCCATTTAACTGGTACGTGCCATTTAACTGGTACGTGCCATTTAACTGGTACGTGCCCTTTCTCAAAATCATTTGGATCATAATGAATAAGTTTATAATTTGAAATTAAATGACAAGAGAATAAGAGCGCATATCGTGTTATTATTCATATTTTCAAGGTCTTTCAAGCGTTTCAGATAAAGTAATCACGACACAGAAGTCACAAATTAATTTCCTTCTATTAATTAAGATTGCTACATAAAAATAAATTCCACTCAAATTTGCACATCATAATAAAACCTATATTTTACTTTATATTACCTACATTTGAGACACTGTTGTCTTCACTTATTATAACAATTACACTCACTCAGCACTTAAAAAGTTAAAATAAACTGAATCCACATCCTGTGAATGATACTTACAATTCAGAATGGGAACGAAAAGACAGAAGTACGTACATATTATGCTTCCATTTTGTGTAGCTTGTGTTCGAGTCTTAAGAAAAATCATATGCTTGATAGGTCAATGGGCTATTATAAATGACAAGAGCCTAAATTGCTTCGAATTTTAATGATACGGCGATAAAATTCCTCAGATGTCAAAAACCAAATAGCCTCTTGTAACTTATTCAATTTATTTTCCATACTAATAGATTTAAAATGTCACTTCTCGCTTTGTTTACTGATGTTAACAGAGTTTCCTGCCTGTAGGACACAAAGCCTGTACACAGTGTGTTTAGTACCATGACAGCCTCACATAATAGAGTCGCATTTGATATTTCTGCTTCAACGATGAAGCAATTAAGAATGTTCTGTTGTGAACAAGCTTATAATGGCTTTATGATTTATTACTTGTGGCTACAAGACTGACAAAAGGCTTAATAAACACATAGGCTACTGGCTAAGTCACAGCGAAAAATCAAGATCTTGTAAAACTAACTGTCGTCTGTCCATCACACGAACCACAGACAACAGGGGTGACTAAATTTCGTACCATACTGCTGAGGTGTTTCATCCCCGTTGTGTGTTTAAACCATATGTGACGTAAATTCAGTCAAAAACACAATTATAAATATATGGCTAAGTGATGGTGTTTATTAGCAATGGAAAAACTATATGTTTGGCCTATAGCGGTTTTGACAAGTTTCTTGCTATTATATTATATAAAACTCTTTTAGCGAGAAAGTTGTCAAAACCTGAAGATAGCCGCTATAGGCCGAAACATGTAGTTTTTCCATTGTTAATAAACACCATCGTTTAGCCATATATTTATAGATGTGTTTTTGACTGAATTTACCTCACATAAATTTCGTACCATACAACTGCAATCATATGACATATTACGTCACATAATTTGGAAGACCTTAACCTAAGAATGATGAAAATATAACACGCGAAGTAACACATGAAGGCAATGGGGGAAGAAATATAATGGTGCCATTATCTAATGCCACCGGAATTATTGTATTCAAAAGGACAAAATGGGTAGACACATGAAGGAGAAATGAAAGGAAAGGGTATTGAAAATTTCAATTTAAGAAATGTCTTAACCTAGGCCTACATGACAAAAAAATACATACATTTTAACAGAAACATATTCCAGCTAATGAACCGCATTTAACTACCTTAGAATAAGGTCCTGAAGGACTTCATTAACATTCGGTTTCAGCAATGCCAAGGAATTTCTTGATCAACTGGCTGTAACTGGGACAACTTGTTAAATATTTCGTGTGGAGTGGTAATTATACCTATGTACCAGCTGATTTGATATGCGAAGTTACGGTCTCAATGAATGTATTGAGTTTTCAGTCGCGGATAGCCGAAAATGGGTGGTTCTCCAGTTTAGTGGATGGTCAAGTGGCTAAAGGGACCTCTTCTTAAGAAACTAACACGTTCTGCAATGTTATGAAGGGTCCAGGGATTGGAACTGCCGACGCAACGGAAAATGAGGAGGAGAGTTCGTCATGGAAAAAAAAGTGAGGGTGAACTGGATTCATCTGGCTTAAGACAGGGAAACGTGACAGGGTGTTATGAACACGGCATTAATCCCTTGGATTCTACGAAACGCGGGGAATCGCAGGACTATCTGAGAACCTATAAGTATTTTTTAAGGACTCAACAGAGCCAGTTGCTTCCAGTGTTGAATGTAGCTACGTACAGTGCCCATCAGTTGATACCATAGCGGACCCATCCTTCATCTCGTGACAGTATCACGGCCAAGCAAGGGTTACTCGTATTCTTCAAACACCTATTAGTGATTGCGATGGGCATTTCAGACGCTCGACTTTGTACAAAACAGAACTGCAGTGCGTGGTTCCCGGCGACTCAGCGACAATATGTCACCTGAATCTCAGATTATTTAACACACTGTTCCTGTTGACTCTTACGTTAAAAACTTTATGTCTCTTTTTAACAACACTATTTCAATACCGTAGTCAAATATACATGTAAGTGTGTCTAGTGATTTATTCCCTTGAGATTTTCCAACAAATATGTTATACAACTTAAAGATTCGAAAATTTATCCTGTCCCCAGCCACCTAAATCTGTTCTGTCTCTTCGCGTCTTAATTTAATATATATATAATTATTATTGACACAAAAAAACACCACATTATTTCCCCAGAAATTTTCCTCCATGAAAGCTACATATGAGTTTAAGGATCTGCAAATGCACTTTAACCCGGGACACTTTAATCTATTCAATCCTTTCACACGCTATTTGGTAACGTTAATTCTATATCGTTCCTTCCACTGTCGTATGTCTCACAAGTTGTTTCTGTCCTCAAGCTGCTAAACCAAAACTATTACGGTTTTAATACCCGCGACTTAGCCCTCTTCTGAGCAACTTCAAATCTAACCCATCACTTCGCAACCCATTACCTTTGTATACGTTTTAATACTATCTTCCCATCTAAAAATGTCTCCAAAGTGGTCCACGGAATATTGTAGTGTTTGCACAGCAAACAATATGCATTCCCATGAGATAATGTGGCTCTTTTGGGCATCCCTAACAGGTAGCGTGAGGGCGACCTTCTAGGGACGCGGGAGGTACCAGTACTTCAGCAAGGACTTCGCTATTTCCCTCCGCCCTCTGCGTTTAAATTTGTAATAGCCGTATTATGACGTAACAAAAATGTGTTGGGTGCTCCGCTATGCTCTCTGCGTGGCCGCGTGCTGGCTTGACGCCGCTGTCAGTGGAGCCCGCCAGCACCACTCCAGTGTGTACTGTGTGTTGGTGCGGTGGCAAATGCTAGCGAGCCAGGCTTCGATCATGTGGTGGCGGTGGTGACGAAACGACAGCCCCGTCCGACATGAAACCCGCTACACTTCTGACACTAGTAAGTAAACGCATTGTTCTGTTACATTCAATTCTTATGAAACGGAAATTGAAGCCGAAGGAAATAAACTAAATGATGTGAAGTGTTTGAAAGGCAGATTTTGTTCTGAGAAAAATACTTGCTACCACTCACTTTAGCTTCTTTAATTGCTCGCATATTGTTGTTGTGTAGATGTCTGTGGATTTAGACCAGCATTTCGTTTGAAAGTACTTGGGCTCGCCAAACATTTATACACGAACCCTAACCCCACAAGAAATAAATTATATAGTAATTCGAACAAATAGTTGAAAAATTTAGTTCCGTTCCAAAAATTAGGAAGAAAAATTAAATATTAGTTATAATAAAATTATGAGCAGATTACATTCGACGAACGCTTCCTACCATCCACTTTAGAATACTTAATTATGAGTCTTTTATGTAGAAACATAACGTTTCAGCTGTTCTACATTAAAGTTTTACCTGACGTGTGATATGGGTGCAAAACTTGACTCTCGCTTTAAAGGATGAAAAGATATTGTACATGTTTAGCATTAAGGTACACAGGAAGATTTATGAATCGAAAAGAGATAGTGACAGGAGAATGGAGAAGATTACACAGTCAGGAAATTCATAATTCTTACCCTCACGTAATAGTGTTATAATGAAAAATGGGAAAAAAGTGAAAAACAGAAAGAAGGCATTAAAGAAGAAACGATGCATTTAAAATTACTAACAGAAAAATATAGCTTAGAGCATTCGTATATAGGGTTAAATGGAAGAATAATACAATACGTCTTAACATAAATACTTCATGGTGAGGTGAAATGGAAGGAAATGGCTGAGAAGAGGCTTTGGTGAACACGTTGGCAAACTTCAGGTTCTTATACCAGAGTTTCTTAGGAACAGCATAAAATTAGAGAATTCTTTTGAAAGATTCTACCATATCATTTCTTAACCTTTATCCTTCTTGCAGTACGTACGTAGAAAACTCGTAATAGCATACTACCTGTTCATGAGCTTCGAAATGTTTCCCCCATCGTGTCCTTTGGCTGATTAATAATTTTCATTTGTTGATGTTCACATTTTAGCTATTCTAACACTTCAGTTATTAAGCAAATATTTAATTTGTGCTTCTTATCACTGCATTTTCAGTGCCAATGCAGGAAATAATACAGCCAATTTCATGACGTTTAAACCGCGTTTTGTCTTGCATCTATAGACGACAGATGTTCGCATATTTCCGAGTTGATTGAAGGTATACGCCTTGCATTGAACTGATCTCCAATATAACGGATGTAGGTACAATCTGAATAGGATTTGGGATAATTCGTTTTGCACTTAGAAATCCAAGGGACGTATCGATTATTAGCACCTAGAAGAAGTCTTAATTTTTTCTCTTATATGTAAATTAATTAATTTCTTCCCATTAATTTTATTGCTTTAAAAGTCCAAAGGACGAATCGATTATTAGTTTCTACAATAAGTCGTCATTTTTTCAGATATAGGTAAATTAATGAATTTCTTTCGAATATTTTTAATGTTTTAAAAGTCCAGGGGACGAATCGATTTTTAGTACCAAGAAGAAATCTTTATTTTTGCACATATTTTTAAATTAATTAATTAATTCCTACGGTATATTTTTACTGTTTTATTAACTGACACTTCCAAAAATATGAACAATAACCTAATTAGCTGCTAGATGGTTAAACACGATTGTCACTTAATGCTTTGTATTTACGATGTAACCTTAAGATAAGCAGAAGCAGTCACATATCGTAATGGAGCATATGCAAAAATGAAAATGCCAGTAGATTTACATAACTCCATTACATCAACATTTAATTTGCCACCCCTTCCAAAAAACTATCATTCATTTATGTATTTACTTATTTAAACATTTAATGCGTAATGGGTACCAGAAGTTCCGTCTTACAATACTTAACAATACTTATCCCTATACAGGTTTTGTATAGTCTCAGAATAGACAGTTATTATTGCGCTAAACAGGAATAGTCGTTTGGTCTTCGTAACGGAGACTGTATGTTCTCCGTGAAGTAGGAACCTGATTGTTTTATGCAGTATGCATGTGAACGTAAGAGTTCGAGCTATTAAGACAGTTCGGTTACTTGAGTATTTGTTGATAGGCTAACGGGGTATTTCCAAACAAAAACCACCTAAAGATAGCCCACTGAAGCCCCGTGAAGTTCCATGACTACAATACACAGGCCTACCTTACAAAGCAACTTCAAAATGTTAAAGTTGGCTAACCATATATTACTGCATACAGAAAAATATTTGTGTAACATGATCCGGCATGATGTCTGAACTCTTCAACCATGAATGTTATACCAGCTGGTTGACTTGCATTAAAACTTATGCGATTGGCTTTCCACTATAGGCCAATGCACTTTCATATTCTATAATAAATGTGAAGATGGAGACACAGATCTCCCCGAAACATATTAAAACCACCCCATAAACTACACGGAATAATTACCCAGAATATCACAGTCTAAAGCCATCCGCCCTGAAAGCCTCATTTTGAAATATTCTGTTATGAAAATATTAATCAAAACATATTATTTATTTTGTCCCAATAAAGGTTGCGTAGGGTAAACAGCGCAACAGAACAAACACAGTTATCTTCACTAATAAAAATTAAGTATCTTATTATTATACATGAGCAACATAAATCTTATGTTTATTGAACCGTGCATCATTGTGATAGTTGAAGAATAAAAGACCAACTTTATGTCACTTGCTATTTTATTTCAGTTCTTATGTGCTCAACGTGTTTCGGACATTAATATATCCATCATCAGGAGCACGTCCTATCAAACACACACCACTACATACCATAATTTACGCTAATGCTACATCCTCCGTCTTTACAGAACAATACGACCAATGTGGTAATTCAACAGAAAGGTCGCAATCTCCTGATAATGGATATATTAATGTCCGAAACATGTTGAGCACATAAGAAGTGAAATAAAATAGCAAGTGATATCAAGTTGGTCTTTTATTCTTCACATAAATCTTCCTCAGACGCACTGTGTAATTTTACATTCCACGTCTGTTATAAGAATCTTACAAAAATCGTCGTTTATTAACTGCTCTTAATTGGTCGGATAAGTTCTAAGGACACGTACAAAGCGTCCGGTTCTTAAGGGTAGAGCTGCAACTACTGTGACTACAGGCGCGAAGTTAATACATATAATGTCAAGGTTACATTAGCGCAGGGGTGTCCATAATCTCAATGTCAGTAACAGCTTCTTAATTTACTCAGGTAATGATATGGATATTATGTGTAACAAATTATGACAGTATGTCTCCTAACTTCGATGAAGTTTATTCAGACTAAAATACAAACATTACCTTAAACAGTAATCAGTCTAAATTATTGGTAAGTACTTCAGAAAACCCGTTATAAAAATCGCTCCTGATTTCTGCTTCTATAATTTAAGCGAATTTATACAAGCAGATTACATAATAAACAAGTAATCTGTCTTCCTTAACCCTTACACAAATTAACAAAGCTCTGCGTATTCCCGTGTAACTTACAAAAAAGATTGGTATGTCCAGAGGGGGACATCGAGATTCAGCCCTGCATGGTTCCTGTTGTCTGGGGTTTGACGCAAGCCCTTTGGGTTGGCGCATAGTTACTACAGGGTGAGAGAATATGATGCCTTCATATTCAGGATTACTCTGGATAACTATCGGGGACTATCCCCAAGATAGAGACAAAATTATCCTTCGAACGCTGGTATGTACGTAATACCAATCAACACGGCGTAATATTTTGAGAGAACTGAAACCATCGACACTGCTTTGAAAATTTCAAACGTCGCAAGAAAATACCTCATTGCTCACTTTCCGACAAAATAGGCCCTATATATTTAATAAATATGAAATATTGTGGTTATTTGTTTCTAATCCTTGCAAATGTAATTGGTCTCAGCTAAATTTCTTATTACCGATTCCGGTGGCCGCGCGGTCTAAGGCGTTGGTCTGCGGGCCCTCGCTTGCTCGGATTATGGGTTCAAATCCCGCCGCGAGGCATGGATGTCTGTCGCGAATATTTTCAGGTAGAGGTCTCTGCTACAGGCTGATCACTCAACCAGAAAAGTCCTACCGATTGTTGCGTGTCTAATTGAGTGTGATCGTGAAGCTGTGATTCAGGGGAGACCAGGACCCGAATACAAACCGAAGCGCCATAGGGAAAAATAACATATTTTTGCATTCAGGATCTTTTCGTCCCTACGTTCTCATTATTACAATGCTTGGCTTGGTACTGGTCGTAACTGCACGCATGCCAACGTGCTGCAGGCATTCTTTTGTTGATCTTCAGTTGCAGTGTTGGGATTTGACACATTTAACTTTTGTCCGATAGGCCTACATAGAGCACACAGTTCAGTCCATTTAGTGACTAAGCTAAGGACTGGAAAAAGGAGAATTGAGGTTAGAACCCCAGCAGAGGTAGGGATTCGATTTTCCAAAACTGTTCTGTTCAACTGACACCTGAATTCCCTTCGTGCGGGAGGAGGGGAGGGGAGTGGCTGAATCGTGACACTCGTTGATTACTGTCTACAGACGACGACATGATTGCTGCTAGGAATGCAAAACTATAGATGCGCACTTGCACATTTTTCGTGGCGAGTGACAAATAGCTACTATCCAACCTAAAATTATCGATACACTGCAATCGCTCAATACACGCTACTCGAAACTTTTGATGTTTTCAGTATGTGTATGATTCCTACTAATAGCAGTCCAGTAGTCCCACCTACAGCCATCAGGCCCCCCCCACCGCCGCAGACAGGACAGCCCCCACGAGGATTACCTCGTAGTCTGTGGCTTATAATTCTGTCTAGTGCCAAAGTTAATAATGCATTGAGCTGTAACGCCACTGTCCCTCACGTCTTCACGGTGATGTACTAAATTACGCACAAGAAACTTTTATTTACGCGCTACTCCACATCCTCTTTCACCGTCCATAACCAGTCTTTAAGTTTCTTTCTTGGAGTGATGCCTTCTAGTTGTTCTGTCGCGAACCTCAGAGAGCAGAGCCGGTTATAACGTCACTGCTCAACATGATAACCTGTGTATAACGTCACAGGTAACCATGGCAACCAGCATGTGACTAACTCAAACGCTTACTCACACTAAGAATGTTATGTACGTATAAGACACGCATGGAATGCAGGAGGGACAACTGGTATTTGTGCAGTAAAAGCATAAAACTCTCCACAAATTTCATGGATATTCATTTCCAAGTTTCAGAGGTGACAGACGTATTCTTACGTATGGACAAAGGCCCAAAATTAACCGCCCAGTTTATGCACATCCGATAAACGGTGCCTAAACGCTCAGATCGCGGTCACTGGGACGTGAGGCTGTGAAGTTTCTTGCAGAACCAAAACGTCCGTCAGAAACTCAATCTCATGTAATGCATAAATAAATAAATAAAGTAAAAGTAATGTTGGTAGAGTCTCTTTTTTTGGACTTTGTCCTCCGTCTAAATGAAAAAACACGAAGTTTCGGCAACCGATTCTGCTTCCGTCTTCAGGTAAAGAAGCACCGAAACTTGTGTAAAACTCTCCTTGCCTGCGCCATAACGGTACATGGAATGGGTGGCAGTACTTCTCCACACGTTCTTAACCTCCGCCTTATATACAGGTAAATGGTCAGCCTTAGCGCGTCGAGCGTTTTACTTCCAGGAAAGAGCCCTCGGTACCAATTGAATGGGAGGCTGGGTGGACCCCAGAACCGGTTTGGGCACTTTGGAGAAGACAAAAATCCCTTACCCGCACTTAACTTAAATCTGCATAGTATTCTGTTAAGAATTACCCAGATAAAAACGAAGACAGGGATAAATGCTGCAAATTTCTATGACCCTCCAAGCAATTTTTTTTTTCCATGTTTACACGTAGTAGACCTAAATATATTCATCACTAACACGGACACTTAGAGCCGGTAGAAGTAACACACTTGTCAAGGTGTTTGCTCTTCACGACATATGACATCATTAGCCAGCATTCCTATGACAGAAGTACATGGAAGAGCACTTTGTAGCACGAGAGATTAAATTCGCTTGTTTAAAAAGTCCACTAAAATGTCTTTGTTTTTTAATTTTGAGCCTTTGCGACATCGGTTAGCCAGGTATATTTTAAAAGTTGTGTGTTACAATTATCCTACAAATATATTTATTTATGGGGGAAAAAAAAAAAAAACTGGCCAGCTCTAGTACAGATTTAGATAGGCCCACTAAAATGCAAACCACGCAACTAAATAGAAGCTCATCTTCAGTATATAACTCGCCACTGGACCATATCTTGAGCCAGTTAAAATGTTTATAAACATTTAAGTCAACTTTCTTGTTAAAGTGACGAAAAATGCTACTGAAACCTTCAGGCTGTTACGTTGTTGTGTGGAAACGAGCGCTGGAGTTGTCTGAAACACTTTCACAAAATGATTTCAGGTGATGTTTCAAGGCCTAGAAGGCTCATACGGAGCGGCCTATATCTTCAAATGGAAATAATTCTGAAGGGGGCAACATGTATATATAATAGTTTTATTAATACGGTAATAATGAATACAGACGGAACTGGCTTTCACACTTGCAAAGAATGCCACAAAACCGAATCCCTTTGAAATCTTACCACTACAGACCACAAGAAAGGAGAAAAATTGGAAGACCGAAGAAGCGTTGGCGCGAGCAGCTGTAACTCTTGAGACGGAACGGATCAAAGGGTCCAATCCTTGATGTTTATGATGATGATGATGATGATGATGATGATAATAATAATAATAATAATAATAGGTTAATTGTTAGGTTCATTCATGAAATCATGAAAAGCGGAATTTAAAAAAAAAAATCCCGTCTTTAAAAGCCACGCCTCTTGTACGGTAACCATTGCTGTTACAGTAATGCACTGTAAAGTATGACAGTAGGTTTTCAATGTGATTGATATCCTTACCCTAAGTTTTTCTCTAATTACAGGACGTACTGAAAAATTTATGAATTTTCTTTTTCCTTCCTTAAAATTCCAAGTATTGTAAGCTGGAATACTTTAAAGGAAGGCAGCGATATTCCGCGCGAAAAACTAGTACCTCTGTAAATCTACATATCTGCTGTAAACAGAACAAAAGAGACTTTACTTAAGCGTTACTTGCAGTTCTAATATTTGTTTTGTTTTTTGGTCCAATGCCACCACATGTCCTTGTGGACTTTGTGGTCCTCCCTCCTGGGCATGGCAGGAGTGAAGCCGACTTCTGAGGTTGGGACGCCCGCGAGGCGCAGTTACATTGTCCCGATGATGTGAGTGGTGATATAGGAGGATGTAGTGCCAGGAGGGTCCTTAAACCTCAGTTCTACCAACCTACCCAGACCGTGGTCACCGTGGGAATCCTTCAGGGAAAATTCCCACGGTAGAGCCGGGAATCGAACCCGGGGCCTCATGATTAGTAGTAAGCGACTCTGACCCCTAGACCATGCAGTTCTAGTATATGCTATTGGTAGTTTAAAGTCTTTGTAAGACTACACTCAAGAAGTTTCTTGGAAAATACACAAACAATCCTATTCTGTACAAAAAGAATGAAGCACTAGTAGTGTCATTTAGCTTGAGTCAGGATGATAAACATAATTTCTCACTGCAAGTTAGGTTTTTTTTTAAGAAATTTACTCCAAAATCTTTTAGCATATTCACTCGGCGGAAAAAAATAGAGTAACCGAGACATTTATATTGTAGTCTTCTAGGTTTCTATATCGTAGACCATTATGTAGACTTACACTAACATCGGAGAAACAGGTTACCTCCATTTTCGCAGGTGATCCTATTCTGTCAGGAGGGAATATGGAGTCAACATGTTCCTTCAAAATATCAGTGTCAAACTGTATAAATATTCGGGCTCAAAACCCGCAAAACTACAAGAAAAATCCTCTGTGAAAATATCAAAACTTAATAACTGAAAGATCTTGAATAAAAATGAAACTGTAACGTATTTCATGAGGCAGCTGTGATGTGCAGCGTACTTTAAAGCCTGTGGGGTCTAACTACTTGTGAACATGTGACTGAGGAGAATGCGTAGACCTGCCAGGAGGTGTCGGCAAACAGGTGCAACAAGCTGCACAATTTTGCTGTCTTCACCAAATATTATGAAGTAATTCAATAATGGGGATAAGATAGATGGGGCATATAGCACGCATGGGAACGAAGCAAAATTCAGGAACAATTTTAATCTGAAGGTCTAAAGGGAGAGGCCATTTTAGATATGTGGGTATAGATGGGAGGATACTATTAAAATGCATCTTTATCAGAACATAAATTTGGGAGCTAGATTATTTAAATTAGTCCACAACAGCGCCCAGTGGCGGATTGTCTTTTAACAAGGCGACAAACATTCGGGTTCCTTAAACACAGATCATAAATAAGATAGCCAATTAATTATAAAATTTTCAAGGATGAGTCTAAACAATTAACTCCGACGTAGGTCACCATAACTTGTGCTTGAATCTAATGGCAATGTCAGGGATAACTCTGTACATGGGCAGAGATACCTGTTATTACGAAAGACGATGACTCTAGTAGCCAAGCACAGTAGACTACTAACTGCTCTCTCTCTCTCTCTCTCTCTCTATCTCATTTTTTGGATTGCTTCCATCGTCCATTTTCTCCACACATGCGAAGATATGATCACAGCGTTTCGGAAATAGGATTTGTTTCCGTCCTCAGGTAAAAAGAGGATGCAGCCATTTATATGTGCCCAAGATACATGTATATTTTAATTTCTGCGCTTATCTAACGGGTCCAATTGAGCAGGTGCCTCCCACACTTTAAACTGAGGTGGAAACAGATACAGTTCCCAAAACGCTGAGTCTATACGTGTTTATTTTTGAACCGCTGGAGCGTAGAAAAAGTACAGCAGCTAAGTGGTTTTAAATCTGATACGGCTTCCACGTAACCTTATACAAATGAACTGCTCTTTTAACTGTTTGCTAATGTGAACAGGTGTGCTCTGCAAGTAGTATATTCTAGGCTGATATGGCAAGCCCTGAAAGCATACGTGTTACTTTAATTATCACCTGCATTGACATTAAAATCTCTGCATTTTGCCAACATACAATTTGTGTGTTTCCCACGATTCTCAGAATAAATAGCAACCTCTTTCCTAAACAGTAATAACAGAATGATCTATGTAATAGAGAAGCACTGTTTACTGTGAGGTGGCTAATGAAATTTTAATACCACTTTAATAAGCTACATCTTTCAGAATATTAAATCACAGTTACTATTACGTTTATCACCTGTTGTAACGTTGAAAAATTTTGAATTTTGCTACTTTGTTCACCCAGAGTATTTATGCTTCTTAGACCTCTTATATACATCATCGGTTATTTCTCTAAGTATTATTAACCATTTTTTTTTGTTAATGGAGAAGTTACATGTTCCTTGTGCTACAGGATCTGAAGTTTTATATCTATTTGTACAAATTTAAATCTTCGAAGGATTACGTTAATTCCGAGCGGGAATGTTGATGTGGAGGTCATGGGGTTAGAATAACAGGGCTGACAAAAAGTAGGGCGTATTGCTTTTAAGATAATTGTTCCTCGCCATGTCTTTTGTGCAGGAGGAGAGTTAGCAACTGCCGCACTGTCTTCAGCCCAGCACATCTGAATTATAACACTTCCATTCACGAAGTGTGGTCATGAATATGGGCTTATTTAATTAGCAGATGAGAGTGTTCCTTGTCTTGTAAATTTCGAAGAATAGTGGCAAATTCTTACCCTAAATAGAGACTAGCATGTGATTAAATCTTACTCGAACTTGGAACGAAATCTTGTAAAAGGCGTGAAGTAACGTTCAGACAACTATAGTTTTCTGAAGAATGAATCTGCAACATGGCTTTACTTAGTTACATACAAATTAACCACTTCAGCCGTTACTAAAATAATTAATAATTAATACGTCAATACATTATCATTATCATCATTTATCATTATTTATCATCATTTATTTACTTATTTTTATGATGATATTTATTTATTTTTATGTGATTTATCATCATTCATTATCATTAATATCGAAGTGCGCCGACGAAAACAACTATTGAAACATTTTAATTTACTTCCCACTAAGCAAAGAGAGAAAAAAGAGATTAACGTAACATTTAATTTGGTATAATTTCTCTCTTTTTCTTTTTCCTAAAAATGATGAATTTTCGCTTTCTATAAATGCAAGGAATTCCCCCGAAAGCCTACAATATCAATTATTTTTAATCGTTAAAGACTACAGAAGTGATTAAAGAAAAATAAATAGAATAAAAACGTGTGTACGAAAATATGTTGCAATTCTTACGGGAACAGGAAATGAATACTTATAGCTACGAAAGTTCCAAAGCAGCGTCAGCACGTTCTTATAAGGGAAGACTGGGGACACAATAGTGAGTTGGGGAGTGCAGAAGGTTGCATTTTTTGAATAAACAGCAGAAGGAAAAGGATAAATATTAAAAAGACTGGCCATATACAAATTATACAAGACACCGTTTCATACTTCATACAGAATAAATTCCGTCTAACTGCTCTGTTTAGCAAAAAAAAAAAAGCTGTATATTCTTAGAATCATGCGAGAAACATAAACATTCTCTGTGGGAAAAATCTGAAGTTCATAAATATTAATATTGATGGTGCACTAATATTCGTAATAACCTCCAAACTTTAAACGGTCAGCTGGCGTCAAAACTTTCCTTTTAACGAATGAGTCACTTGTCCTATAGACCCATGGTAAACATTTGATGATCCTCTAATAAGGCCAAAACATCATTTTTTATAATTTAATTTTCAAGTACATTGAAATAAATTACATTTCAGTGTATTGATTTCTCAGTTCAGTATCTACAAGTACATACAGTAATAGTCAATTGGTAAGACTCGTCCATATTTGTAAAACTGCAGGGTGTCACATCCCAGAATAATGGCATCGTCATCAACAATGCTAAGAAATGCTTATACTTCGCAACGGATGAAGTTAAACGTTTCAAAATTTTAAACATTTTTCTTCTTCAGAATCATAAAAAATACATTAAAGTCTAAACACGAGGTACGACACGCAATAATGTTCGTTTTAAGGAAAAGAATGCTTTAATTCACAATTCCTTCGTTGGGAAAGAATTTCCAGTCGTGGATAGCATTCTGGTGCAGAAGAAGGTATCTGGGGTTAAGTGGGATGAAGTAATAGGAGTCTGGAGAAGATTTGTGAGGAGCTTCATGGAATGTAATCCTCAGTAAATATTACTGCGTTGTTCAAATCAAGAAGAACAAGATGGGTTGGGGAAGTGTGGCGGATGGGAGAGAAGAAGGCTGACTAAAAGAAACCTATTGAAAGCCTCAGGACTAGAGGGGATAATAATGTTAAAACGGATGCTAAAGGCGTGGGATGGGAGGCTGTGGAATAGACTAATTTGTCTTAGGACAGGGACAAGTAGCGGGCTGTTTCGAACACCGTAATGAACATTTGGGCCCCGCAAAATACGGATAATTTCTTGATTATCTGAGGAATTATTAGCTTCACAATTTAGACTATGGAAGAAGATGTTAATCGGTTAGTTAGTAAGTTGTATGTTGTCTGCTGGAACATATTACGGACATAGACCTACTTAACGCTCAATGATAAAATGTGTTCAGCACAACAGATCAATTAATGGTCGCAGTGCAGCAGGCATGAAGGACCGACCCAACCAATTAAGAACGATAATTACTTGTTTGTTTGTCAGTCAGTGGATAGCATTCCTTCATATCGGACAGGTTCTGCGTTTAAATGCCAGTTCAGTGACCGACAGTCCCTTATACAGGCTTAGTGAGTTTCTCAGTCCTTTCAAGCTAATCCAAAATACAGCCACAAATTAAGCAATTACAGCGCACCTTCACTACCCTTCTAATTTATTACTGACTAATCATCTTGTCACTCCACTTTATACGTTCTAATGTAGGAAGCTAAATATAGCATGGCTAAAAAATATACGTGGGGCAAAAGTTCGTTATTCTATTACAGTGAACTATGGGTGATCTGAAATAAGCAGTAATCTGAGCAAAACCTAATAAAAAAGAAAAAACATAAATATTATGCGCTGAAAAAGCTGCAGAAATGCTTCGATTGCGGTATATTCCCATTACAGCGACATTATATCAACACAAATACAGCGATCACCGTTTACTGAATATTCGTAAAAAAGAATGACTGCGTTAAGGTCCGTTATCTCTGTGAACAGACCCAGGCTTCTGTGCAGTTTGATTCAGCTAACAAGAATATGATTTGATTATCCGAGTGTTCAAATTCCTGATACAATGAAAACCTGCAAATGCTGACTTTACCTTCTCACAATTAAACTTGCATATACGAATGACTGGACTAGGATAAATGGAGGAAAAATGTTCAACACTTTACGATTATAATGTTCTGGGTTACGACGCCGTGTAATTCCGTATACGTTACGAAGTTTCGGAGGAACCTACTGCCCCCGCCTTCGACATCATACAGCGAGACGGGCGGGGAAAATTGGTAGAGGTATAAGGAAAAGGCTCTCAGTGAAACCCAACACCTTCCTGGCTTCACTTCCTTACAAGTATACCAGTTCTTCTCTCCCGACTCACTTCTCTATCTTGAAGAAAGAGGTAGCAGTCTTTACCGAAGTGTCGGTATTCATCTATCAGAATACACGGCATCACGTCCAACAATACAGTAATATTGACACAAGCACCTATACAACATAACATTCGCAGTCTGTATTGCATACCACTGCGATGATGTAAACAAATTCATTCGAACCAAATTATGCAGTCATGTCAACACAGTAATGGTTTCTCTGGGTTTGACCCTGACCTATGGTATGAACTGCACGCGGCCAGTCCTTCCTTTTATGGCCCCTTCCTACACAGCACGATGACTTTTCAAAGCCATCTGGCAAGTCGGAACATTATAAAACTTCTTCGGCTCGAATACTGCTTCTACTGAAATTCAATTTAGTGCATTTTTTTCGCTGCAGGTGGTTTCTATTGGATATTCTGAATTCATAAAATAATAGTTGAAGAATAAAAGACCAACTTGATGTCACTTGTTATTTTATTTTATTTCACTTCTTATGTGCTCAACATGTTTCGGGCATTAATATATCCATCATCAGGAGCTTGCGACTATTCTGTTGAATTACCACATTGGTCGTATTGCTCTTGTTTCGATGTGTGTTGGAGTTTCGGTGTGGTTGGGTTGGAGTGGTATTCGTGTTGCAGCCTGCAACACGGATAACACTCCAACCCAACC
>Ga0123357_10004318_pt1 | contig 16649 bp, 5 predicted proteins | sample TergutEmb28metaG_FD_89873 | JGI IMG/M metagenome (GOLD analysis project Ga0123357, IMG submission 89873) | Embiratermes neotenicus P4 segment gut microbial communities from Petit-Saut dam, French Guiana - Emb289 P4 | ecosystem: Host-associated > Arthropoda: Insects > Digestive system > Gut ... | reverse complement strand
GTTTTGTCCTGATCCTGCAAGCAAGCTGTCAGCAAACCTGTATGACATAAACCCTTGCTGTGTGTACAGTGAAAAACTCCTGATGATGGACAGAGGAACTGTCTGAAACATGTAGAGTTTTAGTCCAAAAATAAATTTGATAAATTAGTACATCTAGTTGGTTTTATCATAAGAATTTATCATGATGCATGGTCACATGAACACAAAATTATGAGAAATATCAAGGTCAACACTGAATAAACAGATAGCACATTGCTCAGAAACAGACCTCTCATAATGCATGGTGTCACATCCAAACATACCACTATCTTAATATTCATCACAGCGAGATACTCAAATCTCATACAGCTGCACCTCTGCACCACCTCATATGCTCATATGGCAGGAGATGAGACCTCAACATTATCTTCTAGTGTCTTACTGCCCCAGGTACCATATCAAAATGGTTAATTCAGTAAGAAATGGTTGAAACCTCAATGCAAACTCAGAGAATACAGAGAAACAGAACATGAAGAACATGAGGAAGAAGGGAAGAGTGATGAAAGAAGTAAGGGATTTTCAATCATGCAATCATAACACAATTTCCAATTCAGAATCACAAAATTAGGGCACATACCTTCTCAGTTTCCATGGCTACATTTTGAAACTGAAAAAAGGATGGAAAACAAGTAATTAAAACAATTGATTTGTTATCCAGTACTTAAAATGGATTTATATGAAGTGATGTTGTCATGCAACCCAAGTCATTTTAAAGTGTAAAAGTGCTGCTTAAACACACAACAGCATGAAATTTTCGCTCTTCTGGGATGTTATAAAACATAGATTGGTAGTTAGTTTCTGACATTTCGGGACAACCTATCGGTCCCAACTTCAAGCGTCAGCAGTCCAAGAAGAATAAATGACCCTTGAAGATGGGACCAATACATTGTCCCAAAATGTCAGTATCTAACTACCAATATATGCTGTATAACATTCCAGAAAAGCGACGATATCACATCATGGGAGAAGCTGGAAAACACACAACACCACACAAAAAAACCACACAGAATTTTAATATTACCACTTCATCTGTGCCTATACCTTCCAACTGATCTCTTCCCTTCTGGTTTTTTGAACAAAATTTAGTATGAATTTATCATCTCTCCCATGCATGAACAATTAAGAAACAAGTTGAGGATTATCATATACAACAATCAATAAACAAGACAAGCAACCAAGGGTTGGTTTTTTTATCCCTTACTTTCAAGTCCTCAGCATCCGCAGCCACTTTATCCTTCTTCTTCTTTAGGATATATGTGAGATTCATCTTGGGTTTCTTGCTCTTCTCAGCTGGTCCATGGTCAGCACTCTCCGTGTCACTACTGCAAGCAGCAACCAGCTATCTCAATGTGAACTTTGTAAAACAGATTTTTCTGTTTGATTTATAGCGTCACATTATAATAAAAACTAAATGAACAAAATTTTAAGAGCTTGTTTGTTTCCTGTGGAAAACTTTGCATATAATGGAATTAAAACAAGAGAAACTATTCCTGTGCCTACATACCATGACATGAAGTTGTATAGAGAAGGCAGTCTACACTTCAATGCTACATGAAGACAAGTGGCCAAATTCCCCATCTGTCTGCCTTACAACCCAAGAAAATGGTGTCCAGTTCTCAATGGGCAAGGGGATCAGAGGAAGGTCTCATATCTTAGCTGGAAATGGTGGTGAAAAGAAAAATCCCTGCCTTTGTCAGGAATCAAAAACTGTTGATGCCATAACCAGCCCTTTTCTCGACTCAGCACTCCCAGCTAATGGGCAATAAAACATGAAAGCAGCCCTGTGTGTTTAAATATTTTGCACTCAAATTATGCTGTAATCATATTCGATTACAAGTATGGCTGAAAATAAATGAACTAATAACTTCTAACATACTGTGCTGTGATTAAAAATTCAGAAAAGATTTTCCATGGCATTCATGTTAAAGATTCTGTCTTCTGGGATGTTATTCCAAGTAGCAGGTAATTTAACATATTCTGACATTCAGAAGATTCACAGTGACTTCATCTTCAACAGGTGGTACATCCTGGAAATGAAGAGAGATGCTACACAGCAAAACACCCCAGAAGACAAGAATCCTCAATTCAAAGTACATTCTAAAGCTGGGGTAAATATTTCAAGTTCCTCAATTTGTAAAATACATGACCATCTACATTTTTCTTCTGTCTTTGGGCTTAACACTTTACTATATTTCTAACTTACATTATTGCCCAATAGTGAGAGATATGATAGGTAAATTGATGTAGTGACTGGCCATATGCTTGATGCTCTGGGTTCATATGTATTAAGTGCATTTGGATTGTTCTCTTCACCATTATGGCTCTGGAATCCACCAAACCTCTCATCAAGAATTTCTAACATGACTTTTACTGGGGATGATGTACCATACATTAGAGCTGACCACGCATCTCCATCTAGAATGAAGTTCTAACATGCATGGATCTTTATTTCTATGATCACAATACACCTCAAAGGCATACATTACAGCCACAGAAATAACTTGATCTTTACTTGAGTCCTAGCACACCACAATACAGTAGTCCTTCAGTCATCTGGCCCATAAAGGGAGAGATGTGGTTCAGATTACCGGGAATCTGAACCACCAAGGGGAAACTCCACAGTACAGCTAAAATTATAATAGAAAATATATATAGTATATCCATAGTATAGATAACAACCAAGTCATCATTCAATGCTACAGTAAAACTTCTTAAAGTGAAAATGCTGTACTCAAAAGTATATGATGATGATGATGATGATGATGATGATAATGTTGATGATGATGTACTGTAATAATAATTTCCGTGGAGGAATACTGGGCTATAGTAGGCCCAAAATTGTCTGGACCACCTGGGGATCCAGATTACTAAGGGACCACCATATTATGAGCTGTGTTATACACATTTCAAACGTATCTGAACTAAAATTCAAACAGTATATAATACATCTTCTCAAAATTAATACCTGATAAAATTACTCAGCATCCAATAAAACAATTTAGTGAAGAGAATCATAAATTTGAATCAATTTAAGATTTCTACATAATATATGTAAAATAAACCAAGAAACTGTAGCATGACACATCACACCAGCAACAATGTCACACTGTAACAAATATGTTATCCACTTCCATAAACCTGTTGGCTGTCCCCTTCAATTTTGTACAGTACACACATCACAAAAGTGAAGCAAATCAATAGTCACACATGTACAGCAGTAAAAAATGTTTAAGGCAGTAATGCCTAAATACCGCAGTTTTATGCAATGTGTCCACCAGGATCAAATATATGAGGCAAAGTTTAAAAAGGAGAAATACTGGAATGCATAACATGGAAGAGGAAGATGCCTGTTTCATAATGGTACCATTTTTGTCGTAATTAACCTTATTATCGTATTCCTATTCTGTCAAAAGGCTTTTTCCCCTCAGAACAGTTGTTTCCACCTGCAACTGCATGAAGAATGTCTCAAATTATTATAGCCTTCCTCTTTTATACAAGAAAGCAATATGCACTATTTAATAATGGCATATAAGTATTTTTACAGCATAAGTAGTCCTTCCCTCCTTGTGTGGGTAAAATTTTTACTAAACTCACATGTGATCCATGTGAGGCAGACATAAAAAACGTATGTTTTGTAACTGAAGATCACAAAATTTAAAATTATCATCAGACAATGTGAGTAATAAGTGTTGGAGATAATTATGCACTGTTACATCAGTGCTAAAGTATGCTAAATTTTGCCACTGGTGTATGGATAACCACAGGCATTATAGATCCAATACTGTAGCTGGTAAAAGAGTACATGGCACAGGATTTCTTCTAAGTAATTGATAGTTATTTAGCTACTTTTATCAAATTTTAAAATACATCATAAAGTTTGGAATGACTTTTATAACCTCCAACAATTCATTTAATTTCATGTCTTTACAACCTGCTTCCTTAAGGTGCGTTTTTTAATATTAGCTTCCAAACAGTGTCTCTGTGACCCAAGCAATCTTATCCACTGAGCTCTTTCTCTATGTGTTTAACAACATTGCACAAATTAATCTTCCTGAATCAAGCGCCCTAATGATATCAGAGCACACAAAGCCATATGGTATACCCTTTAAACACATACAATGATTGCAACATCTAACTGAACTGGCTGGAGGGGGACAACTATTAATCCAATGAATCATCATGTAATGACAAATTTTAAAACTGGCACATCCTACATTCCTTGTTACGTGTAAAGGGTATACCACATACACCATGTGAAGTAGAAGATAGGGCAGTTTAAAATCTGTATGTTGATATATATTTGGTACATAAATTTCAAGAAACATATAATATACAAGCCAATGACGTACATTTCACATGGGACAAAAGACAAAAGGCAAACATGGAAAATACGTATAGAAGTACATTTTCTTATATTTATACATGAAATGTTAACAAATTTTAAAACATTGGCATAATGTGACAAATTTGGTGGTGGCATCATTACATTTTGGTCCAGTACTTAATAAAGATGACACTTATGTTATATGCTACTATGGTGGATGAGTTTACAAACTGCAAGTTCAGTTTCATACACTGATCCGTGAGACACAACATTATTGGGGCAGCAATTAGTCTCCAATGTTGTTCTTGTGTTCCTGTTTCATATAAATGTAAGCATACTACAGGACCCTCAGCAAGAGTTACAAACACACTTAATAATCAACATTTTCATGCACAACACACGGAATTAATTTTTATACTTGCAAGTTACAATTTTTATTTTCAATTTGAAAGGAATTTACTTTAAAATTTGGGTGGCTAAAGATAGAAATCCAAATGTATTTAGTGATGTATGAGGTTTTCACAACTGGAACTGTGGATGATGGCTACTGAAACAAACTTGTTTTGCTCAAAGTTGCAAGGTGTGCACAGAATAAATTTGACAACACATGTATGTAAAAAGATGAAAAGTTATGATTGCTTTGGCATTACTTAAGTAACGTAAGAATGCACCAGTATGAAGAATTGTTGGACTTTCTGTTTCCTGTTCGTGCAGAGATAGGCAAAATGACTCCATTCATAACACATAGCAAATTCATGGTATGAGATTTTGTAGCAGGACCATGGACTGGAATTTTGTATCAGAAGACAACCAAAACATGAAGACTGTGGAAAATATACCACTTATACTGTGTTTATGTATTAATTCAGCAGCTTAACTACGATTTCACTTTGAGAGATGTTTGGAAAAATCAAGTATAAAAATTGTATTTTGTTAAACAATCAACAATATGGTAGACACATATCAGTGTCCCCTTGAACGACATTATTATTATTATTATTATACATATTTTTTTTTTTTAAAGCAGCCCTGAGGGAGGAAGGAAAAAATTTCTAAATCATCACTAAAAAAGTGGAACTAATTTTAAAAAAAAGCCCTGGCCAATACATGTCAAAGCGTACTGAAAATTGTCTTCATTTTTTATGGAGCAGAAAATTTTTAATATCTCATGGATCAGTTCATATACCTATTAAATTACACAGAACACCTACACTACCTATTGTAACATGCATATTAATATTATTCTCTAAAATAATAGGAATATACAAAAGTTTTACATAAAGCTAAGCACAGACAGTCAGTTAGTCATGTTACAAAGCATAATGCAACAGATACAGCACTTTACAACCATATGTGGTTTTATCTTCTTGAGCCATGCACCACCACATGCAATGGATGCATCCAACTGCCACCTGCAGTGTCGTCAAATCTCACTTCCAACCACAGGGATGTCAAATCCATTCCACCAGTACCCTATGCAATGGTCCTCAAAAGGTCTGGCAGTCCAACACTTTCTATCAACAGGAGTCTGAATATTCTTGGAGCAACTATCTATGTGATCTATTATTGATCTAAGTTATTATTTTATCCCAGTCAGGGACTGAACCTGGGCCTTTCACCTTCCATGCGACAGCCTAAACCACCAGGCCATCTAAGATATCAATCTACATGTACTCTGGTACTCTGGTACCCCAAGATGTGAATAAGTTAACGATGCCAAGAATGGTAAAACTAAGCTGTAGCACTTCCAAAATACATAAATTTCCAACTTTCTTAAGAAACTATCCTACTCTTGTACGGTCATTTTTTTCATGAAACATTCTGTACAGGTGTGGGTTTTATCTCAATTTTCAAGGTTATATTTGACCATCTTTATTACAAAACTACTAGAGAATCTTTCACATATTTATTCCCAAATGACAATGGTGAGAACTTGATGACACTATCATCACCAATATTTACCAAGTTCACTGTTACAGCATATGAAAAGTATGTCAGCTACTCTTTCTTACCCATTCCAGGGCTACAACTGTATGTCAGAAAATACAAAATGACAGTATTTCATCTGCAAATAATAAAATAAATTGTTTGTTGTTCACCCTCAGAACTCATTTCTTACTCTGTGAGATCTGAGGTTCTCATAGCATTGTATCTGAGGATTCAGCCCTTCTGGTTTATTACAGTGTGACATCAGGCAAGTGGTTCCTAAAGTTTTCAAAGAATATAACGCCTTCATCTTCAAGGATAAAGAAGAAGTAAAGGGGAACCACCCACTGAATGACACAGCATCACATCCCAGAAGACCCTCAAATAAAACCCAGGTGCTAATCACAGATATCAGACCTGAACCCATGGTGCTAACAGAAATAAATGACTTCCCTTTATAAATAAAATGAAGCAAGAACGCGAATTATGGCAACAAGAGGGGGCTTTTCACCAGTTCCATTATGAATTTCTTATGTTATTGTCCACTTTGTAAATGCTCTTAATTTTAAAAAAATTCTAAAATTACTTCTGTTCTACAGCCCTGAAAACATCACGAAACAACTGGTGAAATAAGTACCAGTACTACTATGTAGCACGAATAAGGCACATGTCAATTTTATTACTCTAGAAGTTTTCAAAACCTGATATACTGTAAGGATTAAATCATGCTAATTTTATCGGTATCTACAAAGTGTTTCCTATCAGTCTAACAAATCTTTCAAGAGTTATGGCTGGAAGTGTATTTGTATCTTTGTAAAAAGCAAGGGTCTACAACACCAATGAATTAAAAGTGAACCTAAGTGATACATTTCAGTGAGGTGTGTCCATATACATTTCTTGAGAGTCCATTCAGCCGCTCCCAGGACCTGTGGAGGGCTTCGTTTCACAGTGGGAAAGAGGGGTTCAAATGACCCACAATGAAGTTCCAATTTCCATATTCCAAAGTGCCAAACTTTTGGCAGACCTATTAAATGACCAAGTTTCACACTGCTCAAAGACTGGCACAGTTTTAAACCTTCTGTGTACATACAGAGTATCAGCAATACTCCACTGCAGCTCTATCATGTCAGCATGAATGAAAATAAGTATGGATAAAAATATGTGTAAACATTAATGTCAATATGCAATTTATTTTCCACAATTTCTACATCCAGTAATATAAGCTTATTCAGAACTTATTTGAAGATGAGTGTTTTAAATTGGCAGTCAGAAGATTCCAACTTGTATTGGTTTTTACCATGAAAATTGGATTTATAATGATTTTTATTTTAAAATGACCTGCAACATACCGTGATGTTTCTGAAGGGACATTGAAGTAAAAAAAAATTAGAACTCTTTAACAGATGACCTATACTGTTCTTATATTTTTTTCATTTTTATTATAATACCTTTTCTAATTAATGTCACAAAAATGACCCCCATTAACCATTCATGTCTTTTTCTTTTGGTGTCACTTAATCCACACCCCTTCCCCTAATTAATTCCTGGCTACCCCTTGCATATGTAGTTTTAAGTTAAGATCCACATAACTGTGCTTGTGTATATGTGTGTGTGTGTGTGTGTGTGTGTATGTATGTATGTATGTATGTATACATGTGTATGTGTGTGTGTGTATGTGTGTGTGTGTGTGTGTGTGTGTGTATGTATGTATGTATGTGTGTGTGCGTGTGTGTATGTATGTATGTATGTATGTATGTGTGTGTGTATGTATGTATGTATGTAACTATGTATGTATATATGTAACTATATATGTATGTATGCATGCATGTGACACAATGTGCAGAAATTGTACCCTACATGAAAAGTTCAACACTTAGAAATATGAAATTAATACAATATGCTACATACATTTTGATCTCTCTCTCATATGGCTTTCAATTCATAAGGGACAGAGAGAAAGAGACAGCAAAGGATAGAGAAACAGAAGTTAAATATTAAAGTAATGAAAAATTGTAAAAATTTAGTTTTTACCCTCTTGTAAACATCACACCTGTGTTGTGCCCATAAAGGTATAGTGTTCTGTGGTTTTCCACGTTTTTGATACATATTGTACGCATGCATATTCTATGATTGTATTCATCCCACAACAACATTAAATCCTTCAAACATAGTTGTTACTCTACAAACTCCTGCTTTAATATCCTGAAACTCTGCATTTTGTCCTCAAAGAATATTTACAAGTTGCATGCTCAATGGTCCCAGTTTCCCTTTATAACAAAGCTAAGCTGTGTTGTATTGAAGCATAGTGTCACATTATTTCTTACACCTTTTTTCTCCGTCCTGAAAACTGCTTGCACTTATGAACTGTGAGATAAAATGGTGCTCCATTACCAAACAATTCAAAATTGTGCAGTCAGTAGTTTTATGCTACTGTAGACAGTCTGTTCACATATTATATATTTAACAGTACAATAAGTGAAGCATCTCTGTGTATGTTCTTAGCAATTGACCAACTTAATGCACAAATTCTTGTTTTTTAATAAGTTTATTATATTCCTCTACATGTTTCGAGTGCTGTTGCGCTTATCATGAGGAGGTCAAATTGTACGAATTGTACGGTTTGCAGGTTGAAAGAGGAGTCCTCTCTCACCCTGCAAACCGGATGGCCACCTACAGAGTGTGATGATACCAGATGCTGTATAATACAATTTGACCTCCTCATGATAAGCGCAGCAGCGTTTGAAACATGTAGAGGAATATAATAAACTTATTAAAAAACAAGAATTGGTGCATTAAGATGGTCAGTTGCTAAGATTATACTGAGATGCACAGTCAGCAAAACATCAAAACTCTGTGTATGTGTACACGTACTTACAACACTCATCTAAGACCTCAGCACACAAAATTGAACAAAACAAACAATATATGTATAAATGCAAATTATATAGAATTTTCTTCAGAGACTAGTAGAACTCCCTTCAAACAGTTTTAAAATTTCACGTACTTAAAACCTTTAGGACCCGATGATGACGTAAGTCATTACTGAATAATATAATGGTGAGTGGCCCAGTGTCGACCAAAGCTGTCAAAAAATGCACCTGTAGCAATGATCCTGATATTTAACCTTGGGCCCCTGAGGTGTACTGGAAATTACAGCCTTGGTCCTTAAAAGATAATGCTTCATCCTTTGGCTTACCTAACGTGTTATGTCAACTTCTGGTTAGGGCACAGACTGCAGGTAAACATGAATTATTACAAATGAAAGAAACAATAAGAGATGTGATAAGCTTTACACTGTGAGCAAGAAGAAAGACAAAATAACCCATATTCAGAACCTTTATAGAATTAGGGGTGATACCTAATTAATACTTCACATGAACCATTGACCACAAACCGATTCACTGAAAAAATCAATCAGTAATCATTTTTTAAAAATATAATATGTCAACTTATACAATATTTACATGCTCAAATACTAATAAATATGTTACTTGAAATTTGGAATTAGAGAATGTTGTGCAGATTGCACTTGGTAATACAGGGAGATATTAGCTACTAGATTAAAAACATAAAATCATAACAAATGACTAGAAAATGTATAACTTAAAAAATAGCAAGAGGTTGTGTGTTATAAGAGTGTGTTATAATATTCAGAACTTAACCAACTACAACTTTCACCTTTGCATTTTAAGCACTGGCCTACTCTCAAGACTGGATTCCTTATCTGCCAAAATTTTAACCACTACTTCACCCTGTAGTATTTTCTGTTATTCCCTCTATTCTGTATGCTCTTCAACTACGTGAATTCCCTGAAAAGAAGTGACGATTTACACCTTCAACAACAAACAATATGGGCATATTCAGAGATGGTGTGATAAAAAATGACAAACTGGAAATGTGCATATTTGGGGTTGGCCCAGCCAACACGCTACATAGAGCTGAAAATATATGGGATTTGTCCCGAAGTGTTGCGAACAAGAATAGAATTTGCAAGGAATGATTCAGTTTCTTATCATGGGCACACTAGTAAAAATGAAGACATCTCACTGTATGGGATAACACAGAAAAAAACTGAAATAAATAGAAGATATTCAAAGGGTGCATACAATTATGTTTTTTTAAACTGGACATTCTTACACAGGTTTGGCTATACTGGTATTAACGTTTTTCATTTTGTCATGTTAAAACTGTGAATGCCAAAGTTCAGCCTGTTGAAGGAAAGTCCTAGTGCATCTACATACATTTAAAAAACATTTAGTTCTTTGAGGGTTTCCCTCAGAAGCTCTGACCCATGTGGAGTGCCCCCCTTTTGTGGACCACTGCCCTTGTTACATCTTTCAACATGTAAATTAAGAGATGAAGAGAGATGTAACAGTTGAGTTTTTGAGCTTGACTTCTGTTATGATGTGAACATCAGTGTTCTTGCCTTTCTTTCACTTTGACTGTTGATGTTAGACTCTTTTGCTCATCAGGTAGACTGTCTCCTTTGTTGGGGTTAGAACCCTGTGTTTGCGAGTCCTTTATGAATGTCTCTCTGAAAACCACATGCAACACAACTCTAAAATATTGTTACGGAGTACTGAAGATAACATTAACACATAGAGTTTTACCCACAATGTACCACATCAGAAACACAATCTAAGGCGGCCAGTAATAATGTAGAGGATACAAATCTGTATGTTAAGTATGAGTCACATTACATGAGGTTCCCCAGTCCTGTTAGTAAAGAATTATCTTAACAGAATCAAAATACACAGGTGTGACCTAAAGAAGCAACAAGATGCGAAAAGTAAAGAATAGGGTAGGATGAAAGACAGAATATATTTGCAATTTACATGCAATACAAAGGTTCATTACTGTGACCACCCGCCACCTAGACCTACACTCCAAATCTATGAGAACATGAGGAATAATTCCTGCCACATAATATATGTAACTGTTTCCATGATCTTTGTATATACTTATCAATTCACAAGGTCATGCAATTTCCATTAAATCTGAAATGATAAATAAGAATGATAATCCGGAAGGGATGAGAGGGAGAGTGATCATGGTTTGTTCCATAGTGAAATTTTGGAAATACCCTCAAGTGACTAAGAAAATTATATTATGCTACCATGGGGACAGTGTAACATACATTTCAGACCTTTTGCCTCCATATGGTATTGTGGGTACAACTATGCAATAATACACAGGACCAAACAGCCTGCTTCACTTCCTTCTTTCAGGAACTGCACAGGTTAGTTAGTGGCAGTGATTGCATTTGAACCTCTCTTAGAATACAATGAATTGCCATAAAGTTGCTACAGAGTTTTAATGGTGACAACACTGCCTGCCAGAAGGATAGCTGGAATTTAATTTCTAGCATGGACAATCACATTTTTGTCTTTATTACTACATCCATAACAGCTCCAAGGCCAAACTTAGATTCCTATCAAGAGGGAGCTTGGAGACCTTTCCTTGTGAATAAACTATGCCATCAGCTAGCCTGACCATCTAATTTGCTACAATTTGCTTCAATAGCATTCTCCTGTCTTCTACCTGCTTCTTAACTTTCTATAGGGACTACAAAGTTTCTCAATGTGTTATCCTGTACTATCCACTCCATATTTCTTTAACATAAACATTATCCTTACCAAGAGACTTAGCAGTATATGAATAATTACTATTAATACACCTATGCTCTACAAGTGTCTCACTAATTACATTAGTTTGTATTTCAAAGGGTCATTTCTTTAATTTCATAATTGATTCCCTGTCATTTAGCTCAAGAAACTGCATTCCCTTTGTGGCGAAATGCTACCATGAAGTACCCTACTGACTTAGTGACTGCTCTTGTACATTGTTTGATAAGCATTCACAAAATGTGAAGAGGCACTGATTCATGAACTATATATGTATACATATACATTCCACCTTGCATTATACAATTACAGAACAAACAGATCTTGTATTGGGGGTAACTTCTGAATGACAGAGATGGACAAATGTAGTGGTTGTGGTGTGAGACACACACACACACACACACAAAACCTGCAAAAGTAGCCTACACAGTTACCAACCAAAGAATGGCAAAGTTGATGAAGGTACAATTATGTTAATATTATTCATGCAGTGTAATGAATGACTGATGTAACTGTCATATGTAAATGAGGTTCCATCAGCAAAAATGCCCAAAATGCAACCCACTGCCACATGTGATACAGATGCCAGAGTCAGCAAGAACTTACGCAGTCTTAAGCTGTAGCATCTTGGTAAAATTGCATGTATTAAGTCTGTCACATTCTAATGCTAAAACTGAATGTGTTAATACACACACACAGCTTAGACACTATTAGCCACTAGACCTCAGCAGCATGCCACTGCAGACCCCAAGACATGCACAAGAAATGTTAACTTCACCTTACAATATATATATTTACTTATAGGTTTATCATGCTACTTGATCCTCAGAGATACTCACGATTCCTTGTTGTCATGTCTTGCTGGAGCACCGCCTAGAAAAAAAAACATAAAGAATGAGAAGTATGTCAATCCTGGCTTTAAATATACCTTTAATCAACATTTCATGTTAGCATAGTTCAAAATGAATATCTATGGACAGCTGCACTGCCACGAAATATGTACGAGATATGGTGGGAAAGGAGTTACGTCATGAGCTATGCGATGTGGCATTCTCACAGCAATAAATATGAAGAATACTGTAGGATATAATGTCATGTAGCTTGGCAGATACAGGTGAACATGCTCCCCTCAAATGTTGCTACCTCTTTAGCAAACTACATGGTGTCATGTCCCAGAAGACAGTATTCCTCAAACATTCAGCATGATACCTTTTAAGTTTCTTGGCGAGATAGAGGACATTTAAAAGTGAAAAGAAGAGACAGCATTGCCTAAACTGACTAAATTCTTAAAACAAAGTATATGCTTTCCTGTTTAGCTGTTCCTGATTGTTTACTGTCTCTTACAACATACAAAATATGCAAGTGACCAGATTTTTTTTTTTAAATGAAACCCATTACTCAAAATAACTTACACAACTGGCATTTAAAGAAGACTAGTGAAATAAATAGTAAGATGAAACAATATTTATCTTTCACATGGACGTAACATGACTTTCACTACATAAAAATATGAAAAATACACAGCTGGGTTGCATGCCTTGACAGTTCAGTTACCTGATATGGAAGGCTGAGAGCATATTGCATGTTCTCAAAAATGGGTTAGAAATCAGAACTGAAGGAATCTCATATCCCTTGTCCCTTCCCTACCCTTAACTCTCTGGATATACAGCAACAACATCAGAAGTGACGAAGTGCTGACATGATGCTTCAAGTATTTCATTACAATTGTATCAACCATATAAAACCTTTATTTCTTCCTATTTACTTCCACTCACTCCACCTCACAGTTACTGGAAAACCACATACAGTATAATGCATGAAATGATATACCAGGTATCTGAATTAACAAGCCTTACCATTACGCAGTACTGTTGCAGTCACTAAGAGAAACAGGGTGTGACCCCTATTGTTATTAGAACACAAGTCTAATAATAAGAAGAATTCAGTCTATCTTTCTTGTAGTATACCAATTTCCTTAAGTCAATTAAGATGCAGGATTAACTTGTCAATGTTAACATTTACATGGAATTCATTACAGATAAATACCATGAAATTTAACTAATTTCATGAATTCAGTACAATCTAAGTAAAAAATTGAGCATACTACCTTCATAGTTCTGTATTGAAAAATGAGTTTGCTGCAGTTTCAATCAAGATTGAAATGTAACTGAAGAGAGTTAAAGTGGTAGCAAGCCAAGGAGAAGCAAACCTCTTTGGCAAAAACTTCCAAGTTGCAAACGTAGTCTCATGAATTTGTACCAGGCAGAGAATTTGTACTACACACAAGCACTATTATTCCACACTCACACTATATTTTTAAATGGTTATCATGCACCTAGTTACAGTAAGCCCAGTGTACCAGTAACACATGGTGCTTCAACTATCATAAGTCAGTATGTCTTCACTAACTGCTTTCTGAGTATAAGCCTCAAAGATTCTGAACCTAATATTCACCAAAGAAGGTACAGTAATTGTAATGTAACAAGACATAATTTATTAGCAAACACAAATAACATGCTTATGAAGCAGTGAAAGGAAAAGTTTTAATACCGTATGTTTACGATATAATTTATGAAAGGCCACTAGAAACAATATTTTGAAGCTTTATGAGGAATCATAATAAAAAAATGCTTCATTATTGACTCAGTTTTGTTTTATTTTATTTTAAAAAGTCTATTCTTTGTCATTTCTACAAGTTACAAATACAAAAGAAATATGTTTTCCACTAAACTTCCCAGCCCACCCCCAAATAAGGGACATTCAATATGTATGATATTTTTTAATATTTCATCATAATACACCATACACTCCTGGTTTAAATACACATTTTTAATTACTGATCATTTATAAAACAATAATGCTAACTTAAATTCTAAGTAAATATCATTGCAAGTCTGCCTGTCCAAGGAGCTCAAGTTTGCACTTCTTATTTATGCACACACTGCCTGAGTGGATAAAATTACGTCACATGAAAATCTGAATAAATGAATCACTTGCTAGACCATCATTTTCACATAGCAGCAAGATAAAGGTCAAGTTTCATGTGCTATAGACCTCAGCATTACACTGAGGGTAGTGGTCACCAAAAGCTGCTTGCATTTTAGTCCCTCCCTTCAAGGTAAGCAGCCTTGTTGTCCACTGAATATGGGGCTGGGTGGCTCCCAGAGCAAGGCTAGATGTGGGGTGAGAAGATCAATATCAGGTATTGAACCCTGGCTGTTGAGCCACTTACTGATTTATCACATAGTAGCAAAAAGAGAGGATGCAATGACTGATTATGGAAGATATATTCACTTTTATTAGCTTCATTTAATGAAACAATGAGAAGCTTCATTAGTTTAACCCTCACTACACACTATTAGGGTAATCTAATTAATTAGGATGACATGTGAAGGGAATGTGGCATGTAGGGGGAAACAAGAAATGCACACATTATTTTTTGGGGGAAACCAGAAAGTCAGAGACCACTTGGACCATCTAGGTGTCTAGGAGTATATGGAGGCTAATATTAAAATGGATCTTCAGGAAATAGAGTGTGTGTGAGGGGGGAGGGGGTATGGATAGGTACAGGTGGCCAGCCCTTGTCAACATGGTAATGAGGCTTCAAACTCCAAAATATGTAGGAAATTTCATGACTGAGTAATTACTAGCTTCTTAAGACAAACTGCTCCAAGGAGTTTATTAACCCATTAACATAATTGATTGAAATCTGTTACAGGGCATCTTTTAGATCACAAAGCACAGGGAAAAGTAATGAAAGAGCCATGTTGAAAGAATAAGATGTGGTAGTCACCCTATAAATTACAGGAAATAACAACAAATCAATAGAAGACATTTAGTAATGTTGTACATGAGGGATGGAAATGTGTTACTTTCTAATACTGATAACAGCCAGACTAGGCACGGTACTTGGAAGGATGACCACCATTGTACAACACACATTAATGGAAATTTGTATATGTGATGTGTGGTCTGTAATCTAGCTCCTCTCCTTCAGAACATTGACAAAAATCACGACGCACTGTTTTGTGTATCTGAAGCACACAACGGCCAGTACTCTGCAGTGTGTACATAGAATATGACACTAAATATGCCTGTTACATAATACTTATGGCCCAGAGATTCAAAATAATATATATGAAGTATTATCATGAGCAAAAATAAATGGACTAAATAACAAATCCACTAATCGCTGATTCATTACCTCCTGATTACATAAAGATAACCCAATTTCAAATTTTAATTTTGTACAAACTTATTTATAAATTTGCACCCCACCCCATATATATTTACAATGTACACACACACACACACACACACACACACAAATAAAGAAAAAGAAATATTGTTTTCTTCAAGAAAACACTTACAACATTATTTAAAACTGGAATACACATGCTTATAATTTTTCTTCTTTCATAATCAGTAAAATATATTATATCAATACTTACACTAACAGATCTAATTTTCAATATAAATCTTTTTTTATTGTATGTCCTTAAACATTAGAAGTACTTTATTGTATAAGCTACAGGAGCATGGTTAGAATAGCACTGGCACTATAGTAGGCAAGCATATACTGATTTAATTTCACTTTGGTCACATAATTTCTTCTTATACTACCTGACATATCCTATTTGCAGAAATCTGACAAATGTTATTCAGAAAGTCCACCTTGAAATTATATGTATACAGTATTAAGTATTTTGTCTTCATAATGGAGACAGTACATGCTT
>Ga0123357_10004317_pt1 | contig 16650 bp, 13 predicted proteins | sample TergutEmb28metaG_FD_89873 | JGI IMG/M metagenome (GOLD analysis project Ga0123357, IMG submission 89873) | Embiratermes neotenicus P4 segment gut microbial communities from Petit-Saut dam, French Guiana - Emb289 P4 | ecosystem: Host-associated > Arthropoda: Insects > Digestive system > Gut ... | reverse complement strand
CATACATACACTCATATACATACATACACTAATATACACATACATACATACATACATACATACATACATACATACATACATACATACATACATACATACATACATACATACATACATACATACATACATACATACATACTATCATGCTGCTGTAATATATACAAGGCCTCTGACTGCGGTGCAAAAACTCAATTGAAGCAAAAACAAAACTTTACAGATGGATGAAGCGTTAACAAATGACTAGCGCTTAGAGCTGGCGCTTGAGTTCTCTCTCTCTTTCTCTCTCGCTTTTCGTGGGATGGGTGTTTCCATGGCAACGAACTCCCTTCTCCCATCATTTTCTCTTTGATATATCATGTAACATAACCCCACAAACGATGAGGAGGCAGCAACCCACCAAACTGAACTACGAACAAATCGATCAATCGCCATCCATCCAAAGCAAAGCGCACTCAGTAAGCGAGTTTAATTCGCTAGTAAACCGCCAGAGGGGAGCAGTGAATCATGTGTCCCGGCCAGAAAACACGAGCCAATGGGATTAATAATTAAAACAGCCGATGGCATGTCCCTACACGTACCGTACAGAGAACACAGAAGGCTATGGGTGTACTGGAGCTACTGTTTATCGATAATAACCAGTGGCTGTCGCAAATTGCTACTATAGAGGCAATGTGGAAACTCAACTGGATATTGCAGAGTGATTTTTTGAATAAGGGTGAGGGGGAAAAATTCATTATAAAATCAGTCAATGTGCTTTGAACACCCGTTAAATCGTGCGTGATCGAGATTAAGGTCTGTACAAAAGGAATAAAAGATAGCGCTGTCTACTTTGAGTTATTGTATTTATATATTTTTTAAGCCCTTGAAGCACTCATTTGGATTTTCTAGTTCCAGAACTGTGCATGGAAGTTCCGCTGGCCACAACATTTTACGGCACTGAATACACGAACCTATCAACGATACAATCAGAATTCAAAGCAGCGCCTAATGACTAAAATATACGGAACGCCGACATGATGAAGACAAAAGAAGGCAATGAACAAATAATGCAAATAGAGGTAGACGTCGCAACAGGTATAATGTTTATTATTCATTAAACGTTTTAAAATTCAGTGCCATCTTCATTGTCAAAAAAATCTGCACTTATTCCACATGCTTTATTTACATGTTTCGTATGACTTTCAAAATAAACAGCGATTACTTCCATACACAGTTTCTGTAACAGACAAGCAACGTGCTCACTGTAAAGTCGAAACTTAATTTTCATATCCTATTATATTTAGGTGGTTCTAAAGCTTCGGAGATTTAATATAGTTTATTTGAATGAAACAAGTTCCTAACTAATAATTCTCCAGATCGGGATTTGGATTTGGTAAACATCCCGCATGTGTTAAAACTGTCCCGGTGTTCTTAATTTATAAAACAGACTGGGGTACGGACTCATATATAGTTCACTTAGTTACCAATGTATTTGGTAGAGTCAAATTTGGCACAACAATACCGCGGCCTAATCCAAGGTACCCAGCATATTGTCGGAGATACAGAGAAAAACCTAGTTAAAGCTCAAGTAATTGGATTCCGGATTCGATTCTTGAAACCTGAGTAATGAGAGTGCCCTGGAAGACCGACTCACTTGGCGGTTTACGGTTTCGCCACAACAGTTCCTAGACGGGGCACGAGAAAAAAAACTTACGTGAAACCTAGTGCCCAATGACGCCAACACTAATGTTCTGAATAATGCTAAACAGAAAGGCCGAATTACACATTGGCAATAAAGTAATTACACAATATAAAACAACAAAAATGCACTTTTTCTCAATTAATATATTAATTTTTAATTACCTACCTAACTACTTACAAGACTGCTTATACAGATGCATATAAAACACACAATACCACACCTGTATATAAAAACGTGTTCCTGAAGATGAACCTTCGGTTTCGAAGCAGGCAGAATGTATCAAAAATTAAAATATTAATTTTTAAAAGCTGCAATTTGTTGGTTTATAGTGTATAATTATATTACAATGCAAAGTGCAAACAACATGAAATTGGCAATAATGTGGTTGCAATGTACAAAGTGAGGCAATTTTGCACAAGGTAGCAATTCTGGCATGTTCGTTTAATTTGTTTAACTACACTGAAATCCTCAAACACAAGGAAAAAGTGCATTTGACATTCAATTTGCGCTTCTCATTTTTCCTACACTTCTCACCAGAAAAATCTTTGCTCCGGTAACTGTTTGAAGGAAGCACGTTTGAAATGCATGCAGAAACGCACGTACCGTGTGTCTTCGTGTAATGTGTTCGTTATTTCTGCCCGCTCTCACCAAAACTGGAAAAGCTCGACTAATTCTAACAAACACTTCCAATATCAAATTTCACCAAAATTTGTATCGCTGTCCTGACACTATGACAAGTGGCTGAGCAATTGGAGATAACATCAGAACGGCGAAGCTAACATCACATTTATACAACTTTTATTGGCATAAATGTCGAAAATGGACCCTTAACGGAAGATATGGGTCTTATCATGTAACAAGTTCATACAGGGAGCATACTCAATCAAAAACGATTTCTGATCCGGTAATGTGACTAACTTTGCAAAACAAGATTCTGTATGCATTGACACGACGGGATATCGCAGGAGGTGTAGTATCTAGGCCATGGAATGGACAACCAAGAAATCGTGGTTCGATTCCTAAGGGACAAGAACTCTTTGTCCTCGAAAATCTCCAGACCAGCGCTGGGGCCCACACAGCGCCCTATCCGATACATAGTGGGCGCATTCGCTGGAGTTAAAGCGGCCTGAGCGACAGGCTGACCACTCACCTGCACCTAATACCAAGGTTAAGAATAAGTGGCTCTATACCAGCAGTCTCATGTGCCTTCAAGGCGTGCGCAAAGACAACTTTGCCTTTTCTTAAAAACCAAATGCTACTGCGAAGCTATAAATAACAGCTTCGCAGTAGCTCTTGAGACTCAGCTTTACTCAGGAACGCACAAAAATCAGTGTCGGATCAACTAACAGATTCTTTCTGTGAATCCTCAAGTGCTGGACAACTATTACGCTTGAAACTGCAGAACTAGACTATCGGCCTGGAACGTCCCTCTTCATGCTTCATGCTTCGACGTATAATTTGTGTGGAGAAATAACAACAGAGCAAACGAAACGCGGGAAGCATACTTCTCAGTCTCAAATCCGACCCTTAAAAAAGTAAACACTGCTCCGCGTCCTGAAGTTTAAAGAGGAAGCAATGGGCACTTCCCGATTCTGGCCCTGCGGCTAAGACAGGGTCCTACGATTTAGAGCCCAGCCTCCCTCCGTCGAAGCGCAATATTAAAACCACAAGAGAAGGGCAGGGGGAAGTGACTACTTTAAACACACAACGTGATTTTCTTCCGTTCCTCCTAATACATGCCAGAATGTTGCCTTCAGATAAGGTGCTAAGACATCTCAACAAACAACAAGAGAGCGGGATTTGGGCCAGACGCATCATAAGACATAAAACAAATTTCTGAATAGTGGTGTGAAGATTATTCTTTTCCCTACTTGACTTCAAAGACCAGACCGACAATCAGTCAGACGTTAAAACATTTCTTTATTTTATGGAACCCGAAGTCTCATGAGTACACTGAAAAAGAGACATGATCATCGAAACATATAATGAATCCAGTTCAAAACCTCACACCTCATTTCTTCAAGAAACATTTTAACAGCAACCTGAAATCTATGCCGAGGTCTTTCAACTGTCACCTTCCTTCAAGTTTTCCAACCAAAGTTATATTACTCACCCCACGTGCCTGCTGTATGACCTGCACATCTCATTATCCTCCTTGCTTTTATCGTCCTGGTGACATAGGCCAGGAACACCAACAACCAATTTCCTCTCTTCGTAGTTTATTACAGCCTCTTTCTTACACGCTGCTGTAATTTTAAGAACGTTTAAACTGGGACCGACAACAAGTAAGCCTGCTTATTAACAACAGGAACTTCGTTGCGTCACAGGCAGAGAACATGACTAAACAAGACAGTGTTATAGGCCTAATGCAGGCCTGCTCAACCTGTTGTACGGTGGGGGTAACTTAGCAAAATTTGGTTTGCATGGGGGCAAAATGTAATTAAATACGCAGAATAATTAATTCTATGTGGCGCCGGTATAGCGTAGTCGGTATAGCCACTCACTGAGGGCTGAACATTCCGGGGTTCGTTGCTCGGTCGGGACAAGGGATTTTCTTTTTGCCAAAATCCGTCCATACTGGCCCTCCCCTGGGTACTGGTGCTCTTGCCGGGGGCAAAACGGCGGAAACCCACCCCATCTAGCGCTGTGGTTAGGACAGAGTAGAGCTATATCTCGGCCCATCTGTGCCGTCATGGCACGTTATAGGTTTGTAAAATGTATTAACAATGCGACGTATGTCTCCATAAATAAGCAGCTAAAATGTTGTAATAATTTTCTTGGCCTTCTAAATCGGCTTTGCCAGGGAAAGGGTTTTAAAAGACTTTGTCTTGTTCAAATTTCTCCGCAGGCAATATAGACTCGCTCAGGCAACATGTTGACTGCAGGCTACAGTTTGAGCTGACCTGGCTTCAAGCAAAAAATTATGTTGCAAGGTAATATGTAGGTCCACTTAGTTGTAACAAATAATTTTATGTTCTCTTCGTGCTAAGCGCGTCGTAGAAATAACAGCCCACCATCTTCCAACAATTCTCCGAAAAGTGAAAGAAGGTTCTCGAAAGCCCACGGCTCACAGTTTGATAAAAACTGCGGGACTGTCTCTCAAGACATACGACTCGCGATGTACTGGTCTGTACCCCACGCGACAATGGCAACTCCATGATATCTGTGTCTTCTACCATCCTTCGGGCGAATGCCGGTACCATAATTTTAACCCTACAAAACCTAAAATAAATATATATGATACATCAAAGTTGCTGTAGACCGGCATAGCTCAGTTAGTGGGCACAGAGACTCGTTACGGGTTGGACGGTCCAGGGATCGAATACGGGTGGGGTCGAGATTTTCCGCACCCGTCCAGAACGGCCGTGGGCCTCCCCAGCCTCCTATACAATGGGTACCGGGTCTTTCCCGGGGATAAAGCAACCGGGGTGTGGCGTTGACCACCCACCCCATCTAGCGCCGAGGTTAAAGAAAGAGTAGAGCTATACTTCTACTCCCCATCTGGGCCTTCGTGGCTTGTTCTAGGGTGAACTTTATCTTTACCATAAAAGCTGCTACCATTTGGTTAAGAATCGTCTTCCTAAAAGCTATGCACTAACAAGAATATTAACATACACAAAACTATCAATTTTATAAGCATGTGAAACTTGGCCTCACACATCTGGGCTACTCAGAATGATATTTCGGCCTAAGACGGAGAAAGTAAAAGGAGTACAGAAAGAACTGCATAACAGGAAGCCTCGTAATTTTTACTCTTCGCCGAATATTACTCTAATCAAATTAAAAAAATGAATGGGGTGAACACGTGGCACGCATGGAGGAAAAGCACAATTCACACGCCGGTTTGGTTGCGAAAATGTGGAAGGAGACCAGTTGGAAGAAGTAGAAATATATGAGGATAATATTAAAGTGGGTATTCAAGAAGTACGATGGGAAGGCGTAGACAACTCATCTGGTGTCGCATAGACAGTAATGGTTATTTTAAACACGGTAACGAACTTTCGGTTTCCTTAAAGTGCAGGGGATTTCTTAACCAGCTGATAAACTACTGGCTTCTCAAGAGGAGACAGAAGGAATAAACAGAAGGGTGCAGTGACAGCGGGAGGAAATAAATTTTACCGTTCCGTACTTTCCCAGGCAGTTCCCGTTCGTCCTTCTGGTAAGAAGGTCTCTAAGGCATGGACTTAATACATAAAGTTTCTGATACCACCTCTTACACAACATAAACCGTTACCATTACAAAGATCAATCTTTAATGCTGTTTAGGGAAATAATGGTTCTTCATTGCGAGAATCATACGAAACACACACACACACACACACATATATATGTATATATATATATATATATATATATATATATATATATATATACATATACACCGTAATATTCGTTGAGGTGAATCGTATAGTTACGTGGGCTACCCAGAAGCTTAAAAACTGTTCTCTACCAATTCAACGTCCATAACAATAACGTGCATCTACATGGGGCTGACGAAGTGTAATGCATTTTAACTACATATGTGAAAACCGTTTATCAAGCAATTTGTTCGGGCTGGCAGCTCTGATCTCACGTTGAAGTTGGCCCGTCCCTAGACCAGCCATGCCTCGCATCGGAACCAGATAAGGCACGATTAAAGCGGCCCTTGTCTGTCACACAAAGACTCCTCATTCATAACAAAAATCGATTTTCAACCCGGACTGCCGTGGAATGCAAGCCCATGCTTCAGACCGATAAAAATAAAGTTTCGGCGAAGGATTTCACACACTAACGAAAGCTTCGACCTTCCACTCCGCTAACTCTGCGTCGAAGTGCTGCCTGGAAACTCAGAACCTGGGCGAATTCATATCATTTATAGGAGACTGGAGCCTTAGGATTTCTCGTCGTTTTCCTCCGTCGTCTGGGAATATGGTGCAGTAGTGCCTCGATTGTGATTCGTCGAAATCTCGGTTGGCACACTAATTATCCAAACTTTGGTGGCTTTCCTCAGTCACTGTAGGCAAATGTTCCGATACTACCATACGATTACACCACGAAGACTTGCTTCCAAATCCCTTCCAGTTCGTCACCTTATACACAGTGTCCGATACTGATACTGTCGTTAAAGAAATCACAACCCACCTCAGATTAGGCAACGACCTTTTTTAGGCGCGACTGCACAGTTGCGAAATGTGCCTAATACCTTTGTCATGTCCGTCCGTCTGTTCGCATGTATCAACGCGGCTCCCAGTGGAAGGTTTTCCATAAAATTTCATATTTGGGACTATTATGAAAATCTGTCGTGAAAATTTTGGTTAAAATCGAGGAAAAAAATATTGGCCACTTTTCATTAAGACCTACGCACGTTTCAACGTAGCGGCGGACGTTAAATCGCCATAAAAGCGCTCTCTTCGTGTGAAATGGCATCGGCTTGTCAGAGTAGTCGATAAGGTAAGGCATCACAGTGTTATGTTATACGTACCTTTGACTATCCTGTTTTTTTCCACGCATCCTAATTCACTATTACTTACTAATGCGCCTACCATTACACACACCACAGCCAGAATTCCTGACCACGCTTTTGCACAAACCACACTACAAACTACATTGGAGCGGTGTATTGCTGCCAACATTGTTACTTAAAATTATGATCTAGGCGCAATATTGCTACTTACACAGCTACGCAACAATAGATACGTTTGCGAAAACAAAAAGGCGGGTGATACTCTCCAAGAATACTTGCTCAAATGTGTTTCATTTTTCTCAACAACGCTTCTTAAAAGAGTTTTTACTCCCACGACTTTGTGAGTTACGCTCAAAATGCACGTAAAAGCAGAGTGTCAATGTAATGTACCCGTCAGTTTAGATTTTAGATTAAATTATAAAGGTTCCGCAAATTTTAGTAAAACCTAACAATGGCATGTTTGTCTGAAAATTGTTCACCTCCTCTTCAAGTTGTTCCATGAGGAAGACACGCCGTGAACACCCCAACATTACGAGACGTGGAATCCCAAGAAGACGGGGATGAGACACCCATGTATCGCTAGCTGACTCATCAGATAATCCAGAAACAACTTGCTACTTCAGGTGTGTTGCTGCCTTGGTAGTTTTTTTATCGCCTCCACTTGTTTCGATAACCCTCAAGTCAGACAGTCGCTCAGCAGCGAAAGAGAGAAAGAAGTGAAATGGACAGCGAAAAAGGAGAGAGACAAAGACAGGAAAAACGGGGCAAAAAAAGAAGACAATAAAAAGAAGGAATTGACTTGTCAATGCGAAGTTAGTCTGGACGTAAATACAGAAATATATTAAAGAGACATACATGACAATCACATTAATCAAACCGGTTTAACCATTTAAAGCACAGTGGTAATCACAACTTGTTTTTAACATTCAAAACTCTCCATTTTGCACATACAATGTGTTCCCTGTGATTCTCATAACAAAGGAGATTATTTCAGAGATTCAAATACTCCAGAATATGATACTATGCCGATTGGTAAACCTCCGAGCGACATTTCCTTTAACAGTAACCGTTTAGAGTCCAGAGGTACCCGTACATAGTTCAACACTATAAAGTCTACATTTTCTTCACGGGGTATATGCGTTTCCTGTAACTCTCACAATAAACAGTAACTACTACACTAAACAACATCAACTGGTTCCTCTTTGTAACTTGAGGCACACTGTGTTCTGTGTGTTGCATAAACAGCTTGTTTCTTTATCATTTCCACTTTCACATTTTTCAGCCTTAAAGGGATAAATGCGTTGGTCTTTACGATGAAGAGTGAGTATATTGTGCGGCAGGGATCGGTTCTTGATACCAGTAACTATCCAAGTGAATTGCAGCCTTCATCCCCTACCTACGTATCTGATTACCCTGTCGGTTTGCCGTTGCACTGAAAAGCCAGCGTCTTCCTAATAGCGTACATAACTCTAAATTTGCAGAGACCAAATAACAGAGGTACATAAAAGTCATGGCGCACTTAATTACAGCCGATTTCTGCCAAATCAGTACACTTTGGTGGAACCTGACGACCATGAGTTTAGAGTAGGAGGTAACAGTTTATTTTAACTACAAACAACGCTCCACGAGGCACAGGTGCCTTACCAAAGCAATCCTATTTATTTATTTAACGAAACACTCTGTAGCCCAGACCATATAACGTCGAATGACGAGATGGTTAATTAATTATGAACTGGAAAAGATGTGGAAGTGGTAGTGGACTAATTTGAGATACTATACCGGCATCTATCTGGATGAACTGGATGAACATGATGAAAGAACAGTCGACCTCCAGACCGACAGTTGAACTCAGGACCTCCAGGAGTGCCAGCTTTAAAGAATTTTAACCCTTTGGTGCCGAATTTTTCTTTCGGCACAATCTGCAGAACGCCGGGATTTAAATTATAGGATTTATTTTCTTAATGCACACTTCTATCAAAAACGGACCAAAAGCATAATGCCCCAGGAGATCTGTGTGGTTGTGGTTGGTATATAATTCCCGACACACAATACACACTCACACGTAAGCACCACTTCTCCGCGTGCACGCTGTACATTGCCGACCGCTTGCTTGCTGCACTCACTCCGCGCCACACACACACACTGAACTTTTCCAGTAGCCACTTCACTCGCGAATCTGTCTCAGTGTTTACAAGGAGGTGGCGTATGGGCAATAAACTGTCCTGGCTACGTGGGTGGGCTAGCCCGCGGTGTCCACCACACCTGCATAATAATGGCCATAATTGGCCAACGCATAGCAAGCGTCGATCGCTAGCTGAACTCTGATCCCAGAACCCCGCGACGCAGCACCTGAGTCCTTCGGCGGGGCCAACAACTGAAAACATGGAATGAATTTATATCGATAATCCTAATGCATCAGGTATTGTCTAGTGCCTGTATGGACAAAGCTGGAGAAACTTCGGAATAAACTTGGTTTAGATTGCCAATATTTAAGTGAATAGCCTGTATTCCGTTCAAAACAGTACTATTGAACTTAAGCTATATGGAACATGTAATACGCGTAGCGTAAATACAAAGTACGTACGAATACAAAGGGGTGGAAAGGTAATAATTACTCATCTTTTGTCACGCACCACGAGAAGAGAGGGTATACCTACCTCCACGCATCTTAACCTCGACACTGGACAGAGGTGAGCAGTCAGCTGATGCCGGCCACTTTACCGTAGTTTCCTACTGAACACGATTCTGGAGTAGTGAGTTACACTGCCGGCCACATTACCACCGGCGCCCACTGAACATGATATTGGAATAATCAGCTTCATTGCTGACCACTTTACTAGCAGTGCCCACTGAATACGATGCTGGAATAGTCAGCTGCATTGCTGGCCACTTTACCACTGGCGCCCACTGAATATGACACTGGATGGCCGGAAGCTTTAGTAACGATAACATTCTCTTAGACCTGCCGGGAATCCAACGATTCCCTGCTCGTCCAGTCTACTGCTTAGTCAGTAGTCTTTCTGATCCATCCCCGCTCCTACATGAAGCTAATTCGCCACAGTCGGTTGCTAGCCGTGTAGTAATACATATCTCTAAAAGTAAATGCTGGAAAATTACATCTTAGTAGAAAGAAAATTCTCACGACCCGAAAGAAGCGGAACATAAAATAATCCTTCCTGAGGAATTAAAGAAATTTCACAAAATGCGTTTAATTATTCTTAACCCCTCAAAACGAAAAATACAGAACAACTTTGAAAGGTGTTCTTCATATTGTATCGACAGCCTACATAAAATTATCAAAGCCAATTCCATGCACGTTGTTCATTTTAATTACTATATGCTTGAAAACGGTACAGCTCTCCGGTAATAAAGCATCTATGGTGCGAAACCAACCACGCAGATCCAGCTAGTGCCAAGCCTGAAATATCTACACTCCCCCACATGTCTTCTTGGCGTGGCGATTCGTTTAACACATGCACTTCACTTTGCAGGTGCACCTGCAGAACAACTGACACGTGATATCTGACCGTCCCTCTGTTTTTCCGCAAGGAACAACTCTATTCCCACCAGATGGGCGTTCGTGATATTCTCAACAGGCGGATTTTTACCAAATTTTCGACACCTTCCTATTTTGGTTAAAAACGGGCAAAAACCACAGTCAGTTGACATGTAGTCCTACTTACTATTATATTTACTGGTATTGTACTCATATTATTTCAACGTTTGTGATAATAACTGCGTTGCTAAGATAAGGTCAGTTTCACCCTAGAACAGGTCATGAAGGTCCAGAGTGGAGCAGAGGTATAGCTATACTTGGAAAACCAAAAGCGTTACCTGGGACTTCCGGAACGCACGTCTAGCGAGGCACTTCTAGATCCAGGGCAGGCTTGAGACATGTCAGACATTAATTTGGCGCCTTGGGTAAGCTAATAGTCTGGCGCCCTTTCATAAGGGTGTTATTTAAAATTCGGCCTAAAACAGGGCGAACATATATTTTTGAGGAGGCCTACCCGAAATGAGAAAAATTATGTCAGAAATTCTTTCGCGTGTGGAAAACCTGAGTTTACCAACTCCATATTTCCCATTATTCCAGGGACGTCTTACCCCCGGTCAGCTGCCAGGCTGGCCCGCCCATTGCTCTCTGACTGGCCCTGGCTATACTTCCGTGCGCGGTAGCGTTGAATGAAGGAATAGTTTGCGAGTAATGAACTGGAAAAGATGAAGAGGATGCAGTCACAGTCTCGCCTGCGTCACTGTCACAAATCTATCTGGGGGACTGAGGAAGACCACGAAAATTTCACTCAGAATTGCAACTGTCCGAGTCGAGACATAAACCAGGGATTCCCCGCACATAAAGTGGCAGTGCTACCTAATTGGCATCCGAAGCTAAGTTAGAAGGCACTTTAATTCCTTTTCCGCTAATGTAGACTGTATAATTATTTATACGAAAGCTCAGCCATGTCTGCAGCATAAATACTTCACACGCTCAAAGGAAATTGCACATCGGTTATGTACTTCCAATACAGAAGAGGCAAGTCAATCCTATTCTACGATTCAAAAGACTATGAATATTTCAGCAGCTCCGCACACGTGGATGTAGATGTTCGATGTGATGAAATCGCAGTTCCATTATACTTGCCATACCATTCCCATTGCAGATGTAACTACATCAATATTGGGATGCTCTGAGATGTGACACCTGTAAGTTGTTGAATAGAGACCAACGATTCGAAAGAACTTTCTGTTTTCCTCTCCAGGATTGAAGAGCTTTCATTTCCTGAATTTGTAGGCAGCAGATTAAAAAACTAAACTCCGTGGCTTTAGTCCGCGAGCGAACCATACCGATAGAGCGGCCGCCGCTGGTAGGCGAAGTTAGTGCCAACTTTTGCGGAAGGCAGCAGATTAATCTAAATATTTCGTAACTTTCTACCATACTAAAGGGCGCTCATAAAAGGAGATAATAATCTTAATATACACCGCCTTAGAAACAAATATTTTTATTCTACATTATTCTGAAATGCTCGGGTTTACAAATAATTTGATAATACATAATTACATACTTTTAGTTCCAAACGCCTTAATGCTGTAAAGTGGCTCTCTACGGAATTCATTTCCCGACTTTACCACAGCGTCCACACTGGCTGTGGGATCCGCCCACTTCCAAATGTAAGATATACTGGGGTAAGAGCGACCACAAAGTGAAGCTAATCACTTACGTCCACACAGCCAGACGTTACGAATACGTGAAGCTAATCGTTCCGTACGTCATGGCGAAAAGCTAATAATGACAAGGAGCTTCAGAAGTAGTTAAATTACATCGCAGTCGAGGTGTACAGAAACCAGTTACCGTCTGAAAAAAAGGGGAAAGGGGAGGAGTGGCCAGGAGAGTGGAATAGAGGAAAGAAGAGAAAAGATAGGGAGAAGAGAAGAGAAGAGAAGAGAAGAGAAGAGAAGAGAAGAGAAGAGAAGAGAAGAAGAGAAGTCGGGAATGTCGTGAAAAGCTCTACATTTATTGCGAGGGCGAAACAAATTTACGGCTCTTAAGGTTCCAAGGGCCGATCTTGGTGGCCGTGCAGTCTAAGACGCAGGACTGTGGCTGTTTGATCCTGGGATCGCGGGTTCGAATCCCACCGAATGCACAGATGGTTATCTCTTGTATCTGTTGTGTAACGAGCGGCCTCTGCGACAGGCTGATCACCCGTTCAGAGGAGTCCTACCAGGTACGTCTAATTGTGTGTACTCTAGAAACCTTAAAAAATACAAACAGGCGGCCCAGGCACGATTTTGGATTTAGCGCCACAGGAAAAAAAAAGTTCCAAAGCAGGACCAGCTCGTCCTCCTGGTAAAGGTACGCTGGAGGCAGGGTGATGCAGAAATAGTTTATATTTCAGACGAATTTCAGGCTTCCTCTTTAGTTTCTTGCAGCTTTCGGACTCAATTCTGAGCACACAACAACATTACAGAAGACAGTATAAATCAAGCAGTTTGTCATGCCTCGCACCCTGCACAGTAGCACACCAGATTATGTACATAAATTTAGCAATAATCCTACAATTTGAGTTTAGCGTGGAGTCTAGAAACGTTTTTGTTTTTGTCGCTTACATTCTTGTTTCTTCTCTGCTTCCTTCATTCCCTCTTGCTACCTACGTAACACAGCACAGCAGAAGTCGATAATCCGCAGCAGTTTCCGGCTTTGCAACGCTTTGCTCCAAAGCTGTTGATGCTGCAGACTCCATCTCACCATCCCCTCTACGCCAGCCACTAACCACTCTGTATCTCACTAGTAAGCCGGTATAACGCCTCTTACTCCTGCAGGCGGCCTTTCCGGAGTTCCTTCTCTCCATTACAGCTCTCAAAGTAACAAGTAACACAACTCTACAACACCAAGTTCTCAAAGTGACAATTAACATAACTATAAAACACTAAGATTTCAAATTAACGATTAACACAGCTCAAAAACACTAGTTAACAAAGTAACAACCAATACAACTCTAATATCAAAGTAACGATTAACACAGCTCCAATACACCGTCTTTAAAGTAACAAGTAACACATCTCCAAACCACTGTTATCAATATAACAAATAATACAACTATAAAAAAAATCTCGAAGCAGGAATTAACACAACTCGACAACATAAAAATTTCAAAGTAACGGTTAACCAGTCTACAACTCTGTTTGCACAAGAACAACTAACATGACTCTGAAACATAGTTCTAAAACAGAGTTCAGAATGACAAATAGCACAACTCTATTACACCGCTTTTCAAGTAACATTCAACACAATTCTAAAACACTACGTTTCCTAACCACCAACCAACACAATTCTAAAACAGGACAGGAAATTTCCATTTTTATAACACAGACGGAACTCACACAAAAGATAAAGACGAAATCCTTCTGGCACACTTACAACAAAATATTGTTACAATGAATTCAGAGTATAATTCCTAAAGTGGCTTTCAATGTACAGATTTCACTCTTGCGGATCTGCTAGCAATGTCTGCAACTGCCGTTGTTACTACTACTACTACTACTACTACTACTACTACTACTACTACTCCTACTAGCAGTAGTTGCCACACAAAGTCCACTAAAATTTCCACGGATGAATTCACAGTTCCCAAAGTCTAGCTATATTTGCAATGTCTTTACAACGTGTGGAACAAGCTTAAATTTGGTGAAAACCGGAACACCCCTAGGATTCACCCAGCCTCGTGTACAATGGGTACCGGGCGTCTAAGCTGGGGGTTATGAGGCGTGTCTTTGACCAAACACCTCTTCTAGCGCCGAGGTTAAAGCAAGAGTACAGATGTACCTTCACTCCCCGTCTGGGCCTAAATGGACTGGTAGGGTGAACTTTACTTCTTGACCCGTAAATATACACATAACGATGCTTTGTACATACATGGTTCGTAAAATCGGTGCAGTTAACGGCACGGTTCACTTAAAGGGCATAAATAAACTCTACACTGCTTTCTACACATTTTGTGCCACTTGGATACAATTCAACACAGAAGCTGTTCTCGCAATGCTGTTGAACGTTTATAAGTATCGAGAAAAACGGTGCAGTGAAAGACATTCTTTACCCACGGATGTGGGGGGGGGGGACTTGTCCCCTATTTCCTACGTTTCCGTCCGATTTGGATAAAATCCATTAAGTTATATGCTTACAAAAAAAAAAGTACTGCTTAATCGAGTTTCGCAGATGTCGGTGCAGCCAAGGCCATGCTTTACCAAGGGGAGTATGTGAATTTCTATCCGTAATTGGCACGCGTATTGTCCAATTTACGTTAAATTCGATATAACAGGTTTGCACAAAATACTGTTCAGCATTATGGAAATCGGCTATGGAAAACGTGATTGTCTTATGACCATAAATGATTCTATATTTACGAGTGTTCCACGAACACGGATATTTTGACAGTAAGAAGAACACCTTGGTAAAGTATGTGCACTCCGTCACTTAATGCATCCTTTGCGATGCTGCTACAGAATACGCTACCAATGATCCAGCGATTTACATTATAGCCCTAAAGGGATTAGCTTTACATCGGCAAAGGAAAACACTGCAAAGCCGATAACAGCACAGGTACATCCCAGCAATCGCTGCCTCCTGTCGTTCGTATCAGTGCTTAGAAAATGACTTGCTACAGGGAAACAGAATAAGGAGATAAACTCTCATACTATAAGCATAAGCAAAGCATATTATATATATCTATTATATTATAATAGTTTATAAGCCAAATGTACAAACAATTAACATAAGTTGATACCATAGATCCAACCACGTAAACCTAGAACAGTGTATAGCAGAGTCCATGTACCCATACCACCCATCCTACACAGCATGCGAGATCTCATTCCCACCCCACACCTTACCACTAGTATATAAAATCAGATAGGTCTAGTACAACTGCTTAATAAGTGTTTTCAATTTTCAATTATCAACCTGAAGATGGCCAATGATAAGGGCCTTAACATGTAGTTTATCTTTATGTAATAAATTATACATATCTATACCACCATACAGTTGTGTTAGACAAGTATACACACACCCTAATTTCTCATACTATAAGGTTTCATTTTATTTTCACTACAACTTGTAACATACGTATAAATTCTGTATACGTCAGATTATCCCAAATTCCACATTGTCGTTATAATCTATATCCACACTAAACATCACAATGGTTGTTGCCAACAGAGAGAAAGTTAATGAAATTTCTCACGTCTCTCCTGTTGTGTTCACGGTCTGAAAAAATGTTGCAAGTTGTCCAAAGGTACCTTTTTATTACCACACGTCATTACACGACACTAAAGAAACAGACACCAGCGTCCTGCTCGTCTCACAAATTCGACTGTCGACTTGTTACCAATACTGATTGTAAGAAACCAAGAGGTGTGGCGACGATGTAGCCTGCAAGGGCACAACACTCACCCAAAATTTCGTGAAAGTCGGTCCAGTGGTTCGACACGTGACATGAGGAAGAACACACACACACACACACACACACACACACCCACACAAACACACACACACAACGAACATGATATTCTCTCATAAGTGTAACCATTTTTCCTTTGAAGCAAATGAAGTAGCCTAATAGTTGGTGTCACGGTAGCTCAGTCAATACAGTCACCATCTTAAGGCCTGAACGGCAAGTGAATCGAGGATCGATTCCCTGGCAGAGTGTATTTTTCTCCTGTTTAGCATGCATACTCAAGACGCTCTGACGACACACGTAGTCTCATATCCCATTGTTATCCGTGTTCTTTCTCTCTAGCTCCCGGTGCGTGAAGCTGACCATTCAACTCCATCTGCGGTCGACGGCGAAAGAAGAATGGAGCTAAAAATTCCACTCTCCGAAAAATTGTCATAGATTATATATATTTAAAAAAAAAGATTTCACCCTAGAATAGACCACGAAGGTCCCGGGGGGGGGGGGGGGGGAGTTAGTAGTCTATTCTTCTTTTTATTTTGGGGGGGGGGGGGGGGGGGGTGCTCAGGTTCGCCCGCGCGCCT
>Ga0123357_10004316_pt1 | contig 16651 bp, 16 predicted proteins | sample TergutEmb28metaG_FD_89873 | JGI IMG/M metagenome (GOLD analysis project Ga0123357, IMG submission 89873) | Embiratermes neotenicus P4 segment gut microbial communities from Petit-Saut dam, French Guiana - Emb289 P4 | ecosystem: Host-associated > Arthropoda: Insects > Digestive system > Gut ... | reverse complement strand
TGTGAACGAATCATCTGCATTTCAATTATTTCTTATGGGAAAATTCACTTTGATATACAAGTGTTTTGGATTACAAGCACGTTTCTAGAACGGATTATGCTCGCAATCCAAGGTTCTACTGTAGTTCATTGACCAGTTGCAGCTTGCTGAGGACATGATAATGCCACCATTTGGAGTAGCACTATAATGAATACCAGCCATGCCCATACTTCATAATATGAAAATCTGTTGATTACCAGACACTGTTGAAATTCAGGTCTTGACAATTTAGAATATGCAGCAGTGGTTCTAACCATTTCACAGCAATATAAAATATATTCAGTATTCTGCTTTCTTCTCATATCATGCATCTTCTGCAGTCTAGTTTAGGTGGCTAATGGAAGAAATCTGATGACAGGAACAGGAATCAGTCCTTTACGCTACTCTTAAACAGTCTTTTGCATTCAAAAATGTACTTAACACCGGTGTTGTTCATATTAACCTTCACTCACCATCAGTCATATATGTTGTACCCTATTACTTCTACCACACAATGATTTTATTTCATACATTTAGTTAACCAGTATATTTACTGAATTTTTTTTGTAACATGCTGCAAAACGTCCATCTTTTTCTCCACAAAATGTCTTGTATTTCATAATGTTATTTTTTTGGTTCTTAAAATATTCACATTGTACATAAAGGGTTCGCCAAAATCAAAATATCCAGCTTTGGTGTCAGGGTTAAAACAAAAATTTGTTTAGAAACAAGAGCAGGAGCATATTTCTTGATGCAGGATTTCAGTTTCCCACAACTGCATTGCTGAGGATTCAGTCCTTCTGTGACATGATGCAATGTTGTGGGTGAGTGGGTGTTTTTGTCTTCAAGGGGCAAGCAGTACAGTGTTCCTTTGGAACAACAGAAACCACTCACCCAGTGACAGAGGATTACATGGCAGAGGACCTCAGTCCTCAGCACCTCTTTTATTTGTTTTCCAAGACTGTGGTTTAAATAATATTTTCTCAAAACATCAGTCATTAAAACAAAAAGAATGCACTCACGCAAATTGCATAGATCAGAAAGTTTGCTAAAAGAACAGTAGGATGTGGAATATGTCAGAAACATATAATAATATACTAATTGTGCAAGGCATACACAGTTATAACAATGGAAATATACAGGTATCAGGTACAGTATTGTGGGTCATTCATAAAAATAAAAAAATCATCAATGGAGCGAAAGAAGTATATATTTAAATGCTAAACTGTTGAAAATTCTGAAAACATGAAAGCTTGGCAGTTGGTCTGTGAAGATGGTGCTCATTCATTGTATTAATGCTATGTTATGTACTGATGAATTTGTTTGGAAATGTTCATGATTATTTACATTGAATTTCATTAATGAACACATATATTGTCTGAGAACAGGTAAAATGTCTAGTTTCTTTAACCTTTTGGCGCCGAACGTCAACTAAAGTGGACGAGCAGTGGGTCCCTTTAAATAGCCGAAGAGCCTTTTAAATAGCTGAACGGCCACTAAATTCCGGCGTCAAAAGGTTAATGGACATAAACATGAAGTTCTAGGTTTTGTGCCAGCTATAATCCTAACAATGTTCTTTTGTAAAGTAAATATCTTTCCACTGTTGGATGAATTACCCCAGATAATTATTCCATGTTTTTATTGTAGAGTAAAAATAGGCAAAATAGGTTGACTTGAGAGGGGCCATGTCTCTTATATGGACCATTGATCTTACTTAGTAATGTGGTCCACGTAAATTAGGTATCATTTTGTCAGTGTGATTCTTCCAATTTTGTTCAAACTCCTGAAATTGATGGTACTCCAAATTATTCCATGCAGAACCATGTTGTGAATTTCATGAATTTCTCTATGTATTGAATGATGCCATATGAAATAGGGGAGATACAGTACTTACATCTCTTATGTTATTTCTGTTTTAGAGTTTGCAGAATTCCAGTTCCCTACCAACAGATTTAAGTCCAGAAGAGATTCAGAAAAGGCTTCATGATGTTTTACAAGAAAATTTGCAACTCAAAGGTAGTTTTGATGTTACAGTTCTAAGATATTTGTTCTGTGAATTGTTCTTATGGTAATATCACTACATTGCATAAGGGAAAAATGCTTACCATTCATGTACAGTACTGCGCACAAGTTATTCACATGACTAATATAACCATATTTTGAGACAAAGGTGTCTCTTCTGTTCAGCAGCAGTAGATAGTAGATTATCTCAAATGTAAGGAATTGGGAATATGTAATTTACATGCATGAGTACAGTTTCATACAGAAATTTTATCCTGTATGCAAGATCATAGTAGCTGCTGTAGTCTACATGCTGGTGCCCTAAATCACCATTACCACTGTTGTTGCAACTACCACCACCATAGTGTGAAGAAATTAAACCTGAAGTTACAGTGTGGAGTAATAGTAAGGCGTGGTTGCTGTTTTATTTCTCATATTAACTTCATGTATCTGGTGACTGTAAACACAGCAGTGGGGAATGTAACCCCATATTTCCTAAGCACTGTAGTACTGCCAATCTGTATGTTCTGAAAAACTTAAAGCTGCATGCTTTGACAGGGAAAATTTACTTCCCCTGAGTGATTATTCCTGTGTTGATTTTTTAACTTCATATTTTACAGACTTAAAAAAATACATGATATATTTGCATGTGATAGAACTTGTGTTTACTTGATATTTTACTAAAATTTGGACTAACCAACCATCTTTTAGAATGTGCTGAAGCAGGTCATTTGTCTTTAGAAACTCTGCAACAGAACAACTTGGCAATGAAGCAGCAGTTCAATACACTTGCCATGTGGCAGGAGGAGGTGTTCAAGGTTCATCAGAATCACAAGGCTAAGTTTGCTGAGACCAAGGAGCTAGTTCTTAAGGTATGATTGAACTCCATGCATAAAATTAGATACCACATCACATTGGTAGAGTTCAGTCAATATAGGATGGTGCTTGGGATGTGGGTTGGATGACAGGAATCAGCATTCCCCAACACAATTGAGAAATTTTTCTCTTCTCTAAAGCATCCAGATGGCTGTAAGGTTCACCTGTGCTGCCATCCTGTGGGCACTGGGGACCCTTTCTTTGGAAAAAATGGCCAGGTTGTAAATCTCGTTATTGGCCTTCGTCTGGTTGTAGGATTGAAAGTATATAGAGCTCTACATCCACCCACCATATGTGTTGGTCATAGTATGATGCATGGACACAAGGGAAATGTTACAGTTACTTTGGCAGTGGGATCCACCAATTCTTTTATCCATTTTGGGGTAAAACAGCTAGGGCTGGTAGCTGCTTCGTCTAGAACAGGTGGCAACAGCATGACCTCACACGTAACTGACGCAACTTACAAAACTGCCTATAAACAATAATAATCAGGTATTTTGCCTGAATACGAGTTTGACAGTGAATTGCCATTTTTAGTTGTTTTCTTTTAATACTTGGATAGTTATAAGACAAAATGTGATTTTCATTGTTTAATGTCTCAAAATCTTTGACTGCATATTTGTTCAGAGTAAAGGTGCAGTGTTTTTAAGAAAGTAATATGGCTGCCCATGTGCAAAGTGGTCATTCTTCATTACCATTGGATTGGGTTTTACGCATCATGATGTAATGCTACACTTTGTTCTGCGTTGTAAATTTACAAGTTCTCCAGCTTGTCACCTACCTTGTGGGAATTAGTCAAGGTTGAATGTTAGTTTTTACACTTTCTTACAGCAGGGTTTTAAAACACACTTAGTTTTTCTAGAGTGATGAAGGTATGTCCAGCTGTGACTTTTTTTTGTACCAACCCTTTTGTATGTTTACAATGGGATGGATAAGGTGCACATGACTTTTGTTCTGTTGAGTAGTCCAGCCATAACTTACTGCTAGGAATCGTATTGTCTTACACCAGAGGTAGACTATATCATCTTACTGAAAGGTTAGGTTATGTATGTATATATAAACTGTTCAAGTGTGGGAGTTTGTTCATCATGTGAGATAGTGCAGTGAGTTGTAGACAAGACATTGACATTTGCGGTTGCACCCACGTGAGATGGGAGTTGTGTGCTGTGCGTTTGGAACATAAATGTAATTGCTAAACAGATTGCCATCTACTAAAAGTTGGCGTTAAAATTAATATAACTGTTAATAAACCAATGAAACATTATCTTTGGCTAGAGCAGATATTTTGAAGTCTGTCTGATGCAGTCTACACAATAAATATTCCCTGAGAGCATATATGCGAACCGGTGTGTATAAGTTTGTTCCTTTGTGTGAAATGAAAAAAACAACTCAAACCTTGGGTAAATCCGAGAAGATAATACGGTTGTACCTTGTACAGTATTAATACGGCAGTCCTTCATCCAGGAATTGTCTAGTGAATTTGTGATGCCCATATATATATACACACACACACACACGGTGCGGCAGAAAGAACACCCTGATTTGGGAGGGTCATAGCTTCGGGTGGGGAGCGCGTCGTCGAACAGCGGTGTAGTGCCATTTTCAGTGTACACCATGGTGTGGTTGGGAGAACATTGAGCCTTTATTGTTGAGGAGTTAATAAAATTGGCGGGTCGCCGGTAGCAACACAGCATGCATTTCGCATCCGCTTTGCGCTTGGTCGACAGGAGGCTGTTCGTGATAAGAAAACGATTTACCGTTGGGTATCAAACTTTAGACAAACAGGACAAACTTCGGAAGCTCTGAAGGAGGCGATACGACAGGAAGTTGCTGCCATTACAACTTAAATGGTTCTCAAGGTCATGGACACCTACCAAGAGGCTACATCAGTGTATCAAGATTCAAGGCCGCCACTTGGGTGGTGATTTGTTCGAAACACGTTGATGTAAAACGGCATTCTGTGTGCTTCCCAGAAATAGAAAACATTTGCTGTATCTTCTTCGGTTTTGAATTTATTCGCTTCTCAAATGGGGGAGTTCTTTCTGCCGCACCCTGTATATGTATATATCTTAGAATCTTTTGTAGCCAGCATTTTCTGATACTTGCTGGTCTAGAAGTTAATAGTGTACTAACTACTAACATACACTACATCTGATTGAATGAACATTGAAGTACATTTATTTTAAGGTGATTTCTACAGGTCAATATGGACTGTTGTATTAAAACAGAACAAAGTGGTATATATTTCCAAGTTTTTAGTTGCTGTAAGTAAAAGTGGTAACGAGAACTCTCATTGTTATGCATGTTATTTTCTTGCTTTTCATGACTGAGCCTGGTACATTTTATTTAAACTGTGTGATTGTTTTTGACTTGTTCAACTTAATGTTTATGTAAACTTTTTTTTTCGTTGTCACAAATTTTATTTTTATTGTAGCTTTTTTATTACATTGTTACTTTTTGGTGTGTGCATTTGTAGAAAATACCACAAAAGTTCTCCCATATGTATGAAACTAAGATTGCTGTCATTTGGCTGAGTGTCCAGCCTTTCGTTTCTGTCATAAACATGTTAAATATGCAAAAGCATGAGTGACATAATGGGTTTTGAAACAGTGCCGTGATATTGTTATTGTATTTGTAGTTGAGGGCTGAGAATACGGAACTGAAGAACTCTGTGCAAGAATACGAGAAAACAGGCACGTCTGTTCTAGATGCTTCGGATACACAGGTGAGCTCCCCCCTATAATGCTTGTTATTGAAGAAATCCATGCATTTACTTGGTTTTTCGCTCGGGGAAAATCCTGATTCTATGTAGTCCAGAAAAAGTTTATTTTGAGGGGTCAGTGCTGGAATAGTAGCTTGACAATATGTCTCAGTTCTGTTACCCACACTGCATATGATTTGCCATCTTGTGTTAATGGTGGACAAAAATATTGAAATTGAGTGGCATCCCATTTATTTGTGTTTTTCCTTTCCTTGTCTCTTTATTTTCCCTAGCCATTTGAAATTATGTTCTCCTTTATGTTTTGAAACAAGTAAATAAGTTTCATTATTTTTCCTCAGTAAGGCACAGTTTTGACCGTGATAAGTGGACCCCTGTCACTAGAGCATGCATCCTCAGGTTGCAGATGGAAGAACGGCCTCAAATATGGAGCGTAGCTGCAAATATATTGAATAAGCAGTCACAGACACCATACAAGGGGTGGTTCTCCAGCTTGGAGGTTGGATGAAGTGCTAACATATCCTCATCATTAAAACTTACCTTGTTACGAAATGTTCACACCCAAAGCCCCAGATCTGGACTGATGCTTTGGTGTGACCTAAGCAAAGAAATAGCGACATGAGATTTGGTATTTGGAATGTTAGGAGCCTGTATAGGGCAGGTTCACTTACAGCAGCAGCGAGGGAATTAGCAGTATATGAATTAGATTTATTGGGTGTAGAAGAGGTTAGATGGGACAAAGCGGGCAAGCTAAGAGCAGGGAATTGTAATTTTTTCTTCGGAAAAGGAAAGAAATATCATCAATTGGGAACAGGATTTTTTGTACACCACAGAATAGTATCAGCAGTTAAAGAGAGTAGAGTTTATTAGCAATAGGGTGTCGCATATAGTTCTGAGAGGTCACTGGTGTAATATCATTGTTCTGAATGTGCATGCATCAAGTTGAGGAGAAAAATGATGGTTCAAATACAGTTTTTGTGGGGAATTAAAGCAGGGTTGTGATCATTTTCCTAAGTACCATAGGAAAATTCTGTTGGGAGATTTTAATGCAAAACTGGGGAAAGAGTATATTTTCAAACTGACAATTGGGCTTGAGAGTCTGCTACAGGATAGTAATGATAATGATGTTAGAATAGTAAACTTTGCCACATTAAAAAAATCTAGTTGTTAAAGAGTATGATGTACTCGCACCAGAACATTCATAAGTACACCTGTACCTCTCCTGATGGAAAGCCTCACAACCAGATTGGTTACAAATTGATAGATAGGAGATGGCTTTCGAGTATAGTAGATGTACGAAGTTTCAGGGTAGCTGACTGTGATGCTGATCATTATCTGGTGGTTGCAAATTTAGGGGAAGATTGGCAGTAAGTAAACAAGCAGTACGGAAGTTTGATGGGGAAAGATTTAACCTCAGGAAACCAAATGAGCTGGAGGTTAGGAAACAGTATCAGATTGAGATTTCTAACAAGTTTGCAGCTTTTGAGAATTTAAGTGATAGTGAGTGCATAAATAGGGCTTAGGAGAGTATTAAAGAGAATATCAAGACCTCAGCTAAAGAGAGTCTAGGTCTGAAAAAATTGAAGCAGCATAAATCATGGTTTGAAGAAGAATGTTTAGGTTTTTTAGATCAAAGAAAGCAGGCTAAAATTCAGTGGATACAAGATCCAAGCCAAAGCAATGTAGATAATCTGAACAATGTCAGACGTGATGCTAGCAGACATTTCAGGAACAAAAAGAAGGAATATCTGAAAGCTAAAATTGAGGAACTTGAAACTAACAGAAAGATAAAAAATGTTAGGGACTTGTACAGGGGCATCAGTGGCTTTAAGATGTGCTACCAGCCTTGGACTAATATAGTGAAGGATGACAAAGGCGATTTAGTTGCAGATTCCCACGGTACTTTGGCTAGGTGGAGGAACTATTTCTCCCAGCTACTGAATGTACATGGGGTTAATGATGTCAGGCAGACAGAAATACACACAGCAGAGCCACTGGTGTTTGAGCCAAGTGCCTTTGAGTTTGAGTTGGCTATTGAAAAGCAAAAAGTCACAAATCACCTTGATCAAATCCCAGCAGAACTGATCAAGGCAGGGAGTAGAACAATTCGCTAAGAGATCCATGAATTTATTATTTTTGTTTGAAATAAGGAGGAATTTCCTGAGGAGTAGAAGGAATGAATCAATGTACCCATCTACAAGAAGGACAATAAAACATATTGTAATTGTAGGGGCATATCACTTTTGCCAACCATGTACAAAATTTTATCTAACATCCCGCTGTCAAAGTTAACTCCATATGCAGAGTAAATTATTGGGGATCATCATTGTGGAATTCAACGCAACAGGTCATCTGCTGACCATGTATTGTGCATTCGTCAAATACTTGAGAAAAAAGTGGGAATACAACGAAGCAATGCATCAGCTCTGTATAGACTTCAAGAAAACTTACTATTCAGTTAGGAGGGAAGTCTTGTGTAACCTCTGCTACCAAAAAACATATAAAGCCCCATGCGTTGAGCCCTTTAAACTGCCAAATGACTTATAAAGGGGTTGCAAACAGTGTATCCAAGTTTGGAGGAATTTTGTTCGCTCCTATTCAGTATTCTGCTAGGCTGCAGGACCCTTGAAGGGCAGGGTTTCTTTGTGGAGCCAGAATGTACCCCCAGCATTTCTTAAACCACTCCATCAACCCAGATTTGTGTGTCAACACACAGAAACTGCATATTTGTCACAGCTAATTAATACAGTTCCAGACACAGCCTGCTTTGTTCATCGCTCGCACTGGAGTCCCCTGTGGGTTGAAATATGAACGCTGGCCTATAAAACAAACACTAATTGTTGACCAGAAATGTGTTAGTGGCATACTGTACCCATATAGTTCAGACAAAACGAATGCTCAAAAATTGGGAGATATCCACAAAAGTCAATATTTACAGCTACAAGCTTGCCCACAGATGTGCCTCTTGTAGTGCTGGGGTAATCTGTAGGGGTTGTGGGGCAGTAACATGCAACGCATAGCAGTCAATCTACTAAAAACATCTTGAGCACCCTCGAATAGCTGGAATTTTATACAGTAGTCACATCGTACCTTTAGATCTGTTTGCTGTCAGAGTAGAAGAAGCTCATATCTTTGTGGCATTAGGTTTCTGCAACTGTGCCCAGTCAGAGAGAGGAGTCTAAATAAGGCAGATGATTGTAGGGGTTCAGAAATGGCTGCCAAGAAAATCATACTCCAGGAGGAAGCCATCAGTGAAATTCTGGTTCCTGACACCAACTTAGAATAAGGTACTGAGGCTAGCAATGTTGAAGATGATTTTGAGGAAGAAGAGGAGGAACAACAGCAAGCCTCAGCAGAAGTCGAACCACAGGCTGCAACAAGTGGTGGATTACGAACCTGGGGACCACCTCAAGGAAGGAACACAAGTATTCATCCCCTTGTCTGGCCAGAAAAAGGTTAAAAAAAAAAAAAAAAGGCGAGGCTCCACATATCAACAAAGACAGCTCACCACTGTCTATGTTGATGTTTTTCACAGAAGTTTTTCATCTGCTGGTAGAACAGACCAACGTATACTACCAGCAACACTTAGATGAACAAGCTGGATCTAGCCATTAGGCTAGACAGTACATTGTCAGACATGATGACTTTTATTTTCATTATCAATATCCAATCATGATGACTTTTGTTACCTTCGCTCTGCAGATGGGTCACAGATTGAAAGACACTACATGACTACTGGATGAGACTTAGCTACACATTCTGTTTTATGGTGAGACCTTGAGACGAGACAGATTTTTACATATACAGTGTTTTCTCCATTTCCAGACAGTTCACAGACACTTGACGAAGGCAAAGAATATGACCGACTGTGGAAACTAAGGACTGTCTTTGACATACTGAATGAGGCTTATGCTACACTCTATAGCCCCTCGGAGCATTTGGCAGTGGATGAGGTAATTGTAAAATTCAAGGGCATTGTTATCTTCAGGCATTATATTCCAAAGAAAAGAAAAGATTTTGGCATCAAAATTTGCAAGCTCTGTTATGAATCACGATATGCATATGACATGAGATTGCACTTGGATAGAGACTCACGCTTCGCCACTGATGACATGACTGTAACACATACAATTGTTAGACATTAGACTTACAGAGTTGAAGGCTGAGGACACAAAATATATATGGACAATTTCTTTTCATCCCCAACACTTTTTGATGACTTTGACAGATGTAAAATACATTCGTGCAGTACATTATGGTCCAACAGACAAGACATGCCTCGTGACTTGGCTTGGGTATGTGTGTACCATTTGTCTCTCGTGTCAGTTCCTAGGGCTTTGCATAGAAAATAATGCAAATGTGCAAAAACTTTGTGTCTCATTAAGTACTCATTCTTCGCCAAAATGGGGCATGTTGAGATTAGGTAGTTAATAGTTTCTACATGTTTACGTAACTGCCATTTACTCTCAGTTTCTTCCTTCAAAATTTTATTCGTAAAATAGTACTAATTTCTTGGTCTTGAGGTGCCACTATTGTGCTTACTGTTTCTCCCTTAATGTATCCAAAGTTTAGCCATTGATATGACTGTTCATTATCCACTAGCTTTTCGTCTTAAGTTACGTGGCTATTGTCCATGCATCCTCTTCCCTTGCCGTCTTTTTTTTCGCTCTGTCTTCTATGCTGTTCTTTATTTGTCTTGTTCCTGTCTGTAATTCTTTCTTGAGGCATCTAGCTGTCTGTAATGCTGCTGAGTTGATGTGTTGGTGGGTTCTGGCAGTCCGTATTAGTGGATCTTCCTTTCTGTCTACATTTCCAACAGTTTTGTGATTTCTATTGCTTAGGCTGCTTCTAACTGCATCAGATCCCTCCCTCCCTATTTTCTGGGAACATAAGAGTGATCTACATCTGCTTTTTGGTGATGCTGGCCATGGATGGTAAGCAGTTTCCTCGTTTTCCTGCCCAGTTTTTGTGGTTCATCTTGGCACCAATTAATAATTCCAGAACGGTATCTAAGTAGTGGTACTGCCAATGATGCCATTGCTTGAATTTTATTCTTTGCATTTAATTCTGTGCCCAAAACTAATCTCAATCTCCTCGAGTATTCCTTCTTCAACTTGTCTTTCTCATTCTTTAGCCCTGTGTCATGGCTGTCTTCCATCCCTAAATACTAATATACTTCTCTTGGGTCCAGTTCTTTAATGTCCTCAAATGTGCCTCCTACATATATTTTGCTATGGACCCTGCCTTTTTTTTTAGACATATTCTTGCACTTTTCTAATCCAAAGTACATTTTAATGTCTATACTAATTGCTTTCACAATTTTTATTTCATTTTCCAAATTGTCCTCACTTCTGCATGGCAGTTTTAAGTCATCCATATACAAAAAGTGACTTATTTTCCTCTCATTTCCATGTACTTGATATCCACAATCAGCTCTGTTCAGTTTGTTTGCTAGTGGAATAAGTGCTGCACAAAAGATTAATGGCGAAAGAGAGTTCTCATGGAATATTTCTCTTTGTATCTGAATGTGTTGTGACTGCATTACTTCCTGCTTTAATGAAGCATTGTGTTCCATTTCTCCATTGATAATGTAAAAAATTGAACAGTTTTACTGTTCTCTCCTACCATTTCTATTGACTTCTACCCAGCTATGTGGAACACTGTCAAATGCTATCTGATAATCGATCCAAGCTATACTTAAATTCTTGTTCGTCCTCTTGCAGTCCTCATATATGGCTTTTGATATATTTAATTGATCCTCATTACATCCAGGATGACATTATTATTCTCATTATTATTATTATTATTATTATTATTATGTCATTGTGATTGAATAATGTTGTAATTTTAATTTTTATAGTTGATGAGAGAGAACCTACAGTTGAAAGACAAGATTGCTGAGCTGCAGCAGAAACTGTCAACTCCAGTGGTGAGGAAAGAGCAGCATCAGGGTATATCTCCCAGCAAGAAAGAGCAGGAAATGAGCACTTTGTTGGAACAAATAAACAGGCAGCTTGAGACAGCAGAGCGTGCTAGACGTCAGCTGACTGTGGATGTGGAACGGTTAACAGCACAAAAATCACGGCTTGACCGTGAAATGTTGGCACAGAAATCTGAAATGGATGAACAGAAGGAGCAACTGCAGAAATCACAGAGAGAGAAGGAAGAACTGAAACAGAAGATAACGGTCTTGCTAGAACAGGTATGTATGTATTTGATGTGGGTCATTGCCACCACGGCATGGTGCATCCTTATATTGTGTATGGAAGACAGGTATGTATCAGGTGATGTGGGTCCATGTCACCAAACATGGCTCATCCTCAGGTTGTGTATGGAGGACCCAGCCTCCAGATGTGATGGGTAGGTGCAAATATATTGAATAAGCAGCTGCTAGTAGCTCTGCAAGAGGGGGTCATTCTCCACTATGGGTGTTGAGCAAGAGGCTCCAAACTTTGCATTACCAAAAAAAGTAGCATGTTACAGTATGTAACAAATTGCCTCAGATTTGGATGGAGTGACCTGCACCATGGGTGTCCAAACCATGGCCCGTGGTCACATTTGTAAATGATATGTATGCTGTAAAAACTACACAATAATTTAGTGGTTAGGAATAACACATATCACGATTTTTCCCACGTGTGGCCTGAGGTCCAGCCCACAGATAGCAGTTCTGGCCCTTTGCTGCAAAAGTTGGATGCCCCTGACATTCACATTGAATGATGGTGTATTGTTAGGATTATTTTAATTCATGGAGGACCTGTACAGAGCATATCACATACACAAAAGAGAAGAGAAACTCCTATGGTGTTTTGGTGTTAAAACCTGAAGGAAAGAGTTTTGGTAAACTGAGGTTTAGGTGGGAGAATGGAATTGAAATTGATTTTATGTAGTTTGAGAGGGTATGGACTGGAGGATTCATCTGTTTCAAGCTGGACAATGTAGAGAAGAGAAAAATCTGTTGGTCCTCCAGGGAATTTAACTGTAATTTCTTGGTTGTCCATCCTGTCACTTGATCATGGTACTGACTGTGCTATCTCAGCCCCATAAATAAATGACTGTAAAGGTAGTCTTTGTTTTTTATCAGTGTGCTTCATTCCTTTTGCTGTAATACCCCTTGAAAATTCACACTGCTCAATCATGCATGCCCTTCTTATTTTCAGCCTTTTGGCTGAAGGTGCATTAGAGATATTACGAAGAGTCTTCATAAATTATGGCATTGGACAAAGCTGTGAGGCAGTCTGCTCACTGGTACCGACTTGTGTTCACATTAATCTTTTGTGGTATGTTTATTTCCCTTATTAAAATGGGTGAGAAATGATATCTTTGTCCTCGGGTGTTACCCCAATAAAAACAGCAAAAGTCAGTCTGTAATGAAGACAAACTAGGCACAATAAATCATCTTTAATATCTGCTGTCATCTAGACTTGGCCAAGAGTACAGTATGTACAATTTGTAATGACACTTAAACAATGAACGATGTGCTAAGTCATGAACTACTTTGAGCTCCATAAAATTTCTTTTTTTGGTTTTTGAGCTATGGAAAGTATGGGAAAGATATTCAGTAGCTGAACTGAAGATCGAAACCAGTATCATATTTATTACTTTCTCTGTAACTTACTTACTCATGGAGCAGAGTCCTTCTTGAGAAGCTAACCAGTTTGCAGCTAGTCAAGAAGTTCTCCACATTTTATGGAACCTGAAGGTTCATTACCACATTCATAAGTGCCCACCACCTGTCCGTATCCTGAGCCATTTCGATCCAGTCCGTACCCCCACATCCCACTTCCTGAAGATCCATCTTAATATTATCCTCCTATCTGTGCCCGGGTCTTCCCAGTGGTCTCTTTCCCCCAGGTTTCCCCACCAAAACCCTGTAATGCCTCCCCCATACGTGCTACATGCCCCGCCCATCTCATTCTTCTTGATTTTATCACCTGCACAGTATTGGGTGAGGAGTACAGATCATTAACCTCCTCATTATGTAGTTTTCTCCACTCCCCCATTACCTCATCCCTCTTAGGCCCAAATATTCTCCTCAACACCCTATTCTCAAACACCCTCAGCCTATGTTCCTCCCTGAATGTCAGCAACCAAGTTTCACACCCATACAAACAAGAGGCAAAATTATAGTTTGTATTTCTTAATGTTTAAATTTTTGGATAGCAAACTGTAAGACAGAAGATTCTGTACCGAATGATAGCAAGCATTCCCTGATTTCAGTCTGCTCTTAATTTCTTCTTGAATAAAATTTTGATTTGTTAAAGTTGTTCCCAAATATCTGAACTCTTCCACCCTTTCAAAGAAACTATTATCAGTCTTCACACTGTGACTTCGTCCTGCATTCTGATCTCAAGATGTACCAAGTACATAGCTTTATCAGCATTTACTTATAGTTAAATCTCCTTACTAGCCACTACCAAAGCTTCTGCATTTTCCTTTATAGAGTGTATGCTTCCTCCCAATATATTAACATCATTGGCCTAAACCAGAAGCTGATGTGTACCATTTAATTTCAAGCCATCCTGGATTAGCTGAATCCTCCTAATGGTGTACTCTAAAGCAAAGTTGAAAAGCAATGGTGATAGAGCATCTCCTTGTTTCAAGCCATTTCTAATAGGAAACATGTCGGACAAATTCTTGCCTACCTGGACTCTGCTATATGTTTCAGTCAGACACATTTTCATTGGCCTTACCAATTTCATGGGGGTACCAAACTCAATGAGAATATATAAGACCTCTCTCTCCTAACTCCCCATGTATGACACCCTGTTGCTAACAAGCTCTACTCTTAACTGCTGATACTATTCTGTGGTGTACAAAGAATCCTGTTCCCAATTGATGATTTTCATTTCCTTTTCCATAGAAAAAATTATAATCCCCTGCTCCTACTGTGCCCCCTCTGCCCCACCTAACCTCCTGCACACCCACTAAATCTAATTTATATCTAGCCATTTCCTTGACTGCTGCCATAAATGAACCTGCCTTATGTAGGTTCCTAACATTCCAAGTACCAAATCTCATGTCCCTCTCTCATTGCTTAAGTTGTACCAAAGTATCAATCCAACTTCATCAGTAATACAGCAATAATATATATATGTATATACACTGTATATGACACTTTTTTTTTTTTAATTGTAACCAACAAATGCACAATTAATATCATGAGAGTATGTATCACAATGGTGTTTCCACATATAATTTACACCCCTACATGTTTCAACATTTTGTCATCATCAGGGAGTTAAACATATCTGCTGCTTGCTAAGTTACATAACTTCTTAGATTGCAAATGTTGAATTTAAAAAAATATACAGGGAAACATGGTTGTGATATATACTTTTATATTAAATGTGCATTTGTTGGTTATAATGAAAAATAATGTGAGCTGCATGGGACATGTATTAAAATAAATGAGAAAAGTGTCTTTTGTATTGCTTCCCACCCCCTCCCCACCAAAAATATTATATGAACTTTGTTCGTGCAGGGGAGTGCAAGTACAACAACACAGATTGAAGAAATTAAAGATAACAGTATTTAATAATTACAAAGATACATATAACAAAATATACAGTTATTTTACTCATGTGATGCCCCTCAGCAGTGGCACCAGATGCACACCAAATAACCTGGCAGGCGTTGTAATGAGTAAAACTTAATCTACATATGAAATTTGACAATTCATAATATGATATATAACCCAACAAAAATGTAACATGTGCGCGCATGCACACATGCGCGCGCACCCACCACCAGATGGAATTTAGAAGCCAAGAATGAAACTGAATTTAGACCAGGTCAACATTTTAGAAGTCCAAGGAATAGTAAACCAAATGCCAGTTTCAGGCCTTCAGGTACATCAGGATAAGAAAGGCATATAGAGGAAAACCAGAAATTCATTGTGCATGTCAGTTCCACTTGTATCCAAACTTCTGTGTAGGAAGTGCTCAGCAACTAATACGGCACAGCATGATTTCCTCTATCTGCTCCAGTATTTCATTCTGGAATATCGTATTTTATTTAATCCTTATTGATTTACACCTGCTTTCTTTGTAAGACAACTAGGGCCTAAAACAAGAACTGTACAAATATAATGAACAGTAGTTGGAAGGTATACGTCATTGGAGTACAGATGTGTAATAAATATGTTCTTTGCGTTGTCATGTATCTTGGCTAAAATGTGTTGTGCTGGTAACTGCAGTGTAGCTGCCATGCTACATGGAATCTGAAGTAGTTATTGGAATTACGTATTCACCATGTTACAAAATGTCCAAAAGTAAAAGTTGTAGCTCATAATGAAGTCTGTATTTCATATCATGTGGGAGTTGCTTTGCATGATTAACTGATTTTGAAGAAATAAATTGATGTTTGTTTTGACCTTCATGTAGAGTAGATTACCATAGTTGCTTGAAACATCAGCTGTGTTTATTTAGGCCACACTTGAATTTCTGTATGAAACTTTAAGAAATGAATTAAATCTTGTTTAATTTAATAAATTTTCTCTCACTGAACAGATTTAAAACATTTTAAAATTTGATTAACATTAGTTGTAATGATATCAAGTCAGTCATATTGCTTGCATTATCACATATTGTTCAGAGGCTTGTGTTACAACTGGATGAACACCGAGCTGTAGTTAATTCTTTAACAGATGAGCTGAGGAAAGAGAATGCTAAGATGACAGAATACAGAGTAATCACTTAAAACTGTACAGTGTCAGTGATCTGAATTGAGAGTGTCCAAAAATGTTACTGTTTGAAGCCCTTCCCCCCATTTCGGTGCCTGATTTGACATTACCTGTCCTGTCTTCCACTGTTCAGTTCATGTATGCATATTTGTATATATCTACCCATATGATCATTGTGTTAGAAGACAATATAGGTTTTGATGTATGGTTGACCGTGCATCGTAGTTCAATGTGGATAAAGAGACCAACTAGATGTCACTTTTGGTATTAGGTTTATTTTCCTTTATAGGTTGCTCAACATGTTTCGGGCCACCTTGTGCCCATCTTCAGGAGCTGACGACTTGTAGTTATTT
>Ga0123357_10004315_pt1 | contig 16652 bp, 17 predicted proteins | sample TergutEmb28metaG_FD_89873 | JGI IMG/M metagenome (GOLD analysis project Ga0123357, IMG submission 89873) | Embiratermes neotenicus P4 segment gut microbial communities from Petit-Saut dam, French Guiana - Emb289 P4 | ecosystem: Host-associated > Arthropoda: Insects > Digestive system > Gut ... | reverse complement strand
CCAAATCCTGTTACTCGTTCTCTTTTTGCCTGTTTACAGGATATTACAGGTTGTTCTCCTATCGGAGCCCAAGCGGAAGATAGAGTAGCGGTATTGCTCAAAGAGAACTCATCCTCAAATAAAGCAAGTCGATAGAACGGAAAAGAATATGATTTGTAGGAGTTGAATCATTGCGCGTACAGAAAGTGCCTGTCAGCCAGCAAACGGATAAAATAAAATCCTTTAATGAAATATCGGGCAAATTTTTATACGGATAAAACATTGAAGGAAAATCAATATCACCGAAATCAATGTCATCCAATACCGAATTATCATCATAATTTGCAATAATATTAAAACTAAAATTTGTTAAACTTGGCGGCGCTCCGCCAGATTGCGTTGTTTCGAGCATAAATCCAATATTTTTATGTGTTAATTATGTGCAAAAATTATTTATAAAATATTAAAAATCAAATATTTATAGATATTTTTTATTTGTACACAAAAATAAAAGTGTGTTTTATAAATTGCGAAATGCTGATAATACATTGATTATCAGCATTTTTTTAATCTTTTTGTCGGGATGACAGGATTTGAACCTGCGACCACACGCCCCCCAGACGCGTACTCTACCGGGCTGAGCTACATCCCGAACAAGTAATTCCTTGGAACAAAGTATTGTTTGTTTGCCGCAAAATTACAACAAAAATTGAGAATCCAAAAATTTTTTCAAAAAATCAAATCGCCATGCAACTTTTCACTACCTTTGTTGCGTCTAATACAAAAAATATGTTTAACCATTTAATTTATTTTGTATTATGTATGGGTTAGAAGACTTAGAAGACATTTTAGTTCCGATTGCGTTTTTTGCTACAGCAATTGCCATAATTTTCATCATTTTCAAATATTTGAGTAATGATAAAAAACGGCGTTATGCAGTAATTGAAAAGGCAATTGAAAGCGGGCAGCAAATTCCTGAGAATTTTTTAATCGTCAAAAAAGCCGAAAAAAGTTCATTTGATTATTTCAAAAGCGGAATCATTTTTACTTTTTTAGCAGTGGCTTTCTGGTTGGCGTATCTTTTGGGAAATGATGACCGAACAGCCGACAAAGGATTCGGATTAATGTTCGTTGCTGCGTTTTTTTCAGCATTTGGGTTAGCGTTTATCTTGATAGGTCTGCTACGCAGAAATCAGGAAAAAACCGAAGTCAAAACAACAGATGAATAATGCAGACGATTTGACTTTGATTGGTAAAGTGCTGATACTTGGCGATAAACGTGCTTTCGACACTTTGACGCTCAAGTATCAGGGCTTTGTCCGCAGGTTTTTGAGAAATCTATGTGAAGGAGATACTATTTTCGCAGACGATTTGGCGCAGGAAACATTTATCAAAGCATATCTTAATTTACAGCAATTCAAAGGGATAGCAAATTTCTCAACATGGCTTACGCGTATTGCATATAATACTTTTTACGATTATCAGCGCAACAAAAAAGATGTTTTCGAACCTATAGAAAGTGCCGCTTTAGAGATTTCACAAACTCACACACCGATGGAAAATTATGATTTTGAACAACTTTTGAAAACTTTAAATCCACAGGAACGCGCTGTTGTATTGTTGTTCTATATGGAAGATTTTCCGATAAAAAAAATTGCGAAATCAATGCACATACCAACAGGAACGGTAAAATCATTGCTTTTTCGCTCAAAAAAGAAAATAAAAAATATATTTGAAAATGAAACAAAAATTTGATGACAACGATTTGATGATGATTTTTAGAAATCACAAAAATGAAATTTCCGATGAAGGTTTTTCTAAAAAAGTTTGCGAAAAACTTCCTTCGGACAGCAACTTCTCTGCAACAATATACTCAATCCGGATAATTATGTCGATGATTTTGATAACATCTATATTAAAATATTCAAATTTTACAGATAGTTTCTGTTTTTTTATATTGCATGTTTCAGAAAAATTTGCAAGCAATTTAACCTTATTTTTTAGCAGTCCGAAAATTTATATCACAACATTTGTGTTCTTTTTAATTGCCGGTGGCTTTGCAATGAAAAAGGAAATGCTGTTTTAATCATAAAATTTTCAGTGCAATTGCTGCACATGCTTCTGCATCGGCAAGTGCGTGGTGATGATTTTGCAAATCGTATCCGCAAGCGGCAGCAACGGTGTGGAGTTGGTGATTCGGCAATGATTTTGCAAAAACTTTGCGCGAGGCACGACAAGTACAAAAGAATTGATAATCAGGGTAATCCATTTGATAAACACGAAAAACCGCCTTCAAACAACTGCTGTCGAAAGGGCTATTGTGTGCTATTAAAGGAAGATTTTCAATTTTAGGCACAATTTCAGCCCAAACAGCAGGAAAAATCAGTGCATCTTTGGTGTCTTCTATCGTTAATCCGTGAATTTTTGTATTCCAATACGAATACCATTCGGGTTCCGGACGGATAAGCCGGTATAATTTTTCAGTAATGCCCCCATTTCTAACAATAACAATACCTACACTACAAACACTTGATGGACAATAATTTGCAGTTTCAAAATCAATAGCAGCAAACGATTGCATTAAAACTTTATTATAAAAATATAAGGAAAAATAATTTACTATTAAATATCATTATCGTCCGAATAATATTTTTTTCGCTGTTCGACTTCTCGACGCCTTGATTTTGAGAAATAATAATTGCCATAATATCCGTATTCGCCATATTTTCCGTATTTTCCGTAATAAAAATTGTTTTCAATTTCAGCGTCATTTAGAACGGAATAAATTTTGGTAATTTTATCGGCTTTCAACTGAGTAAGTATCCTTTTTACAAATGTTTTGCTGGTTTTGTTTTGTCGAACAATAAACAAATTAATATCTGCAATTTGCATTAAAGAGTAGGCATCGGCAACCAACCCAACAGGACTTGTATCCATAATAATAAATTCGTAACGCTGGCGCAGTATTTCAAACAATTCTTTTAATCTTTCTGAATGTATCAACTCGCCCGGATTTGGCGGGATGGTACCGCCCGACATAATATCAAAATCAATACTATCAATCTTTGTTATCGCCTCTTCGAGCGAACATTCGCCGATTAAATAGTCGGTAATTCCGTATTTTGCCGCTGCATTAAACTCCTTTATTACAGATGGCTTGCGGATGTCCATATCAATTAACAGTGTTTTACGCTGCGTGAGCGCATAAACCGATGCCATATTGGTAGCAAAATAGGTTTTCCCATCTCCACTTTCAGTCGAAGTTACCAAAATCAGTATGTTTTCTTTTCGCTGCACAATAAATTCTATTCGAGTACGGATAACGCGAAACATTTCGGTAAAAGAAGATCGCGGATTCTCTGCAGCCAAAGTAGGATGAATTATTTTTGAATGCCTGATTGTACCAATATTTGGGAAATATGCAAGTTTTTCGAGTTCATCGCTATTGCGAATAGTATTATTTAGTAATTCTTTTAAAATAATTAAAACCAAGGGAATAATCAAACCAATAGCAAGCCATGTACTTAATGTTTTCTGCCGTGTTCCACCATTTGTCAAACTCAATTGCCGCGCACGGTCTAAAATTTCATCGTCTGCTGTGTTTGATGCTTTTTGAATTGCAGCCTCAGCTCGTCTTTGCAAAAAATAAGTAAAATAATTGTCATCAACATTATATTTGCGCTGAAATGAACGCATTGCCTGTTCTTGTTGAGGTAATACAAGCATGCTTTGTTGCGCTTGTTTCATTTGCTGTTGCAAATTATTTTTTTGCATAGTCAAAGCCGTACGCATCGCTTTTATTGATTCTTGAACTCCGCTTTTTGCCAACTGAATTTCACGGGAATATTGTGCATAATAGGGATTATCGGTTTTAACAGATTTTCTCTTAACAATCAGTTCGTTAATACGATTAACAGAAGCATTTAACATTGGCTCCGACCACCCGAAACTTGACGGCGCCATAATTGAGTCCTGTTGAATATTCCTGTTCAAATAATCGGAAAGAAAATTCAAATAACCTTCACGTTGCGTCAAATCATCATAGGAGGTACGAGCGTTATTCAATTTTGTCATCACGTCGGACGACATCGTCTCCGTGCTTATGATTTGATGTTGTTGCCGATATTGATTCAAATTATCTTCCGAAGCCGAAAGCGATTGTGAAATATCGCTTATTTGTCCGTCAATAAAATTGATTGTTCGCGTTGCAACTTCATTTTTCTTATCCAGTCCATTTTCTATATAAATTTCGCTAAGTTTATTTAAAAAATCGATATCGCGCCTTGGTGATGCACTCACCAATGACAAAGCCATAATAGACGAAGCGTCAGAAAGCATCCGAACATTAATACGGCCTGAAAATTCACTTATTAAACTTGTTCTGTTTAGAAACCGGAAATAAATTTCGCGTTTTTGTCCATCCGTATTATCATGAATTGTTATGTAAAAAGAATGATACTGCACCGGCTCATCAAAATGTCCTGTTATAACAACCTGTTTTTCACCTTCTTCAACTCTATCCGATTGAATGGCAAAAGTTCCATTCCCGTTGAGCGTAAGTCTATAGAATTTACCGTAGGCATCAGGAGCAATATATGTATATGAAATTGTTACAGGCGATATTCCATACAAATTATTTGTTTTGAAACGTCCTCGTGAAGTATATTCTACCGTAAAGTTAGGCAAACTGTCGACTACCCGCCCAATAAAGTCATGAGAACGAATGATATAACTTTGATTGTCGTATTTTGTGTAATTTTGCTGAATGCCGAAACCGCGCATAAAAAACTGGTCACGTGTTGCCAATTGTCCTCCGATGAGAATTGTCCCTTCGGTACGATAAGCTGGAATCCATTTACGATTCTTCCAATAGGCATAGCCAAGTGCAAGCAGAATACAAATTACAAACAAATACCAATGACGGATAATTAGTATTATCCATTTCATCAAATCGAAATTTGATTGCTCTTCGGTAAAATGAACCTGCTGATTTTGAATATCTTGATTATTTTCCATATCGATTTTTATTTTTATTTTTTAATTTATTATTTGTTAAAAAGAAGAATTGTTGCCAAAAAATTGAAAGTAGAAGTAACTAATCCCAAAGTAGCAGTAAAGTTTTGTACTTTATAAAAACTATTAGGGTCTCTGCGTACATAAATTACATCATTTGGATAAATGTAATAGTATTCGGAATTAATTACCGATTTTGGTCTGATGTCAAATTCAATTATTTTTGAAGAGCCATCGGGTTGCTGACGCAGAATTTTAATGTGTTTACGGTCACCAACAACGGGCATCATGCCTGTCTGCGCTAATGCCTGAAAAATATTCATCCTGTCTTTATAAATATAATGTTCATTATTGCCCAAATCGCCTATTGTATAGTAATTATTATCAGCCAAAGCAATTTTTACCGTTGCATCGGGAATCATCGCTCGCACTCGCCGCTGTATCTCTTTTTCGGCATCTGGCAAAGTCATTCCACCAATTTTTATTTTTTTAATATAAGGAATATCTATTGTTCCATCTTGATAAATACGATATGTGATCATATTTTGTCCTCCGAATCCTGTACCCAAATTATTTGCTCCGCCAAAAATTTTTGCCGATTCGTCAACCGAAATTATTCTGTAAATAATAGCATCGTTTGGACGCAAATGATATGCTTTAAATGCAACCGAATCGTATTGAGGCAAACTATTGCTTGTCTGCAAAAGGTTTTTATCGCGGTAAGTATAACACGAGGTCATCGCAAATAAACTCAAAATGACTATATAAAAACTTTTTTTCAACATATTATCAGTATTTCAATTTTAAAGATTTTAATATATTCAAAAACAAATTATTAATTATTTTTACTTCGGAGTTGTCAATTTGTAAACCCAAAAGCCGAAAGAGTAAGTTGTTAATACAAAAGAAAATAATGTACTCAAAGAAGTAATTCCCCAAAATTGCTTGCTCATAGTCGGAACGTAAATAATGTCGTTCGGCTCAATGTAATAATATTCGGAATTAATAATATCAACACTTCGCAAATCAAAAGATTTTATAACCGTTTTTCCATTTATCTCTCTGATTAACTGTATTTTACTTTTGTCGCTATATTGACCTAAATCACCGGTCATTGCCAGCGCCTCGAAAATTGTTAATTTTTCTTTGGTAATGGGATAACGCCCGGAATTTCCCTCGCCAATAACGCTGAAATATTTCCTAACTAACTGAACATCAACAGAAAAATCCATTAATACTCTGGTTAATTTTTTTTCTAATTCGCCGTTTACCTCACGAATTGTTTTTCCACTCAAATTAATTTTTCCCACTAAAGGGAAATCAATATTTCCCTGTTGGTCAATAAGATAAGTATATAATTCGGATACAGGCGATTCACTCATCCCTATGCGGTTGCCCTGTATAGTACCACCCACTACAGCAGAACCGTTAAGTATTTCGGTCAGATTGTCGTCAATGGCATATATTCTAATATACAGATAATCCCCATTTTTGAGTTTGTAATCGCTAAATGAAAGCGAATCGCCATAACTTTGAATGCCCCCACCCGCTTCCTGCATATAATTAATATTACGTGCTGTAACACACGAACCCAAAATTATACCACAACAGAGCGAGAACAAAACGTAATTCAAAAGTTTTCGCATAATATTGAAAAAATTTTTTGCAAAGATAATATTTTTTCTGCATTTGTAAATTTTTTTCAAAAAATGTTCAATTTATCTGCATTTTGTTTTGTTTTATAAAAAATAATATTTTTGCGCAATGAAAAATTTAATACAATATATTCAGGCGCAGTTGGCTGACAAATTTTCCAGAAACGAAATTATTGTTTTGAATAATATGATTATTGAAAAATTAACTTCCTTGTCATATTCTAATATTTTTCTTAATGATAATTTTCAATTAACAAATGAGCAAATAGTTGATTATCAAACTATTGTAGAACGCCTTAAAAAAGATGAGCCAGTACAGTATATTTTAGGATATATATATTTTTATGGACTGAAATTTATTGTAAATCAAAATGTTATGATTCCGCGTCCGGAAACCGAAGAATTGCTTGAATGGATTTTACAAAAAAATAGCACAGGTTCAATACTCGATATTGGAACAGGAAGCGGCTGTATTGCAATAACTCTCGCAGAAAAAAACCATAATTTGAAACTTTGGGCATTAGATTGTTCAAAAGAAGCATTGGAAATAGCGAAAAAAAATGCAATAATTAACAATGTTAATATTACTTTTTTAGAAAATGATATTTTGCAAATTCCTCATTTTGAGCAAAAATGGGATATTATTGTTTCTAATCCGCCATATATACCTCAAAGCGAGCGAGAGACGATGCAAAAATCCGTAAGCGAATTTGAGCCGAATATTGCACTTTTTGTAGGAGATGAAAATCCTTTGATTTTTTACGAAAAAATTATTCAATTTGCTAAAAATCAATTAAATGCAAATGGGAAAATTTATTTTGAAATTCACAAAAATTTCGGAAATGAAACAAAAATTTTACTTAAAAAAAATGGTTTCAAAAATATTATTTTAAAAAAAGATATTTCCGGGAATGATAGAATGATATATGGAGAATTTGATATAAAAAAAGATTAAATTAGTTAAAAAAAGAAAAGATATATTCACATATATCTTTTCCCATCAAAATATCTACAAAATATGAGTTTTCTTAAAAATTAATATGCGTAAAAATTGTCATTGTTGATTCCCATATCAAAGCGACCGTCTGAAAAATGCGCAGGGAAATCGTTATTGTCCAAATATTTAAAATCAAAAGTTCCCGAAAGAATTGCACGATTTTGCTCATCATCGATATTGAGCATTTGTGCACGGCGGAAATGCAAAATTCCTTCTACAATATTCAGAGTATCAGTAGTTTCGTGCTGCGTTTGCGATGTATATCCAATTTTATTTACAATCACAATGATATTTGACAATGAAAGTTCATAATTTTTATCATTAAGTATAACTAAATCAGAAAATTGACTTATATGTTCGAGCGGAAAACAGAATGTTAAAGTCATTCTTGTGTTTTCAGTCGAAGTGTAACGACCGATAAGCGAAAAACGCAACAAACCTTCTTTATAAAGCACTTTACAAGGCAATAAATCATTAGTGGACAAAAAATATTGTCGGTCAAGTTTTGCACCGAAAGCGTTGTAACCCCATTCGGTGTAAGCGGGCAATTTTGGGTCAATTTCATCAGGAATAAAAATTGTTTTGTCCATTTGCGATTCGCTTTTTGAACACGAGAAAAATAATGCTGCAATTGTTATTATTAAAAAATATTTTTTCATAAAAATTAATTTATTTTAATTAAAAAATTAGTTGTATGTAAGAATTTAACGTTTTGTGCGATAGTTATAACTCAATTTTTCCTTGCCTGCCGGTAAATATATATGCGCAACCATTGCAAAACTTAACGGAGTTGAATGTACAAATGATGATGCTAATTGATTTTCCATTAAATTTATTGGCATTTGAATTTCAATATCTCCAAACGGATTAGTCATTCTGCCGATTTTTAGCCCCATTGCAATTATTGCCTGCGCAGAAAAGCCGCTTGGCTTTTGCAACTGCCTCTTAATTTTGTCGTCATATTTATTTTCCATTTCGGAATTAACAAAATTTACCTTTGTTGAACTGCCGACAAGCGCATTAAAAAACAATCCTGTTTTAAAATAATGTCTCACACGAAGGTCGCGTTTGCTTGTAAAAATTTTCAATTCCAACGGAATTCCCAAATAAAAATTATTTTGCTCAAAATTATTAATTCTCACATAATCAGTAGTTTGACTAACTTCGGCAACTTTCCACAAAAAATATTGACGGTCGGAATTGAACACGCTGTTGTTGTACATAAAACGCAATCCTGCTGCAACGGAAAAATAATGATTCAACGAATATTCGGGCTTAAAACCAGCGAAAACGCGCGTATAGTCGTATCTGTTGAACATATAACCACAATAATACAAATCGTCATTATAAGCGGGGTTGTAATATGCTGACTTGTTTTGACGGATTTGCGGCATATCTACCGCTTTCCCTGCCGTTGTCTCAAAACCAAATTCCGCACCCCAACGAAAACGAGGATATTCGTATGTGTGTTCCACTTGAGACATCAAGACTAACGGCATAAAAATTAGACTTATTATTAAAATTTTTTTCATTTATGATAAAATATAATTTGGACATCTAAAAACAAGATGCGCAAGGGTGGAAAAACGTTGCAAAAAAAATGAAAATTAAGTTTTTTTAAGAAATAAAATTTTATTCAAAACTTAAATATGGAGTAACTTTTTGATACCAGTCTGCGGTGAAATCTTTTTCATTAATAAATTCCTTTTTCAAATCATTGATATTCTGCAATTTACCTTTTTGTCGGCGAAATTCATAAATTTTTTGTGCGCGATAAAAACCAATGTATGGATGCGATTTAAGACGCTCAACGCTGGCGGTATTTATTTTAATTTTTTGAATTTTATCTATATCAACGGTAAAAGAATTTTTGATTTTTTCATAATTTTCTGTTCGCATATTTTTCAGTTCCATAAGTTGTTCAATGCTCGCAAATCCGCCGAGTTGCTTGCGGTAAGATACAATTCCTTTGGCATAATATCGCCCTATGCCACGCACAAGCATAAGTTCGGTTGTGTCGGCGATGTTTAAATCTACAATAATATTTTCTGCAAACGATTGATTATCATTTTGTTGAGATGTAGTTTTGGGTTCAGTTTGTGAGTTATTTTTATTTTCAATAATAATATATTTTTCAAGTTCATTGAATTTATTATCACTTATTCCATAAATTTTTGCGAAATCGGATTTTTCATTAAATTTGCCTCCTTTTTGTCTGTATTTCAATATGTTAGATGCGATATAAGGTTTCAAACCCAAGCGAACAAAACCTGCCGAATCAAGTGTATTGGGATTAAAATTAAAAAGTGTATAAGTGTCTGATTTTGAGAAAGTTTTATTTGCATTCCAATTTGTATAATTTTGTCGGTATCGCTCTTCGTATTGCTGCTGCCACTGCGCCTGACGGATGCTATCCAACGAAAGCAAGTTTTGTTTAAATAATTCGGCATCAGCGTTAAATTGGGAATTAAACTCCTGTCGGTCGGTTTTTATTATTTTAGGTAAAAAAATATTTAACAAAAACGCAACGATAATTAGCACAATCAACACACTTATGCCAATACGCTGCCCTTTTGTAAAATAAAAAAAATCCTTTATACCCATAAATTTTTATATTAAATTCTAACACACACACACAAATATTTTTTTTTATAAACAGCGGACAGCATTTATTTTGGCAGTTTCTTTGATTTTTCCTACTTTAGCAACAAAATTTGTATATAATTGAGAAAGTTGGTTTTTCATTGTATTATATATTTTTTTACAAATTCGGGTTCCAAATAAACTTTTATTACATCAAAAGGAATTGTAATTTCAGCCATACCACAAACATAAGGCATTATTTCGTATTGATTATAAACAAAAGTAATAGATTTTTCGTCAAAATAAAAATTATCATTTATAGGTATCGTATCAAAAAGACAATCTATTACATCTAAATTTTCTTCATTAAAATATTTTAACAAAATTTTGCTTAAATCCTTGCTTTCAACATCTTTAAAAATATCTGTATTCAAAATCTTTTTGTTTTCTTTTAAATCAAAAACTCTGTAAAAAATACCATACCAGCCGTGTGCTGCTCCTGTCACATACCCCTCGTCTGCATAATTTACAGTAAGTAAATTGTTATTTTTTGAGAAAATTGTCATATAAAAAGAACGTTCGGAATCACAACATTCTTCATCATCAATATCATATTCGCCAATATCTTCAATCTCATTTTTTTGATTTTCTTTTATGGCAGCCAATAATTCTTGTTTTGAATAGTTATTTGCTTGAATATTAGCAGGTTTATAAATGTTGTCCAACAATTCTTTATTATTTATCGTTGGAAAAACCAATAAAGAATAATCAAAATGATAGAAAAGATTTTTGCCGATTTTCACCGAATCATTAACAATCACCGAATCAACGGCAATAAAATCTTTTTCGTTTTGTGCATACGAATTTATGCTGCACATTAAGCAAAAAACTGAAATTAAAATTATTGGTATTGCTAAGTATGTATATATTTGCATAAAATTATGTGCCAAAAATCAATAATTGATTGGGTTTAATATGGGTTTAATCTATACTTATTTAGCAATGCCATATTTTTTTGTTCATTTCTTTAAAACAGAAAATCACCTGTATCTTATTGATAACAAATAATTTGGAAACTTTTTGTGGAGCTGGAGGGAGTCGAACCCTCGTCCAAACAAGGAACAAATATGCTTTCTACACGCTTATTTTCGCTTGACTTTTCGAGTGCAAACAAGGGGCGAAACAACCCATCTTGCACCTTATCCTCTAAATTTTCATCGGAAGTTTGAGGCAACTTCGCAACTATCTTCGATTTTCCTGCACCCCTTAACCAAACTGCCTCGAAGAACGGGCGTTTGAGAGATGTCTCGTTTCAGCACTTGCACCGAAATTAAGCCGAATCTACTATTCTTCAATCAGGCAGCGAGAGCGTAATTATTTTCGCCAATTAATTTTTTAAGAACCAAGTTTTACGAGCCGCTTTCTCATTGCTCGACGTGCTTACATGCCCACTCTACTTGCTGTCAAAACCAAACAGCCCCAAAATATTTAAATCTCTTAAATCTAAATACATTAAAAATTTGCAATTATTATTTCAAGTTGCAAAATTACATAAAAATTTTGAATTACGCATAGTGAAAATTTTTTTTCAAAAATTAATTAGGAAAAATAAAATATTTAATATTTGATAAATAAAAATTTGTATCTTTGCAGCACATTTATTTTTCATTATAAAATTAATAATATCTAAAACGATGAATCGTATGACAAAAAAATTTTTAACTTACTCATTATTAGCATTTTTAGTGCTGATTTTTACTTCGTGTTCGAAAGATATGGGCGCACTTGACCCGACTTATTTTTCGGCAAATCCGAATCCTTTAGTGCTCCGAGGCGGCAAAGTTGAGGCGACCGTCACAGGAAAATTTCCTGTAAAATACTTCAATAAACAGGCAACCGTAACAGTTACTCCGGTACTGAAATATGCCGGTGGCGAAGTGCGTGGAGAGCAAATGACTTTTCAAGGAGAAAAGGTGCAAGGTAATAGTAAGATAATAAACTACCAAACTGGAGAAACTTTTTCGATGCCTGTAAGTTTTGATTATGCTCCTGCAATGGCTGTTTCGGAATTGTATTTGGATTTTGACGTTGTTCAAAAAAAGAAAGAGTATGCTATTCCAAGCATAAAAGTTGCTGACGGAGTGATTGCTACCGAAAATTTGCTAAGCACCGATGCCGGTGAAATTGCACCTGCAACTATTCCTGATGCCTTTCAGCAAACAATTCAGCAGGCGCAGCAGGCAGATATTATGTTTTTGATTGGTCAGGCAAATTTGCGTAAAAGCGAAACACAAAAGGAAACAATCGTTAATTTGCTTAACAAAATTAAAAATGTTCAAAACGAAGAAAGTCAAACAATTAACCGCATTGACATTTCCGGTTACGCATCTCCCGACGGCTCGTATAATTTCAACCAAAAACTTGCTGAGCGCCGTGAAGGAGTTGCCGTTGATTTTATGAATAACGAATTGAAAAAACTCAAAGCATCTGCCAATATTGACTCGAAATTTACTGCTGAGGACTGGGACGGATTTCAAAGATTGATGGAACAATCGAATATTCAGGATAAAGATTTGATATTGAGAGTTTTATCTATGTATCAAGACCCCGAACAGCGCGAGGTTGAAATCCGCAAAATTGCAACTGCATATCAAACCATTGCACAGGATATTTTGCCGCAACTGCGCCGCTCGCGTATGAATATCATTGTTGATGTTACGGGAAAATCGGACGATGAGATTATGCAAATCGCATCAAGCAACCCTTCGGCGCTAAATGTTGAAGAATTGCTTTATGCAGCCTCGCTTTTTGACGGACCAAACGTAAAAGAGACAATTTACAAATCGGTAACAGAATTGTTTCCAAACGATGTACGCGGATGGAACAATTTGGGTGCTGCACAATTTGCCATCGGAAAAGTTGTTGATGGACAAAAATCGCTTACAAAAGCCGCTTCTTTAAATTCCAAATCACCCGATTTGAACTATAATTTAGGCTTGATTGCCCTTAATGATGGCAATTTTTCTAACGCCGAGCAATATTTGAGCAAAGCCGCCGGTACTACGGGCAATTTGAATAAAGCATTGGGTACTATGTATTTGAAGCAAGGCAATTATAATAAAGCCGCAACATATTATGGCTCTGATATTTCCAATAATGCAGCAGTATTGCAGATTTTGAATAATAATTATAGCGCTGCAAAAAACACTCTGAATTCAATTTCACAACCGACTGCAAAAACGTCGTATCTAAAAGCAATCGTTTCGGCAAGAACCAACGACCGAGACGGCGTTTATAACAACTTGCGTCAAACGCTTCAAACAGACAAAGATATGGCTAAAAAAGCGCTTACAGATATAGAATTTGCTAAATATTTTACAGACCCGACATTTTTGTCTATTGTGAAATAAAAAAATAATTTTTATTGTGCCAAAAACGTTAAACTTTGTTAATTTTAGCGTTTTTGGCAATTTATTTAAAATAAATTATTGTTTTTATAAAAAAGAAAAGTAACTTTGCACTCGAAAAATATTGTTTTTTGTAATCAAAATAGAATTTCAAATGAAAAATATATTATCCATTTTATTATTCTTAACAATTATAACGTATCCGGTTAGGGTTTTTGCGGGTGAAATTTCCGTATCGGCAAACGAATCTCCAGAAAAAGAAAATGTAATTGCTCCAAAAGTATTTGTCAGCGGTGGAATTTTGCATATTCAAAACGTGGACGATGGCGCAAAAGTAGAAATTTACAGTATTGTCGGTATTAAGGTAAAAACTGTAACACTAACCGATGGAGTTGTTGATGTAAGTGATTTAAATAAAGGTATTTACATTGTTAGAGTGGACAAAACAAGTCAGAAAATAGTGATACAGTGAATAATATAAATCATTATCTTTCTTTTTTAACAAGTTAAAAAGTCCGTAAAATATTTTTTCGGACTTTTTTTAATATCAAAATATTTTGTAAAACAAAAATAAAAAATGTCGAACAAAACAATATCTACAACAAAACCGCTGGTGGTACTTTGTATTGCTGCTTTTATGGTGCCTTTTATGGGGTCGTCTCTCAACTTGGCTGCACGGCAAATAAGCGAATTCTTTTCGATGAACGCAGTTACGCTGACCTGGGTTTCAAGCATATATTTGATTTCTACTGCAATTTTTCAAATTCCATTTGCCCGAATTGCAGACATCGTAGGGCGAAAAAAAATGTTTCTTTGGGGTGTTCTGGTCTTCAGTATTTGTACTTTCGTTTGCGCTTTTGCGCCAAATACGGCTATTTTACTTATTTTTCGTTTTTTTTCCGGACTTGGAAGCGCCATGCTTTTCGGCACAAATATGGCAATTCTAACTTCGCTTTTTCCACCACAAAAACGAGGCATGGCTTTGGGGATAAATACAGCGGTTGTTTATGCCGCCTTAGCAACGGGACCTTTGGTCGGTGGAATTTTAACAAATTATTTCGGTTGGCAAAGTATTTTCATTATTTCGGCAATTATTGGACTTTCGGTTGTTGTTTTGGGAAAAATATTTCTGCTCGGTGAATGGATTGAAGCAAAAGGTGAAAAATTTGACATTAAAGGTACCTTGATTTATGCAATTGCGCTGTCGGGGCTGATTTACGGTTTTTCTAAACTTTTTGACAAAAACGGAATAAATTTTGTCTCGCTTGCTTGCCTTCTAATTGGGATTTTCGCTCTTTTGATATTTATTTTGATAGAAAACCGAATGCGATTTCCGATTTTCAATATTAAACTTTTTTCGGGGAACAGAGTTTTTGCGCTTTCTTCTTTAGCAGCGTTGATAAATTATTCTGCTACTTCTGCAACGGTTTTTATGATTAGTTTGTATTTGCAATATGTCAGAGGTTTTGAGGCGGCTAATGCCGGAATAATTTTAATTTCGCAGGCGGGAATTCAATCTGTTTTTTCGCTGCTGGCAGGAAAATTTACTGCTCGTTTTGAACCCTCAACATTGGCTACAACAGGTATGAGCATTATTGTAGTTGCTCTGGTAGGGCTGTCGTTGCTTTCTCCAACTACATCTATGTGGCTATTGATTATTTGGTTAATGTTGTTAGGAGCAGGATTCGGAATTTTTTCGTCGCCCAATGTTACTGTTATTATGAATTCAGTGGATAAAAAATATTACGGACAGGCATCGGCTACAACCGGTACTATGCGTCTGACAGGGCAGGCTTTCAGTATGGGAATTGCATCAATGGCAATGTCGCTGTTTTTGGGAGATAAAAAAATTATCCCCGAACTGTATCCCAATTTTATGAAAAGTTTTAATACGACTTTTATAATTTTTGCAGTGCTTTGTCTTATTGGAGTTTATGCATCTTCGGTAAGAAATAAAAAAGCAAAAAAATGAAGCAATTTTATTTTCTCTTTATTAATGCTTATTTTTTTAATACGTTTTTTGTATTTTTGTACAATTAATTCATTTTTGGAATGAAAACTAAAAATATCCGAGAAGAACAAATTAAAAATCGTGTTGCTACGGATTTTTTCTCAAAATTCAACTGCGATTACATTTTGGGTGATATTGATTTTGCCGTAAAAATAAAACGTCATGCGAATACTATTGATTTTCCCGACGAATATTTGTTGTGGGCAGAGGCGAAAAAAGAGAGTGAAAATATTATCTCAATGCTCGCCCAACTTGTAATAACTATCGGCAAAGCACGCACTTTTAACGAGATTTTGCCGCCCGCTTTTTTGGGCTGTTTCGACAGCGAAAAAATCGCTTTCATTCCATATTCCGAAATTCAGGATATTTTTTACCAAAACGATTTTAACTGGAATGTTGCCCCTTCAAATACCAAAACCAAAGAGTTTCAACTCGTTGTAAATCAAATAGATAAAGTTATAAATAATGATATTCCGTTCAATACTTACATTTTTTATTTTGAAAAAGATGAGAAGGATTTAAGGCAATTTATCAAGGAAAATTTTGTTATCGGCAAAAGTGATGCAACAAAAATTAAGATTGATAAAAATAATTTTCTCACTATTTATCTTAAATGGCACGAAATGGTACAGCCAACCATTCAAATAAGCGATTGGAATACGGCAAAAAAACTTGGAATAATTGATGGCGATTTTTACCTTGCCGACCTTTTGTCGGACAAAAATAAAACGTTAAAAGAAAAACTGAATGTACTTCTTCAGTCCGACCATTACGAGTTAGAAAAGAAAAAAGGCAGAGTTGCCGAGTTTGAATTTATGCAAACAGGGTTTTCCGACAATCAAAAAGCGCACAATATTTTTTGGGCAAAATACGAGCGACCGCCGTTAAGAGAATATTGGGATTTTATTGAAAAAAGACGTGATTTGCTCGTTCCGCAAGATGTTCGTGAGCGAAAGGGCAGTTTTTTTACGCCGCAAATTTGGGTAGAACTTTCGCAAAAATATTTG
>Ga0123357_10004313_pt1 | contig 16660 bp, 13 predicted proteins | sample TergutEmb28metaG_FD_89873 | JGI IMG/M metagenome (GOLD analysis project Ga0123357, IMG submission 89873) | Embiratermes neotenicus P4 segment gut microbial communities from Petit-Saut dam, French Guiana - Emb289 P4 | ecosystem: Host-associated > Arthropoda: Insects > Digestive system > Gut ... | reverse complement strand
TTTGTTTTATGATTGACACAGTTGTGGAGACTTTGTACATGTATTATGGTTGTAGTATAAGATTTGGACCGGTCCGGTGTTGCATATGTAACAATATGGATGTAAATAAATAATAATAATAATTTCACCACAAATGGAATGATGTTATCATTACGCTTACTCCCGTGATCGTGATGACGCATGTTATGCACGTGATGGTGACTGTTGCGAGATTATTCGAGAAGCTTCGAGATAAACGGCCATGTCATCTTCAGGTTGGCCAATATATTGTGACGAAGAATCTTCAGTTGTCAGTGCAACCTACGTGGGTCGTTACATTTCATAGGTTGGTAAGCAGGACTTGTTCAATTTATCGAGTGTAACATGAAACTGCGTATTCCAGAATTGCATATATAAGCGGACAGGAGGGTGTTGTTTTGTCAGTTAAGGCACGGTCTGTCGCAGTCAGTTGTTGAGGGAATTCGTTAAGTAAAGAAATTGTGACTTCAGGATTTGTGTTGCCTAACCCAAGCTGCAATTTGCTTTCGGTAAGTCTAGTTTATTGTTCATCATTTTCAGTCAGACGTTTGTACGTGACAAAGAGCTCATAGCCTGGTCACTATACGAACAGACACTACGCTGGCTGACGTAAAACATATGGATTTATATTTCTATCATGGTAGCTATTACATTTATATGTTTGACTTGTGTAATTACCCAACAGCTGTTATGTTAGAAATAGTGCCCACTGATGTAATTGATATGGCGTTTATAATACAGATGGAGTTCTCATAGTAATTGATGTGTAAGATAAATTTACCGTAGCTTTGTGACTTCACATAATGGAGCCACAAGATATCATTGAACACAGTGGCATTTCCCGCATCAAGATAAGGTTAGGTTTTGTATAGTTTGTTATAGAAGCTAAATAATGAAGCCTTCTATGGGGAACTTAAACCTAGTTGCCACAAATAGTTAATTCAGTGAAGAATTTGTGTTGCACAACAAAGTGATTTATGTTATTGGGTAGTTTTGTCCTGTATCGTAGGCAATTTTTTGTATCATCTGTCACTCTTTCTGTCATCTTTCATTGATCGGTCTTCTAATTCCATCATTGTGACAATGCACATCCATTGTGTTGGATGTATTTTAATGTTACAATTTAGTCATAATGTATTATACGTAATGTTGTTATTTATTTCAGTTACCACTGGTTACATTAACATGGCTCAGGAACATACAGTATCTTTCAAAGTGTTCCTTCAGAGTGATGGTGTAAATGAAGTGCGTCGTTTTGGTATAGACCGCGATGTGGTATCAAGTTGCACCTACCTTAGGGAGAAACTGCGAGCTGTTTTCCCATCACTTCATGGACGTGACTTCACTGTAGCATGGAGAGGTAACCAGAGCTGCAACTGTTTCTGTTATCTGAGGGCAGCTGTAGTAGTAAAATTATGCATGTAGACTGAAACTATATGAAGATCTTTCTGTCTACACGAAATGGATTGGGTTTGTGTGTTTTCCAGGATGGCGTATTTTTTTTCCCCCCCCTTGATTATTTGGGGTGAGTGGTGGCACAGTTCGTTGAGGCACTATTCCACATGACAGGAGGTTCCGGTTTCGATTCCTGGTAGGGTCCTTGGAAATTTTCAAGTGACGTATTCAGTCCATGTTCACTAGCCCAGGGGTCCACTCAGCTTCTAACAGAAATGAAAACCAAGGAATTTCCAAGGGGGCCATGTGGAGCTGACATACGTGCTGTACTGGTTGTGCTTTAACCCTTTGATACCAGAATTAAATCCCTCCAAGCAACGCTGCCTGCCAGAATTTTTTACTGGGACTTTTAAATTTTAATGCGTACTCTTAGGGAAAAAGCATATCCCATAGACTTTTCCTTCAAATTTAATGAAATATTGCACTGGGCTTAGGAATTTGTTAATCCTATTTTTATAATAAATTTAGGCCTGTGAATCACATGTATTATATAAAATGTGGTGTAAATAGTTTATTACTCACATAATTCTGGCTGCTTCATAAGGTCTTTGGCACCTTGGATCAGTTTTATCACTACACATAGTATTTACAAAGAGGGTGATACATTACAAATTTACTTATGTGTGATATTCCGAGAAACAATACAAATCTACTTTTGTGTGATATTCCACGAAACATGGCACCATGCACAGGTCCATGTGACATCTGGCGCACTGTGCCCTTTCTTTGGCCACGAGAAGAACAGTTGGGCTGATTTCGCTGGCCATTGTTATGGCTACTTCTGCTGAGGCTGGTTGCTGCTGGTGTTCCTTTTCCTCTTTTGCTTCTTCTTCCTACTCTTCCTCCTCTGCTTCTTCCTCTTCCTTCTCTTCTTCCTCCCCCTCCTTCCTCTTCTTCCTCCTCTTCTTCATCCTCTTCTTCTTCTTCCTCCTCCTCCTCCTCCTTTTCTTCCTCTTCCTCCTCGTCATCCTCTTCTTCCTCCACCTCTTTTTCCTCCTCAAAATAATAATCTAACATCGCAAGCTTTTGCACCTAATTCTGGGGCCGTGTCAGCAACCAGAATTTCACTGATGGCTTCCTCCTCGGAAGTTTTATTTATTTTTTCCCAGCCTTTGCTTGAGACACACAGTTGTCTGCCTTGTTTAGACTACTATGTATGACTCGGCACAGTTTCAGAAACGTTATACGTAGGTATGAAGGTCTTCTGCTTTGACAGCAAAACACATCTAAAGCTACGATGTGACTGCTGTATAAATATTCCAGGTATTCGAGGGTGCCCAAGACGTAACTAGATTGACGACTATGTTGCGTGTTTCTACCCCACAACCCCTACAGATAACCCCAGCACCACATAGGGCATATCTGTGGGCCCTTCTGTAGCTGTAAACATTGAGTTTTGTGGCTGTCTTTCATTTTTGAGCATTAGTTTTGTAGAATTATATGGGTCCAGTATGCCACCGACAACCTTTCTGGTCAGCAACTAGAGTTTGCTTCATAGGCCAGTGTTGATGTTTCAACCCGCAGTGAACCCCATAGCAAGCGATAGTCAAAGCAAGCATTGTCAGAACCATATTAGTCAGCTGGGAAAAATGCATAGTTACTAAGTGTCTGCATATATATCGGTGTTTGTGGAAGGATTTAGGAGGTGGAGGGGGTACATTCTGGTTCCTAAATGAAAGCCTGACTTTCATGGGTCCTGAAGCATAGCAGGTGACAGCAGTTAACCAAATAGGAGTGAACAAAATTCCTCCAAACTTTGACACACTGTTTGCGACGTACATATAAGTCATTTGGGTATTTAAAGGGCTCGCTGCGCGACATAATGCGTTCGATGTTAAAGGGTTAAGGCTGGAAGCCCAAAAATGGAAGTCTCCTTGACTTGTTATGGGGAAAGCTGTACGTCATTTGCACCATATTACCTTTTACGCACAGCATAAGTTATTTTCCTCTGAGTATCTGTTGGAGATGTTTGTGTATTGTTAACATTACATTCTTATGTTGCATATTATTTGCATCTATGCCAAACATCTGACAGTGCATTGTGTGTCGTTGCGAAAGCACCTGTCATATGTAGCAGATGTAAAAACTGACAGTTCCTCATTTCTATTGAACTCCTCATGTTCTGACTTCCTGTACAGTGCCTGCCAGTAGAGAACAGGCAGAGATAAAATAAACAGACCTATAGTAAGCCCAAATGAAAGAGCATAGCCATACAGAAACTGTGATTCCTTTACTTTGCTTCTCAAACTAAAACTCAAGCGATCACACCTTCATTGTGTGTTCTGACTTTCAAAGCAGTTTCTTTACATTTTGGCAGCAGTAGCACCGCTTCTAAATTATGTAATTGCACCATAGATAATTGTAATAAAATGTGCAGCACACACCAGTGGCAACATTTTGACATATATTATGTGTGAAGGTAGTAAGTGATTTGTGAAAACTGTCAACAGAAGTTCATATGTACAGTATAGTGTATTCACAGAAATGGAGAGTATTGATCTTGTATGAGAAATGAAATGATGCCTAACCCAAGTAAGAATTTTGTCTATTGTTTTTGAGTATGTTCTGCTGCTTATCTTATTTGGTGTAACAGACTCCATGTATCAAGTGGAGAAATTCCCCACCTTTTATGGACCCTGAAGTTTCGCTACTGTGTTCACTGTAGTCTTATCCGTGGTTCCTATCCTGATCTGTATGAATCCACTTCACACCCACTTCATTTCTTTTAGTTTCCCTATCTCCAATATGTCCGTACCTGACATTGACATTCAGTTATCCATCCTAGTCATGTAGCTTGCAGTATTCCATCTGTAGCGTACAGTTTATTACTTCATACTGTTGGCCTTGTTTATGACACATGGTTTCAGAACCCACCAAACTCTGATGTACAAAGCTAATTGTAAGTAGGTAAGACTGGCAGTTGAATTCCTATAGTGCTAAGCCAAAGTGTAAGTTTTCAGAGCTGCTCTTAATTGGTGGGTAAATAATGTGTATGGAAACTTTGTAAGAACTTCAGAATGTAGGCAAAAAATCTCACTCCGAATTTTCCATGTCTGTGTAGTTCAGACATCGTGGCAGGAGATTTCACATGCTGTCAAGTGTAGCAATTTTTGTGAAGATAGAACTCTTTTATGCCTGAGTGTAGGCACTTTTAAACTGTGACTCGCGTCATTCATTTCTTTGTCCACAGACTCTGATGGTGATGAAATTGTCATATCCAGTGATGAAGAGTTGATGATTGCTCTGTCTGAACTGCAAACCGAAGTGCGTAAACTGTATGTAACAGTATGTGGCGGACCTGCACAGCAGCATGGTGAAGGTTAGTTTGTGAGAGAGAGAGCGTGCGCTATGTAATATAAAGCACAGAGTATCAGATACAAGGCCGTACCAGAAAGCATAGAATTTGGATCTCTGAAAACAAAGGTACTATATGAGATAATCATTTTATTGAGTGGGTGAGTCTGGGAGGGTGTCCCAAGTGGGAGGGCCCAACTGTTACAGTTGCACACTTTCATTACACCAGTATGACATTACTTAAAGATAAAATTAGAATGCAGTCAGTTTATGATATGGATGTATTGGAATATTAAATATTCATAATTCCCAAGTGTTTTTCTCATGCATTCTGGTTCTCTGCGTTCTTTGAGTTGCACTTTATGTCAGATATCTGCCTAACAAATGTGCCAATACATCTGAATTTAAGGACATAGTCTAATGTTAATGACTTTTTCCAAATGTGTGACTTTGTTGCACAACAAATCGTGGGTGGTTAGTAGCTCTAACTTGTATTTATGGTGGCCTGATGAGGTACAGTTCCATTTCCAAGGACTTTCTGGTATCACAAGAGGCCCCAAAGCCTGTGTGCATTTTACACACATTGTTATAAATTGTAGTAGGAGATCTGAGGCTTTCAAAGCACTGTTGTTCAAGTTCTGGGATGTTATGCTGTGTTAGTTGGTAAAGAGTTGCCACTGCTTGGTAGAACATGCCAGGACTTTTCCCATTGTGTTAAATTTATGAAGAACCAATGTGTACCTATGTGTGTTTGCTCTAGAACAGCTATTGTTTTCTACAACAAATCACTGTATTGAATAGTAGTTATTATGTTCACATGCTCAACTGTTGTATTGACTATGATTAATATTTTAGATGCATTTATGAATGATGGTAGTTGCTTTTATGTTTATTCTTTATGATCACATCTGTCATTCTCTGTTCCTTAATATGAAAGACATTGTTGTGCTTTGAACTGTTAGTATCTTGAAATAATGCTGTCTTACAGGTCCATACCAGCTGCATGTTGGTGTGACATGTGATGGGTGTCAGAAACAAGTGGAAGGTTTCCGCTACAAGTGCGTTCAGTGTCCAGACTTTGATCTGTGTGCCACCTGTGAGAGCAAGGGTCTTCACCCTGATCACTGCATGATACGCTTGCCTGTTCCAGTATCCTGGGTGAGTGGTGTTCACTGTGAGGTGATTAAGCAAGCTAGAAAAACATAAAAGTATTATATCTGTGAGGTACTGGTTTGAGCCTTGAGACAGTGAATTGGACATGCCAGTTGTGGAATTAGTTTATGTTCTTGAAACAAAAAATTTGGCACTTTTTTTATTGCATTCCATGGCATAGATGACATGTTCAGTGTCTTCTCATCACAGAGACTCTCACTCATTCCAAGGTTAGTCCACATGGGATTTGTGTTGGGCAGAATGGCTGTGATATGTGGGTATCTATGCAGTTTGTTTCTGCCCTATCAATAATTCCCACAGTGATCCACAGTCCTCACCCAAGAATGGTATATCAGACCCAATTGATAGTGCAGCACTAAGGGACTTCTTCTGAGCTCATGCCTGAAATAACAAATTCTGAGCCTTTTTTCCTTAATGTTACTCAAGGCAGATGCTGTGGTCATACACTGAGATAGATAGACACTGTAACAAATTGACTTAATTTTGATTTTAGCGTCATCACTTTGGCAAACGATTGGCCCATCACTTGGCAAAAGCAGCTCACAGAAGTGGTTCATGCAGTGGATGGGAATCCAAGGCAGGTCACGGTCCATGCAGACAGAGTAGCGGGAAACATCATGGTGGGAAAAATAATGGTGAACCAAATTGGTTGGAAACCCTTGCTACATACCTCAGTGAGTGGACAAATCTTCCTGGTGAAGGAGACCCCCAGACTAAAAAGGACACTGCTGGACCATCAAGCAGCAAGGAGCAAGAATCAGAAGAACCGATGGAAGATGTCCATGTCCAGTACCTGAGAAACATAGGACAGACTGTGGCAAGAGTATTGGATCCATTGGGTAAGGTGGAATTATAAATTTGATGTTTTATGTTACAGTGGTATCCTCTCTGAATGTGTGAAGTTGAGTAGTTGAGATATATATATTAATCATGACTAGCAGTTAGTCTGGAAATATGTATCCCATGCAGTGTTGTGAAGGAATATGTTGGCATTCATTATACACATGTACGTGCGTATTACAGGTATTGATGTGGATATAGAGGTACGAAGTAAAAACAAGGATGACAAAAGAGGCAATGCACAGAAAGAATGTAATAACAAAGATGGGAAGAATGGTTCTGAAGAAGAACACACCAGTGCTATGGAGGTAGATGATAAGCATAATAACGAAGCCAATGCTGCAAGATCTGAGCGTGAGAGTCCGGAGTCTGAGGGCTGGACTGTTGTGAATGACACTGCTGCAAACCGTGTTGTGAATGACACTGCTGCAAACTCTGTTGTGAATGACACTGCTGCAAACTCTGTTGTGAATGACACTGCTGCAAACCAGAGTATGAATCTTGTTTTTTGTATTTTTTATATGTCATATCTTGAATAGTTGGATATATTGGCTGTATCAGAATGCATATACAGTCAGATGTGTCAGCTCCTGTAGTTAGAATAATTTCCTGTGAATAATGTGGTTTAAAGTGTGGACTGGATATCCATGTGTAATCGTAAAACTGAAATTTTAAGCCCCCCCCCCCATTTCCATTCTTTATATTCTTTTCGTTAGGTTTTCGTGGCTTGGTGTGTAATTTCAGCTTTTGGGGTGTTAACTGCATCATGTGTTGAAGCTTCAGTTTTGGTGGGCACTGCAGTTATTTTTTACTCTGTTAGTAGCATCTGCACTGTGAACTAAAATGGTCGAACATCTTAAACCTGTGATGCAGCAAAATCATGAAAGTTGAAGTTAGATATTTGTCTTGCAAGCATTTCATGTTAGATTTAAAAATGATGTATGATTAGATAAGTAGTCCTTTCTTAAATTGTCAGGGTATTAAAATGCAGTTGTTTCTGAAGTGATTTTAATTTAGATACTTCATACACATTCATATTTCTAAAGTAGGTACAGTTGTGAGAAATGAGTGTGTCAACTACATCTGTATGTATCCAAATGTAATTTAACATTTCACTTGTGGTTTCATTGTGTTCTTTTGTATAATGTGTGTCTTCAGTCTATTTCTACTAGAGTAAACAGGATAATTACTCTCCATAAAATTAATAATATTCATGTTGATATTTTATATGTTAAGTGTAATATACTTTTCATTCTAGGTAATGTCACTCCAAATCCATCTGCTGTAGCAGCTAAGGTACCGGGTCCAGAAACTGGGGCTGTACCAAAACAGTCAGCCACAGCCCCTGTTCTTGCAGCTCCGCCCTTTTCAAACAACAGCATATATCCCAATGCATACGCTCTGCCACATCATGGCCCTCTTCAACCTGTGCCAGCTGTGCCACATCATGGCCCTCTTCAACCTGTGCCAGCTGTGCCACATCATGGCCTTCTTCAACCTGTGCCAGCTCCATGTTTTCCCAACCCACTGCCTATGCCTTTTCCTGCCACCTCGGTACCAATCCAATTTCCTCGACAGGAATTCATGCATCATCTTCCTATGAGTAAGTACTGCATCACAGATTGCTTGTTGAAGGGCGAAGTGGTGTCTTGAATCTCTTGCCCTTGCCTTTGTTTATGGTGGGTTGCAAGTGTGCCTTCAAAAATATCACTTCACACTTTATGTATCTTGCTGGCTACATTAAGATAATACATCATGCAAGCAGACTACCTGTTCTGTGTTATGATTTTGTGTCTTATCATTATCAGTACCTAAAGCTTCTAAGAATAAATGATACTTCTTGGATTAAGTAATTGAAGAACATTCCTGTAATATGTATGGAGTGTATTGCTCAAAGCAGAACTCAGTCATAAAATTTAGAAACCCACAGGCAGCTGCATAGTGACTGAATGGATAACGTCCTTGCATATAAACGACATATTCCTGGGTCAGAGAAAAAGTGTTGCAACTTAAGGACTTAAGGTGTGACAGTTTGCTGCACAGTTTGGGCCATTGCCTTTGTGCCAGGTGATAGGTGTGTGTGTGTGTGTGTGTGGAGCAGTGGTGGGGTGATGATTTGCATTGGGAGACTGAAGACTTGGAGAGATTTTTGCCCAGTGCCGCAGATTTCATACATGATGTAGCCGAACTGTATGTGTCAGACGTCAATGGCAAGAAGCTTGTGTCACATGGAATGAGAAGTGTGCAGCATACTCTACTGGTTAAAAACAAGCTATCTTGCACTGCATGTAATAATAGTAGGTAGTGGCGTAGTTTTGAGTAATATATATATGATGATGATTCATATCATAGGATAGTCACATAAATGAATTTGTTGACAGAACCGCATATTGATGATGCAGTAAACAAGATGATGTCCATGGGATTCAGTAATGATGGTGGCTGGTTGACCCAGCTGCTTGTGAGCAAGAATGGCGATATTGATAAAGCGTTGGATGTGCTGCAACCAGTTAAGAAGTCGTAAGATGCTGGCTCCCTTATAGATGTTATAAGTACATCATCATGATTTTTCATAATTAGATGATATGGTTATAGATTTTTGTCTGTTATGTGGGTACTTGTGAACATTATAATTAAACTTGTGTAGAGCATAAGCATGTTATATAGATCACCAAAATAAAAGGGGTGTGGCTATTATTATAATATACCAATGTTCAAATTATTATAATATACCAATGTTCAAAATATGTAGTCTAGTTTGGAAACTAATTGCACACCTGAATACCAGCGATCTTCTCATGTCATGTAAACCACGGTAAGGTATATAATACATTACACTAGGAAAATGAGGTTTTCCAACTAATACTGTGTATGTAGTTAGCCTGAATACTGTGTTAAACAGATTTTGTATTCCCTTGACACCACAAACTTAGTAACTGAAAAATAATAAATTGTTGTGTGCTAAAGGACTCCCATGTAGAATTTAACCATTCTGTATTCATGGTCAGTACATTTAATAAAAAGGAAGTCTAATGCTATGTATGTCATACCTCTTTATGCAACATACAGATTCCTGAGTTCATTCAAAAATAGTCACTGATGGATAAACATGTATTCCCTTCTACTGACTGATGTATTTGGTATTCCTTTGTCTTGACAGCTCTAAATATTCTGTTTACATTGCGTCATTTATCTGTACCTTGGGAGGTGAAAGGAAAAACAAAATAGGGATGAAAGTTAACTCATGAGATAACAGTAAATTGTGACTGAGGTGTTCGATGTTCAGAAGCTTGTGAATATGAGCTGTAATAACATGTTGGGGACTTAATGTGACTACACTGAACAGAGATCATTGAAATCACAGGTATAGAGTCATGTTGTATTTCGATTTCACAAATTTGCCCAAGAGTGAACTGCAAAGTCTGGGAGGATGGTAAGATTACACTGGTCAACAAAGATTTTGTCCCATGAGGAAAAATGTCTGTTCCTGATGTAGTTTGGATGCTGAATTCGAACATGTTTCCAGAATATCTCTATCACCCACACCTTCCGCATTGCATCAGACTGTGAAAGCACAAGCCTACATGAGTCATTGGGGGCCTGTAGGAGGTAGTCTGGACATGTAGCAAGCAGTCACGTGTCATACATGTGTGACTAACAGTCCTCTGACGGTTGCTGGCCAGAGCTCAGTGTGTTATTGTCACAGAAGTACATAGTGTTTGTTGCACCATTAATATGCCAAGAAAGTGCATAAATTCATTGGATGCATTCTGCTACATCTGCGGTGAGGTGACATTCAAATCCCGAAGACGGTCTTTTACACCCCGGATTATGAAATGCCACGAGCAGTATTTCGGCTGCAAAGTGGGTGATCAGGACGAGTTCAGCTCCCAATTTTTGTGTGGCATGTGCCAGGCTTCTCGCGGCATGGGCGAAAGGTTCACACTGTATACCTTTCGCCATTCCTATGGTTTGGAGAGAGCCCACAGACCATGTTTCAGATTGCTACTACTGCCTGACCAGTATCACTGGTATAACAGCAAAATCCAAAAACACTGTTCAGTATCCTAATTTATCATGTGTGTTGAGGCCAGTACCTTACAGTGTGGAGTTACCTGTGCCGAAGCCTCCAACAAACACGGCGCTGAATGACAGTTAAGCAACGAAGATGTAGGCCAAGCTAACAATAGTAAGGATTGTGATCCAACATTTGGAGGAGGCTGTTCTTCCATTGAACTACACGTGCTGACTCAAGGGGACCTGAATGATATTTTCTGCACTTTGAACCTGTCAAAGAAGCAAGCTGAACTTTTAGGCTCCAGGTCAAAGGGCTGGCATCTTAGGTGCCAGGACTCTTAAGGTGTGTTTGTACCATGGGTGCCATGAAAAATTCAAGGATTTCTTCTCCCAGTTGGTATAGTGTTTTGCAATGATCTTTGTTCCATTATGGAAGTTCTTGGCCATGAATATAACCCAGATCAGTGGCACTTGTTCATTGATTCGTCAAAAGTGAGCTTGAAGGTGGTTCTATTCCACAACAGAAATAGATTCCCTTCCGTTCCTTTGGTTCATGCAGTCAACATGAAAGAAATTAATGAAAGCATGAAGCTACTGTTGGGAAAGATTAAGTATGATGAATTTGAGTGGACGTTATGTGGTGATCTCAAGGTTGTGGCACTTACTCAGAATGCAACTTGGGTACACAAAATACTGCTGTTTTCTGTGCGAGTGGGACAAGAAGAATCACTAAATAAATTGTGGCCTAAACGACCATCACTGATGCCAGGGGAGAAAAATGTCATTCCTCTTCTTCCAGAGAAAATTTACCTGCCACCTTTGCACATAAAGCTGGGCCCATGAAAAACTTTGTGAATGGTATGGATAAAACAATTGTGGATTCAAATATGTGAGGAAAAAAGTTCCCAAATGTGAGTGACGCAAAGTTAAAGGAGGGTATACTCACTGGACCCCAGATCAGGGAACTGATGCAAGACAAACAGTTCGATGAAGACCTGAATGAGACTAAAAGAAATGCATGGTCGTCATTTAAGAGGATCTGCCAGGACTTCTTAGGACGTCAAAAAGCAGCGAACTATCAGGATCTTGTGCAGGACCTGTTGACTGTACAAATCTATGGGATGCAATATGAGTCTGAAAATCCACTTCCTGGAGTCACTTGGATTTTTTCCCAGAAAATCTGGGCGAAGTCAGTGACGAACACGGTGAAAGATTTCACCAAGACATTATGGCTATGGAAAAGTAGTACCAGGGCAAGTGGACCTCACAATATGTTGGCAGAATATTGCTGTACACTGAAGAGGGAGGTACCTGACGCCAAATACCGGACAAAGTCATACGCCGCTTACATTTTAGAGGAAAGTTTCCGCCTGTTTCGTGAGCATGTAACATACTATTTCGCACATTTAAATTCCTCTGTATCTCTGAAACCCTGCCTGATAGAAAAATTCTGTATACATATCTGAATTCAGCACAAAAAGTACTGCTGATTTCACCTATTGACGTTCGTGGGACAAAAGTTAAATTTTGTTGACCAGCGTTACTAGTACTAAAATAAGTACAGTGCTCTGCATTCCAGATGCTGTACATGCTAGAGCTATAATAAGAGTAGTATGTGATTGGTGAAGGTTAACATTGACCGGATTTTCTGTTAAATTTAATAACTGTCCAACAAGATGCAACTGCATTCAGTTTATTATATTTCTGTAGGCAGTTCTACAGATTTCGGGTGTTGACAGCCACCATCAGGAGCTCGTACAACTGTGATTACAGCTTCTGGCACTGGTCAACCAGGTCTACCACCATCCACTCTCGAGTTGGAACTTACTCATTTCCCTGTTTTACACTTTCTCAGCTGTTAGACATCTCCTAAGAATGCATGAATGCGACTGATACTATTAGCTGGCGTGGAGATATCTCGGAACACTGATGCCGCCTGGAATTGATCACGTGTCCTTGCGGCATGTCAGTGTCCGGAACTTTATTCTTGCTTGAAATGCTCCGAACATCGCCCCATTCTGTTTTTAAAAAAAGCTGTTGTAGAGACGAAGACGAGAGAGCGCGCATTATTTTTCCCCCCTGATGTCGGTTGGTAGTAAGCTGTTGACGACTTTCTGTTACTTAAAAGGCAACATGACAAGTTCCATGACTACATTTGGAAAGAACATTTTATTTGGGAAATTATGAGTCAAAGGCAAGTGCATGTACCTAGTGTGTGTACTGTTTCTCTTCCATTCATGCAATGTGCCCCACCTGTCTCAGCCTTCTTCCCACAATTCCAAGGCTAACACATGAAATTAAATGAAAGGCTTCACTCAAGTTGAATTATGATTTGGAAAGTTCAATGATATTTTTGGAACACAATATGCATATTTTGAGTTCAGTGGGTTTTTGTGTGTGTGTGTCACGTGTGCATGAGACATTTGTGACAAAGCACCAGATCATCATCATCATCATCATATGTAATTTTTTTTAACAATATTCTGTAGTAATATTTTACCACAGTAAAGAATTTTTGTGATGATAGCAAATACACATTGTTTTATCAAATCTTAACCCACATTTGATATTTATCCACTTGACTATAATTTGTATTGACTGAATAAGAGCTGTGTTTATGCAACATTTTAAGACTGGTGTTCAGCAGTTTTAATTTTACTGATCAGAATTTGCAACTATATACCCTTGTTAAACAATGCAGTTAGTGAAGTTGTGTAAAATAGAACACCCCATGAACCGATTAGCTGGCACAAATACTGCTGGCCCTCTGATATACAAGCAAGAATTTGCAGAAGTTGCATGAATTCATAATAGGAAATTATTCTCAAATTGGAACTCAGTAATTCACATTGCATGTTGTCAATTGGCTGAAATGCACAAAACACACTAAATTTTACATATTTCTATAATTTTTCAGCACATATTTTCCTGTCAACAAGTGTACACACAACTTTAGTTTTCAGAATTTGAGATAAATTAAGCATTCAAACCATTGTGTAACCTTTGAAGTACAGTCATATTCTTGAAACAGTCCTGCAGATTAATGACTCAGAAATTGGTATTTATATTAATAGGAGACAGTTTGTATTTGATTGTTGCATAACTGGTCACCTCAATGCATCGCTTACTGGGAAAGGAATATGGATGAATTATGGAGGTTCACGTAATGAATGAATACACACTTTCTCAGTGTGTCTTTACCACTTTTGTTCCTAATGATGGCTTGTACATGTACAGTTATTTATTTAACCTTCTGTAATATACACGGTCACATTTGAATTGCAAGCTTTGTAGAACTGCCAAATATTCATGTAATGAAACTTCAATATAATCCTAACCACTGATTAGACATACTTTTTTTACTTACGGAATTATTATTTAGGATGAACCAATGTGTACTTCACCGTGGACACATGGCATGTCTCCCCCCATCCACTGGCAAGGTTTCCCCTGTTATGAAACTTGCATCATCACTGGCCAAAAAGGCAACTGCCTGAGCTACTTCATCTGGCTGTCCTGGACGACCAAGTGCATGGGTTTGCTTGCTGCGTTCCAGAAACTTCTCATAAGCCTCCAAGTCCATTCCTCCACGCTTATGGATTTCAGTTACTACCACTCCTGGATTTACACTGTTGACACGCACTTTCTTGGGAGCTAAATCTAAAGCAACACAACGAGTGAACTGATCTACTGCAGCCTTGGACATGCAGTAAGCCAAAACACCCGGAAAAGATCTCATTCCATTCACACTGGACACATTTACAATATTTCCTTTGGTCTCTATTAAGTATGGAACAGCCAGCATTGTTAAATGGTACACTGACCTCACATTACTGTTGAAGAGTCTGTCATACTGTTCCAGTGATGTGTTCTCAATGCTTCCAGCTTCCAAGATTCCTGCATTATTGATCAAAACATCAAGCTTACCAAAGTGTTTAACTGTCAAGTCCAAAATGTTTTGTGTTTCCCCTTCATTAGTAAGATCACCAGTAATTAAAAATGGCTTTGGTTGATCTCCTGATACTAGACATTGACCTGCAACTTTATTCAGGTTATCAGCATTGCGGCCAGTAAGGGACAGGCTTGCTCCCAATCGAGAGAAATGCACAGCAGTGGCTGCCCCAATTCCAGAACTTGCTCCCGTTATTAGTACTACCTTTCCGCTGAATGCCATCGCTAAAAAAATAAAAGACATATTAATTCTGTTCATTTTCCTCACAGTGATAAAACATAAACTTAAGATTGTCCCTTTACCTTACATCACTTACTGTAGTTTACGTAAAGACAATGCTACTACACACTACTTGTAATTTACTGCCATCAATAATGCTAGCAAGATGGGCATGTGAACTTTCAAGGAGGAAATACTAGCACGTCATGTACAGGTGAGGGGAAGCTGTCACTATTCTCAAGCATCACGTCATGACGACGAATAAGGAATGTGGGTAAACCATGGTACTTGAAAAAGGTAAGGGCCCAACTGCTTCATGCCCATGACCCACAAAATAGACAGCTGGGAAGGCCCTACGGTCACCACTGAATGTAAGATCCTCAAATTTAGCATAGTAATACATATGCTCTTACTCTGTTCATGTACATGTTTAACTTGAGAATTTCTACCAAATATAAATAGCAAATCAAAGTTCAAAAAATTCAACCCAAGACCCCTAAGCACAGAGAGGACAATAATAATACCTTTAACCTTAGAAAACTAGGGTGTCAGAGTACGGCCTGTATTCACCTGGTTTAGGATAAACCACTTGGGTACCATACAAAGGGTGAAACAAGTATGGGATTTACAAAAAGGGATCCTTCACCATGGAATTGGGCGCTATCGTTCTGATCATTTCCACATTTTAAACATTGGCTAACCTGCGTAATGGTTTTGTCCTAAATTCTTGTGGCAGAAATTTTTTTAGAAAAAACGTGCCACATTTTGGGGTTATGTAAACCAAATAGAATTTGTAGGAGTGTAAGCAACTGTAAGGGAAGCCCTAAAACAACTACGTATGGAGTTCTGCAAATCTGTTTCCGATTTTTCCTGCACAAATATTCTTCCAGCAATCCAGCGGTAAAGAGGAGGCTTAAATAAGACCAGTCGTAATGTGTAATTTATCGAGGTGTGTTCAACTTGCAGTGTCTCTTTCTCGCATGAGATTACCTTAGATCACGTATGTCTTGTATAAATGTAAGCCTTCTTTCACTCCACTTTACTACTTCTACAACGGCGGTTATGAGTAAATTGAACCTTGTGCATATACAACGCTACGTCACTCCATGAACAGCAATCGGATCTAGATGACCTGTGATCGAAACTCCTTTCGAGTAATGGTAGTTACTTGATCCGCTTGTAGCGCGCATATCACATCGTAGGAACATTACACCACATACTCTGATCCATGCATTACACTTCATCCGTATAAATACCGACACCACAGGCGTAGATGTTACCCCTGACTGAGGTTTTCCGTGATTTTCCTCAGTTGTAAGGCAAATGCCAGGGTATTCAACACAAAGCCGGGGCACGGCCCGCAATCCCCCCCCCAGGTGCGGCGGCTACACCTAAGCACCTGTTAACGTCGCATGCGACCACAGATCATATATGCGACATAGCCAGTCTGGGCTCGGAACCCAGACAGCCAACCAGCCAAAGTTTTTCCCTCCCATATTTAGTCCAGGGCCACCTAGGCCTTAGTCTTTCGCATTATCAGCCAAGGCCCTCAGCCTGGCTTCAAAATCATTAGCGTAAGCAAATCACCCTGTTAGAGTTTAGGAATCTGTTACTGAGCCCAGCAGTGCGTTCAAACGCAGGAATGGCTAACAGACAGGGGGACGTCGACTTGCGCTTCGCGCAAGTCTCCGC
>Ga0123357_10004312_pt1 | contig 16664 bp, 11 predicted proteins | sample TergutEmb28metaG_FD_89873 | JGI IMG/M metagenome (GOLD analysis project Ga0123357, IMG submission 89873) | Embiratermes neotenicus P4 segment gut microbial communities from Petit-Saut dam, French Guiana - Emb289 P4 | ecosystem: Host-associated > Arthropoda: Insects > Digestive system > Gut ... | reverse complement strand
CACCGCTGGGAGAAGTGTGTGGAGTCCCAAGGGAACTACTTTGAGGGTGATTAGGTGTCCAACGCTCCAAGTAAGCCAGTTTCTTTTTCCCGGCCAAAGGTCAGATACTTTTCTAACAGACCATGTATTTTGACTGATGAGGCACAAATTGAATTGGTAGGGAAAGTAACATATGGCAGTCAGTTATGAAGCAAACAGGTGTGTAGCTTAAGACTGTTATTTCAGGACATTGTGGTGGGCATAGTGCTAGCATTGGCTCTGATGGTCCCAGTCGTGCCATTGGTTGATGCATTGGACCATTATCTTTTGACCAGCCACTCGTCTCCGGTCATTCTGCTTCTTGTTGCAATCTGTCTCGTTGTGTTCTACCCAAGCAGTGATCGCTGGACTCCAACTCGGTAAGAGAGAAGCCAAATGAATTTATTTTATTAATCAAGTTGTCAAGTTGAGTTAGATTTATGTGACACTGTATTTAAATTTTAAGGTATTTTGTGCTTGTATCTCAGTTTGACAAAAGCCTTCCATTTGATTTCTGCACTGGTTGAGTGCAGTTCTACTGCTGTAAAATCCATTTCATTGTCACCTGTGTGCAGTTCTGCCTGCCAGTTGGTGTTGTCTGCTGAAACATTCGTATTTCTTGACCATCATGTACATGCTGCTGCTGTTGCTATTTCAAAAGAAAGTACCTAAAGACATTCATCATCACCATCACCACCATCATAACATTGATGGAGCAGACAGTGTGACCTGTTTTGGCTCCACAGTAGTTCTCAAGATTTCATCTTATGAGTTTGAAAATGCTGCTATGAAAGGTGTTAAAACTTATCTCAGCATTGGTAAAAAATGTGGTATGAAATTAGATTGAAAATTATTGAGACTGTATTCAAGGCTGGTGTAAATCACATTATGAAGGGACAAAGTTATGATGAATGTGTACTGATATTTTTCCTGCATATATAGGCGTGTGTGTGTGTGTGGGCCAGGTAGTTCAGTTGGTATAGCGACTGACTACGGGCTGGACGGTCCAGGATCGAATCCCGGTGGGGACGAGATTTTCCACCCATCCAGACTGGCCCTGGGGCCCACCCAGCCTCCTGTAAAGTGGGTACCAGGTTTTTCCCATGGGTAAAGTGCAGCTGGGGCATGCTGCTGACCACACACCCTCTTCTAGTCCTGCAGTCATGGAAGAGTAGAGCTATGCCTCTGCCCACTCTCTGGGCCACACCGGGCCTGTAACAGGAATACTTTAACTTTCATATAGGCATGTGTAGCACTCATTCTGTTACTTGTTCACTTTTGGTTAGTGAGTGAAGATTGGGAACATACTTCTTCAAACATAACTAACTGATGGAGATATGATTCAGAGATGCACTTTGACCCAGCAATAAGGTTTTTAGTGGTGCAGTAAAAGTTTGTTTACCCAGTATGTTTGGAAAATAGGGTGTGGTGTTAAACAAATTTTGCCAGTAGATTGAATGATAACTTACAAAAGAGTTTTTAATGTGGGCCATGATGACAAAATAAAACAAAATATTAAAGCATATTTGCAAAACATTGCAACAAAAATAGTGCAGCACAGTGTTTAATGCCTCATACATGCTGTAGGAGCCGAAGCAGCATTAACTTCATTTTGAGCAACAATACCAACAAGTCCATATACAAATACGTAAATTTATTGTGTTATAAACAACATAATATCCTATGTGTTTCTGCCTGGCCATATTAAGGGATGTGTTCTTTGAAAGATATATTACATAGAATGTCAAAACCATTTACAAATATAAAATGGGTATAAAATCTATGTTAAAATATAAAATATTGATAAAATTATTTGTGCTGAATTGCATGTTCATATGGTGACACTATCAAAGTTGAGGTGAGTATTATCAGAACTAGGAATATAAATTTTCCCCTGTTCAGGTTGATATTAATTGCATTCTCAGGTTGGGAATTTCCCTTCCTTCCAGAATGGTAGAACCAGTTTATTTGTATTCTTCTGTCTGTGTGTATGAATATCTTGTTCTTGGTTATTGTCTTACATTTATACTGTTCCGATTGTCAAGGAGCAAGATTCCCCTGCCACCCTACCTACAGGCCATATCCAAGTACACAAAGGCCTTTTATGCTAGTTTGTTTTATGCCTATTTGCTTTAATGCCCCATACAAGTTTTTTTTAATTTTTAATTTGTGCCATCTCATTTTCAGATTGATTTTCTCTGGCTGGTTTATTTATAGAGTCTTTTTTTCTCATGGGCATATCATATTTTATTTATACCCATTTTATCAGGAACACAACTAGGGTGTCAAACAAGGCCTTGGTGTACAGGTAGGAAACCCCACCAGATAGTGAGACGTTCACAATATATTCAGTAAGGCACTTCAGACCAGCAGCAAATTCAGTTCCTTTGAGCTCTAAATTAACTGGCACAGCTATTACCAAGCAGTAGCCCCTACACTGAGCATGTGTGCTAGGGACTTAATTCCAGCCGTACATGACGTACAACATTCAGTCACATGAATTTTGGTTGTGTTAAGAAAATGTATAAGAAATCTTAGAAATTTCATTTTCCCACACAGCAACTGCTGTATTATATTTGATACTGATTTTTTTCATTATAAAATGTTTTCAGAAAACCAAAACCTACACCACATTTAAAATGCACATTAACAGGTTTAAAAAATTTTTTTTGAATGATGGGTGTCAGTGTATTAAGAAGTTAAGCTTACTGTTACAGTCTAATGATCATGCTATGTGGACTTCTTTGAAATGTTGCAGTGGTGATACCACAATGGTAGTGAGTGTGTGCATTGGTGTGCACATTGGTGCATGGACAAACTACCAGTTGGGTGTGCTGAGTGAATCCCCAGACAGTCCACCATATGCTATCATCTGGCCATCATATGAAATGTTGGGCCTTAGTGCTTTAAGAACAGTCATTGGATTCTGCTGTATCATTGCAACACGTGCACTCTGCAAATCAGCTTCGTATGCCACAGTATGCACATTATTGCATTTGAACTCTCAAGAGCTGCAGCAATCACAAAATAGCATTGAAAACCGGCAGAAGATCACAGTGGAACTGAGCTACAAATTCATTACATATGCTCTTCTTGGTTTTAATACTGTCTACCTACTGCCAAACGTTTTCAGGCTCATTGGCATAGAGCGACCAACTTTCTACACAGAAATATAAAACCATTCAGCTTATATACTTCATAATGCTTAATTATATTTTTGTATTGGTTTTAACCTATCAGTTAGCTGCCGTACTGCAACCTGAAGCATATGTTGAGTGACACAGCTCTGTAGGATGGCAGTTGTGCTCATGATTGGTCTTAAGTTTCAGGTTATATGAGTCATAACAATTGCATAACTTGTTACTGTTGGCCAGATCAGTTGTACATGTCTAACCCTGAGCTGCCACATGCTTCTGTTCTTGTGTAGTAGACATGAGAAAATACACTAGAGATAGTACAAGCATGTATGTTTCATACCTGGACAGTCCACATCACAAATTTTTATTCAGATTAGTGGTCAGCAAAAATAAATTAATAGTCTTGGATGATGCTGAGTGTGTTAGTACAGAGCATATTTTTTATGTTTCGCCAAGCACAGGGAACTTGGTACTGCAAGCTGAGGAGCCAAATGTTCATGTCATTTCTATGTTGCAAAATGAGACTGTCCCATTTGTCTTCTCTGTCTCATAGAGATAGGTAATTTTGGGTGATGTTTTCTGTTGTGAAAGTTTTTCATTAGCAGTACTTTTACAAAGTATGCATCATAGACAAAATGTTTTCAGAAGATCTCAAAAAACAAAATCCCTGCATCAATAGTCCATGTAGAAGAACAATATACAGTACACAGTAGTTGAAAAGTTTCGAGTCACAGGTTCATTGCTGAATGAAAAGAAATACAAAATGTTATATTTTAACTGAAGAGAAAGTGGGCAATTCTGGCACTCAAATAGAAACAAACCCAAACAAAGTGTTACAACAGCTCTTTCCTTCAGACTGGGAAGTGAGAACCTGGTATTGCAGACGGTTTCAAGAATCTGTAAACTCTGGATTTATTGATCCCAAACTTGTGTTTTTTCTTGGATGAGAAAAAGTTTATAATTGACGTAAAGGTAAAAAGACAGAGTAACAGAGATGGTGTTCCAAAAATCTCTATGTAGTTCATGAAATTCTATTATATTACCTTCAATATGAGGTCTCAATCAGAAATTGTAGAGACAAATGAAGCAAAAACAACTAAAAAAATTGAAGAATAAAAAAACAAGTAGCATCTAGTTGGTTTTTATTCTTTAATTATCACAATGATGCACGGTCCAATAAACATCAAATACCTAAAAAATATTTAGTACACCTTTTACCACTAGATTTAAAGTTTTTGAAGTAATTAAATAAAAATGGGTTCATGTGTCAGAATTGTTACTCATTGTATAGTTTTTATAACCTGTTAATAATACAGTATCATATTGATTAGCTCAGTTTCTTAGGTGATTGACCACAGACCTTAGTGTTATGACATCCCCTCTCTGTTCTTCAAAATATTTGATTTGTAAAGTTTCAGACCCTTCAGATTAGGCATGTGTTTTTAAAATGCTTTTCTCAGTTTTCACTGACAGTAATTTTTAGAACATGACACACCATTTACTTTACCACAGTCACTGTTTTCACTGGTAAGTTTCAAATCAGGAAGAATTTTGTGTCTACATGGCTACAGCAATTACTGATGGTCAGTGTAATTTTATTTATCTCAAAACCACAAAATCCAAAGACTATGTTAGCTGACATTAATTTCATCACATAACGACAGTTATCCAGTACATGATGGAATGCCCTAAAACCGAGTGTCTTTTCACGTTATACCTCAGGTTTATTTAGTGTAGTTGTGAAGTCAGCATTATGGACAAATTCACTTACAGTGAAGTTTGAAGAAAGCAGCTGCCACCAAACTGTTGTGTATGTGTCGTTAGTATCTGAAGTTATTTTTTGCCATATTTGGGTAAATCTGACTTTAAGGTTACAGCTTACACTGCATGTGATAGATCATTTTCAGTATTTGCTTTTCTGGTTGGCAAGATGTGTACTTGTGATGATCTCAGTCATATATATATTTATATAAATAAGCATACACACACACACACACACACACACACACACACAGAGTAAACCCCTTACTTACACTCTCTCGTGTTATGTTCTTCCACACTTACACTGTTTGTCCGCAGACAGTATATTAAGCCAAGCCTGTGGTTTTGTACATATGGTGCTGAAGATGTCTTTGAGGTGTTGAACTCCGACAATCATGAGCTCACGCTTGATGGTCATGTTGAAATTCAGAAGCAAAGCACCCTGGAAGAAGCTGATTAACCTGTGTCTGAGCTTAAAGAGAAGACGGCGATACTTTCGAAGTTGACAGGCTTGGACTTATTCAATCTGGCTTCCTGGTGTCTGAGAACGTTGAATCAAGTGAACACTGATAAACAACAAATGGACAGGAAATTACGAGGATGTTGGCCTGCTTGCTGTGAGGAGATTGGGAAGGAGAAGAAGAAGGCTTTGTCTCTCCAGATTTCATTGCTTGATTTCTACAAGTCATATTCAGGTACGCCTGCATCATACCTGTACTTTTGGACAATGGAGATGATGTTCTAGAGGACCCACCTACAGTTGAAGGGGAAGTGCCAGCTTATTGTCAGTCATCCGACAGATTTAATATTTTTTGTAAATTTTTCATCAGTATGTCTTTATTCTCGGCCAAAACAGATATTCTGGAACCAGGCAGCCTATTTGAACATTGTGTTTATGAGAAAATCTGTTACACCTAATGTCACTAGTCTCAGAATCACTGACCATGTAAATTAAGGTATTTGTACTTCTTTGAGCATTAGCTTGCAACCGGGATATATTTATTTCAGCAATTTGCTGCAATATATGATCATCACAGTACTGTACTCCATTATACACATATCTTCCACATGTATTCATTGTAGAATAAGAAACATAATTTGTTAATGTACAAAACCTAAATTACAAGAACTAAATGTAAACAGTGATATGGATCACAACCTGAATGTTACCAGGTCAGCCCAGGATGGATGTTTGTCAGCTCCCTCGTGAAAACCATGACATTCTGCTAATAACTAGACGTTCTGAAACTTGTTAACAGGTATGAAGTATTGTAGTATGCATTCGGGATAATAAATGTTCCACAAGATTTTCCAGACTGAATTTTCCCATGAATGTATAATGTATAATTGTTTCAAATTTTTATTTTAATTGCAATGTAGCCTGAGAATATACCTTTGAAACATTTATTACTCATGTTTGTTGAAGTGCACAGTTAGTTTGGCTATATTATGGCTCAGTTTTGTAATATACCTGTATCAGTAATACATAACATCACAAATGATTTGATTTGTCACATATTACTACACTGAAATTTATTTGGTTATTTTATTTTATGTATGAAAAATTATGTAATGTGTTTTTTTTGCACTTTGTGGGGGATTGGGGGGGGGTTGGAATTTGTTTAAAATAAAAATATAGAGTAATTTGGTTCAAGAAAGCATTGTCCCTGCCATAGTAACTCTGGATAATACAAGCTCCCGGAACTCAACCAACTTTATCCCAGAGCAGTTCTTCCAGTCTAAACAGATGATGAAATTTTGCAGTGACTTAAGCATGCAGTGTCTCATCATAGAACAAACTGGCACCCCCATAAATAAAAAAAAAACTTTTAGAATTTCACATACATCATTCACATTCACCAGGATACACCCATTGGCTTAGATGAGTTAGTACAGGTACAGTATAGCTTTAACATCTTAGTTGCCCATTGCTTCTTATGACATAGCAAACACAAAACTCTGATTAATCACTGTAATGAGCCCCCTGTGAGTAATCTTTACTGGTGCATGCCACTACCATCTGACCGGATGCGGACATAAACTACATGTCTTTGCAAGGCTTTGCATTGTGGTAATTTGAAACATGGCATACAGCCTCTTTTCCCTTGTGAACTTAATTCTGTCATAATTATTCCTTATGACTGTTGCATTGATTTGGAATTTGATGCGTACTTTATTTCAGATTCAGTAATATTTAGGAGAGGCATTAAAATGTTTTTTGAATGGATGTGTTTGCATTTGTAGATAATATGTTTTGCCACACAAAAGCTTTAAATTCTAGAAGATATGAGGCCAACTTTGGGGATACAGGACAAAACTGAAACCTGGAAAGATTGTTGCATTCCGCAAACCAACCTCATAGAAACAGCAGTGGCTGAGTATGATGTTTAGATGGGCATACATGCTCAGGTAAAAGTTCCTGAGAACCATAATGTAATGTAATAAAGATTTCATTAATAAGACATGTGCTTTCTTCAGCCTGCAGACTAAAAGGTGTACAGATTTATTGAGCAATTTGCTTTGCATGACTGTCATCTTTGCATTAAGCATACAGACCTCAAGACAGGAATGCGATAATAATTTCGTTTAAAGATCATCATCATAAACATCAAGGATTGGATGCGTTCCATCTCCGAAGTTGCAACTGCTCTCTCCAGCGCTTCTTCGGTCTTCCAATTATTCTCCTTCCTTGTGGGCTGTAGTGGTATGATTTCAAAGGGATTCGCTTTTGTGGCATTCGTTTAAAGATGGCACTATGAAATGTGTTTGAACGTGGTTAATATGGTCGTGACATCTATGTTTGCAGGGGTAATGTGACGGTAGTTACAGTGTTTCCTCACTAGGGCGTGGTGTTCGTCTGACCGACATTAAAGTTGGCAGCACAATTTTGAAACAGTCGTTGATGGCCGGCATAGTTGTCGTGGTCACGGATAAAGGTGTGTGTTGTGTTAAAGACTTGCAGTAGCTGTAGTTGGTGAATTGGAGCCGGTGTGGTATAGAAGGAGAATTCTCTGTGGGTACAGAATAATTTAAGCTGTCTTATATGTAGCAGTATTTTTCGTTTATGTTATGAATTGTGACTTATATGTGCTGTGCCGTTCCGGTTCCCGTTAGATCGCGTGGAGGGAAAATTATTCGTTAAACTGTGTTGTAGCCTCTGCCCCTGACGTTCTAACATTCATTTTCGTCTTCTTCAGGTCTGCTCGTGAAGAAACTTGTTCATAACAGTCACGCGGAGTTTTTACGGCGTTTGGGTACTTCTACAAAACGTAAGTGCATACAATACGTCCATTTTTACATGGAAGTGATACAAAATGTTCGAATTTTGGCGCCGTGCTTGTAGTAAGTTGGCTTTGAGCCATCTTAGTTGCGTATTCTGCCCTCAAAAAGGTATTTATTTTTCATTAACTGTAGAATGGTTTGTTTCATGTTAGAAACGAATGATCGCAAGAAACTCGGTATAATTGTGTTATAAGAAATTAGTATTCTTCGAGGTTAAGAACATCCATCTTGCTTTGAAGCATTTTGTATTACTGACTTATTCACGTATGCTGAGTATATAGATATTCTTTCTCAGTTGGAGGTCTGAGGTTGATGTTCCGGTAAGAATATTGCTGTAGCGAGCTGTCGCCATCTGGACCAGCTGTGATAGTTTGGTAGTTTGGGTGTTGGCTGGAGCACAGTGTTGCAAGTTTGTACAAAACCACTGGAACTGGAAGGGGGAGATACACGTTTGGTTTCTCTTAATGTTAGTAGATGGAGAACTGTTGGCTTCAGTATTATCTTTTGCAATGGCCTCGTATCTGCTTTACAACGTTAAGAGTTTGTATATCGAGTTTTTATGTGCTCCCTGTAGAGTCCAATGGCCCATGTTCCTTTTGTCTGACGATATAACTCAGAACGTTGGAGGGGGAAGTATAGCAACACCGGAAGTGTTGGTGAGTCAGACAGATTCCCTCCCCCCCCCCCCGTTTCGAGCGGTTGATACTGGTGGGGTGTTTCAGGGAAAATGATGGCTAGTTCATTTCATTTACTTATCTGTCCTAAGAATTAATCGATTGCGACCCCAATTTTTTTTGGGCTGGGGGGGGGGGGGGTTAACTTCTCATGAAATTTTACAATTCATTAAAGACGCAGAGTAGTTTGATTTGACTGTGAATGACCTTTCATTGCTTGCATTGAAACGTAGCATCTGGCACTGTTCGGAGGGTAAGTGTTAACTGTGGACTTTCTGAACGCATTCATTTGACGTAATTATGATGCTTAATCGCGTAAATATGTTTTTGTTTCCAAATATTCCGATGCTACTGTATAATCATTTCTACTCTAACCAATTTAATATTCCAGACACTTTCGGCTAACGTTTATATTTGTAAATATTCTGATAATGTCGGTTGCATTGGTGGTTTATTTTGAAATTATTTCCTGCGTATTGTCGGGCACAGACTTTTGAAGGTTTCGGGATTCATGTATTTTAAGAAATCTTGAAAATTCCATTTGGCGGGTGAATTTTTATAGTAACAGGTTAAATAAATTGCAGGATTGTTGGACGTTTTCGTTGATGAACCTGAGAGTGGCATGGAATTGACTCTCGTTCATGAGTCTTAGGTCGATTCCAGATAATCTTGGTTTCTCAACAGTTCGTGCCAGAAAATAATTCAGTACGGTTTACTTTTTTTTTCCGTTCTGGGTGATCAGAATCAACATCTGTAGGGCCTAGTCGAACATTTTAAAGACAACTAATGCCGAAGTGTCGTATTCGAATTTCAACCGTGTTTCGTAACGCATTAGATCCTACTGTCCGTGTTGGACTAGGGTTAACATTGACTACTGTCAAGGTTATGGAAGTGGTGCTGTACAATAGGCCGCAGTAGCCCCTGTTAGTTGGATCGAAGTTAGAGAATGTTGTAAAGTGCTGATCAAACATATGTTTAATGGATGAAACAATGTAGGTGAATGAAATGGTGTGATCGAAACGCAGGTTGGCGCGCTTTATCCCTGTCTGATTTTGGGGAAGGGCGCATTTCAGGAAACATTTTTGCAAGGCCGTGTACGACAGTAGAGAAAAATGTGAGGTTTAAAACACCACACTGCTTTGCTGTATAGCTAAAGGGTTGTTGATAACGGTGGAATTGGGCCGAAAGGCTACGCTGAATGACCATCAGTCGTAATATACATTCTCTTGCCAAAGCGTCGTTAAATAAACCAAGGAAACGGTAACAAGGCCGGGCACGGCGTAGGCACACGCATTCTTTCGATACATGTTCGTACACACCAATGGGACGACTAAAAGTTGAATGATAGCGACTAATTGTGGGGCTTCAGTATGGAACGTTCTTCGTGTCACCCAGAATTTTGAGGTGGCACATAGAATAAGGGAAAATGTGTACGATTTTGTATCCCGTTCCTTAGCGTGACATGGTTGTTTGTCCACATTTTGCGGTGCTGTTTTATGAAGGTACACGCGTTGCGTTGGTTTGATTCCACCTTCCCCACTTGCGGAGTCACATCGCGTACCGTCATAGTAGACGCATGACAGTGATCCGTGAAGTTATGTTACGCGGTTACTCTAAGACAAAAAAAATCCACAACGGCGAAGGCAAAACCAGGGATGTTTCAACTTCACAACAGGAAAGGCCCAAGGTTGTCCCCTTGTACCGTGGGGTCTTACGTTGACGAGGTTAGCCTCTCTCACAGTACGTTGCGTGATTCCGTGTGCGTACGCGAGGGGTTTAGGTTACACGTCATGTAGGAGTGGGGTGGGGGGGTGTAACAGGGAAGAGCGCAAAGCTTCGCTTCATTTCTTAGGATTCCGAAGTCCCGTTTCGCCCTCCTGTTTTGTTCTGCTGTACCGGTGATATGGTTATGTCAGTTTCGTTGATACGAGTCACTTTCCGCAAAATTCGGTACTTCCGTTACGTCATTTTAACAGAAAACTTACCCATTGTAATAACTGTACGTTAGTACATTGTTGAAAACGCGCAACTGTTCTCAGGGAAGAGGAAAACATTTTGGCTGCACCATATATATTTGTTGTGTTCACTTGCCTTGTGAAATATGACTGCGTGGGACACCAAAATTCAGTCAGCTGTTGCATGCTACACGTTCTGTTTTCTTGGGCACCACGAATGGACCAAGTTGTCAGCGATTGCTGTTCGTATGTCGTCAGCTTCTGTTCCCAGATTTCTGCGCCTCGCCCCCTATTTTGGAGGTCTCGGTTTCGGCTGTCTGATCAAATTAAGTTTTGCGTGCCTTCTGCTAGTCTACGAATACGCTGGCACAGAGCCTGGAAGTAGGCTACGTCCATCTCGTGGTACAACCTACCTAATGTTTAATCATCACCATTCTTTCTGTAATAACAACGCATTTTAGATGGCGTCATTCATTAAACGACGAAGCAAGATTTTCTTCTTAAATGGAAAAGTCGCTCCCTGTAATTTCGGCTGGACTCATTCATTTAGTAGTCTGTCTTACGACAGGTCCAAAGCCTCTTCCAAATCGAGCTCTCCACATAGTGCGCTCTAGAGCTTCCTCCTTCAGTGTGAGTATCCTTTCCTTAAGGTCATCCAGTAGCTTCCTACTTTTTTTTCCTCGACTTCCTGTCACTTCTATACCTCCTTTTATCTTTCCTTCAATAACCCGTTGTAGAAGGCAGTTTCTACGCAAAATGTGACTAATCCAGTTAGCCTTCCGTTTCCTTATTTCATGTAGGATATTCCTCTGTTCCTTGACTCTCAGTAATACTTCTTCATTTCTCACATGATCGGCCCAACTGATCTTTTCCATCCTTCTCAACGGAATTTAATAGCCCACTGAACAACACGGCGTGGCAAGAAAGTAGCGAGACTGAAACAACATAAATATGCAACGTGAGTCTAGTTCCACGTCAGGTCGCGAGGTATGAATTAAAGAGTGACCTTGATCGACCGATGAGTTCTGGTCACGCGTAATCGCATTACGTAGGTACATTCTTTGGAGCGTGTTTTACTGCGCAGTCAGAAATCTAAAGAACCTCAACAACATATCTGCCTCAGGTTTTGTGTAAAGTTCGTAAACCACCCACCTCCCCACCCCACTGAAGCGCATGAAATGTTATGGACATAAGGCGAGCACAGATGTTTCGATGGTTTGAGCGTTGTCAGGAAGGTGGAGATGGTGTGCAAGATGACACTCGAACCCAGAGCTGGTAGACGTCGCACAGTTTACTCGCAAGGGTTCGCCGTTTGGCACTCAGAATAATGGCGAATGAAGTCGGTGTGAATTAGGAGTCGATAAGGTTTACAAATATAGGTGGGTATGAGAAGTTTCGCAAGTTGAAATCGTAAAAGTATGACGTCACAGTTGAGCCCAGTCTCTGAAGACGAGTTGTAAAAGTGTCTTTAACGTTTATATGGACACTGCGATAAGTGTATGCCTATTCGTTCTTCCGTGGCATGTTCTAAAGGGAATGATTAATAAACAGATTACCCTGTGCGTGATTTTATTGCACTTTAATCTCGTTCAGGGGGCGTAGCTACGAGAGGGCTAGTGTTGCGGCCGCAGGGCAGCAAAATGCGTGGAAAAATGAGTATTTTATAAGGTAAAAAGTTATTGCGCCCGAAACATTTTAAATGATTGAGCCAAACCGAATGAACTTCAGTAGAGGTCGCGACTTTTTTAAAGTTAGTAATTTTTATTAGGGACGGCCATGGTGTTTACTCGCTCCGGTCAACAAAAACTTAGCTACGCCGCTTGTGTCGTTACTTGCTTTTCTCACAGCGTGTCTACTGCTCGGTCCAGTTCCCAGGACCACGGCGGGCTTGATTCCGCGCCCATGAGGCTTCAGATTCTGCAAGGTGTTGATTGGAGTTGCGTGTAATTAACTTAAGCTGCCTGATATGGACGAGCATTGTACTTGTCTTATGTTTTTCATGGGTAGGAACCCCTTCTTCCCCCAGATCATTCCTTCCTACGGCTTGCAGTGGAATGTAGTGCAGAATCGCAACGTGCATAAAAAAACTGGAATAATTAAATCACTAGAGTGAGTGACTATTTGATGAACGGCCGCGGTTCGAGCTCTGGTAGAGATAGCTGTGATTGTCTTCACTGCTGTCCAGATTTGTTCCAGAACCCGCCCATCCTCGTGTTTAGTGGGCGGTTTGAGTAAAGCGGTCAGTGCGTGAAGCGTACTGCCCATCTTGTATCCGCATCAGCGGTGTAGAATACATGGGACCTTGCTTACGCCGTCTGTATGTACTTTAAAACATGGTGCTTGAGCACAAATAGGCGTTAACATTTTACTTTCAGTCTTCTGTTGTGCTGTATTTAACATCAGACTCCTGAATTTTGTGTCGATTCAGTGATGCTTCGGGCTGAAGTCTGCAGTAATGTTTTGTGCATAGCATTGTTCCTTGTTATGTCAGAAACGCGTCAGATGAATGCTATGGGTTACACAGGGTAGAGCAGTACGATGATTATGCATGGTGTTAAGTAGGAAGCTTTGGGGAACTATTTTTAAACGATGGAGGAGCTGGAGAAAATCACGGCAAACCATTGACAGGCATGCAGATTTTTATTCGAACCAGGGATCTCGTGAATACGATACCTTAGTGCTAGTCCATCCCGTTTTTCAGTGTACTGTCGAGTTTTCGTTTACTTTGTTTTGACGAGTTCCAGTCTTCCTAGCAAGCACTGGAATGCGTACTGCAGCTAGAAGGTGTGAACTGCGGTAACTTGGGTGAGGGGCACGTCTTGTTGTTTCTTGTGTTTGGTATTGAAATCGCTGAATCTCAGACCATTAGTTGAAGATTAAAGGCACAATACAGCGTTGCCAGATATGAAATGGGCCTGTGCTGTCACTCAAATGGCAACGTTACTCATCCCGTATTGCGGCCTGCTCCCCAACTGTTGCAGACTAGTGTGCATCATAAATTTGACTTACTGTAAATAAATATATGTAGATTCTGTGTATTGCTGTCTTAGTTCCTGTTGTGTTCCTTGGACGGTGTAAATCTGTCTGTCAGTAACGGAGAATACAAGTCTGTCGCTGTAGCCATGCCGGTAGCTTAGTATACGCCATGCTAATTTAGCTAACCATTATTGGGAATGCGATGGTGTCATTGGAATTTCTCATTGACGTAATCCTTCCGGCCGCACTATGGCCCTGGGATTGACTCAGCCTCTAACAGAAATGAGTACCAGGAATATTTCTTTGGGGGTAAAGGCGGCCGGTGCGTAGGGCTGACAAACTTACCACTTTCATATGCCAATTGTCTTGAAATCTGGGAGCCTCAGCCTCCTGAAACCCTCAGGCCTGTAATGGGATTGCGTTACCTATATTATTGGGAATGAAGTCGAGCATCTTGATGGAACCGTGCTTGGGCTCCTCGTTTGGTGGTTCAGCAGTGGGAGGGACGTGTGTATGTGACAGCTGTATTCCGTCTGGGATAGCCATCGCTCACGAAGAACACACGCACATGTAGCTACGTAGCAGATGGAGTGACTGCAGAATGTGTGCGGTGAGAGGGGTGGGGGAGTGTTAGAAATTGCAACCCCTGTAACGTTCTTTCCTCTTTTAACATTCAGTAACGTAATTCATGTAGTAGTGTATAGGTTTTGTTGGGTTCTGACAATAAATAGTGATTGTATCCGTAAACATTATTAGCTGACTTCTTTTTTTTGGGGGGGGGGGATAATTTCTGATATGTTTAGATGAACTGGGGTCTGTGCGCATGTCTGGAACTGGCTGAAGGATGTAAACAAGTTAACGTCATGTAACTAAAGCAAACAGAACCCACCTTGTAGTTAGACAGCAACAGTAAAGAAGACTCTAAACGCTGCTGTGATGCCACGCCCTACAAAATTAAAAAAAAGAAACACGTTTATGTATATGCCTGTAACATTCTTACATGGTAATTACAGTTAAAGTTAAGTAATGTGACTGAATTGAAACTGAAGACTGTGAGTACGCTAGGCTCTGTCAAGCATTAATTTTGTCATTTGTTCTTCCGTTTTTGGATATATCATTTTAGAACATAAATGCGTTTTTTTTTTTTTCCGAAGGAGGAATCACTTTTGTGGCCCCCATCTCAAATTACACTGTAGTTAAATTTAAGGAAGAACTGCGTTCCGAACTGGGCTTATAATACCCGGATAGGACGCAAAGCCGCTGTCAAGTGAACGCTTCAGTTCCTGATTATCAGCCTACCCTCAAAATTCTACGCTGACCACAATAGTGGTTTCTGAAGTATTGCCAGGCAGGGGATCGGGTTGAGGTATAGTCGTGTATTGTGTCTGCTGCAAAACTACCCTTCCTGCATACTCGCCCAGCCCACCACCCCCACCCCCACCCCCGCGCCTGTAACATGGCTTTCACTTGTAAGCAGGCGAGGGAACTGATAAGGTTTCGCTGTGTGAGGAATGTTGTCATTAGGACACTAATGGTGTAATGTCTGGGAACTCGTTACTTTAAATATCTGACAACCAGCACACCAACTCTAACCATAAACGAAGCAAGAAATTAGCACTTTATTATCGCATTCTACCATTTTTTGCCAGCAGGATACCCGGGAAAGGCAGGTGGCACGCGCCGTGCTTTCGACCCTTGAAGGCAGCTTTCGAGAGATTTGGCTTGCTCGTTTCTTTCCCCCAGAACTGGCCAGCTTCTCTCCATACAGGGTGTATATATATATATATATATATATATATATAATTTCGCCAGTTTTATCGAATATTCCGGCGTAGTGGTTGTTAAATGTTTGCATTTTAAATGTCCTAGTCAGAATATTAACCAGAAGACTGACCATTCCGATGTCTCTTTAAAGTTTTATCTGCCCAGAGTGAAACTTTACGTCCAATTCCGCATATATCATCGGCGTGCAGCGGGAAAGCTTTACATTTCCATTACCTTTTTCCTCCTAAGTATCAGGCCGGCTGTAGGGCCCACCCAACCTCGTATTGATTGGGTACCGGTGGTGTTTTTCCGCGGGTAAAGCGACCGGGGTGTGAAGCTGATTATTTACCTGCAGGCTGTAGTCTCATTCTCGCATGTGCATCCAAGCCATGTACAGGGACAGCTGTACTTTACGTCCGTCAGTCGCTCCACGAAGATGCGGAGGTAGCATCTTCAGAAGGGACATGGCCATTCCATCCCTGTGTTTCCTATTTCATCTTGTGCGATTTATCACTGCGCAGGTTCGTTCAAGCGGCATCATTTCTTACTTGGGAAGTGCCCAATTTGAATCTTGCCCGAACACCGACTATCCCCACTGCGAACATTCATGTTATCTGGGATGTGACGCTGTGTAAATTGGCAGAGGCGTAGGGGCTGTTCGAAAAGCCTGCAACTACCACGACGTTACATTCCAGGTGACTCGATTCATCCACAGCGCCGTTATGAGAACCTAAATTCTGGTATCCTGACATTAGTTTTCGCGGTCTTCCTCAGCCTTTAATGTCAGATGACGGGATAATACCTAATACTTCAGCATCTTTCCACTTCATTGTTCACCGGTAAACGGGATCGTTCATAGTGAGTCACTGTCGACGCTGTTAAACAATAAAGTATTATTGTCAGTTCAACTGTCTATATACTACGCAGTGAATGTACTAGGTAGAAGCATCTTGTTAGAATGACGCCCCGGCCGCTATTTCCCATTTGGGAAGAACCCCCCCCCCCCCCCCCTGGGGGGAAATTGTGGGGGGGGGGGTGGTTTTTTTTTGGGGGGGGGGTTTAATTTCCCCCTGCCCCCCCCCCCCCTCCTTTGGGCT
>Ga0123357_10004311_pt1 | contig 16665 bp, 18 predicted proteins | sample TergutEmb28metaG_FD_89873 | JGI IMG/M metagenome (GOLD analysis project Ga0123357, IMG submission 89873) | Embiratermes neotenicus P4 segment gut microbial communities from Petit-Saut dam, French Guiana - Emb289 P4 | ecosystem: Host-associated > Arthropoda: Insects > Digestive system > Gut ... | reverse complement strand
TCGGCTGTGCCGAATCCGGTTGGGAAAACATCAGTTTGCGGGACGACCACCTTCCTGCCAAGATCAAAACTGGGAGCGAAGCGGCTTGAGGCACCAGCGGAGGCCCGTTACCCCATCTCAAATCGGGCCAGGGAGTACGGGAATACAGCCGAAGGTGGATGGAACCTCGTCAGTCTACCCTGACGGGAACTTGCGGGCGGTTCGCGAAAGCGCCTCAGACAATACCGAAAATTCACGTGTGATCGAGGCATGGACAAGTATGCTGCGGCCAGGGAGCTGGACGTGGACAACAGGGACAAGATGGGAACCGGGAGGTCGATTTTGCTTCCATGCCGTCCCTGCAATGCCTGCCGGCATGTTCGCGGCAACCGCTTCGGCTTCCCGGTTCGGCTTCCCCGGCTGTCCCGCGCCGACGAAGACACTGTGTCATCCTGGTGCAATGAAGATGAATGGTCTGGCCTTCATCACATGCTATATGCTTGCTATCAAATGGGGGCGGCCGCATGTGGCGAACCGCTCGGACATTCGTTCCCTTCCCGGGGGAATGGGGTCACTCAGGGACCCATTGCGGGGGATCAATGGCGGCGAAAACGCGCCAGAGACGTGTTTCTGATCTGCGTCAGCGGCCGCCGCGCAAAAAGCCCGCTGGCGGTGGCAGATCCGTTGTGAAGAAGTCTGCCGTCGGCAAGCCGGTCAGTCGCAAACCCGGGGTGAAAAAGTCCGGCGCGAAGAAGCGCGGCGCCAGGACGGTGTGTTCGGACATCGTCCAGCTGACGCTCGCCACTTTTGCCCATGAGGTGCGTACCCCCCTTACCGGCATTCTGGCCCTCAGTGATCTTCTCGCGGCCTCCGATCTCGACGAACAGGAACGCCGCTGGGTCGAAACCATCAAGACCGGAGCGCAGCATCTCGCCAGCCTTGCCACCCTGTTTGTCGATGCCGCCAGGACCACGAAAGGTTCCACGAAAGGTTCCGGCGAGCGGCTGGAAGTGTTTGATCTGCGCGCGCTGGCGGGCGCGGTTGGCGATTCGCTGGCGGGGCGGGCCGTCGTCAAGGGCCTCAAGGCGCGGGTCGAGATTGCCGACAGCCTGCCCGCTCTCGTGGTCGGTGATCCGGTGCGGGTGCGGGCCGCGCTGGAAAACCTGATTGATAATGCGGTCAAATTCACCGCCCATGGCGGGGTCGAATTCCTGGCCGAACCCTGGGTGTTGCCACCGCCGAAATCGGGCAGGAGCGGCAAGCGGGTCGGGGTCGCCTTCGTGATTTCGGATAGCGGTATCGGGGTAAGCCTGGCCGAGATCAAACGCCTGTTTCGTCCCTTCACCCAGGCCGGGGTGTCGATTGCAGCGCGTTTCGGCGGTGCCGGGCTTGGCCTGTCATCGGTAAAGCAGCTGGCGCGGGCGATGGGAGGCGACATCACGGTGACGCCGCGTCCGCAGGGTGGCGTCAGCTTCAGGCTGACGCTGTGCCTGAAACCGCCGCCCGCCAGCGATGCCCATCTGCCACGGGGTGGCGCGACCCCTGACCCGGGGGGGCCCATGGTGCTGAGTGTTGCCGACAATCCCTTCGGGCGTGTGGTCCTCAACACCATTCTCAGCGAGCTGGGTTATCAGGCTGAATTTGTCCCCCGTTGCGAGGACGCCATCGCGCGTCTGGTGCAAGGCAGGGTGGATGCGGTGCTGATGGATCTGGTGGCACCGGGCATCGACGTAACGGACGCGGTGCGGCGCATCCGCAAGGCGGCGCTGCCAGGGGAGACTGCCGTCGTTGCCATTTCCAGCCGTGGCGAGGATGAAGCGGCGGCGGTGGCGGCGGGTGCGGATGCATTCCTGCTCAAGCCGGTCAGTCTCCAGGATCTGGCGGCGGTTCTGGTGCGGGCGTCGCGTCGCGGGGAAGCCTGAACTTCATGATCGACGCATTGAGTTCGCCGCCGTAGACGAAGATCGCGGCGCTGAAATAGAGAAACACCAATGCGATGATGACGGACGCCAGTCCCGCATACATGGTGACGTAGTTGTTGGCAAAGCGGGCAAGATATTGCCCGAACAGGATGCTGGAGACGAGAGACGCCGCCAGGGTGAAGACGATGCCAGGCAGGATCTGCATGAAGCCGCGTCGTCCCGCCGGCAACCAGGCGTGGAGGATGAACAGCGCCAGGATCAGGACGCCGCCGGCGATGGAATAGCGCAGGAAGGTAAGGATATTCTCGATCGAGGCCACGATCAGTGGGATGTAGCGCCTTACGGCCTCGATGATCAGGGGGCCGAGCACGATCAGAAAGGCCATGGCGAGCGCGGTGGCTGCCGCAATCAGGGTGTAGCCGATCGATTCCAGCCGCAGCCAGTACCAGCGCCGCTTTTCGACCACCCGATAGGCACGGTTGAGCGCAACCCGCAGCGCTTCGACACCGTTCGAGGCGAAGTAGAGGGCGAGCGCCGCACCGATGGTGAGGACACCGGAATGGGTGGTGGTGAGCACGCTGTGGATTTCGCCCGAGATGGTGTTGGCGACCTGTGTCGGCCAGATCTGGAGCATCATCTCGGCGGCCTGGTCGGCGAGTTCATGGGAGCCGAAGAAGCCGGCAAGCGAGGTCAGCACGATCAGGAAGGGAAACAGCGCCATCAGGCTCGACAGTGCGATGTGGCTGGCGATGGCCCAGCCATCATCGGCGAGAAAAGTGGTAAGGGCGTCAATGGCAATCCGACCGGCGTGGCGGATGTGCCTGGCGAGTCGCATTCTCCTGCCGGTCAAGGGGGACTGCTCCTTAGGATCTCGTGATCGCCGCGCTATGAGGAACGATTCAAAGCCCTCCGGTCCTTGAGAAGCCCGACCGGATCCGCTTTGTTCCCGCAGCGCAGGTCTTTCGTTCCCACAACGCAAGGCCGTCGGCGTCAAGTGGTAGCATCAGACCGGCCCGGGCAGAAGCGGCAATCCGCAGACCGGCTGACTCCCGCCTGGGAGTTGCCGGGCTGACGCCCGCTTGGGAGTTGCCGGGTTTTCATCAGGGTTTGTCCATAGGGGGGCGCTTGCAGGGGATGGTCAGGGCCGGTGAAGGATGGTAGCAGAACGAGCCGGTGCGGCGGGACAGCCTGCTGACACTAACGGGATCCGGCGTTCACATCTGGCAGGGCTGTCATGGTCGTTCTCAATCGCATCTATACCAGAACCGGTGACGATGGCACTACCGCGCTGGGCTCGGGGCAGCGCAGGGAGAAGCATGATCTGCGGGTCGTGGCCTATGGCACAGTGGATGAGACCAATGCCGCCATTGGTGTGGCACGGCTCCATCTCAAGGATCGCCTCGAACTCGACGACATGCTGGGCCGGATTCAGAACGATCTGTTCGATCTCGGCGCCGATCTGGCAACCCTGGAAAAGGTTGGCGGGCGGCCGCGGCTCAGGGTGGTGGCGGCCCAGGTCGACCGGCTGGAGCGTGAAATCGACACCCTCAACGAAAAACTGGAGCCGCTTTCGTCCTTTGTGTTACCGGGCGGGACGCCGGCGGCGGCCCATCTTCACCTTGCGCGCACGATATGCCGGCGGGCGGAGCGGGAAATGGTGGCGCTTGCCGCCAAACCCGAGGAGCCGGTCGGGGCGGCCGGGATACGATTTATCAACCGTTTGTCGGATTTTCTGTTCGTGGCCAGCCGGGTTGCCAACCAGAATGGTGCCGCTGACGTGCTGTGGGCACCCGGGCAGAATCGCTGACCGGCTGAAGGCTGCGCAAAATTTGCCCGCCTGGCGCGTTGACCGGGCAGGGTAGGGCCTTTAGGTTCCGCGCCAGCTGATACCCCCTCCAGATGAAAAACGAAAGAGGCTCTATGAAGGTTCTAGTGCCGGTAAAGCGGGTGGTCGACCCTAACGTCAAGGTCCGCGTCAAGGCGGATGGATCGGGCGTTGAACTCGCCAACATCAAGATGGCGATGAATCCATTTGACGAAATTGCGGTCGAGGAAGCGTTGCGGCTGCGGGAGGCAGGCAAGGCCACGGAGGTCGTGATCGTCTCGATCGGGCCTGCGCAGGTGTCGGAAACCATCCGCGCCGGCCTTGCCATGGGCGGCGATCGCGGCATCCTGGTCAAGGTTGAGGGCACGGTGGAGCCGCTGGCGGTGGCCAAAATTCTCGCCAGGATTGCAGCGGAAGAGCAGCCAGGTCTGATCATTCTCGGCAAGCAGGCGATTGATGACGACTGCAACCAGACCGGGCAGATGCTGGCGGCGCTCCTGGGCTGGTCGCAGGCCACCTTCGCCTCGAAGCTTGAGCCTGACGGTTCGCACTTCAATGTCACCCGCGAGGTCGATGGCGGTCTCCAGACCGTGAGGCTGAAAGGACCGGCGATCGTCACCACCGATCTGCGTCTCAACGAGCCGCGCTATGCCTCTCTGCCCAACATCATGAAGGCGAAGAAGAAGCCGATTCTGGACAGGAGCGCCGCCGATTACGGCGTCGATGTCGCGGCCCGCCTTGAAGTTCTCAAGACCTCGGAGCCGGCGGAGCGCAAGGCGGGCGTCAGGGTCGCTGACGTGAACGAACTGGTGGCGAAACTGAAGAACGAAGCCGGAGTGATTTCATGACCACGCTTTTGCTTGCTGAACATGAAAACGGTGCGGTCAAGGACGCTACGGCCAAGGCGCTGACGGCGGCGCTGCAGCTGGGCGGCGAGGTCCATATTCTCATCGCCGGTGGCGCGGATGCGTCCGCCGCGGCGCAAGGCGCGGCGCAGCTTGCCGGGGTGACCCGGGTGCTGGTGGCGGAGGACCCGATCTATGCCCGCGATCTTGCCGAGCCGATGACGGCGCTGATCATGTTGATCGCCCCGTCTTATGATGCCCTGGTGGCACCTGCAACCTCACGCTGGAAAAACGTGCTGCCGCGGGTCGCGGCGCTGCTCGATGTCATGCAGATCTCGGAGATCACCAAAGTGCTGGCGCCCGACAGTTTCGAGCGCCCGATCTATGCCGGCAACGCGATCCAGACGGTGAAGTCGCGGGATGCGCGGCTGGTGATCACGGTGCGCACCTCGACTTTCGCGGCCACGGCTGCCGGCGGCAATGCGGCGATCGAGACCATTGCGGTGGCCCCCGATCCCGGTCTGTCGTCATTCGTCGGCGAGGAAGTGGTCAAGAGCAACCGCCCCGAGCTGACGTCGGCCAGGGTCATTGTCTCCGGCGGCCGGGCGATGCAGAGCCGGGAGAACTTCGCCAGATATATCGAGCCGCTGGCCGACAGGCTGGGCGCCGGTGTCGGTGCCTCGCGCGCGGCAGTGGACGCCGGCTACGCCCCCAACGACTGGCAGGTCGGACAGACCGGCAAGGTGGTGGCTCCTGAACTTTATGTCGCGGTCGGCATTTCCGGGGCGATTCAGCACCTCGCGGGCATGAAGGACTCCAAGGTGATCGTGGCCATCAACAAGGACGAGGAGGCCCCGATTTTCCAGGTCGCCGATTATGGTCTGGTGGCCGATCTCTACCAGGCGGTTCCGGAACTGATGGAAGCGTTGGGCTGATGTGAAGCAGGTGCCGGGAAACGAGGGCCGCCCGCGGCCAGGATCCTCCCGGCTCCTGCAGGGTTCCCCCTGCGCCCGGCCTTCCGGTGCCGCGCTTCAGCCGGTCAGGGCAGGGGATCTGCGGGGGAGGCAGGCCCTCGGGGACAAGGACCCCAGGGAGACGGGGAGACAGCACCAGGGGAGCCGGAAAGCGGGGGGAAAGCCGTGTGGTTTGCCGGTTTTCCTGCCGGAATTGCAGTGGCCTCAGAGCCGTGCGCCGTCGGCGTTTCGGCCCTGCGAAAGCGTGAGGGGCTCCCGGGATCCTTTGAAGGATTGCTTCCGGGTCGTTTCTTCCCGGCCCGCGGGATGCTTGTTCCTGAAGAACCGGGGGCATTGAATCGCGGGGGCTGGTTAATGTTAAGATGTTTGACATTGGCGCGGATTTTCGCGCAAATGCCCATGAAATCAGAAACTGCCCTGTGACTCCCGCGCTGTTGATCGACGCTGACATTGGGTTGAAAGCCCCTGGCGGCATAAAGCGAATGTTAGAACCACAGCGCTAGTTTTGGCGCCCGGTTTCTGATGGAATTTCGGAGCCATGAGATTCGGCACCATGAAATTCGGAGCCGTGAATTTCGAAACTGTGGCTCAAGGGTCAGGTGCGTCAGGCGCCGTTCCAGTGGATTTATGAAGATGGCGGCAGAGATCAGGAAAGTCGGGGTCATCGGCGCGGGGCAGATGGGTAACGGCATCGCACATGTGGCGGCGCTGGCCGGTTTCGACGTCGTGCTCAACGACATCTCGGCGGAGCGGCTCAAGCTTGGTATGGCCACCATCAATGGCAATCTTGCCCGCCAGGTTCTCAAAACGCTCATCACCGAGGAGGCCAAGGCGGCCGCGCTGGCGCGGATCACGCCGGCGTCGTCGCTGGATGATCTCGGCGATTGCGATCTCGTGATTGAAACCGCGACGGAGAAGGAAGAGGTCAAGCGCAAGATCTTTCACAATCTCTGTGCGGTGCTCAAGCCGGAGGCGTTGATTGCCTCCGACACGTCCTCGATCTCGATCACCCGGCTTGCGGCGGCCACCGATCGGCCCGAGCGCTTCATCGGCATTCATTTCATGAATCCGGTGCCCCGGATGGAGCTGGTCGAACTGATCCGCGGCATTGCCACCGATGATGCCACCTTTGAGACCGCCAGGGCATTTGTCGCCCGTCTTGGCAAGCAGGCCGCGGTGTCGGAGGATTTCCCGGCCTTCATCGTCAACCGCATTCTGCTGCCGATGATCAATGAGGCGATCTACACGCTTTATGAGGGTGTCGGCAATGTCGAGGCGATCGATGCGGCGATGAAGCTCGGTGCCCATCATCCGATGGGCCCGCTGGAGCTTGCCGATTTCATCGGTCTCGATACCTGTCTCTCCATCATGCAGGTGCTGCATGAGGGTCTGGCCGATCCCAAATACCGTCCATGCCCGCTTCTGGTGAAATATGTCGAGGCAGGCTGGCTGGGCCGCAGGACCCAGCGTGGTTTCTATGACTATCGCGGGGCGACGCCGGTGCCGACGCGCTGAGAACAGGGATGCGTCAGCGACCAGGCGACAGGCGCGGCTTCCTGAAAGAGTGCGCGCGCCCCGATGGTCTGGTCGTGACAGTTCCGGCGGTTGCCGGTTCACGACAGAGATTTCCTGACAGGGCGCGGGCGGGCATCTCGCTGGAGTGGCAGCTTTTCAGAGTGGCTGCCTGGCATGGATCGCAGCACGGATCAGCGTGAGCGCGTCCGTGCCGGACCATTCGGCGGCGCCGGTGAGGGAGGCGATCTCACAGCCTTGCGGGTCGACCAGGACCGAGGCCGGCATGCCGATGACGCGGCCGATGGCCTTGAGTTCACGAAGCGTGTTGCCCTCGCTGTCAACATAGGCGCCGAGCCCGGTGAGATTTTTCTGCTGGAGGAAATTTCTGGTTTTTTCAGGATTGTGGCGGTCGATATTGATCGCCACCACGGCAAAATCGGCACCGCCGAGCGTGGCCTGCAGGGTCTGCAGGGTCGGCATTTCCTTGCGGCAGGGATCGCACCAGGTTGCCCAGAGATTGATGAGCACGGTCCTGCCACGGAAATCGCTCAATTTTACCGGTTTTCCGGCGCTGTCGGCAAAGCTGAAATCGGGAAGCGGCGACGGCGCGGAGCTGAGCGTCAGCCCCGCCACCTCGCCACGGACCAGAGGTGTGAGAAGTTCGGTGGTGCGGCGCGCATTGTGGCAGACGCCATCGGCATCCGCGGGGCCGGGAGGGCGATGCTGAGGCAGCAGCACCGCGGCCGCCACCGCGCCAGCGACGACAAGGGCGCCGGCGGCAAGGACAAGCCTCCTGGGGGATGGGGATGATGTGGGCTCGTGGTCGGGCATGTTGTGCGCCATGTGGTTTGCCGATATGGCAATTCTGGTCCGGAAGCGGCACGGCTTCAAGGATCAATCGGGATCTTTGAGCCGGCGTGTGGCCGCAATCGTTAACGGCCGCGGAAAAGCTTCCCGGCGCAGGCGATGGCGGGGTTTTGAGGCGGCACGGGTGGTCCCTGGTCTCCGGCCTGATTTCTTCTTTGGTTTCATCCGTGATCGCCGGTCACGGGGTTTCTGCCACGAGGTTCACGACATGAGCAATTCGATGTGGGGCGGCCGCTTCTCGGAACGTCCGGATCAGATCATGGAGGAGATCAATGTGTCGATTGACGTCGACCGTCATCTCTATGCCCAGGACATCGCAGCCTCCAAGGCCCATGCCGCGATGCTGGCGGCGCAGGGAATCATCCCGGCAGCGGACGGAGCCGCCATCCTTTCCGGGCTTGATGGGATCCGTGCCGAAATCGACTCCGGGAGCTTCGTGTTCAAGCCTGCGCTTGAGGACATTCATATGAATGTCGAGAGCCGGCTCGCCGAACTGATCGGCCCGGTGGCCGGGCGCCTGCACACCGCGCGCTCGCGCAATGACCAGGTGGCGACCGACTTCCGCCTCTTTGTCCGCGATACCATCGCCGCCACCGATGCCGCGCTTGCCGCTCTCCAGAGCGCGCTGGTGGAACGGGCCGGGCAGCATGCCGCGACCGTGATGCCGGGCTTCACGCATTTTCAGACCGCTCAGCCGGTGACCTTCGGCCACCATCTGCTGGCCTATGTCGAAATGGTGGCGCGCGACCGCGGCCGTTTCCAGGACGCAGCCCGCAGGCTCAATGAATCGCCGCTGGGAGCCGCCGCGCTCGCCGGCACCTCGTTTGCGATCGACCGCCACGCCACCGCGACGGCGCTGGGTTTTGAGCGGCCGATGGCCAATTCGCTGGACGCGGTGTCAGATCGGGATTTTGTCCTTGAGAGCCTTGCGGCGGCATCGATCTGTGCGGTCCATCTGTCGCGCCTCGCCGAAGAGATCGTGGTGTGGTCCTCGCCCCTGGTGGGGTTGGTACGCCTCAGCGACAAATTCACCACCGGTTCTTCGATCATGCCGCAGAAGCGCAATCCCGACGCGGCCGAACTGGTGCGCGCCAAGACCGGGCGGGTCATCGGTGCGCTCAACGGCCTCCTGATCGTGATGAAAGGCCTGCCGCTGGCCTATCAGAAAGATATGCAGGAAGATAAGCAGGGGGCGATGGAGGCTTTCGCCGCGCTGTCTCTGGCGATCCGGGCGATGACCGGCATGGTGCGGGATGTGGTCGCTGACGAAGCACGGATGAAGGCGGCCGCAGGCGAGGGCTATGCCACCGCCACCGATCTCGCCGACTGGCTGGTGCGGACCCTCAAAATGCCGTTCCGCGATGCCCACCATGTCACCGGCCGCATCGTTGCCCGCGCCGCCCGCGCCGGCGTCGCCCTGCACGAACTGCCGCTTTCCGAGATGCAGGCCGAGGAGGCGAAAATCACTGCCGACGTCATGGGCGTGCTTTCGGTCGAATCCTCGGTCAGAAGCCGCGCCAGTTACGGCGGCACGGCGCCGGAGAATGTGGCGGCACAGGCCGCCGGATGGGCGAGGCGCCTGCAACAGGAACACGAGAAGGCCTGAGGCCTGGAACGCCGGTCTTGCCTGAAATCCGGTTGCCCCCTGATGGGGCAGTGAAGAGGTCGCGAGGCACGCAACCCGCTGCAACCCCTGGCGTCTGCGGCGGTGTGAACATTGTTCGTTTCGATTGGAAACACGAAATCGGTTGCGGAATCGGTTGCCATTTGCCCATTGTCGGGTGTTTTCCCGGCTTGTGGTGCGCCTTTGTCACGTTCCAGCGCTCGCAATGGCCGGCCAATGGCTGTATGCTGGGTTTCGTAGCGCGGGGATATTGACGTGGATTCAAGGTTTGGTGCCAGAGCTTTACCGTGGACGGTCGTTGTGCTCGGTGTGACGGCGTTTGCGCTTTGTGGGTGTGGCCGAAAAGCAGGGCTTGATGCTCCGCCGAATGGCTTCAGCGCCACGGCGGACAGCCGCCCGGCTGACGCCGGGCCGGCCCCTGCGTCGCAGACTGTGTTCGGTCCGAGCTTTGGCGCCTCCGAGCCCAAACCGGCGGCTGCTGCCCCCAAGGCCAAAGACAGGTCCTTTCTGCTCGATTCGATTCTGGACTGAACCAGGCAGGTCATGAACCATTTTGATTACCGCGACGGCGTGCTGCACGCCGAAGCGGTCAGTCTGCTGCAGCTCGCAGCCTCCGTCGGTACCCCCTTCTACTGCTATTCGACCGCGACGCTGGAGCGGCATTACCGCGTGTTTGCCGACGCCTTTGCCGGCTCGCAGGCGCTGATCTGCTATGCGGTGAAGGCCAATTCCAATCAGTCGGTGCTGCGCACGCTGGCTCGCCTTGGCGCCGGTGCCGACGTGGTCTCGGGCGGGGAACTGCAGCGGGCCCTGGCTGCGGGCATTCCTGCCGACAGGATCGTGTTTTCCGGGGTCGGCAAGACGGAGGCCGAACTGCGGGCGGCACTGGAGGCCGGGATCTTCTGCGTCAATGTCGAGTCGGTGCCGGAACTGGAGCTGCTGTCGCAGACCGCCACTGCGCTCGGGCGCCGGGTCGCGATCTCGCTGCGGGTCAATCCGGATGTCGATGCCGGCACCCATGCCAAGATTGCCACCGGAAAGTCGGAAAACAAGTTCGGCATCCCGATTGCGGCTGCAGCCCATGTCTATGACCATGCGGCGAAGCTGCCCGGTATCGTGGTCACCGGGGTCGATATGCATATCGGCAGCCAGATCACCGATCTGTCGCGGATGGAGGCGGCGTTTCGCCTTCTGACCGACTTCGTGCGCGCCCTGCGTGCGGCCGGCCACGTCATTTCGCATGTCGATTTCGGCGGCGGTCTCGGTATTCCCTATGAACTGGAGAACGCAGCCCCGCCGCACCCGCAAGCCTATGCGGCGATGGTCAAACGCGTGGTCGAGGGGCTGGGCTGCGCCCTGGTGTTTGAGCCCGGACGGGTGATCGTCGGCAATGCCGGGATCCTGGTGAGCCGGGTGATCTACGTCAAACACGGCGAGGGCAGGAAATTCGTCATCATCGACGCGGCGATGAACGATCTGATCCGTCCTACGCTCTATGAGGCCCATCACGACATCCTGCCGGTGGTGCAGCCGCAAGCCGGGGCGGAGACCATGATCGCGGATGTGGTCGGGCCGGTATGCGAAACCGGGGACTATCTGGCGCTGGATCGCGCCCTGCCGACGCTGCAGCCCGGTGAGCTGCTGGCGATCATGAGTTCCGGTGCCTATGGAGCGGTCCAGTCCGGAACCTACAACACCAGGCCGCTGGTGCCGGAGGTGCTGGTCCGGGATGATCAGTATGCCATCGTCCGTCCGCGCATCGAAGTCGCCGAACTCATCGCCATGGATCGCATTGCCCCGTGGCTGTGACGGGGTTCCTGCCGCGCAGGCCTGCGCAGACCACACTTGGGCCTCGCCGTCGCGCAAGCCGCACAAGCCAGGCTGAGACGACCACAGGTTTTCGCGGCGAATCTGCTGTTTTGTCACCTCCATCTGCGCTGTCATGTGGTGATCGAACTCACACCCGGAAAATTCGAACCGAAACATCCTGGACAGATGGGATTCTGCATGACGTCAGTGGATCGCCTGGTGAAAGCCGAGGACGATACCCCGACCATCGGTCTGTTGCTGTGCAAAAACCGGAACAAGGTGGTGGCCGAATACGCTCTGAGCGGCACAGCACAGCCGATGGGCATTGCCGAATATCAGCTGGTCCAATCGCTGCCTGGGGAACTGCAATCCAGCCTGCCAGGCGTAGAAGAGATCGAGCGCGAACTGGCAACGGTGCCGAACGTCACCGGCATCGAATGATCGCTATCTCCGGCGCGAATTATTTGGTGTTGGCAGGTGTGGACGTGGGTTGATGAAGCCAACCCTGTAAGGGGTGGCACAGAGGCTTGCGGCGGCGACGCTGAATTGGCGACCATCTGTGACATCCCACACCAGGACAAAGCCTCCCGATCCGATATCGCGGGAAGCGGGACCAAGCTCATCGAGAATGGCCCAGACCGGCATGAGGGAGGTGATATTGGCGAAGCGACTGGACGCAAGAGCCCTGACGGTGGGCGACACAGCGGCTGTGGAGGTGGTGCAAGGGGGGGCAGCATGAGCCGTGGCTGCGATCAGGGATGCCGCGATTGCGGGGAGAATACGCATAGGGGGGAACCTTGATGGACGTGGATGAAAAATGCGCCTTGAGGTCTGGCTGTGCAAGGGGCCGACAAAGCCTCCCTGCCGGCAGACTTTGATCCGGTGGGGGCAGAGATAATCCGCGCCGGCAGATGCCGGTGCTGCACACGACAGAGGCGCACGCGCAAGCTCATGCCATCTGTCACCGGTTCCGTACCGGGCATCCCGATGTTGATTGTTTTTCAGGCGTTCCTCATTTTCCTCCGATCCTGCTTGCGAAAAAGTTAAAACTGCCGAAACGGCGCTGCAGATTCATGGGGGCGGGCTCCCGGCTCCCGCTTGTGCTGTTCGGGAATGGAACCGCCATGGTTCCTGATCGGACGGATTCCGCTCCAAGCGCCTTCGGCAAGCGTGAGGGGAGGAAAGCGGAACCGGCACAGAGCTTCCAGAAGATTGCTGACGGCCGGTTCCCTCCACCGATTCATACCTGGGTGGCATTGTCTCCGGGCTTTGGTTAAAAGGTTAAAAGGTTAAAAGGTTAAAGGTTAAAAGAGTGGCACGGCCAGATAAGCATTCGGAGGGCAGCGATGAGCGATGAAGGCAATGCCGGCCTTGATGGCGACAGCTTCACCGAGGTGACCTCGAAATCCTGGTTCGAGCGGATCCGGGAGAGCCTGATGGCGATTCTTATCGGCATCGTGCTGGTAGTGGTGTCCACGGGTTTGCTGTTCTGGAACGAAGGACGCTCGGCGAAGACCTCAGCGGCGCTCAGTGAGGGCGCAGCTGCAGTGGTTGCGGTGGCAACGGAGCGCGTCGACCCGGAGCGGGAGGGCACGCTGGTCCACATTGCCGGCGATATCCGCGTCGGCACGGCGGTGCGGGATGCGGATTTCGGCTTCGACGCCAATGCGCTGCGTCTTAACCGCAAGGTCGAGATGCTGCAGTGGAGGGAAGAGGTCCACTCCGAGACACAGAAGAAGCTGGGTGGCGGTGAAGAGACGGTCACACGCTACAGCTATCACAAAGACTGGTCCGATCACGCGGTCGATTCCTCCGGCTTCCGCCGCGCGGCCGATCATCGCAACCCGCCGATGCCGTCGGTTTCCTCGCACAGCTTCTATCCGACGGATGTGAAGCTTGGCGGCTTTCGCCTGAGCGATCGCATCATCCAGATGCTGTCGGGCGGTGAGAAATATGCGGTGCCGGACACGATCCAGCCCTTCGCCGTGGGACGATTCGGCCAGAATGCGCGCGTGCTGCAGGGTGAGGTTTATGTCGGCATCAATCCGGATCAGCCGACAATCGGCGATGTGCGCATCTCCTGGCAGATCCTGCCGATTGCTCCCATGAGTGTGGTGGGGCGTCAGACCCAGGGATCGATCACGCCGTGGCTGGCGAGTAACGGCAGCGAGGTCCTGCTGGTTGAATCCGGCATCGCGGATGCGGACCTGATGTTCAAACATGGGCAGGACAGCAACAGCATATTGACCTGGGCGCTCAGGCTCGGCGGCGTGCTGATCATGTTCGTCGGTTTCCGTGTCATGTTCTCGCTGCTTTCGGTTCTGGCGGATGTGGTTCCCTTGTTCGGTAACATCGTGGCCGCGGGAACCGCACTGGTGGCACTGCTCTGCACTATGGTGATCGCCCCGATCGTGATTGCCATCGCCTGGTTCTTCTACCGGCCTCTGGTCGGCATCGCTGTCCTGGTCGTCGGCGGGGTGGTGGTTTATGGACTGCACCAGTTGATGAGGAAGCGCGTGGCCAAAAAGGCGCGTCAGGCGAGCGGTCTGGCGGATCGATCTGGATTGGATCGACCGGGACCTGATAGTGGTGCGAGTTTACCCTCGCCAGGTTGACCCCGGCAGCTTCGCCGCCGCAATCGACAGCCGCGCGCCGTTTGTTTGTCGCGCAGGAATTTTCTGCAAATCGTCCCTGGAACAATCGGCAGGAGTCGGTTGCGTCATGGATTTTACCGGGAATTTCTGAAATCCAGTCGACGATGTCCTTGTCAGATTGCGGAAGCTTTCCCCATAATCTCAGTTACACAGGCGACGAGTCAGGATCGATAGCACTTATGACGCGGCTGATGATCTCATCCATGGTGGCTTTGTCCAGGGACTCGATAAAACGGGCTGTGCCCGCAGCAACGCGGGAGACAATGTCAAAGCTGCGAATTTGATTGCAAACGGCAACGCCATTCGTATCGTGGCCAGTAACCGCGACGGCCAAGCCCGCGTTGCGGGTAAACGCACCGCCGGTAGTGATGGGAACGGTGACGCTGACACCGAGGGCATTAATTCGCTGCTGTGTGATGACAACAAAGCGATGACGATCCCGCATTTCTCGCCCGACAGTGGGATTCGGATTGATCCAGTAGACGTCGCCACACCGAGGGATGCTGCTTGCGGACCATCAGGTGATTTCCCGTCCGACGGGGTGCCCCTCCTGAGCCCATGCGGTCTCTGCTGTGAGCCGTTTCATTTCATCTGAGCCTTCGAGGAGGTCGGCCAAGGTATAGCGCTTGCGACGTGAGGTGGTTGGCTGGGCGATGAGTTTTCCGTGGTCAACCGAAAGGGTGACCTGTGATCCAATGTTGAGATCCAGCATTTGCAGGAGCGCAGGCGGAATGGTGATTACAGCAGCACCGCCCTGCCTCCGGATTTTGGATATGACACTCATGGATGCCTCAATCGGAAATGTGCAGCTTTTACAGCACATTTCGGAGCGCAGGCAAGTGCGAAGCAATGCGAACCCAGGGTGATCGGGTGAAGAAGGCATCGAGAAACGCGTGACAAGGGCGAAATCCTCTGAATCGATTGGCCGCAATTGATTTGCGCCTATGGAGGAACCACGATGACCCGGGGTGCTGACGCGGAGGTGGCTCGCGTTGTTGATGCGGTAGCTGGTTTCCTCTTTCATTTCAAGGAAATAGCGGATTGGCGACAGCCGGGTAAGGTGCGCTACCCTCTGCCGGAGGTCCTCCGGGCTGGGGGGGCGGCGGAGGTCAGGACCTTGATGTCTTCTATCGCCGCGCACTGGCTGACGGTCTCGAACTCCATCAGGGCAGCGGCCGCGGTTTCCTGCCAGCCGGGCTGGTGGAGGAAATCCGCGCCCAGATGCAACCGCCGATCCCCTGGGATGTGAAGCTCGCCCACTGGCTCGACCAGTATTTCCCGCCAGTTGAAAAACGCAGGAGTTTTGCTCGCGCCGATCGCCGCCAGTCGGCGACGCCGGACATCCCGCGTCCGGCCTGGATCCGTCCGGATCAGGTGCAGGCGAGCCGGGTGTTAGGCGCGGGGATCGACACCTCCGGCTCAATGAGCCGCACCGATCTGGCGCGTGCCGTGGGCGCCATTGCGAGCTATGGCCTGAGCCGCGATGTCGCCTTCATCCGCCTGGTCCAGTGCGATGCCGCGGCCCATGACTGCGGCTATGTGGAGCCAGCGGAACTGCTGGAGCAGATTCAGATCAGGGGCCGCGGCGGCACTGTGCTGATGCCCGGCATAAGGCTCCTGGAGGAGGCCAGGGATTTTCCCAAGGACGGACCGATCCTTCTGATCACGGATGGTGCCTGCGATCCTCTCTCGATCCGGCGTGATCACGCCATCCTGCTGTCGCAAGGCGGCGCGTTGCGGCAGACGATCGCGGGGCCGGTATTTCGCATGGGTGAGCAGGAGCGCACCAGATCGGCTTCGGGGCCAAAGCACATGTGGCCTTGCGCACGGGCCGCAACGCGCAAGGTCCGAAAGACCAAGCTCCTCTGAAAAGACCCGGCTCCCCAGAAATGGCGCGGCGGTCAAGAGGCGCGCGCAAATCAATCATCGCCAGACCCGGCGCTTTGGAGCAGATGCCGTTGGCGTCTCCAGATGGGGTTTCTGAGCCTCAGCCGATCAGGTCGCCGGGTCTCTTATGTTGCAGTGCAATGCGAAAAATGCAGCAAGGCGTCACGATCTGCGATGGTAGCGTGCAAGGTCGAAGACGGTCTCAGCCGGCGGATCCCTCGCGCCTCATAGATCAAGGCTGCGCAACTCACACGCCGGAGATCGCAATCTGCGATCGCGCTATCGGCAGCCTGGCGTTGTTGCTGCGGCCTTTCAGTCGGGATCCGGATCCTCCCTGATAAGTATCATGACACCGCAATGCCTGGCACCTGCACCTTTGAGCTGCCCGGGGGGCGCCTGGGCTTCCTGTATCGGCGGTGAGGGTGTTGACAAGAAGACGTTGACAAAATGCCCGTTCGGTTGTCTGCTGACAATCAGGGCGGGGGGCACCTGCCAGCGATTGCCGTGGGGATCCTTGGAAGATCCCCCTTACGCAGCATGTGATGGCGATGGAGAGAGACGTCACCAGACCGCTTCGGCGTTCCCGTCATCCGGGCACTCTCATCAGCTTGCTCACGTCGATCATTCACCTTGATCATTCATTCCGTTTTGCAGGAAAGGGGCTGTCATGAGCGCTCGCTGTTTGCGCGGTATGGGCTTTGTCATGGCCTTTGCGGCCGCGTTCTGGGCCGGGTCTTCCGGCGCGCAGGCGCAGGACATTGTCC
>Ga0123357_10004309_pt1 | contig 16667 bp, 10 predicted proteins | sample TergutEmb28metaG_FD_89873 | JGI IMG/M metagenome (GOLD analysis project Ga0123357, IMG submission 89873) | Embiratermes neotenicus P4 segment gut microbial communities from Petit-Saut dam, French Guiana - Emb289 P4 | ecosystem: Host-associated > Arthropoda: Insects > Digestive system > Gut ... | reverse complement strand
AGCTCACTACAACACGTCCTACTAGCACGAGTGCCTCCAGCATACTGGAGCATGTAGCCACCTGAAACTGATACAGTAACCTCACAATAGATGGCTCTATATATCCCTCAGAGCATTTTGCATGTGGCGCGGTCTTTGTATGTCAGGCCGGAAACTTATGGACCCACCTACGTATGGAGGATTTCCAGTCTTCTGACAGTGCTTCATTGTGCAGCATATTCATTTCACTGGTTCTGTCATTTCTCTGAAATAGTTGAAACATTAAGACTTGTAGTTATGAAAGTAAGAAACAGAAATCACAGTTTGGCTTATCTTAGTTCTTTGTGCCTGTATTACACTCAAAAAATATCACAGTAATTACTGGATCCACACAGCTTTTCTGCTGTGATGTTTTTTTTGAGTACTTTCAGAGGAATGTTCCAGTTACTTCTGCTGCTTTATATGTGATTTTACTTAAAAATGTCCATTTTAAAACAGAATTTGAAAGGACCCTTTATTTTTCAGTTCATCGAGAAGAACAAGAAGTCATTGAACTGGTTCCCAATATCATCCTTAATCCAGGATACTATGATGATGATGCGAGGACAGAGCGAATAGAGCCAGATGAGAACTCAAATGACCAGACAACAACCAGAATCAACAACAACACTGTAGTGCAGCCTATCCGGGTTTGATATAGAAGGTAACATGCTCTCTAGTAGCCAGGCTCACAGACTTTCACTTTGTGGGAATTTCTGGAAGGCAACAGAGACTAGACATACAACTTCTCCATAGTTCTGTCTCGTGAAACAGTGTTGGAATTGAGGAGGACATACCTGTGTAAGGGAAAGATAACTGTGAGCAAAGTGACTACTAAGGTAGAGTATGAACATGTCACACAATTATCAGAGGGTGGTACATAACAATATCTTCCACTTTGTTTCAGTTCAGTGTGCAATCAGTTGCTCCCCCTCTGGACTGATTTTGTAGTATGTTATATTGTAGAGAGTGCTTGATGTGAGCATGTTGTTTGGGATCGAGGTTTTTTTATGTGTGTGCTTTTTTCAAGCGTGTTTAATGCACTTTTTATGAGGACTCTTCCTTTAATGACTGTTACTTTCGTTTAATGAATTTGCATCCAGTCAAGTAAACCAGGATATAATCTTTCCTATAATTGGAAAATGAATATGAATATTGTTGAAAATATTTAGTCTTGGTAATGACTGTCGAGTTTTCATATCAGTAATTAATATAGGGTCAGAAAGGTATTCATGCAATATGAATGTCAGTAATTTTTATATAATTATTTTAGCATAGAATTTCCATTACAGAATAAAACTGCAGTAAGAGTGTCGGTAAAGTTTAAATATGGTATTAAATTTGCTTTAGTACTCAACTCAATATTGCTGAACAATATTCTTCATAACATTTGGCAAGATTGTATTATTAGTGTCACTGATTGTCATGATGTGACTCTAAAGTGTCATATATTGACATTTAAAGGCACAGGTTTGTTTGGAGTAAAAGATATTGACTTGTCTTTAGATGCTAAAGAAAGTAACATAAGAAACATGTATTCAATAATTTGTAAATTATGTGCATTTTTTATAACTACAAAGAAAATGTTATTCCAATGTGCGTTTTTGGCACCACACTCAATCTTTGACACTGCTGCTCACGGCACTGTGTATGTATGAATACTTTAAGAAATTCCAAGATCTGACCCATAAAGGGAAGGCATATTGCCTGGTAGATATATCTGAAATGTATGACAGATTGCATATAGCCCAGCACTTGGTGGAAGTGGATTGTGTGGTACATGTATGAGGTCCTTAATTTGTAAAAGCACCATCATGAGCAAATATGTTCATGTTAATATTGCAGCATTTTGTGAAATGTTGGGCAAGTCCATATGATTTCATTCAACCATGATGTTATGCAGCAAAGTGTATGGAACAGAATGTAAATTAGAATGTGTCTTGAAATCATGAAGATAAAGTTATACGGGGTGATTCAGGAGGATAGGTCAATATTTTGGGAGGTGATAGTATCGGTCACTGTGAGAGAAAGAGTTCATATGAACTTGGATCTCATTCTGAATTTTTACTGAGAGGGAGCTGTTTGAATCTATAAATGGAATGTGAATGATAATAAAAAATGACATATTACTTACTGCTAATTTTATTCTAATTTTAAATTAATGTTGAAATGACAAATTTCTTACACAGAAATGACAGATTTGTTGCAGTTTGCAATAAGTGTTTGAAAATCCCACTGTCAGCCTCAGTATACTTTGTAACTTGTGTTGTTCGTCTGAGTTGATGTGCACATTTCTTTGTACAGGCAGCATCGTTCAACATGTGACCGAACAGTTTATCTTGTGTATCCACCTTTCTTTTGTAAACTTTGCTTTTCATCCAACCCCACAAACAAAAATCTGACAGAGTTAGGTCTGGAGATTTTTACAGCTCTATTTCAGTAACCATTGGAATTGAATTGGACACATGTTCATATAAACTTTTTTCTCACAATGGCTGATACTGTCTCCTTCCAAAATATTGACCTCACCTCTTGAATCACCGTGTTGGTGCAATGATATATAGGATGGACAGGGCTCTGGATAAATATATAACTTGAAACATTGCTATGTAAAGTTTAGTGTTTTCTGTATGTCTGAAAGAACAAATAGTAACCATCACTTTCTGGGGTAGCATAAAAATTTGGCAATACTGGTAAATTTGAATAGTCTGCCTACATTGAACAAGTTATAATTAAGTGGTTTTGCAGACAGATATATTAATTCAGTAGCCCTTTGTTTAGTCGTGTACTTAATTACTTTGAATCGCTCCTTACATATTTTAATATCGTCAGGTCATGCAGCAATGGCCTTTTATGATAGTTAAATGCCAGATAAATAATCTGTTCTGATTCCCTGACTCCTTTTAGTTTAAATATTTTGTACAAGAACTGAATGTGTCACTATGATATTTAACTTACAGTTTTGTATTAATTGTTTGTGAGCATGGGCCTGATTTCTTTTACATTCTCCTTATTGAGCCTGTGACTTGTCAGGCTGTGACCAGAATCTCAGGGAATGTACAGTGGTCAGGAACAGGCCAAACTTGTCAACATGTATGTAGTTAATTTGTTAGCATTTTGAAAGAAAGCTACAAGAAAACATGTGCGGTGTATAAGGGAGCCATATTTTCCTGATGTAATTTGACAGTCTCTGAAGTTTATGTCACCAAGCAGGTTTGTGAAATAATAATGCTGTAGTCTTCTATTGAAGCAGTGCCCGTTTCAATCATGGGTAAGACAGGGATTATTCAGAATGAGATGTGCTGTGGCTTCTCTCAGTATAATAGTAAAATGGATCATAAAGATTTATATATATATACATGGGTCCATGCATCATGAATCAAATTTAATAATTGTCCAACAAGATGTGACTTACTCATTTTATTACATTTCTGTAGCCAGCTTAACAACGAGAGCGGATGGTAGTAGATCCGGTTAATCATTGCCAGAAGCTGTAAGTACAGCTGTACGAGCTCCTGATGATTGGTGTCTACACCCAAAACATGTACAGCTGCCTACAGAAATGTAATAAACTGAATAAGTTGCATCTTTTTAGACAGTTATTAAATTCGGATCATAAAGATATAAGATAGGGTGGTGTGGACTGGATTCATCTTGCTTAGGATTGGGACATGTGTGGGCTCTTGTAATGAATCTTCAGTTCCATAATTGCAGGTAATTTCTTGACTGGCAGAGGAGCTGTCATTGTCTGAAGACAATGTGTGCTGCATGGAGTAATTTATTCAGTTGTTTCTGACCAGAATTCCCTGAATCTTCTTGGAACCATTCAAAGAAAATGGCTTCATTTAAATTCTTGTTGGATATCTTCTTTAACATAAGGCATGCTATTTAATTATACCTAATTAATTGGTAAACCAAACAAAAGATAGACCATCATTCACAGCTGCAGGTATTTGACGCGGTTTATTGTCAAAATATGTGCTACATGTTTCGCCTTGTAAAAGCCATCATCAGGTACCCATTTTAAAAAGAATTTAATATTTTAGTTGTGATTGATGATCCATCATTTGTTGTGTTCATGTGGTTATGAATGTTAAAATGGGATGTCCCTACCAAAATTTATTCCTAATTACTCTAAATCTTTTACTGGTGCATTCTGTTACATTGTGAGTCAGAAGTGTGCAATCAGGTTTCAAATTTGAAGTTTGAGCTTTGTGACATGTATAACTGGCCTGCTCCTGATGTAGTATGTTACTGATGTCCATGTAGATATACTTCAACTTGTTTTGTAGGATTTCTTATCTCAGTGTTTGTCACACTGTGATTAATTTTAATTGTCACTATTGTAATTCTCTGACATTGTGGAAAATAGGATAAAAGGTATATATAATATCACCACCTTTACTGCAACACTACAGAGATGAACTCAGTTGAATTTAGGATTTATGAACTAACCAGTCCATATTGAAACATTAAATTACTGGGTGATGACATTTGGTACAGTTTATACTGTAATTAGTTGGTTTCTTTGTGTGGGTGAAGTTAAGCTGCTTCATTCATTGTTTAAACTTAAAAATCTCAGTTTTCTTCATGCCAATTAATGTATTAGATAATAATATATATATATATATATATACAAAAAACATTAAAGTACGTGAATGTTACATTATCAGAATTTCAATCCATTTGGAAAGTAAAACTTATGATATTTTGAGAACCATGTTTTCCCTGAGTAGATTGTTGTTTAGTGTTGATTTTTAAAAGTTGCAGTTTTAAATTTCTTATGCACAGTAGAACAGCTTTTATTGTAATAAGATAGAATATTTTGTTGTCTTCAGTTTAAAATGCTGTCTCATTGGTTGAATCTTGGTATTATTGTATGCACACATGTCACTTGCAGTTTTATGTAACTATGCTGTTTAATGACCCTGTCAATTGCTAAAGCTCTGTAGTGTTGGTGATAGATGAGTGAATGAGTATAAAACAGTGATGGAGTGATATTGGTGCAGGAAAACTGAAGTACTTGGAGGAAAACCTGTCCCAATGCCATATTATGCACTGCAAGTCTTGCATTGACTGGCCTGGGATTGAACCCCAACCTCGGTGGTGAGAGGCCAGTGGCAAACTGCCTTAGTTACGTCATGGCCACTATTTGTGGTTGACTTTGTTGATATTTATAATGAAATAATATGTTGTAATGGTGGGCTGGGTAGCTCAGTCAGTATAGCAACTGACTACATGCTGGATGGTCCGGGATCGAATCCTGGTGGGGACGATATTTTCCGCCAGTCCAGACCAGCCCTGGGGCCCACCCAGCCTCCTGTACAATGGGTACCGGGTCTTTCCTGGGGGTAAAGTGCGGCTAGGGCATGCTGCTGACCACTTACTCCCTTCTAGTGCCACGGTCATGGGAGAGTAGAGCTATACCTCTACCCACTGTCTGGACCACAGCAGGACTGTAACAGGATCACTTTACCTTTTTTATATGTTGTAATGATTCTTGACTTTAGTTGTGTTATTATTTTAAGAAAATTTTTTCTTTCTTTCATTCATTCTTTGAGCCCTTTATCAGTAAAATAAGTAGTGTCCAATGTGTATTTTTTCTCCAGTTTCCTCCCTGCGAAGTTACCATTCACAAAATACATAGTGATCTATGTTGTAGAGTATGTGAACCACTGTTGTCTAATGTGGGTGCAGGTACAGCAGTTTTGTTCATATTGTACCGAAGGTGCGGACATGCCCATTTTTGTTGTCCAACTGAACAAGTGATTTGGTTGTAGGTGTATCATTCCAAGATTTCTGTCATCCAGTTGTTCCTCACTTAGCATGTATCTTCTGCATGTTCTTGTACTGTCTAGAATGGAACCTGTTATCCAAAACCTTTTCACATATTTGTGAGGGTTTTCTTGTTTGGAACAGGCACATCAGGAAACTTTTCTGAATTCCTGATAACACTTAGTGTAGGAACTGTATTTGTTGTATCATTCAAAAACACATGAAGGCTTAATGGGACTATAGATGATGTGTACAGACCTGACAGCTTCTCTGCAGTAATGAGTGTGGGAGTAAGTTGTTGAGGGGACTGGGATGAATATGGTAAGCAGCCCAACAGGCATGACTAGCAGTTAGGGTCATATAAACTAATGACCCTTTATGTTTAGTAGTTGGCAAGTGTGCGTAATTGTGGTGCCTGTGTAAGGCTACTGGCTCAGTGATGAAGTTGATGATGGTACACGAATGTCGAGAGTGGTTACAGACATGACTTTTATCTTGGTAATTCTGTAATGTTCAGGCTGTATTATGCACAGCACACACACAGTGGTTCCAAATGTGCATCAGACCTGCCTATTCAGTTACATTTGAAGTTGAGCTATTGTTGTATGGTAGTTATGTTGTAGGATGGCAAATTCTGAGTGTGCCTAATACATTTTGCATGATTTTTTAATGGTAGGATGTGACAAATAACAAAATCAGGGAATTTGATCACTATTTTTTTTTTTTCAAAGAAAGAAGCTTAAATTTCGTGTTCTCAAAATATAGGTGAATTATTGTGAGTCTGCTTGCATAGCTCAAAAATAAACAGAGTTGTCACTGCAGTACAATAATAATAAAAACATAACAATGTGTTCTGATGACACATAGCAAGCAGAGCATGATGCACTCTGTTTCATGATTGTTAAAACACTTATGTGTCCAGTGCCTATATGTAAAACTAATATATCACTGTGCTTTGGAAGAGCATCGATTTATGTTAATGGTGTTTATTGCAATATTTGTGAACTGCACCATTGTGTAATAGTTAATCAGTTATGGTAGCTTATTTGTCTAGATAACTTTTAGCATGTATCAATTTTTGTAGCGCAAAATACATAACATGGTTTGCGTGTTTATGGGCAATAGCTGTGAACATAAATTTTTGTATGGAAGTTTGTTAAAAGGTATATTTAGGTTACAAGTTGGTAGAGTTTTGTATATTTCAATGCATGTGATTGCCTTGCTTATTGAACATGTAGAATTGTAATGCAAGGCTGAGGTGATGGTGATTTGTTGCGTAACGTGCTGTAGTGCATCACCACAACTGCTTTGGCTTTGCATTATGTACATTTTATATACATGTCTGTTTTGTGTGGAAGAGAGACGAATACCTATAGTGTTTGAATGCATTCATTATATTAAAATGTACTGTAGGATGAATTTCTTGGCAATTTCCTTTTCTGTTGAGGTGTTTTTACATTTCCTCATGGTACGTCATGTATACCAACTTGATGGTCAGGAACAATACTGATAGTATGAAAAAGTGTGAGATCAGATATTTGGCTAGAAATGTTATCTGAGACACACCTGTGAAAGGTTTGATAAAGACTAGGGGTCTAATTTGTGTTGAGTAATTAAGAACTTGAAGTAGTCAGTGGTGTAACACTTAGTCTTTAAGCTAATATTTTAAAATGGGTAGGTTTTATAGTGACTAGGCCACAGGCTGTACAATCAGTGAATCATTATGTTCCAAGTAGGTGCAAAAGATTTTTCTGTGATCCGCAGCAACCAGACTGGCTTTTTGGCTCTTGCAGCTGCCCATTCTGTAGTTCTCAAACATGTGTAGAAATGTACAGTGTCACTGTGCTCATCTTGATAAGATTGCATTATGGACACGTTACTGACTTTATTTGCTTGGAATGTATATGGAAATTAACTTACAGTTAACTTGCAGTGTCATTCTTACATCACATAGCCACAGCCACTGTTAAAATAGTGTAGTGTGGCCCACACATGTTGTGTGCTACAGTGAGCCCCAACCCACTGTTTGACACTGCTTTATATGATAATGTAACGCTTATTTTTAAAGTTTTCGCCAGCATATGGCATGAAAATCTTACTTTATCGAATTTATTTTTGGATTGCATACCGGTAATGTAATTCAGTTTTCTCACACAAAAGCCAAAAATACTTTAATGTGAGTAAAAACTGTAAGGAAATTGTGTCATTTCAAATTTTAATCATCAGGATAGGTAGTGCACTGCAGGGTTCTGAGAAACTTAGCTAACACCTCATTTAATTGTGGGTTTAGTGTCCTGCCTTAAGGCAGCCTATGAAGTCAAAACTGCCACAGTACCTGCATTTCAGCTGCAAGATTGCATGCCTTGACACATGATTCTTTTTCAGAACCTGCCTGAGCAGAATTTCATGTTTTAAAGTTGTTGCAATATTGAGAGCCAGTTTGAAATGAATCAACTGACTTCTAGTAACCACTACTCTGTAGCATGTTAGAACATTATTTCTGTGCTGTTGGTAGTGTATATTATTATATAGTATTATTACTGCAGACCAGGCCTGCTGAACCTGTAGCTTGCAGGCAGTATTTTGCCAGCGGCTGTATTTCAAATAAAAAAATGTCTCTTAACCCTTCTCCTGGAAAAGCTGAGATACACTGAAGTAATTTTGAAAACTTACAAGCAGTTTATTTATCGAGACAGACATTACATTACTAATTCATTTTGTAAAAATGTGCTAAAAATGGCGATACTCTAGCCTACGTTATGAAGTCTGATTTTATAAATTTTTCTATCATTTTCAGTATATTTTTTATTACACACAATTTACAGCAGAATAGACAGTAAAAGTATGCATATAATTGTACGTATATGTCATTTGTATGTTGAATTCCATGTTGCCTGCATGCTGATCAAATTTGCCAAAGTTGCCCGCACCACTTAAAATGTTGAGCAGCCCTGCTGCAGCAAATGTGACATTATTTACATTATGTAGACCATTATTTCACTTGCCTGACACTTGGATAGGTGAACATATTCTTTAATGCTTCAGAGTTTTAGCACCTGCAAACACAAGGGGTTTAGAAGAAAACATGGTCATAGGAGCTAACTGGAACAGCAGCATGTATATGAATCAGATACAGGGTGGCACACGAAAAAGTAGCTGAGTCTTAGTGTCAGTGGTAATAAGAGTTTTATTTGTAATAAAAGAAGAAATGTTACATTATGCTGGAAAAGTTATTTTGTTGTTATTAAAGAATAATAGCCCCTGGGCATTCCAGCTGCCCATGGGACTACTGTGATCATGTGACTGCAATAGCTGCTGCTAAAACTGGGGCAGGCCTATTTTTTCATATGCCAGTCTGTATTTTATATTTGTATATATGATTTGTATAGTCAGGATATTGTGGCCAGATATTAGGATACATTTTACATAATCCAAAATGTGTGGGCACTTCATGTTCTTTGTCTGTAAATTGCATGAGATGTGGTATAATTATGAAACTAAGTCAGGCTTATGTGCCATGAATTTGCTGTATTTTGTTCAGCCAAGAGATTAAAAATTACCAGCTTATTCCTTTTGACATATTCCTCAGACACACATATTCTTGCTGTTGAATAATCAAGATATCATAACAAAAAGTCAACATTATAGTGTTTGTGTGTATGTGTGTGTGTGTTTATGACTTTGTAGGTATGAGAAGAGTGTGGATGAATGTGAAATAAGCATGTACATTATTCCTTTTTATATGCTGTTGTTTTTAAAATTGTTATGAACTTTGCATACATTGTAGTGTGACACAATAACATTTCTTGTTTATTTTGTATCTGACAGTTTGGAGAATATGTAGTCATTTAGTCAGTTTCTGTATATGACTTATAGATTTGTTTTATGTTCTAAAATTTAGTAGAGTTTATGTGTGAAATATTTTGTTACAATGCTCATTTTATTCTACAGACTTCGATTTTTGTCGTTATAATTGCCAAAGGTAATGCACAATGTCTGTAAATTGTGTCATATTGCTGGGGCTGTTGTCCTTAATTAAAATTCCATAAGCATAATTAGAAGAAAATTGAAGACTGCAGACAAACTTATAAAATGGCAAGCTACTGAATATTTACTCTTCCTTTCTGGACAGATTGCCTGCTTGTGTGAATTATACAGTAAAATTAATTGTGATAGGGCCTCAGTTATTTGACACAAAGATACAGAATTCCCAACTAGAGGGAGAATGCGTAACTAACCAGTAATGACAAACTGGTGATTGTTATTTGTGTGATATTGAGTTTTTAATTGTTATTTTTGGGAGTATTTCCATGGTTGTGATTTTGGTGCATGATAATTATTCTGCTGCACATCAGCCTTGCAGAAGTATTGCCCGTGTTAAGAATACTTCAAAAAGTATGAGACTTGTGTTTCTTGTTAACAAGGTAAAGATTGCTGGTGATGTAATTGCAGCTTGCTTGTAAAGATAATTTTTAAAAAGTACCTCACTTTCTTGTTTTTGCTGTTTGGTAACATCTTGAGATATGCTAGTGTTTAACCATTTCATAACTGTTCTGTTAGCTGCACCATTTCCTGTTTGCCAGAATTTAGATTTTCAAATTCACCAAGTAGTAAGTAAAGGCATTTCCTGATTTTTCTTTAAATAACAGATGTGATATTTTGATGGTATCTGACAGTGTGTTTTCAAAGACTGAAAATGCTATGTTAAATCTTGTAATAACAAGGTTGTAAATAGTGTAGTCTGTGATGTAGCACATGGACTTCACTGCCATGTTCATTACTTCCAGAATTTTATATGGTGTCATGGAACATGCATGTATGTCATTCTGTTGATGCCCATAAGTAAAGTGTGGCCTTCTGTTTGCACCACTTCTCATAAAACTCCCAAATGCTCAGCATTATGTGCAGATCTCTTAATATCAAATTTTACCCAGATTGGATATTAAATGTGGGAAGTATAGACAGAAATTCATTTACACCCGAATAAAGTTGAGGCTTTCACTGTACCGATATTCACAAAACACACTCTTTTTAAGTTGTTGTGGACATCTCTTATACCAAATTTCAACCAAATCAGATGAATAATGTAGAAAATACAGTTAAAATTTCATTTATGCCCATAAGTGAAAAAAGGCTTGAACTGCTCTGATTTTCACAAAACCCACTTTTGTTGTTGGTATTGTGTAGGGGTTTTCTGTTCCAAATTTCATCCATTTGTGTCACAAAATATGGAAAATTTGGGTGGAATTTCTTATATGCCCTTTGGTAAAGTATGACTGTCACTGGCCATAGTATATAGGTCATTTAACATTGACTGGCAGGGAAGTTCTTACAGAGGAATCAGGAAGATGTGGAACTGATTGTGGCCTACAGTTGCAAAACTGTTTATTCAGTTCTGCCACAGGGGTGGAAAAAAAAAATCATAAAGATGTTAAGGCACAAATGCTTCTGTGGGGTGAGATTTAAAGCTTGGATCTCCCAGACATGAAGCATAACCACTGCCATGTGGTAGTACAAATTATTATTCACAATTAGTGCATGTATTAGAAGGAAGACAACAAATTGGGTTAGAGGAACCAATTATAAAAGAAATTGAACAGAACCAACTTACATGGTATGACCATGTTCAAAGAATGGCAGAAGGAAGATTACCCAAAATAGCATTGAAGTGGATGGCGAAACAAAAGAGAGCATGCGGAAGACCAAAGAAAAACTGGATGGAGGGTGTAAGGAAGGCCATGAACAAAAGAAACCTAAATGAAGGCCAGTGGGAAGATAGGAAGCAGTGGAGTCTAGGTGTCAGACAACGTAGAACAACATTTTGAAACGTACATACATACATGCGTACATACATACATTACATTACATATGTATGTACATACATACATGCATACATACACACATACATACATGCGTACATACATACATACATACATACATACATACATTACATATGTACATACATACATGCATACATATATACATACATTACATATGTACATACATGCATGCATACATACATACATATATACACATACATACACGCATACATACATGCATACATACATACATACATTAGAAAGAAGTGAGGGTATTTGATATACCATGAATTTCTGAGTTCAGACATAGACAGCAGTATTTTTTGAAAATATGTGTGTCCTTGATAGATGTGTAGCATCTCAAATATATTGAAAAGGTGGCTGGCTATTTTAGTAACATAATATGTACAGAAGTCCAAGAACCAAACTTTTTGTCGTATTTTCAGTTGTAAGTTATAGTTAATTCCTAACAAAGACTGTCTGTCCTGATATTTTTTATAGTTTTTGAGTTCCTTTGTGCTTATCCTGTGCTGTGATAATTCAGGACTGCTGCTTCTGCAGTTTGAAAGTCATTAAACTCTTGACAGTTCGATATTCAGAACTTCACTTGGTACATCAAGTTCTTTACACAAGTAATGGTCATACTTGCAGGAAAGACTGTTGGATTGGTCTATTGCTATTAAACTGTTTTAAGTAACTTGAGTAGTTGAAGTATTGGTTGTATCGAATATGATGGTGGTGATAAGATGTAAAGGAACATAAATTATATCACCAGTATTCAGTTATGTGACATCACCTGCGAAAAATACCGCGATGTTGCTAACTTCTGCAAGGCTTTAAACTGTATGCGGTAACAGGGGTGCTGCACCCTTGATTTTATGACTTTTTTATATATGACGTATTAACAAATAGGTAAGGTTCCTTCATTTGTTTCTTGTGTGTTTTAAACATGTTGATGCACGGGTTCTTTTTTAAAAGAAATGTTTTAATGGAAATAATAGATCTGAGACTGGAGCATGCAAGAAAGCACTGGTGACCTCCAAAGTTAGTAAATTGGAATCAGAAAATATGGATTGAGTAATATTATGGTTATGTAAAAATACCAAAAGCTATGAATGGCTGGTAATTAGGATATTAATTATGGAGCTTGCAATAGCAGTAAATATGTGTGTATATATATATATATATATATATATATATATATATTTACTTTTACATTGTATTTACATGGCCCGAATTGTGGAAGTGAGCTGGCAAAAATTCATTTTTAAGCCTATTTGTTCACATGTAAAAGTACATTTTGTAATGGCAGTGTCTTACATTTTGCAGTACCATAATAAAAATACAGAAATTAGTGAACTACATTTTGAATATGTCACAATTATGATTGTATACATGTGGTACTTCCTTGACATTCCTAGGTTGTGATGTACAATTATTTTGTGATCTGTTATTTGACATATTTTGGTAGACATTGTGAAATCTGATTACAGTTAATGGACAACAGACAGACCTGTTTCCCATGTTCTGTTTAAATATCTGTAACTAATTTTCCAATTTTTATTTTCACAGCACTTTGCTACATGACATGTTCCTGATGTTTTAAATGAAGGAAATAAATCTGGTATGGTAATTTATGTTAACAATATGAGGAAGCTGGGACAGGAAATTTGTTTGATTAAAATCTAAAGGAGTTTGGTGGTGTGTAAATGCTACTTCATTGAAATGTGTGTTACTACAACAACGACAATAATTCAATTTGATGTTTCATCTAAATTAAGCTGGTGAAACAACACGGTATGGAGTTCAAGCGAGTAAACAACCATAACTGCACACATCTATGTGTATCAGCTAGTTTATTACAACTTCTGCATACACAGTTAAGTGTTTACACGTATAGTTACTTATTGACTGGTAAAGGATGGGCCTGGGAATGTATGAAATTTCTCATGTTATAAAACAGGTAGGCTGGGACACATGTGTACACATGGTGCTTAGATTAGTCTGTGAAGATTAGTGTAACATGGAGTGTTGAGAAGCACGTGGTAGAGTGGTTATCAAAGTAGAGAGTCGGCTTGCCTTCCATGGGAGGTACAGGTGTAGGGAAGCACTGTTTGATAGGTAAACACAGAAGTGGATACAGAAGCGGCAGAAGACAGGCTCAGTCCATGATGGGCCTGCTCCAGGACCAACCAGGACTGTGAGATCATCAGTGCAGTCCAGGTAACTATTGTGAGGTGTCCACAGCCATCATCACGGTAGCTGGTGCAGACAGTGGACACCTCTGGGACTGCAGTACAGTGCATATTGCATGTGTGTTTGAAGGTACATCCATACAAGCTGTTAGTTGTGCAGAGACTTACAGCTCACTAATGACACAAATGCCTGTATCACATTTTGCCAGTAAGTACTGGAGTTGAAAGTGGTAGGTGATACCTTCATGGACCACTTCATAATGAAAAATGAAGCTGAAGCTAATTGCCAGCTTTGTGGCAAAGTGAGTAAACTAAATTGCTGATATTTGTCTGCTGCCAATCCATGTGACTTCATGAAAAACCATTGCACATGAGGTCATGGTGTGGTGTAGTAGTTATGTCCAAGGCAACTTGGACTGTACTTTTTCACAGGTGACAGAGGAGGCAGGATAACAGTCAGTGCTGAGTGGTATTTGAAAACACTGTGCACCTTCTTGCCTGGTGAGATGGTGTGGCTGCAGGTAAGAGAAGGCACACGGTTTCAGCAAGATGCAGCAGTACCACACAAGGTGCATATCAGCATTATGGTGCTGCAGAATTTGTTCCCTGATTACCTTGTTTTGAACTTTGTTGATGTTGCTTTTCCCGCCAGATCTCTGAATCTGACAGCCACTGATTTCTTTGTGTGGGGTTGATTCGAGAGTGTTTTATTTTGCAGCCGACCAGCCAGTATCATGGACCGACAGGACAGTATTTGCCATTCATTAGTGATATTCCAGTTGACATGAAATAAAACAATTCCTGACATGCTGTACCTTGCTCAGAAGTGTCTCAACAGAATGTTGGACATTCAATGGACATCATCCATACGAAGGATGTGCAGTAAAGTGTACGTGTTGTGGTTGAACTCTCCCAGGTCTGTACTTTCATTTCAGATGTCTTGGATACTCTTCTGTTCAGTAGTGTACTTGTTTCCATTTAATATGCTAAACATCCCTGTGGCCCTCTGTACTTACTTATGTGTATGGTGAAAGGTGAAGTAGTTGAATGATATGCAGTATTTGAAACAAGATTTCAAAGATGAATACAAAATGGTTTCTAGGAAGTGTTGCAGGCACAAAGGAAACATTGTACATACAGTGCGATATTCAGTTTTCTGAAGAAAAAAATGGTAGGAAAGGTGCAGAATTGTCTTTAGCACTGCTTGTATAATGCATTGTAAGTGAAATGCATAGATTACCAATGTATTGAAAATTAGACCCAAAGCCTGGAATTGCAAAGGAAAAATTATTTACTTGTGTTTAGGCTGGAATGCCCCAGTAGTACACCATGCATCCAATGTGAAGATGTGCTGTTCAATGACTTGATTACCGTGCCACTGCACATGTATTTACATCAGGAATTTTGGAAACAGAGGAAGAAGAACACTTCTACAAGCAGTATAGCTATGGCTCAGGTGGTTAGTAACTGACCTGTCACTGCAGACACCCACGTTTGATCCCAGGCCAGACCATGTGGAATTTTTGGTGGGCGAAGTGGCAGTGGGACAGGTTTTACTCCAAGTACATGAGTTTCTTCTGTCATCATCATTCAACCAGCACTCCATATTCATGTTACATTCATGTACCCCTGACACTGCATAATCTTAGACATTGCTATTATCATACATAAAAAACACACACACCAACTCAGTTGGGTATTTTTACTGTGTTGCAATATCATTATATTTTTATTCCGTATTGTTTATTTGCAATCAATTTTCACATCCATAAGCCTCAAACTTTCATTGCACTAGTCCCTGTATTTGAATGCACTGCCCTTGTTCTGATTGAAGTTATGACCTCTTAACAAACTTTCTTTGTATGGCATGTTCTTGCCAAGACAATCACAGTTGACTATACTTGTGTTCAGATTGAAGTTTTCCATAAAACTTTCCTGAAGGAAGTTTATTAAAAAAAAAAAAAAACACATCTTTCAAAGAGTTTAAGATGGTTTGCTGATGGTAACTGCATTTTTCTAGCTTATAGGAATAAATTATATTAAGTCATTTGTATAACCATTGTATAGTTTTAAATATTGCAACTTGAAATACATGACTAGCAAACTGACTTGAACATATAGCAAATACAGTTAATGTGTGCCTACTTATATGTTATTTGGACAATAAATAGTTTATAAATTATTTTATACAAAGGACTATTAATCTAATAATGTGTTATTAATCAACATCCACATAGGAGGCAAAATACTCAAAAATGAGTTGCAGAAGCGACTGGTAACAGTTTGTATGTATAAACTGTACATAATTTTGGTCCAGAATCAGCATACTTCAGCTCTCCAGCACAGTGATGAAATTGATCTGTCAGTATTCTAATTCAAAGATCGTAAGAATTGAATGAAATAGTTTCTGGTTCTTTAGTGTCAAAGTCGCTTCCACTGTTGAATGTAAGAGACCCGAGCTGCCAACTCATGCTGTTTGATACTCTTAAAACCCATGATAAGACTGGTAACTCAGTTTTGGTTTAATTTTCATATCAAACTGGATCAATTTGTAGGTCTAGGGAGGGAATATTTTTAGAGTAAAACACAAATGCTTTGGTAAATAGTCATATAGTGTGTGAATGTTTGTTATGGACTAATGCACATGCACTTTTTGTAACCTCTCATATAATTCATGGCCACCTTTATCCACAATGTCTTGAACTTTATCTTTACATGTGTTAATTATACTGAACTTTAAAATGTTATGCTACTTTTTTTTTTTTTTTAAACCAGTTCTTGGGTTGTTTTTGGTTTTAAACTTTTTAAAAACTTCAAGGGCAGAATTTTTTTTTAGTATGTTTAAAGAGAAGGTTCTTCT
>Ga0123357_10004308_pt1 | contig 16667 bp, 12 predicted proteins | sample TergutEmb28metaG_FD_89873 | JGI IMG/M metagenome (GOLD analysis project Ga0123357, IMG submission 89873) | Embiratermes neotenicus P4 segment gut microbial communities from Petit-Saut dam, French Guiana - Emb289 P4 | ecosystem: Host-associated > Arthropoda: Insects > Digestive system > Gut ... | reverse complement strand
GCATGAGAGTAGCCATAATTTCTCATCAGCAATAGCTGAAATTTGGCATTTTGAGTAGGACACTGCATGTTACATACGTATAATATTTGGCATGAGAGGGTTATCTTTACGTTAAATTTTATACATTCAGTGCTGCTAGAAGCATACAGGCACTTAAGATGCAGCAAATACAAATAGCACTGCTACGAGTGTTACTTATTTACAAACTACGAAGGAAAATAATCACCATTCTGTAGTATTCTTTGCTCCATAATTCCACAACCAAGAAGTTCCATCCACTGATCTTGATGAAATACTTCCAGTTCCCATGAAGGATGAGTGAAGGGAAAATAAGCATCCACCCAGCGGTACTTCACTCCTAACAAAGAGTCTTCATTACCATTTTGTCAATATGGCATATGTTACACGGTACAATGAAATTTTCTACTGTCATACAGTCTCCATTATTCCATACGTGGTCAAACAATAAAGTTCCAGGACTGATGCTATTGCACAAGTATGGATTGGTGCATAAACCAGCAGTTGCTGGTTCCCATTAGTTCATGTCATGACTGCCAGTGAAGTTCTGAAAAACTGCTGCATCACTAACAAAAAGGTCACCAAACTGATACCAGCATTGGTTCTGCACACATATCACACCAACAGCTACATTTTAAAAATGTGTAAACTTGGTGGGATATTTATCATTCAACATCAAAACTGAAGCAACAAGAAGCTGAAACACAACATGATGTCAAAACCAACAAATGCATGTAAGTGTATAAGAGTATATTGTACACACCGTATACCGCCTACATGTTTCAGTGACTCATGTGACCATCTTCAGGGAGATGCATTACAAAGGATACATACATTGCAATATTAGAGAAGTTTTTGAAGTAATGCACGGATATAAAATATTATATTTTAAAAATATATTTATATTTGTGCATTTGTTCCAAAACTAATGTAATATTATGTATCTATCCTTTGTAATGTACCTTCCTGAAGATGGCCACATGAGTGGCCGAAACATGAAGGCGGTATACAGTGCGTGTATATGATACTTTTATACATGTATGTGCATTGCTGGTTTTGATATCAATCCACAATTATGGATCATTTAAAGTTGAAACACATTCTGTTAATATTAAAAATGAAATAAAACATGTGCTCCATCTGATACAATTATCTTTTATTTTATTATGTCTATTATTGTATTATATTGTACTGTATTTATTTAGTTTATATATCATATATATATGACAGTAGATGTGTCAGTCTGTAATATATTTTAAAATACATGAGATACTTTCTAAAACCTCTTAAATAATTTTCAACAAATAATTCATAAACCATCTATTTATATGCTGTATACCTAAAGTCAGATAAATATCATAGGTTAATCACCAGGAAGATACAAATTCCTCTAATTAGTAAAAAGAGTGACGAAGAAGGAATAGTTTTAACTCTTTTTTAAAGGCCTTATAATCATCTATTTCTTTTATAAATCCAGGCAAATTGTTACATACTTTATTGCCCATATTTATTACACTCTTTTTGTATACTTCAGCATTATGTAGTTCAACGTGGATATCCATCTTTCTTCATGTATTATATTTATGAACCTTAAAATTTTGCTCCAGAGACTGACAAGTGTTTTCTCATGAAACAAGTCACTTGCAATATATATATAAAGAACCTAGTGTTAGAATATTTAATTCTTTAAACAACTGTCTACAAGATGTTCTTGAACTCCCTCCAACCATTGATCTAATCACCCTTTTTTGTATTCCAAATATTCTTGTACTTAATTCACCCCCTACTAGGTTCAGCCTGAATAGGCCATCATCAGGCCAAAACTAGTAGACAATAATATAAATAATAAAGTAAAAGATAGTAATGTCAGATGGAGTAAAAATTTTATTTCATTTTAATACTGTACATTAAACACAAAGGGATGTCCTCTACCAAGACAGTCTGTTAATTTCACTGCAAAAAGGAAGGAATGTGCAGGGTACATTGAGTTCTAATATATTCTGTATTAGGAAGCAAATACAAAGTAATGCCACAATCAGCAACTCAACTGAAACATTTCTGCTCCCAACCACCTACACTGCATTTATTTGCATTTCAGCCATAAATAATACTTAAGACTAAGAAGTGCAATAGTTTATATGTTTGGAAGTAACACTAAGGTTTGTCACCTATCAGGTGTTGTCTGCATAACAATTCCCATGTTAATTTCCACATTCTGTGCTGAAGATGACACAGAAGTCTGAAGTGTTGTGTGACTATAACAAAGCTGCATCCATATTGTGACAATAACAGTTAACTTCCATGCCAAAGATTCTAACCCAGACTGTGTGTACATCAAATTTACAGGTTAGTGAAAGGAGTACTCAAGAAACATCACCTTTTAGATGAAGGGGTCAAAATAACAGTACAAAAATACAAGTGACAAAACATAATACATTTTCCCCTCAACAAATGTTCTCCTTGTTGCACTAATGAAGGAGAAATTTAACAAAACTACACAGGTAACTTAATATGTGGTTTTTTAATGTAGGATTAAGATTGCATCCAATTTTTGTAAATAATTTTCAGACAGGTTTAGAAATACATGGAACATACCAGAAGTAAAAATCAACTTTTCATTCCAATTGCAAACCTCACAAGTGTTCAAAAAGGAATTACCTATTCTGGTATTATATACAACAGTCTGCCCGGCAATATTTTAAACCTTAAGAATGATACGAAACAATTTAAAAATGAGTTATACAGGTATGTTTTATATAGCTCAGTTTACTCTGTCAAAGAATTTTTGGAATTCAGCAGAGATAATTATTATATTATTCCTGTTGTAATTTGTATTGTATTATTTTATTATATTATGCACAGTATCTGATTTTGGAGACTGTAGTACTGACATTTGTTTATTGTATTGTATTGTGTTTGTGTATTGTGTGTTTTTTCTGACAGTTTCATGTCTGATTGTTGTATGACAGAATTTGTGGACCTACAGAATGATATGTGTGTATGCATGCATGTATGTAATATTCATTTTAGTCACCCTCACATAAAAACCTGGTCCCCAAGCCTTTTCCTTTCAGGAAATAAAACCTTTAAATGTTAAATGGCACATAACATAATATACTACATAAACTGAAGTTTAGAAATAACGTTTAAAAAGTTCACACCTTGCCCAAATAAAGACTGAGCCAGTACAACAAGAGTAGTCTTCAATTCAAGTTCCATTATTTTACTTGCTTCCAATGTATGTGTCTCTTGTTTCTCTACAGTTCTAACACTCTCTCTCTCAAATACAGCCATTTCATCAGCACTTTGAATAGACCTGAAAACCTAATATAACATTTAAAAGAAAGGAACAACTAAAACTATGGAATCAGTAAGATATAACGGTTCGTTCTCCACACCTCTGAAACTCACTTCATGTTTACTGCAAAGTCTAACTCCATCCACCTGATGGAAGACAGGATAGTGAGTTGAGTCTATCTCATCTCTCCTATATACATCCCCAACAACAAGGAAATTATTAAGTCCCATTCTTATAAGTTCTGCTTGATGAGCTGTAGTATGAGCTCGCAACAGATAATCACAATTGATATAATAACAATCACTTTTCTTTCTACTTTGATGATCAGGTGGGATCAACAAGCTATCAAAATTTTGTTGCACTGTGACTACCGGATTCAAGTCGTCATACACAGAGAAAATGGGATTTCCCGTACTCCCAACAAATCTCCTGTAGAACAAGTTTACAATCCTTCGCTTAATTAGGGACAATGGATGGTATTTTTGTACATGCAGCTGTCTACCCAAATGAGACAGTACTTTTGTTGATACGTTGCTCCATGAATCGCGCTTAAACTCTCGGCCACCAACTGTAATATACTGAACACTTTCTTCGCTTCGTGCACGTGTCGAAAAGTGTATCCTGGATGTGACGCATAATCGTCTTACAAACATTCTGAATGAACCACTACTACTGTATTTTACTTCTCACTATTTACAACCAACTCAGGTTTAAGCTCGCACGTTAGCCAGTGATAGGCTCATTGTAATCATCTGTGAACACATCGAACGATGACTACGGAATTATTCGACTCTCGCGAGTTGTCAAGTAATACGAATGTGTGGTAAAATTATTCTTTTTCCGCTTTGAAATAATGTACGTAGTGATTGTGAGCAATTGGTGGAGGAATCTGTATGATTTATACGGCGATTTCAGTCTTTGTAGACTCCAGGTAAGAGGGGATGGTAATGCAAAATGTATCAATATGATAGTCGCTGATAATTGAAGAATGTAGTCAAAATTTGTGACAGCACTGACAGTCCACACATGCGTACATTGGGCAGAAACTATATGATCTGTGGTGTACAGTGGGATTGAGGTCCAACCATACAAGTATTAATCTGTGGTCCAACCGCCATTCATGATATGTGTGGCCACAACATATGGGTAGAGGCAACTAAGAACAGTGTGATTCACGACGCATAAACGAACGGAAATGGAGAGTAGTATAATAAGGGCGTGTGAACAGATGAGGCCGTTTGAAAGCGCAGGACTGAGGTAACACCACATCGAAGGTGCAACGACTTGTTTCCGGACAAATGAGCTATACATACATTCCGTAGATCCCTCAGGCCGTCACCAGACAACAGGATGTGGAACATGTCAAAAACATACAAGACATATAAAATTATTACAGTGTAAGAATTTACACAGTCATATAAGTCAGTAATACGTATCATCTGTACATGCAAAAAAATTCATCCACAGAGTAAAACGAGTGTGCATATAAAAAAATTTTTAGGACTACTTTAAACTGTGGCTTTTCATTCCTAAGGCTTGTAATACCTTGTGGTAGGTTGTGTAAAAATTCTGATCCCAGAGTAGGATGCGCCTTTTTGAAAACAAGACAGGTTAGCAATAGGTGTATGTAGATGGTGTTTATTTCTTGTATTTATATTATGTAGTGACGAGTTAGTCAGAAATTTATCCTGATTTCCAATTAAAAAACTCATCAGTGAGTATATATATATTGGCTTGGGATTGTTAAAATTTTGAATTTTTTAAAGAGCTTTCTACATGAAGTTCTAGGGTGTGCGCCCATCATAATTCTAAATATTCTGTTCTGCAGAGTGAATATCTTCCTACTGTACGAGGAATTTCCCCAGAGAATTATTCCATAATTCGCAATAGAGTGAAAATAAGCAAAACAAATTGATCTCAGAGTATCATTATTACAGATATGATACATTTGTCTAACCATATAACATGCTACGCTTAGTTTAGGGATTATTTGATCAATGTTGTTCCAAGATGATTGTCAATTTTTATACCAAGAAAAGGCAAAACTGCAAACCTGTTAGGACAGCAAGATGATAGATGATTGACTTGGACAGGCATGACTCACGCCTGCGCATAGTAGCAAAAAGAGAATGCACACACTTGCCTGCCAAAACAGTGGTTTTCACATAGTGGACCGTGGATCAGTATGCGCACTAGGTACCACATGGACGTGGCATTAGATCTCAGATTGAAGCTTTCATTTCTTACACTTTTAACTTTCCGTGGTGCAAAAATAAGAGTTTCTTTGTTAATGTGAAAAAAGTTATTATTTTCCATTCTCTTGGAAGTAATGGCAGTTGTAATTTGTTTCTCTTTCATTAACCCCTCAAATTAAACATGTCAGTACCCATGCAAGACAAATCGATCTTGCCAGACTTATCTTCCAGTATCCAAGACAAATATATTCACAAATTTGTCTGTTGACATGGCAGGTTATATGAGATCTTTCATGGAATACATTTTAAAGGGATTATAGGTTGACCACTATTACTTCTTCATGACCCTGGCAGTAAGGTTTCACATTCAATATACTACTTGTCAGAAGTACCTCAGGAAGGAATAAACTACCCGTTCATGTCAGTTCCATTTAAGGATGTTCAGGGATACATGTGAGCAAAAACAACTTTTTTTTAACTATATCCAGTTTGGGATGTAGGCCTATGCATTTCTGGAATACTCCAAACTGTAGTAAGAATACCAAATGAATTTTAAGTGATAATTAAATATCTGCTTGATGGTGCCTGTTTTATACAATCCTGGTAGGGCTTTAAAAGATTTTCTGCAAAACCTGATGCATTTTTCTGCACCAGTATCATTCAGTGATTAGATATTTCTTGTAGGCAGTGCGACCGGAGCACGAATATGTAGTTTCCCATGTGGAAATCACGTGCTTGAGAACTCCATCTGAAATTCTTCTATGCACTCCATAATCAATGTAAGTGATAGTGTCAACAAACACCAAAATAACACACATAATCCTTTTAGAATTAAAATAGGTAGCCCCATTGTTTCTGGGTTTTATGGGTGCATCTGCTTCCCATCCATTGTTCCATAGTAGTGACAGAAAGTTCCATGCCATCTCCAGCACTTTCACAACCTGTCATCACTCATTAGCTGTTTGAGGTACCTGAAAATCTTTAGAAGCCTGGATCATTTGCAAACTAAAATTTTTCCTTTTAAAGACAGCAGTTACAGTTTATTTCTGAAGAACTATGTAGAAGATACACAGCAATGACACATTCTCTTTAATTTATTTTTCATTGCCAGACTCCTGATCCAGCAGACACTGAATAGGTACTCCCACAAAATCTAACCCACACATTGTTCTCTTGCAACTGTCTTCAGTTGCCCTAACCTACAGGGACTTGTCACTCGCAAAATTCCATTCCTTAGGGCATACCGTGGAATCTATCCAAGTCTATGGGACTGTGTAACATTCTGCTACATGTTAGTGTTGTCCCACTACCCACAACCCAAGGAAATGCATGTTGAGGTAATAGGGACCCATTTAACAGTCTCCTCTTGAGATATTCAATTTTCTCAGTTTACATTAGTGTATTGCATTTTTTTTTCTTTTCTAACCATCTTCTTTCCTCCAAAACTTTTTTTAATTTTCATCATGAACCAGCATATTACTGACCTTTGAATGGCTACTGTTGCCAAATTCTATCTCTCACTCTTTTCTTCCTTATAGTTTTATTCATCTTTGTTTTCATTCCTCTCCCTTTCCTCTTTCACCCAAGTAAATCACCTCCTCTGTATCTGCCTTTTTCAGGGATCCTGGTTTCCATATGTTTGTTCACACCTCTGGTTTCAGGCCTCCTTTCCTAAATCCACAGTTTTATCCTGCATGGCTTGTCCTGAATATAAGCAACAGTACCACCTTAAAAATTGGTACCTCTGTGACATTCTACACAGTGTCACATCTCAGAACACATTCACCACTGTGAGATCTTTGAGTCTCACATCATATTCGTTCATCAGACTTTTGTGTAATGCACCCACCCTGACCTGCCTTGATCTCATGTTCAAAGTATGTCTCTCCATGTATGAAACATAAGTGTATCATATATCTTAAATTTTATGACTTATGAAATGTAATAGTAATTCAGAATTTTAAACTTCATTGCAATAATACATCAGTTCTCAGAAGACACAAATTTCTTCCATTAACCCTTTGACGCCTAATGACGACTATAGTGGTCGTACTGCACCGCTAACCTCTAAACGTAGCATTTTATATATTTATTCAACACATATAGGTACTGAATATTTTAAACATGGTATATACTCTCTGTTTTTTCCTCTTCAAAATGAAGTTTGTTTCATAAATCTAACATATTTGGTTTGTGTATTATTCACATTTTATACAGAGGGTGTGCTAAAATTAAAAAAATAATTCCGGCGCCAAAAGGTTAATATTAAAAGCAAATACAACTGTGCTGTATTCATTTGCTGTTTTAAAGCTACTGACAGCATCAGTAAACTAGCATGCTTATTAGTACCAAAGTTTGAAATCCCCAAGCAACAGTGTCATTGTGTGTAGGTTGATGAGATTCAGAAGGCATAATAAACATTCTCATATCAGTACATGTGAAAGGAATTGTAAATATTTTACATATACCATAAAACTAGAGAGCATAATCTGACTTCATTATTCTACTTACTTTTATTCAAAAATCAGTTAAATAAACAAAGTCACTCAGGCAAATATCCAATCTTCAAAACAAAAAATGTGCCAGTAACACTGAACAAATTTAAAACAGTCTTTCATACCAAAATATTAGGCACAGGCAATTAAATTAGGGATGTGCTAATCATTCACACAGATCTTGCGACTTCGAGTAACATTTTGCATGTGTACGTCAATATTCTTCAACTATTCCTGTAATTTGTGTGTTACAACATGCAATGTAGATAATAAAGGAGGAACATTGACGACCCAGTGTTAAATTAGCAATCAAGGAAGTTTGCTGCCATCAGAAGTTCCAGAGCAATTTCTGGAGCAATGGGAAATTCAGGAATCTCAGTAGAACTGTTAGTGTAGCGTACTTTGTATGTGAAGTACATACACACCTTTTGCAACACATGTGACCTGAAATGATGAAAAAATTGTATTAGGAACTTGATATACATTTCTGTGCAACAGGCATGTAATATATTTATTACCAAGTGCTTGCACTAGATGCATACACAAGACTTACTCTGACATGTTTTAGCTGTTCAGAATAGGCATACTCAGGAAGTATCACTTCCCAAAAAAGTTTAACATGTTAAAAAAAAAGAGCCATTTGTAAGTGGTACATACAAAGCAACTTAATTACTGATATCACATCTTGAGAGCATAATTACCTTGTGCTACAGGGCAATTCAAAAGTCTCCATACACAGGGATTAATTGTACTGGTATTTACATGTGCCATTGGTTAGATTGGCAGTTTGCAGATCATTAGATTGGTTGCCGTGGTCCTATGGAGTGGCCTCTGAGGTCTCCAGACCTCACCCCACTTGACTTTTTACTTGCGGGGGCATTTGAAGGCTGTGTTATACCAAGTGAAACTACAAAATATGGACCACATAAAAAATGCATTTGAGATGCATGGTGCACATGTAACACCAGAAGTGTTAAAGCGAATTCGTCATGAGTGGGAGAGACGCATCCATATGTGCTGTCAATGTAATGGTGCAATATACAGCACTTTTTGTAAATAAAGAGACCATTTCCCATGTATGGAGTCTTCCGAATCACCTTCTATACATACTAACCATTTACCATAACGGTATGTTTTAACATCTTATTCTTCTTTGTGAAATGATACATCGCCCAGGATGGCTATTCTCAATAGCCAAACATGTCAGAGTAGCAACCTTGTATATATTAACTAGTGCAATTAATTGGTAAAAATATATGTATTCCTGTAAAAGGAACTTTCACCTGATGGAATTATTAACTCAAATTGAATTCACTTGTGTTTTGAACCCTCTAATACTTACGGAATTTCACGAAAGTTCACTTCATTGGTTTCGTTTTCTGAAAATTGGCCAGGACCACTCAGCATAGCTTTAATTGTTCCTGATGTCACTGCATGCTCACGTTTTACTATAAACTCATGGCCATCAGACGAAATAAGCTTCACATACATAGCGTCCGGTCCTTCACATCCTCCATACAGCCTTTCCTCATGCTCAACATAAAAAAGTGGTCGTTAAGTAACTGTTATCACCGACGTAATTGCTGTGTGCTGTTCAATGCCCTACTCACTGAACAAACTTACCTGCCCGTCTTCCGTCATATCACCTGACATTTATTTCGAATATAACCTGCAACAAACAGAATATAATTTCACAATTTTTCCCTCCTACATTACATTCCATGACTGCGATGCGGTTTAGCAGAACGATGTTAGCATTCTCACATATCTCAATTCAATAGGTCGGTGCTTTATATCAATACAGTAAATACAAAACTCACCCACAACAATTATAACTGCAATACTGCAACCTTCGAGATCGCAGTATTACAATCACAGATCACAACCAAGAAGTACCACCATAACGCAGCCAATCCGATACATGCGCCACCCACTATTATTTCTACTTAGGTCTCTTCAGGGCGTCTCCCTGTTCCAGAGTTCCGTATTTCCTTATGTACTGTGTTCACTACAGGTGATAATAAAAGCCTTTACAAAAACCACAGTTAAAACTGCACACAACCTGAAGAGACAATTAGAAAGGGGCTCATTTACTCATCGTCACAGATATAGTACCTTCGTGGTGTCAGAACCAATGCACTCGCGTTAACGTTCGGGATATTTCTATATTTTATTTAATAGTAACCTTTGTCCTGTTTACTGACATACACGTTTCGATTCCAACTATTATGTCGTATATACACATACATACAGTCATATGTAGGATATTGTTTGTGTGTCTTACACCTTCAACGTTGTGGCTGTGATTTTACTGACAAGATCATGTACTGACCAGGAAAGATTAACATTGTCGAGAGTAAATAATTTTGAAATTTGGTTTTATGGTTTCAAAGTATTTTTGGAAGTGTCTATATACTGACCTGTGTAACAGTAGTGTCAATACTTTTTAGTAATCATCTGCCATGATTAGGATTATATTGGCAGTACCGCCCCAATATTTTGCTTTATCCGTGATGGCAATAGCTGTGCTAGTAGTATGCTCGAATAGGTTACCAGTTTTACATTATTTCTTAAATAATAATAATACAGTGTGTGACCAGTTATTCGTTATCATAAATAAATATACCGTAGACACAACTTGTCATTAAATGAGCCACTGTACGTTACTTCTAAGCTTTTACTCACTCCAAAAACTCTATGATACCACCAGCGGCACGGGTTTTGTTACGTGAAGTGCCAAAGAGACTTGTGACGTACGTTGCATTGCTAATAGCATGTTAAGCAGTAAAGGGTTTGTGATGGGATGATTGGTGGATGATGGATTGGAGAGGCCGTAGCGTAACAATGATAACATCCCAGCATTTAATTCGAGGGACTGCGGGAAACCACGAAAATTTGTCAGGGTAGGCAGTGTTTCCGGCGTGATTGCCACAAGCACCGGAGAAGTAGTAGTTTACAAACTAAACTGCACGGTATTAAGAAATTATTTTGAACGTGTACAGTCGATGTGGCTTCACCTTACTGATGTCATCAATATTGACATTACAACGGAATATTCAACCTGTGGTAAAACAAGCGCTAAGTACGCCATATTCTATATCGTTCAAGCCCGGAGAACTAAAGGCTTAGTTCACGCCATGGATTACGCGAGGAAGATAGGTGCACGACACGTTGGCACGCGTTTGATATTGCCACGTGTATATACAACGCTTGCGTAAAGAAACTTTGATGAGACAATGAGTGCGGCGATAAGAAACTTTTTGGTTATTAAGTGCTTCAGTGTTCTCAGCTATTGACGCTTCTTCTTTGACAAGAACGTGTTGTATTAGGCGGTTGTCGCCGGTAATCGGTCCTGGTCGTATTGCTCAGGTAAGAAGTCAAGCATGAAATTGCAGTATGAAGTTTTAGGTGGAATGTTTTGTACGAATTACGTTTGTTTTCTTCTCCATATACAATAGGCGTGGCTGTTATCAGCCCTGAGACTTCGTAACTTGTAACCTGACGTTTTATTAGATTATGAATTGTTTCAGGCAATAAGTCATCAGACTAGACAGTTGGATGTTACATATATGTGCCATAGACATGAAGGAGAAGTTGTTAGTGAAATAAACATGAAAGAAATGGAAGAATGAACCTTAGTGTTACAAATGTAGGGATTACAATAACGAACTTCTTTTCAGAACCTGAAGTGTTAAAAAGTTTAAAAGCACTACCAGTTTTTGGCAACAAATTTTTATTTCTCTGCATGTGCTTGTCATTACATGTACCAAGATGTGATTTATAATTCAATATTGAAGGAAGCTGCAGAATTATTTTGGAGTAATGGACACATTATAAGAAAGTCCTCTGGCAGTAAATTATAACCCGCAGGTGATACTGTCAAATTACCATGTCATGTTAACAAGGAAATTCCACACTTCTGAAGTATGTGCCGGGATAAAAATAAGTGTATAACTATAAAATTAAGTGCAAACTGGAATTCAGTTTCGTTGCTGATTTTTCAGTTCACTATGTGCTTTGAACAACAACCTTAGCAACAGCTAGCTAGCTGAAGGGACTGATGAAATAATTGGGTGAGGATGTATTGAGTTTGGCTGCATTAGATAGAATTGTGCATTCTGTGGATTGTGGTTGCTTAGTATGTGGAACAAATCAGTATGCAGGTAGACACGTAAGTCAACATATAAGCAACACAAGACACACAAACTTAATTTTGCATAAATGAGAAATCTCTTATAACTATCCCACAGTATCTATGAAGATTTTGTAAGTTTTTCTTATGTATGCATTATTAACCTTTCGACGCCTAACTGACGACTATAGTGGTCGTACCGCACCTCTAACCTCTAAATGTTGCATTTTATATATTTATTCAACAAATATAGGTACTGAATATTTTAAACATTGTATATACTCTCCGTTTTTTCCTCTTCAAAATGCAGTTTGTTTCATGAATCTAACTTATTTGGTTCCTGTATTAGTCACATTTTATATACAGGATGTGCTAAAATTAAAAAAATAATTCCAGTGCCAAAAGTTTATCAATCATCAGCAGAGTAGAAGGTGCATGATAGAAGCATGTTTGTAATGCCAGTTGAAATTTTGTTCATTGCAAAGTGAATGACTCATAAGTGAATAAGTCTTATGTTACAAATGAAGTTCCTCTACTCCATTTGGATTGAACATCAAAATTAAAGCAAAGTACATTCAAGCCAAATTCTTATTCAGAGAGCAAAAAGTTTGTTCCAAGTTTGGATATATAGCTGGATTACAGTTCATAAGAGAATAAAAATTTCGAAGTCACTGAAGATTGGTTTGGGCAGTATCAAGCTCAAGGTAACAACCTTTACATTGCCACAATGCAAAGGGAGACAACTAATGGAGACACTGTTGCAGCAGAGCTTTTCCAGGAAAAATTTTCATACGTGTGTCATTTTCATCGAGTGTGATATTGTTTGTTCTGCAGTTTACTGCTGAAGATGTGTAGAATGTATGTAAGATGATAGTATGTTTAGTGCAAGAACTTGGTGGTTAAACATTTTATTGTGAGAAATAGTACTGTGATATGCATCACTTTATTTTGCATTGTGTTTGCAAGCAACCTAACCCTGATGGAGTAGAGGTGCAGATATGTTCATTCCTGTAATAACAATTCCCTTACCAGTCAACACCATTATCATTTTTCAGGATAAGAACTGAAGACAGTTATGTAGAATACAATTACATGCCAAGTGGATATTCTGGTATTTATACTACAAGATGGGTGGCAGTTTTCACTTAAATTCAAACATTTGTCATCTTCCATGATTTGGAAGTAGACATTTTGACCATGCACACAGATATTGCCATGCCTGGGAACTAAGTTGGAAATCATTTTGAATGACATTATGATGCCTTGAATATCTTCAAGACCTTCAGAATGAGACCTTTTCAGAGAAACCTTTAGTTTTCAGTACATGATGAGATTGTATGTTGGCAGTCAGTTGAATGTAATTTGGGGGAGGAGGCACATTGTTGCGATACAAAATTTACTTGACTAACCACAGTTTTGATTGTTTCAAAAAATTTATCTGCCATAAATATATACAATGTGAAGGCAGAATGTCTGGTTTAAATGTTTGGTTCGTTAGTCATTTAAATTGCATCTTCTCATTTCCTTCCTCATAGAGAACAAATACAGTCTGTGTTACAAAAACCAGTTATTTAATGCTGTTAGAGAATAATTGCTGTTTATTGTGAGCATTGTATGAAACCTGTACACTGTGGAGGAAAATTGTCGAGATTTTTAATGTGTATTAAAGCAGATTGTACATATCATAGCTGCTGTCTCTCTAACCCTTTAAATCTTATTGGTTACTACTTGTACCAGTATATTTAACTTCAGATGCTGTGTTTTGCCCCACAGAATGTACTCGTGTGTTTCTAATGGTTTGTCACAATAAGCAGTGATTATTTTCTTATGCAGTAGAAACAGATATTTATCGTATAAAATACAGGCACAGACCTGTGAGGTAAAAACTGAACCTTTGGTACTCGTTTCTCGTGTTTTTTATGACAAACAAAATTATGTAACCATAAAAACTGAATCCCTATGACAGTTTGCTACACAATTGCCAAAGTGTACTTTACACGTATGTTCACGTGATGTAACATGCTTCTGTCCACAAGTGTTGCCAGTTGCATAACAGAAAGTATTAGCCTCTTTGTCAGCCTTTGTGTAGACACCAGTTGACTGATTATGGAATTGTTTGAAAATAATGGGTGGACGAGATTAAAGAATTTAGAATCTCCGTCCACTTACTTTTTATTGATTTCGAAAGTGCTTATGGTAGCATCACTAAGGAACGGATGTATAAAGCTATGAATGAACTAAATATTCCAGAGAAATTAATCAGATTGGTTAAAATGATAATGTCTAACATGCAGAGCCAGATCAAAATTCAGTCAAAGCACTCAGCACCTTTTATATTACACAAGAATGTTCAACAAGGAGATGCACTGGCATGTCTTCTTTTTAATATAACATTGGAATATGCAATTATAAAATCAGGCTTACAAACAAGAGGGACCATATTGTACAAGCCAGTCCAACTTATGGCGTATGCTTATGACATAGTTGTCATTGGCAGATCTTTAGTGTCAATGAAAGAAGCTTTTCAGTTACTTGAAGAGGCCAGTAAGGAAGTGGGATTAGTCAACGAAGGCAAAACTAAATATTTGGTAGCAGCTAAAACCCAGAATTACAGCAAACCCCACACCATTTAAGTCAGAAGATACATTTTGAAAGAGTTCATTTGTTGACTGGCCACAATAATGTCTCAGAAGAAATCACCAACCACCTTATATCAGCTAATAGATCATATTTTGGACTAAGAAGTCAGCTTAAGTCACAGCTACTTTCCAGGAGGAAAAAAATTCTTGTATATAAAACACTTGTGAGGCCACTATTTACATACCTGCAGAAACCTGGACTGTGACAAAAATGATGGAAGAAGACTGAATATCTTCAAAAAGAAAATCCTTGAAGACTGAGTATCTTCAAAAGGAAAATCCTTGAAGACTGAGTATCTTCAAAAGGAAAATCCTTGAAGACTGAGTATCTTCAAAAGGAAAATCCTTCGCAGAATATATGGTCCAAAATACAAGAGAGGGCAATGACGCAAGAGATACAAAAGAGAACTAGAAGAGCTTTACAGTGAACCAAATATAGTTAACGTAATAAAATCCAGTAGACAGAGGTGGGCAGGCCATGTTGTGCGAATGGATGAAAACAAATTACCTAAGAAGATATTGTGGACAACCCTGGATCAACAAGGACGTGACGACTGAAATCAAGTTGGATTGATGGGGTAGAGGAAGACGCAAAGAAACTGGGTTGTAGAAATTGGCTGGTGACTGCCAAGGATAGAGGTCGATGGCAACATTTGCTTGAGGATGCCAAGGCCCACCCAGAGCTATAGAGCCGATGATGATGATGATGATGATGATGAATATAATGCCATTAGAGGTTTCCTGTACTTATACCTTTCAGTTTCTTGCCTTCAACGATATTAACATGGCGGCAGTGCAACCAGGGATGTAAGAACAGTACTGCTGCTTTTGACTTTGAAATTTTGTATTTTGAAAGTAAGTTGTTAATGTATTAATAGTATATAATATGATGACCATGGTAAATATTGTGTGACGGTGAACAGTGATGAATAATTGTAATGTGCCATAAAATTTGAAATTTACCATGGCCACTTGTGTGTAATCATACCGGACACATGTGCTTTAAGTTACTGTTCCAAAATATGCTTTACAAAATTTGAGTTATCTCAGGTTCTTGGGTGTCTTTCTGCTGTATAGGCCTACACGCTAAATGGGTTGATGGTTCTTTATGGTTACTGCATGGTATAACTTTAGTGCATATTTTTAATTTAGTGGTAGAACTTGGGTATTTATTTATAATACATTGGTTCACAGTTGTCCTGGAATATGATTGTACATTTTCAGAAACTTTCACAAGAAGGTCAAGATTTGCAAGTGGACTTTATGTATTTATTTCTTATATTTAGACATGTCTGGCGCAACGGTTCTGGTGACGGGTGGTGCAGGTTATGTGGGGTCACATTCAGTGGTGGAACTGCTCAGTCAGGGTTTCAAGGTGGTGGTTGTTGATAATCTAGTAAATGCATCCTCAGGTGAGGTTTAATTTGTAGCGTTGCGTTCTGTGGATATGCATGTTAAGTTGGTAGTAGTATAGAGGAAGAGCTACACTGCATTTTTCCATGTCATTCCTCCCGTCCACATATGTGCTTATTGGTGGATTCAGTAATGTGGGAATAGGCACAGTTAGATGGAGTGTGTGTGTGTGTGTGTGTGTGTGTTTGTATGGTACAGTAATGTATATATATGTGAATCGTGTTATTTGGTATGGCCGTCATGACTGGCCTACAGTTTACTTTTTCTTTTAATGTTGTATATAAGCAGTGCTGAGAAGAGTAACTTAAGTTTCTTTACTTATCTATAAACACAGTTTGTGCAAACTGCATAGATTGTGAAGATCTTAGATTCTGATATCCTCTTACTGGAAAAATCTGTGTTAGGGTTTGCTGAGAAATTTTTAGGCACTTTCACATAAGTTGCATAAAGCACCTTTTGGCTTCATTGTGTCCATCT
>Ga0123357_10004305_pt1 | contig 16669 bp, 14 predicted proteins | sample TergutEmb28metaG_FD_89873 | JGI IMG/M metagenome (GOLD analysis project Ga0123357, IMG submission 89873) | Embiratermes neotenicus P4 segment gut microbial communities from Petit-Saut dam, French Guiana - Emb289 P4 | ecosystem: Host-associated > Arthropoda: Insects > Digestive system > Gut ... | reverse complement strand
GAAGGAGAAAATGCAAGTGAACCGGTTTATGATTCAGATTTTATTGTAAATGAAAATAGAGGTTATTTTTGTTGGAATATTGGAAAAATTATCTCATCCACATTTTCACATACTGACCAAATAAGTAACACCAATTATCAACTTCATTTCTGCGTTTTACATACTCCTGTAAGATGTAATTTTTGGCACTTTTCGATTCGAGTTTTTTCTGAGAACCAAATAGAAATAAGTACTTTAACCGCTAGAGACAAATTAAAGAAAACGCTATGGCAAAAAGCAAAAGCGCAATTAAGAGAATGCGCCATAATTAATATTCCATTTTTCAGTAAATTAGACCCCATCCACTACAAAAAATAAAGAAAATTATATCCCCCAAATGAATAAATCTTTTGAAATAGAAATGAAAGTTCGCGACTACGAATGTGATTCGCAGGGAGTGGTAAATAATGCCAATTATTTGCACTATATGGAAAATACCCGGCATGAATTTATGTACAGCTTGGGTATGACGTTCAAAGAGTCGCACCGGATGAAAATAGATCCCGTAGTGGTGAAGGCTACGCTGCATTATAAAACACCACTGACCGGCGGCGATGTTTTCATTTCCAAATTAACGGTTGATAGAAAAGGCGCAAAAATGGTTTTTTATCAAACAATTTATCGCAAGAGCGATAATGTCTTATGTTGTAGCGGTACGATCGAGGCCGCCATTTTAGTGAACGGAAAACTTTCACGTGGCGATGTTTTTGATGAGAAAATGAAAGATTATTTGTAACTTTACCGAAAATTTAACAAAAAACTAAAAATATGTTTAATCAAGACCTGATCTATCAGATAGGCATCACGCTTGTCAAGGGAATCGGTAATATTACCGCCAAGCAAATTGTTGAAAATCTGGATAATATTTCTGTATTATTCAAAGAGAAAAAGCACGTCCTCGAAAGAATTTCCGGCTTGTCGCGGCGGATCATTAATGAAATTCATAGCCCGGATGTTTTGAAAAGAGCGGAAAAAGAAATCCGTTTTATCGAGAAATCCCGCATCGAACCTTTGTTTATCACCGATCCTGCTTATCCCGACCGGCTGAAAGAATGTGTGGATGCGCCGGTTATGCTTTATTTCCGTGGAAATGCCGATTTGAATGCTCAAAAAATCATCAGTATTGTCGGAACGCGCAATGCGACCACTTACGGAAAAGAGACTACCGATCAATTCGTTCACGATATTCGGAATGTTTTTCCTGAGAGCCTTATTGTTAGCGGGTTGGCTTACGGAATTGATATTGCTGCTCATCGGGCAGCTTTACGGGAAAATTTGGTTACCGTAGGGATATTGGCGCACGGATTAGACCGCATTTATCCGTCGGCGCATCGGAATACGGCTGTGGAAATGATCAATGCAGGCGGTTTATTGACTGATTTTATCAGTGAAACCAACCCCGACCGGCAGAATTTTGTTAAACGAAACCGCATTGTCGCCGGAATATCCGACTGCACAGTGGTGGTTGAATCTGCCAAAAAAGGGGGTGCGCTAATTACGGCAAACATCGCCGATTCGTATAACCGGGATGTTTTTTCTTTCCCCGGAAAGGCTTGCGATAAATATTCGGAAGGATGTAATATGCTGATCAAAAGCAAAAAAGCAGCATTAGTTACTTCTGCCGATGATGTTTTCAGGGAAATGAACTGGAGCGATCCTCCGGAACCTGTGCGGAAGCAAACGATTCAACGGGTGCTGTTCCCGGAATTGAATCCGGAAGAGCAAAGAGTAATCGAAGTACTATCGAAAGCCGGAAGCATGCAACTGAACCTGCTCGCCATCGAACTCGATTTACCCGTCAGCCGGTTGTCGGTCATCTTGTTCGACCTTGAAATGAACGGGATGATACGATGCAAACCCGGAGGTATGTACAGTCTACCTTGATTTCAACTGCCATTCAAACCCGTCTTTGGTGTCTTTTATTTCAAATCCGATAGCCGACAATTCGTTCCGGATTTTGTCGGATGTCGCCCAGTCTTTGTTTTGTTTGGCTTGCATCCTGATTTGCAATAACAAATCCACCGCTTTGGCAAACGTATCGTACGAGGCATTTTGCGCTTTCGAATCATCGCGGATACCCAGCAAATCGAACAAAAACAAATCGAAAAAAGACTTCAACTCTTCGATATCACCGAATGTCAACGCAATGTGTCCGTCCATCGCTGCATTTATACTGCGGGAAGCCTCAAAAAGGTAGGAAATGACTATCGGCGTATTCAGGTCGTCGTTCATCGCTTCGTAGCATTTCTCTTTCCATTCTTGAATGGGTAGGACTGACGCAGAAGCTTTTGCTTCCAAACGGTTGATATTCTTATTGGCTTCCAACAAGCGGGCAAGCCCTTTTTCGGACGCTTGCAAGGCTTCATTGCTGAAATCAACCGTACTCCGGTAATGTGCTTGGAGGATGAAAAAACGGATCGTCATCGGTGAGTATGACTGCGTCAGCATCGGATGGTTGCCTGTAAAAAATTCTTCCAGGTTGATAAAATTACCTAAGGATTTACCCATTTTTTGTCCGTTCACAGTAACCATATTGTTGTGCATCCAGTAGCGGACGGCTTCATGTCCCATGGAAGCAACGCTTTGTGCAATTTCACACTCGTGATGCGGAAAAATCAAATCCATTCCTCCGCCGTGAATATCAAAATGTTCGCCTAAATATTTCTTTCCCATGGCTGTACATTCGAGATGCCAGCCCGGAACGCCGTCGCTCCAGGGCGAAGGCCACCGCATAATATGTTCCGGAGACGCTTTTTTCCACAAAGCAAAATCAATGCTGTTGCGTTTCTCTTCCTGACCATCCAGTTCACGGGTTGTATTCAGCATATCTTCAATGTTGCGCCCCGACAATATACCATAATGGTGGTGCGCATTGTATTTTTCTACATCGAAATAAACCGAACCTTCACTTTCGTAGGCATAGCCTTTATCGAGAATATCGTTCGTTAATTGAATCTGTTCGATAATGTGCCCGCTGGCATGAGGTTCTATGCTTGGAGGAAGTACATTCAAAGCTTCCATCGCTTTCTGATACCGGTTCAGGTAATATTGAACGACTTCCATCGGCTCCAGATTTTCAAGTCGGGCTTTTTTCTCTATCTTGTCTTCTCCCGAATCGGCATCGTTCACTAAATGTCCAACATCGGTGATGTTTCTGACATAGCGGACTTTATATTCAAGATGGCGAAGATAGCGAAAAAGAATATCGAATGTAATTGCCGGACGCGCATGACCCAAGTGCGGATCGCCGTAAACAGTTGGCCCGCAAACATACAATCCGACGTTCGGCGAGTGTAGCGGTTCAAAAACTTCTTTTTTCCGGGATAGTGTATTGTAGATCGATAATGATTGTTTCATGATGATAATTGTTTATTTTGGGAGGAAAAAACGTTGTGCATGCATCAGACGAAGTCTATTTGACATAATGACTTTCCAAATTCGTGTACTGAATTGCGAATTTTTGAAACTGTTTTTTGAGTAGGTTTTTTTCTTCCGGTCACATAATGACTCAATAAACCTTGATTTAATCCTGTTAATCGCGACATCCCGGCAAGCGATAAAACATTGGAGTAAACAGCCAAAAAAGAAGCCGTATCGTACTTAAAATCAAATTCTAATTCTTTAAACTCTTTGCCTTCGGATAAATAGGTTTCTTTCATTTCTTCATATCCGATTTTGAAATCTTCGATAGTTTCTTCAACTGTTTTTCCTTCTCCCAATATGCCGAATTTTATTCTTTTATCGCTTATATAGGCGGAAAAACATCCTTTGCTGTTTTGTTCGATGACTGCTGTTACTTTCATATATTTAACATTTTTATTAAAATTTGTAGCTATTTTTTAATTCCCGATTTTACAAGAATATCGTTTAACGTTCCTTTTGCTACTTCTTCATTTTTGTGTCGACTCATTTCAAAAAAAATCACCTGTATCTTGATTTTGCCAAATCGGATGTCGTCGTCCATGATGATGAAAACGACTATTTGTGCATTTCTTAATTAGTCTTTCTAATTCGGAATACTTCATTGGAGCAACATTCATTTATTATTACTCTGCAAAGGTATGAATATTCATACCAACTTTCAAGTATTCTATTAATTATTTTTACCAAATTCCTCGTTTTTATTAACTCTTTTAATCTGTTAAAGTAGAACTAAGTTATTTTAGTGACCATTACAGTTGTGTTTTTAAAAAAAGGCTAAAGCATTTTTAAAAAAAGGCTAAAGCGTTTTTAAAAAAAGGCTAAAGCGTTTTTAAAAAAAGACGAGAGTCTTTAGAGAAGAAGACAAGATTCAATAGAAAAGAGGATAAATATCCGTGTCCATGAAATCAAAAAGAGGAATAGTTATTTTTATTATACTCGCTTGGAAATAACCAAATTTTCATGTAATTTTGCATCAAATATGCAACCGATAATATGGGCAATATGATTAACAAAGAACTAATAAATCCGAAAAGTATAGTCGTTGTGGGTGGTTCCAATAAAACCTCCAAGCCGGGAGGCAATTGCGTTCGTAATCTTCTCAATGGTAAATATAAGGGAAATCTTTACGTGATTAATCCGAAAGAAGAAACCGTTCAGGGTTTGAAAAGTTACTCGTCTGTTCACGATATTCCTCCGACCGATATGGCGATCATCGCTATTCCGGCAGCAGCTTGCTTGGAAACCATTACTGTGCTGGCTAAAGAAAAAGAAGTGAAAGCGTTCATTATGTTCACCGCCGGATTCGGGGAAGAAACGGTCGAAGGAGGTGAATTGGAAAAACAAATCGTCAGCGTGATCAATGAAGCGGGCGCCAGCCTCATCGGTCCGAATTGCATCGGGATGCTGAACCGGTATCACCACAGTCTGTTCACCTTACCTATTCCCGAAATGGATCCGATGGGCGTCGATATGATATCCAGTTCGGGGGGAACCTGCATTTTCATGATGGAATCCACTATCCGGATGGGCTTGCGTTTCAATTCCGTATGGTCGGTGGGCAATGCCGCACAAATTTCGGTAGAAGACATTTTAGAGTATATGGATTTGAATTTTAATCCGGAAACCGATTCCAAAATCAAACTGTTGTATATCGAAAGTATTAAAGATCCTGATAAATTAATGGAGAGTACGGCATCTCTGATTCGGAAAGGCTGCATGATCGCAGCCATTAAATCCGGCTCTTCCGAATCGGGCAGCAGGGCTGCTTCTTCCCATACCGGCGCCATGGCTAATCCGGATTTAGCCGTCGAAGCCCTGTTCCGTAAAGCGGGAGTGGTACGTTGCTACAGCAGAGAAGAATTGGCAACCGTTGGCGCTGTATTCACCTTAAAAGAATTGAAAGGAAACAACATCGCTATTGTTACTCACGCCGGAGGGCCTGCTGTCATCTTGACCGACGCTTTAGCTAAAGGTGGACTGGAAATTCCTAAATTGTCGGGCACAGCCGCTGCCGAAGAGCTGAAAAGTCAATTACTTCCGGGGTCTTCAGTCAGTAATCCCATTGACATTATTGGAACCGGCGGCCCCGAACATTTGGCCATAGCTATTGATTATTGCGAAAATATATTTACCAATATCGACGGAATAGCTGTAATTTTCGGAAGTCCGGGATTAACTCGGGTGTACGAAGCATACGATGTATTGGATCAGAAAATGAAATCTTGCACGAAGCCGATTTTTCCGATTCTTCCTTCGGTGAGTACGGCTTGGGACGAAACCGATTTCTTTGTCAGGAAAGGACATGTAAATTTCAGCGATGAAGTAGGTTTAGCGGAGGCTTTAATCAAAGTACTAAAAACGCCGCATCCCTTAGCGAATAATTTGGAATTGAAAGGAGTCGATGTTCCGATGATTCGCCGGATCATCGACAGTATTCCCGAATCGGGCTACATTGCTCCGGATTTGGTTCAGAATTTGATTCGAGCCGCCGGTATTCCGATGGTTGAGGAAATCGTCTCTTCCGACAGGGAAGAGATTGGCCGGTTTGCCGAAAAAGTCGGTTTTCCGGTAGTTGCCAAAGTCGTTGGCCCGGTTCACAAATCGGATGTAGGAGGTGTTGTCCTGAACATTCGTTCGATCGAACATCTTTATTTCGAGTTTCAACGGCTGATGGAAGTCCCCGAAGCCAAAGCGGTATTGGTGCAGCCGATGCTGAAAGGCCTCGAATTGTTTGCAGGAGCCAAATACGAAGAAAAATTCGGACATATCGTTTTGTGCGGGCTGGGAGGTATTTTCGTAGAAATTTTCCAAGATGTTGCTTCCGGATTAGCGCCACTGGCTACGGAGGAAGCGCTTTCGATGATTCGTTCTTTGAAGGGGTATAAAGTATTTCAGGGCGCTCGCGGACAGAAAGGCATCGACGAACATCAGTTTGCTAAAATTGTTGTTCAATTATCGGCTTTACTTCGATTTGCTACTGAAATCAAGGAATTGGATATCAATCCTTTGTTGGCGACGGAAAAAGGAATTATTGCCGTCGACGCCAGAGTAAGGATTGAGAAATAACACCCGTACAAGTGCAACTGTAAAAATACAAAAGAGGCTGTCTCAAAAATCGGGGAGACAGCCTCTTGCATTCTTATCCTTATGCTTGTTATCTGCTATTTTGTTTGAGGTTTATCAGTCTTTTTTTCCGCTTTATGTGGATGAGTAGCAGCGCCTGCACTTGGTTGGGTAGCGCTCTTTTCCACTTTAGCCGGTTCTGTTTTTGCTTTTTCTGCCTTCTGATCTACATATTTTTTATATTGATCAGGAGTGAGAACACCTTTTACCTGGGCATCGTAAGCATCCATCTTGGCTTTCATATCCTGTTTGGTGCCTTTTGATGCTTCTTGATCTTTGTTAAATTGCGTCTGAATAGCTTGCATCTTTGTTACTTGATCAGGCGTTAAGTTTAGCGTCTTTTTCATCATTTCAACCTGTTTCGTCGCTCTTTCTTCAGGAGTCGCTTTTACTTTCGGGGAGGGTTTTTGTCCTTGTTGCTGGGCAAACATCATTCCTACACACAATACTGACATTACAAATGTCATTGACAAAATTTTTACTGCTTTCATTTTAATGAAATTTAATTAGTTATTTATAAAATTGTAATTTTGTTTTGCCTTAAAAACAAATACGACTATAAGACTAAGTAAAAATGTATAGGTTTAATGCACTTTTTGTTAAATAATGTTTTATATTTATAGAAAAATGCTTAATTTTGTTAAACACTTTTCCTGTTATGTAGCAAAATACTAAGTAATGTGTTTTTCCGCATCCGTTAATTCTTCCATCAAAGTTAATAATTCGGAGCGGATGAATTTTAGCCGGTCGACAATCTTTTCATTATGGATTACATTTTCTTTATTGTCTTTCAACTTTTTTTTAGCTCCTTCCAATGTTAATCCTTTTTCTTTGACCAAATGATATACTAAGCGAATAGATTCGATGTCTTCTTCTCGATATTGGCGAGTGCCTTTTTCCGATTTTAAAGGGTGAATCGTATGAAATTCCTTTTCCCAATAGCGAAGCAGGGAAGCGTTCACATTAAACATTTTCGCAACTTCTTGAATGGAATAGAGTTTAAAAGGCTTCATTGAGTGAAAATATACGTTTATCTGTTTTCGGAAATAAATAATACTTCGTCGTAATCTTTCGGGCTTAAATCCATAAAGAAATATTTTGCCGGATTATCATATTTTCCTTTGACTAAAACTTCATAATGCACATGATTTCCATTCGCAACGCCTGTCATACCTACCGTAGCGATTTTTTGCCCGCGTACTACTTTTTGTCCAGGTCTCACCAGCAATTCTTTGCAATGCCCGTAAAGTGATTCGTAGCCAAATCCGTGATCAATCACGACACAATTTCCATATTCTCCTTTCCATGAAGCATATTCAACAACTCCGTCTCCGGTTGAATGAATTGGGGTACCGGCTTCGCCCGTAATGTCGATTCCCGTGTGCATTTTCCACTCGCCGGTAATAGGATGTATTCTATAACCATATCCGGATGAATAATGTCTTTTATCGTTCACATAAATAGGCACTATTGCAGGAATACATTTCATTCGCTGGTCTTTATTCTTTATTAATCCCATCAATTCGTCATACGAATTGGATTGAACATAGAGTTCTTTGGTCATGATATCCAAACTGCGGGTTGTGGAAATAACTAAGTCGGAATTAGGCATATCCATTAAGGTTTCATATCGGTTTGTTCCACCGAAACCCGGCCGGCGAATGGATTCCGGAATAGGCTCTGCATTAAAAATAGCTCGATAGAGTAAATCATCGCGTTGCTGAAGATCCGATAAAATCTTTTCGTTTTCTGTAATACGTTTTCTTAATACATCATATTGAGTAAGCAATAGCTTATTGTCTTTTTTCAATTGTCGCTCGCGTGGAGAGTCAAATGCATAAGTAGCGACTCCAAACAGGAGCACCCCCATTCCAATACCAATGATCAGCTGTCTGAAAACAATCCAAATCTTTTGACTTAGAGAGATATAGATTCGATCATATATTAATGTCTTAGGGTTGTATTGGTAAAAAATTTTACTCATTGATACAAATTATTAATTAATATTGCCACAAAAATAAGTTATTTATCGTATTTTTGCAAATTCTTTTGAATAAATTTTTGAAATATAGCTTTACATCGCAATGACATCTAAAGAAATTCGTCAATCTTTCAACCGGTTTTTTGAAGAAAAGAATCACAAAATCGTGCCTTCAGCCCCTATGGTGATAAAAGGCGACCCAACGCTCATGTTTACTAACGCCGGAATGAATCAATTCAAAGACGTCATTTTAGGAAATGTACCCATTCTGTACCCACGAATAGCCGATTCCCAGAAATGCTTGAGAGTAAGTGGAAAGCATAATGATTTGGAAGAAGTGGGTCACGATACTTACCATCATACCATGTTTGAAATGCTGGGAAACTGGTCGTTTGGCGATTATTTCAAGAAAGAAGCGATCGAATATGCCTGGGAATATTTGACGGACGTATTGAAATTAGACAAAAACCGGCTGTATGTTACCGTTTTTGAAGGAAGCCCTTCGGAAAATCTAAGCCGCGACGATGAAGCCGCTTCGCAGTGGGAAAACTATTTGCCGGCAGAACGGATTATTAACGGAAATAAAAAAGATAATTTTTGGGAAATGGGCGATACCGGACCTTGCGGACCCTGTTCCGAAATTCATATCGATATTCGTTCCAATGAAGAACGGGCAACCGTCGACGGATTGACTTTGGTAAATCAAGGTCACCCTCAGGTAATCGAAATATGGAATTTGGTTTTTATGCAATTCAACCGGAAAGCCGACGGATCGCTGGAGAGTTTGCCGAACAAGGTGATCGATACCGGTATGGGATTTGAACGCCTGTGTATGGCTGTTCAAGGGAAGACTTCCAATTACGATACCGATGTCTTTCAGCCGATTCTTTCGGAAATAGGCAAAATAACGAACAGTGAATACGGTCTCGATCGAAAAAAAGACATTGCCATGCGGGTGATTGCCGATCACATCCGTACCATTGCTTTTTCGATTACCGACGGGCAATTGCCTTCCAATGCCAAAGCCGGATACGTCATTCGCCGGATTCTGCGTCGAGCCGTTCGTTACGGATATACTTTTTTAGGACGTCGAAACGCTTTTATGTACAAGCTATTACCGGTACTGATTGAAACCATGGGCGATGCTTATCCCGAACTGATTGCCCGGCAATCGCTGATCGAAAAAGTAATGAAAGAAGAAGAAGAATCTTTTTTACGTACATTGGAAAACGGCATTAAATTATTAGATAAAACCATTCGGGACGCAAAATCGAACAATCAGACACAAATTGCAGGAACAGATGCTTTTGTTTTATACGATACGTATGGTTTTCCGCCCGATTTAACCGGATTAATTTTGCGCGAGAATCAGTTGGAAATGGATTCGATAGGCTTTGAAACCGAGATGCAAAAACAAAAGGAACGCGCTCGTCATGCTGCTGCCGTGGAAACCGGTGATTGGGTCGCTGTGCGTGAACGGGAGGATTCTTTTCCGGCCGATCCGGTTCAATTTGTGGGTTATGACGAAACATCAACTTATGCAAAAATACTTCGCTACCGGAAAGTCAAACAAAAAAATACGGAATTCTACCAGATCGTTTTCGACCGAACGCCTTTCTATGCCGAAATGGGTGGGCAGGTCGGCGACAGTGGTGTTTTCAGTGATTCGGAAGGGACACAAACGGTGATTTTCGACACGCAACGGGAAAACAACCTGATCGTTCATTTGACCCATCAACTTCCTGCCGACCCGAACGATGAGTTTTATTTGGAAGTATCCGTAGCCAAACGGCGGGCCACCGAATGTAATCACACGGCAACCCATTTGTTACACGAGGCTTTGCGGGAAGTGTTGGGAATGCATGTCGAACAGAAAGGTTCGTATGTTTCTCCCGAACTCCTCCGATTCGACTTTTCTCATTTTCAGAAACTGACGGATGAGGAAATCAGGGAAGTGGAAAAGCGAGTAACGGCAAAAATCAGGGAAGATCTTACGCTCGACGAATCGCGTCACACGCCTATTGCAGAAGCTAAAAAAATGGGAGCCATGGCGCTTTTCGGTGAAAAATACGGCGACGATGTGCGTGTTGTGAAATTCGGTTCGTCCATTGAGCTTTGCGGAGGAACACATATCGCTTCAACCGGACGTATCGGTACTTTCCGGATTGTCGGCGAAAGTTCAATCGCCGCCGGCGTGCGCCGTATTGAAGCGTTATCGGCAGAGGCTTGCGAAAATTATTTTTACACCCAACAAGATTTAATACGGGATGTTCGCACCTTATTCAGTAATGTTCCTGATCTGCGACAGGCTGCTCACAAGTTCTTAGAAGAAAATCAGGAATTAAAAAAACAGGTAGAAGAATTTATCAAAGAAAAAATACAACATTTAAAAAAACAAATCATTAATGAACAGCAGACAATCAATGGTATTCGCTTGTTTATAATCAAGGGGCATTCCCCTGCCGAAGTGGTGAAAGACATCGCATTCCAGTTGAGAGGCGAATTCGCCGAAAAAATGGCAATGGTTGCAGCCACGGTATCTGATGAAAAACCTGCGCTTACTGTAATGCTCAGCGATGATTTGGTAAAAAAAGGAGTAAACGCTTCACTCATTGTGAAAGAAGCCGCTAAACGCATTCAAGGCGGTGGGGGCGGACAAGCGTACTTTGCTACGGCCGGCGGTAAAGATACCGCCGGATTAGCAAATGCTTTAGAAATGATGATTGAAAAAACGACCGTCGCTTAATCTTACCATGCAAATCGAACACGAAAATCATATTCGTCATAGGATGGCGGAATATTTTCATTGTGATCGCTGGCTTTCACAATAAAAGTAACATAACCCGGTCGAAATTCGCACGTGATCTGTTCCGTTGACATATAACCGGTATTATCTATCCAATAATCATTGAAGGGTAAAGGACTGATATTATCGTTATTCACTAATAAAAAGGCCTGCATGATGCCGTTATCGTAAATGTATTGAGAGAGGTTAGGTTCTCTAAACTCATAATAAAAATACATACCGGAGTTATCATCGGTTCCCACCTTCCAATCTTTCAGACTGACAGCGTAGTCTTGTGTGAAAAAATTCGTGTAAGCTCCCTGCGGAGGACCAGGATCGTACGAAGGATCATTGTTTTGACAGGAAGAAAGCAATGCAATCATTCCGATTGTCGTTAGCAGTATTCCTTTTTTTAAAATGGCCATAGTTTTCTATTTAAAAATTCATAATTCATTCAAAATATTGTCATCCCACGCTTGACGCGGGATCCCCTAAATTATCTGGGGATTGCGGGTCAAGCCCGCAATGACACTCCGTTCATAATTCTTTCATTATCCCCGTCAGATAGTCCCAAAATTTTTGCACGGAAGCGATTTCCACTTTTTCATCCGGTGAGTGTGGAAATTGAATGGTCGGCCCCAACGAAACCGTATCCAATCCGGGAACATTCGATAAGATGATGCCGCATTCCAAGCCGGCATGAATCACATTCACGGTGGGCGAACAGCCTCGTTGCGTTTCAAATACTTTTTTCATGATTTGCAAAACGACCGAATCCGGATTGGGATTCCAGCCCGGATAGCTGTTGCCAAGCTCGACTTGATTAGCGCATGCATTGATGAACAGGCTTTCTACGCTGCTGCAGATCGCCTGTTTTTTCGTTTCCGACGAACTGCGGGCTAAAAATTTAACTTCGGCCGTCCGTTCATCCGCTTGCACAATCGCCATATTAATGGAAGTTTCAACCGTATCGGGGATTCTTGCAAACAGGTTGATAACTCCGTTCGGACAACCGACGATGGCATGAGTCAGTTTTCGTTGTACATCAAGTGGAATCAGTAGCAGATTATTGGCAGGCAATGGCAACCGTTCGGCTTTCAGTTCAATGGCATCTTCAATTCCGTCGAATTCCCGGATAAAAACGCTGCGATAATGATCGACCAGCGTGATTAAGCCTTCGTAGTTTGCTTCTCCGCCGACCACAACGGTTGCAAAAGCTTCGCGTGGAATCGCATTGCGCAGGCTGCCTCCCTGAACGGAAACCAACCAGGCGTTTTGATTCAGCATCGCATCTTTCAGTAAACGGAACATCAGTTTATTGGCATTTGCCCGTCCCAAGTGAATATCAACTCCGCTGTGACCGCCTTTAAGTCCCGTCAAAGAAATTTTCAGGGCAATGGCTTCTTTCAATGCCACAGGCTCGCTTTCATATTCGAAAGAGACGCTTACGTCTTCGCCGCCTGCACATCCGATGCACAATTCACCATCGGATTCCGAATCAAGGTTCAACATGATTTTACCGTCGATAAAACCCGGCCGGACAGCCAAAGCGCCGTACATACCGGTTTCTTCGTCGGTGGTAAATATCCCTTCCAATGGGCCGTGCTGCAAATCGGTTGCTTCCAGAATAGCCATGGTTGTAGCTACTCCGATTCCATTATCAGCTCCCAGGGTAGTTCCTTTGGCTTTTACCCAATTGCCGTCGATATACGCTTGAATGGCGTCTTTGGTAAAATCAAATTTCAAGTCCGAGTTGGCTTGGGGAACCATATCCAGATGGGACTGCAAAATAAGCGTTTGCCGGTTTTCATATCCGGGAGTGGCTGGTTTACGGATACAGATATTATTGGCTGCATCGCGGAGAGTTTCCAAACCTAAACTTTTCCCGAAATTTTCAATGAATGCGGTAATCTCTTCCATGTATCCCGAAGGACGTGGAATTTGTGTCAGGGCATAAAAATGCTTCCAGACATTAGCTGGCTTTAAATCTAAAAGGTTGTTTGTCATATAATTCATAATTTATAATTCATAATTTTTTCATTTTCCTTTATTAGCAACAGGTAGTGCCATTATACCGAACAATCCATACAAGCCGGTGAAAAGGATCGCCTGAATGGTATGTACACACAACGCAAACCCTATTGCATCGACAGCGCTCAGTCCAAAGCCCATTAATACCGCTGCTACCGCCAAATGCCACACACCTAAACTTCCTTGAACAGGAATGATTACCGAAACGCTGCTTATTCCGAACGCAATCAATCCACGATTCCATCCCAACTCTTTAGTAAAAGGGAAAGCATAAAAACAGATGTAAAAATACAAAAAATATCCGAACCAAATCAGGAAGGTGTAAAAAATAAACATCCATTTATCTTTCATCCGGCTGATGCTTCGTATCCCTTCCCAAATATTTCGTATGGATGTTCTTGTTTTTTTTATAAGGGTTTGTCCTTTTAAAAATGTGAAAATAAACCATATAGAAATTCCAATGATCGCCAGTACCACATACGGCCAAACGGAAGTCGATAGCGCATAAAGTTTGTCGAATACGGAAGGATGTTGTGCAAAAAACATTTGAAAATAAGGAACATTCAAAATGAAGGCGACAACAACAATCAATCCTACCGGAACCAAATCAAACAACCGGTCGGTAATCATCGTACCGATCAGTGCCGGAAAAGGAATCTTCTCGTAACGGCTTATCATCGTACATCGCCAAACTTCTCCTAATCGCGGAAAAGCTAAATTTACGCCATAATTTCCAAAGAAAGCATAAATCAAATTCAATGCTTTGGGATGATAGCCTAAAGGACGGATCAGCAATCGCCAGCGATAAGCCCGTATGATATTGGCAAATAATCCGAAAGGAAGCGATAAGGCGATAATCCAGAAATTGATATCCTTTTGTATCATTAACATAATCTCTTTGAAATCCAGACTTCGGAATATTAGCCAAAAGACAAATAAGCCAAAGGCCAGAGGAACAACTATTTTTAAAAATTGTATGGAAAAAGACTTACTTTTTTCGACCATTGAGCTGCTGTGTTATTTTTTTTATTACTTTTGTTGTTTGCAAAGATACGGATTTTTTTTTAACGGAAGATAAAAGGAAAACAAGTGTTAATTCTTATTTTGCGGCGCTGGAAAAATTTTATTCAGCAAATCAGTCCCGTTTGTGATGATGCTCTTTTTGTTTGAGAATATAGTTGCATACCCTCTCGCTCTCTCTTTTTGATACAGAAAATGCAGAGCAGGATTGTTGCCATTGAAACAAACCAATCACTAATTTGTGTTCATTGATAAACCGTTCCGAACTATAAACCTGAGTTCGAGATAAGGGATAGCCCGTTAGGGCTTTCATATGTGCGCCCTGCATGAGCAGCGCGCACTTGCGTGTAAGCTAATAAAAAAGTGCAAAGATACAAATATTTTTGGATAAATAAAGCCAAAACGCAAGTGTATTTTTCCAGAAGGTGAAAGTCCCTTATGCGCGGGAATAAACCGAAGCATTAGCAAGTCGCAAGGTGGTTTATCGTGAGGTATTCACTGAAGGCAGCGAGACTGCAAACTCCGGTACTGACGAACAGAAACGGCGTTTATTCGGGTAAGCAACCATATGCTTGTAACGCCCCAAAAAGAAAAGGATAGACAGGTAGATGTCGCAGGGATTGGAAGAAGGAAAAAGCTTTTACCGGGGGAGGTCTCGCTCGACACGAGTTGTCGGGAGAGAAGTCAGCAGAGGTCATATTAGTTGCGGAAACGAGCCGACCGGGAGAAAGCAAATCCGGCAGGAAGGAGGACTCACAAAGCGATGAAGGACTGAACGTTAGGAAGTTTCAAATGTGACACGGAATCCGGCCAATCCGGATAGCCTGTAATAAGCGGAACAGAGAGTAGAATCACAGTTTACGATTCTATCACTCCATATCCTAACGAACCGCTGTATACGCGACCCGTACGTACAGTGGTGTGAGAGGCTCTCCCTGCTGAGTATATCGGCAGGGCAGTCTACTCGATCAATAGAAAACGATTCCCAATCCAACAACTTTTGGTAGGACATACACCGTGAATGCCCTACGAGCAATGGAAGATTGTATGGCACTATTATCTATGGATATGAATCGTCTATGGCGAAATTACAAATTGAATATCAATACATCAAAAAACTCCTTATCCCGAACTCAGGTTATTAGTGATCCCTTGCAGCGCTCGTTTTGCGTGTTCTCTGATTTTTTCTTCTTCAGCCATACGATTTGTCATTGATGATTGTTAATGTGAACAAATTTAACGCAAAGATAGTAGAAATTTACAATTTTTAATTCAGGATTTGTAATCCGTTTTGTAATCTTTTTGTTCTTATTGTTTTTTACAAATTTATACATCCTCTTTTTCTGTTATCCCGCTACTTCGCTAGCGCTACGTTGCGTTTAAACCCTAATTGTTATCTGCTGGCATCTTTGTCTTTTAATTCAAACAAGTATTCTGGTGCGAAATCTGCCCCGTTAGACCATTCTACAGTCCAATCGGAAAGTTCAAACTGTTTAAATTTTTCAATATCCCTCAATGGTTCAAAAACTTCACCATATAAAGAACTTTTTAAATCAACAAGTTTTGTTACATCATTATTGAATGTAAGTAATAACTTATATTCATCAGCATATTCCGCTTTTGTAACCCATAACAATTCGTCCGTATTCATATTCATATTTAATTTTCACCGCGCTGTCATCTGCTTACAGATAACGTGTCTGTGGCATCGTTTTATCTCTTTATTCATTTCGTATTAGTCTGCTTAAATTAACGAACTATTATTAAGCACTCTTTTGAGCAAAGATTTCACAATAAGACCGTGAAAAGGACGGATAATGAAGAAATAAACGCGACCGAGCAAGTTTTTATAATGCACTAATGTAATTGCCGAAATCGTTTTGTGTTCTTTTCCGCTTTCGACGTGTACGGATAAATAAGCTTCCAAATGACGGTCGGTATTGTTGTTTTATTTATTTTCATATTCTGCTATTCTTTTAACTTTATTATTCGCAATTATTATAATCAACGCCTGCGGAATAAAGAGCCAAAAACCGGAAACAGGTATAATGATACAGCCAACTGCACCTACTCCTAAAAGCCAATATCCCAAGATATTTGGTGCCGGTTGCTGCTCTTTTTTAATGTAGTAGTGTAACACCTGACCTAAAATGATAAAAAATACGCCGCATACCAAAAACCAAAATACAAGTCCACGAGGAAAATCATTTTGCGTCGCATTAAAAAATCCGTCTTTGATAATACCCAATAGGTAGTCTTTACCCATT
>Ga0123357_10004304_pt1 | contig 16671 bp, 13 predicted proteins | sample TergutEmb28metaG_FD_89873 | JGI IMG/M metagenome (GOLD analysis project Ga0123357, IMG submission 89873) | Embiratermes neotenicus P4 segment gut microbial communities from Petit-Saut dam, French Guiana - Emb289 P4 | ecosystem: Host-associated > Arthropoda: Insects > Digestive system > Gut ... | reverse complement strand
TTCTTATATGCTTCTTGGCTTGCTCTTGTGTTTTGTTGGAGCCATTTAGATCTTGCTTCGTTTTTCTTCTTTATGTGTTATCTACACTCTTCATCCCACCATTCATTTCTTGGGGGTCTACTCCGTGTTTGTGTAACTTCACTTGCTGCGTCCGTTATTGCTTCTTTCATTTTTTCCCATTCTTCGTTAGTGTTGTTCCTATTTGGTATGTTTTCCAGTATATTGTGCAGTGATATTCTATATTGTATGAGTTTGCTGGGATCCTGTATAGTATCACTAGTTGCTGCATGTAAATATCAATATGATGATTAAACTGTATCTGGTATTTTAAGATAAATTATGAGAACAGAAGCACAGCTAAATTTATGTGTCTTCAAGTCCCTAAGTTATATGAACATTACTTTTAAGTCGCATTACTTTTGGTGTAGATGATCCATAAGGATGTGCTGGCTGTTACTCATCACAGCTATCCAAACATCCACTAACACCCATGTATGCTACATTTTGCAGCCATCTCATCTCCCTTCATTTGGTCAACCTAACAATGTTTAGTGAATAGTACTACTTATTTAGCGCCCATTTTTCATTTCCACATAAGACTCTAGTTGTCCAAGATGTGACAGTTTGAATTTGTACATAGTCTGACTGTGAAAGGACAACTTGAAGTTCCAGAAGCATGGGGTTCCCATTCATCAAGTTACTAATTCTGTAGAAAGTACTTATTTTTTCCAGATTGTGCTGCCAAGTAAAGCGATCAAGAATGAGCGCATCCTGGAGACACTAATGTTCCAGGCAAATTCTGGCATGTATCGGGTACAAGACAGTTATCTGGCAGCCTGCCAACAGAGGCTCCAGCAACAAGACTCAAGGATGAGTGAGTGGGAATCTTTTGACTATGGCATGTAACAAGGTAAGTCTGATTTTAAACATTGCACATTTTTGCTGGTTTAACTGTTTGAAGCATGAAGGTTATGTAAATTGTTACTATCTCAAAGTAAACACTGCATCTCCCTTCCAAAGAAAATTTGTTATTTCTGTCTAGGAAACATAGTCCCTTTAATTTTCTGAGAATCATACCGAACATATAAATACAATGTGTAGGTAAAGTGCAGAGTTCCTGAATGTTAAAGGAAAAAGTACTGCTGAGCTCTAAAGGGACAAACCATAATCTCTTGTTAGGTGGGTCCTTTGTCACCATGATAAGAGGTTGTCCTTCAGCTTGTGCGTAGAGCAAAATTAGCAGGCTTTGATCTCAAATACCTGTCATGTATCCAAAATATTATACAGGTCCTTTGGCTTCTTTTACATGTAGATCACTTACAAGAAATCACATTCTCTATGTTTGTTCAATGATCTGTTAATTTTTGTTGACAGTTGGCTCAGGAGTGGTCCTCTGGAACAGCAACATAAACTTTTTGTGTATTGGAAAGTACTTGCAGTCCACAGTGAGCAGTGTTCTTGTGTTTGTTAGGAAGAGAGAGTGCACTTGCACAAACACAACAACATGTGAAGAAGGAAAGCGAAATTTACGTCCAGAATGTAGCATAACATACTTATTAATTTTAGCTTCATATATATATATACATATATATATTTTTTTTTTTTTTTCCCCCGCCCTATTCCCTGTTAAAAATGTATATCTTGAGAGAGAGAAGTCACAATATCTTCAGTCTTGCTGATGGTCCAAAGTGTGAACTACTTTGACAATATCCTCGCACAATTCCCAAGACTTCCCGAGCAGAATCCAGAATTGCATAGCCATGGTGAGATGTTTAGTGTTGGTAAATTTTTCACTTTTTATATAAATCATCTGTGAATCTTAAACAGACTGAAAGCTGACTTACTCTTTCACAGTGTAAATCATTCAGTGGAAACAGTCTTGCTAGTTTTCAGTGTGATATGTCAAGCATTTGCTGATCCTTTCTAATAAATGAGACCTTTTTTCCCTTGCCATGACCAACTTTGGCAATTGATTGAATTAATAGTTTACCACCTCAGATCTTGCAGTGAATACCATGGTGTCACTTTCATTTGCAATATAATTTGGTCTTCTGAAAGATATTGTGATAAATAGCCAACATTCATAATTCCAGTTAACATTTTAGTAACTAAATAAATAACATACAAGGTTTTTTATGTTTACTGCTGGTAATTTGGTTAACTTACATTTAATTTCAAAACTACAGAAATTCATGGTGTTGTTTCTCTACTGTATAAAACTGACTAAAACTATTTAAAATGTATTTATGTTCAGATGTGATGAAATTTGTTGCAGACTCAGTTTACTCATATATTCTGACAATGTTCAAATTTTTCACTTTTCATTATTAGCATTCTAACAATGAGTTTCAGAGTATATGTGTTTATATCTGATGTCCATTGTCAGTGATACTGTCAGGCATTTTGATCATGAGTGCAGTTTTGTGTCACTTTGTGTCTTGTGTTACATCCCAACTATTTCTTGCATTTTTTACATACAGTTACTGTTTGTTAGTGTTCTTTCATGTTCACAGTTATTTTATTTCTTCAGTTTTAGGTGTGTTCACATCCCTATGGAGCGCCTGTTAAAATAGCTCTGTCCATCCATCCCATCCATCTGTTGGTATGTTTGAAACAACTTGAGAACTGCTGAAGGGATTTTATTAAATTTTACATTTGTAGGTTTTACTAAATTTTGTCAGCACATCCCAATTTCAGTTAAAGTCAGACGGCAGTAACCGACACTACATGAAGACTTGCTTACATTTCTCTGCGCTTTGTGCATACCTTGCTATTATCACAGCAGAAAATATTTTGAACAAAAGTTGTAAAGAATAACACATCTTATGTCCCATTCATTACTTCAATAACTCTCAAGAGTTCTCAAGACAAATATAATAGAGTGAATGCCTCAAAATTATTACACTACTTGTACATTTCTGAACTTCTTAATTCCATAATAAACAGTGGTCTTCCGAATACATGTGAAGACTGACAAAAGTCTCTCAGTCTCAACAATAAACAAACAAAGCTTCCTCCCACCTGAATTTATAGATCTACAGGCATATAAATGTATATTTTATTAAAATATAATTAACATACATCTACTACTTATTACTTTAATCAGATTTAAACTTTGTTCTTTTGCAATCATTGAAAAAAAGTGAACGAACGTGCCACAATTTTTATGCTATGCATGCATTTCCTAAATTTTTTATTATGCGTACAAGGTTACTGAATGTTAAGCTGCCTCATCTGTTGAATGTGAACAGTATAGCTGTGGGAATATTTGAGTTGCCTGTTGCCAAGTGTTACATACTGTAAACATCAGATTTGTTACAGTGTACATGTTACCTGTATGAATTTTTAAGTAGACTGAGCAGTCTAAATGTAGAGTTTTAATGAGGTAATCTGTATATAAAGGTGATTGTTTTAAAAACACAGTTTAGGAAGAGAGATAACTTCTGTTGCAAACTTTAAATAGCAATGTGTCCAGGGATGAAACATTCCAAGGTTTTATTATTACCAGTGTCACTGAACAAATAATCAGTTTGCAGTTTCACAGGTAAATGTTATGTTGTGTAGCTGAAGGTAGGCCATGTATAATTACAGTATTTAGGAAAATCTTGGCAACTTCCCTGAATAGATCTGGTGGTACTGAACACAAGTAGATCTAAGAGATAGCCAAGAGATGACATTCTGTATATTTTACCTAGGAGATGAATGGGAAATTCTAGAACATTGAACAACAAATGATTGCATTATGGCTCTAAAAGACTCTAAAACTCTTAAACTTGTTTGCAATATGTATCCATCTCTCTTCAGCCCATAAAATATTTTTGTGAAAAATGTAGTTTGTAGTAGAGTGTTGGACATATGTTTTTTACCACTCAGAGAGGGGCACCACTATAGCACTCTCCATTGGGTCCATGTGATAGTGTCATTTTAGAGGTGAGATTATAACATAACAACGGTTGGGTCTAAAACCATCTCTTTCAAAGCATTCTGAATCATAGCATGGATACAATGCTATATGAATATTTAATTCAACTGGACAAACTAGCTTGTTACATAAATTGCAATTCAAAACGAGGTTGCAGTGAGAGAGTGCACATGATGACCAACCAAGAAGATGTAGATGTGCAATGAATTGAAGGCAAGAAAATCATGTTTAAGGTATGAGATGTTGAGGGCGATAAATGTTCATGTTGTGGACTTCTGGATTATGACGTGTCACCTTGGTAGGTGGGTTCTGACACTTCAAAGGAACATAATGCAATAGCTTCTGGGGAAAAGTCTCTTACATTTAAAAATAGAGTCACTGCATATCTCCAAAATGTCAGTACCCACCTATAAGATATAATATGAATACAACAATAACAATTGATGAATGGTAACAAATGTTATTATTAAGGTAGTAAAACTGCATTGATTGGAAACATTCAAAAATAGTTTTCAAGGAGGGTCTGTAGGGCTGGAGAATTTACCAGACTATTCCATGTATGAATGCACATACATTCAAAGATACTATTTATTTTACATAGAAGAATATGGATCAAAAATTTGAATATGGAATAAGAGAAGATGTTTTTGTGTTACACTAATGAAGGAACAAAAAGTGATAAAGTATGAAACCAAACCATAAGGAAATACTTTGAAATAGAAATACAAGAGAATGAAATTAAGCATACAGCCATTTGTGCATGTTTTAAATATTGGTATCAGCAAGGATTGAATGTGTAACCATATGTTGAAAACATTAGTATATGTGTATTGAAGACCTAAGAATTTGTACAGTACATTGAACAACTGAGAAGATAAAGTATTTAAATGAGCAGGATAGTATGGTTTTGCTACAGTAATGAACTATTTTATTTGTAAAGCATACCGAAAAAAGTGGTACTTAAATTGGGACCAATATAAGCCATCAAAGTTGTCCCGGAATATATATGTAAGTAAATTGTTTCATTTCCAACAAAATTTTATTGAATTTCTCTGTGTCAGACATGGAGTTTCAACAGCATATTAAGGTTACAGACTTATGGGTTGTGACATAGTGTAGTTGGATAGACAGGCAGCAATGATTCACAGGAACCAAAACCCACAGACCATTCTTCTGCCCTCAAAATAGTAACAGCAAGTACCTCCAGAACTCGGTACCCATCTACTGAACTATGCAGTATCAGATTCCCGAAAACCATAATCTTTAATTCCTCTGGTGGTAGGTCTACCACTTAAGTTCGTCACTAAATTGTATAGAACTTGAATCTTTCCTTTCTGAGAGGGGGGGGGGGGGGGGGGTGTAAAAAAAAATTAAAAATTAGTTTTATAATTTTTAGTGACAATTTTTTTAGTATTTTTTTTTTATTGGGGGGGGCGGGGGGGGGGTGTGAGGTAAGACAGAACTTAAAAATCATGTGTTAATATTTTAGGTCAGAATTTTTGAGTATTATTTATTGAAATGTCAATTAAACAATCATAAACCGTAAGCAAACATGATTTTCTTGAAGCCAACCCTATTTAGAAAAGTAGCTCAATGTTAACAACATGAAACAACAGTAATTCCTCTTGGGACAAATTTTATGATTGCCAGAAAGTTGTCCAAAAGTATGAAAATTTTAAATAGGATACTGTCAAGTGATGCTGGTAGTATTAAAATCTCGTGTAAGTAAACTGTGGTTGTAAGGTACTCTTCTTCCATGTTTGTCCTTTCACTGACTTGCACAAACAGCAGGTGTGCCAACTGTACACAAAATATTATGTATACCTGGACTTTGATGTTTCCCTGCTCATTTCTTCCCCTTGTTTCTCTCTCTCATTGCCTGCTTGGATGAGTGAACGGTAGCTTCCTGTATCTCCCAGAATATTGTAATATATTGTTGTAGGTTTGTAAAATCGCCATCTTCAGTCACCTGCTGCACATGTATGTGGAAGATGTCCATATTATATACATACATGCATTCATACATATATTTTTAAGTACATGTGGAATAGTGTTGAAAATGGCTCTGGAAATTTTATAAGAAAATTTATAAAAAATAACTGAAAGATAATAGCTAATAGCTGTCTGTGAGTGCTTGATTTATTACATGGTAATGTGATATACAAGGAGCATTATACCCATTAGTAACAAATCTGTTGGCATTTTACTAGGCATTCCAAATGTTGGAGGCCATATTGTTAAACAGTATACTATATAAACTGTTAACACTTAACATGCAGTTTATATATTTAAAGCAGCAGATTTATAAAAAAAATACTGTACACAAAAATGGCCTATTCATAAGTAGCGTATCTTCCAGTAACTGGGGGGTAAGAATGCCTGTAATACATGAAATTGGATTGGTTTTTAACAAAATCACATATCTTGGAGTCTCTTGTATTATGTCTTAGATTATGGTGAATTGTAGAATTTACTTACTCAGGTATAAAAATTCTGAAGGCTTGAAAGTGAGATTGTTAAGTGCATATGGATGTCAACTGGTTCTTCTTGTGAGGGAATTAAAGGATGTTAAGGTACAGTGAAACCCAGTTAAGGTAGCACTGGTGGCTGAGTCAGAGTTCAAACTTCAAATAACAAAAGTAGAGTAAAAGGTAGCAGTAAAGTGATATTTTATTGTTGAGCCCTTGTTAAGGAATATAACATTTGAAACTCGAAGGAGTTTAATCCTAAAAGTAAATATTCCAAATTGGTTTGGCATTACTTCAAAGGTGAAGAAACTGGGCATGATTAATGATACAAAATCTTTATTTGTTGTTATTTAATAACAGTTTTACATTTTTAGGTGAGAACTGAACATAAGAATAGTTCATGAAATGTATATACATGAAGATGCATTCACATCACGCAAAGAGCCTGACAAATACAAAACTGGAAATCTTCAAGTTCTTATACACCTATTACATTCCTGTAATATAAAATACAAAACTGTTCCTTTCAAGCGTTTTCATGACAAGAATAGTAGATTATGAAAGTGAAATTATCCCTTTTAAATAAAATAATAACAAACTTTCTAACCCTTATGGTAGTACGTTCACATTCCCTTCTGTATATATTTACCCAACTATGTAGCATCATATCCCAAAAGATCATAATCTTTATGTTCACCAGTCTGAGAACCTTAAATCGCAAATGATAATGTCCTGCACCATCTTCCTTTTAAAAGAATCATGGCCATTCATGGTTTCTGTAAATTGTTGTTATTTCTGCCCACTGTATTTCCATTTCTGTCCACTATCCATCAGATTCAGAATATCTGATCAGTAGTTAATCTGTTATACGTATAAAAATCCACATTGATTATAGAACAACTAATAAAACTGTTATTTCAACGTAACATGTTAAGCCCAGAAATTTAAAAACAACAATTTTACTCTCAAAATGAATATGTATTCTCTAAGGGACTTTTATGATATAACATCTAAGGGTGTGTTACATTCGCATTTATTAATTGAACATAAATGTCCAATACACCAAATTATAATGGACAGAAGTCTGTAGCTCTCCATGTCTGCACCCATTGATGCATTTTGGCCTTTATCTCTTCATGATAGCAGAAGTGTTCTCCTTTGCTGTTGTTGTGTAGTCCAGGAACTGCAGAAGGGAATTTCCTGTGCATGCCATCAAGACATCATATCCTGCAAACTGTTGGATATATGATACACATCACTATTCAGCCTGGATCTTGTGACTAGCACTTTTCTCTTCTGCATATCACTGAGGAAGCACTTTGAAAGAAATCATGCCTGACATAATGATGCAGTGAAATTTGATTCTATCCATCCCATTGTGTATAGAGAAATACATAAACAACACTATATATTCCATCCAACACAGTCCTTATTTATCATTACCTCCAACACCATGTTTCAATCAAGTCAATCATTGTCAGGTGTTTATTTTACACAAAAACTTAAAACTGAAGGTAAAATGTATATTTTTATGAGATTTCAATTGTAATTTATATTTTACATCATTTGTGAGAGCTTACAAAATATACATTTTGTACCTTTTTTTAAGTTTTTGTACACAATAAACACATGATGATATGGATGATGATGATGATGATGATGATGATGATGGTGATGATGAGCTGGATGGAAACATGGTGTTGAAGGAAATTATAATAAAGGGTTTTGTCAGACAGAATATGTAGTGTTAATTATGATACGGTGAAAGCTGTAATGTACTGATAAATGCTCACAATCAGCCGTCAGTTCTTTTCCATGTGAATCAAACATGTGCTGAATCACTGGAACCAATACCTAAATTGCTGTGGTGATAATGTGCAGAACTAGAGAGTCTGTCCATTATTGCTTGTTGTTTTGGATGTCAATACTGGGTGACTTTAATTCACCTACAGGGGATATGTATTACAGAGCCTATCTGAAAGGAATTGTTATGCAACATAAAAAGCAATTTTATTTGATAGATTGAGCCAGGTGAAAGTAGACAGCTCTGTATGTTTGCCGTCACAGTGTATCTGATATCACGGGTTTTACTGTATATACAGCATGGCATGTCCTGTCATATATTAAGCTTAGAGCATGGAACTTAAAATTTTCAAATGCCTATAAATTGTTAGTCACAGACCATTAATTTGATTTTGTATCTGTAAACACAGAATAAAGTGTTACAAAGATCTTTCAGCATACTGAAACAATCAGTTTATGTGTGGCTATTTTACTATTTTATATTGGAAGTAAATTTGGAAGATTTTCCCCTTTACACTTGGAAGTTTTCATAATTTATTTGAAAATATTAGATATGAAAAGAAAGTTCATTCACTTTTACAAGACTTCTGGACATGTGTTCTTATATACTGTGTTGCAACCTACCATAAGACGTGTATTGGTGGAAATATTTTGCTTTGTTACATGAGCGGTGTCAACAACTATGCATTCTCTCCTGTTCTTTCTACAAAGTGATATTTGTAGCCACAACTTTACTGTGAAAGAAACTATAACAATAGAGAATAGGAAAAAGGTACCTTTTAACAGAACATGTGGTATGCACCTCTAAAACTGTTCAAGTACAGTGTAAGGTGATTTAACTTAGCCATTAAAACAGCATTCTCTACAGTGGACCAGCTACCACAACTCAAGCAGTGTAGTGATTAGGCTGCAGGTTACATAGCCAGGGAGTTGGGAGTTCATTGACCAGCAGGGGCAGAGATTTTCTCTTCTTCACAGTGTCCAGGTCATTTGTGGGGCCTACCCACCTCCTATCTGGTGGGTAAAAGTGGTATAGCAACCACAGTATGAAGCTGACCACCTTCATCTAATATCAAGATTGTGAATCCATGGAGCTCAGGTGCCACCCTTTGATTCATGTTTAATTAAGCAAAGGTACAGCTTTACCTTTACCTTGCTCTACACAGTGCAGTATGCAAGCAAGGCAACCTTATCACAGGTAACTATGAGGGTGCCACAAATACAGAGGGCTACATGTGTCTAGAATTATTACGAGTTAAGAGGGCTGACATTAACTTTAGACATGGAAGTGTTTCTTCATCATTAATTAGCATATGGAATGAGCAAAACGATATTTTCTTGCAAAAGATGCTGCGCATTACAGATGCATTAATTGAAAGAAAATGTGCTGTGTTAAGATGCAGCTTACATCACAAAAGAAAGCACAAACATTCAAATCATATCAGTTTTAATACAGAGGGCCTCCACATAGCAAGGACAGGGGTTAATTATTCCATCCATCCATTGACATTGACATTGTCATCATCATCATCATCATCATCATCTCTTCCTCTTATTTAGTCACCTCCTTCTCACTGCATTTTTTCCAGTTCATACAGGCCAGTGGACAAGAAGTCTCCAGCCTCTTTCCTTTTCAGTATCTTGCCCACTCTTGCCTCTCTTCTCAGTATTTTCCATTATCAGGCTGAACGGTTTTGTTCTTGGTTGTCCCACAGGCCTCTTTCATTTCATTTTGCATTCTGATACCCTTCATGGTATCCTTTGTCTATCCATTATTTTTACATGTACATGGCCAAACTGTTGAAGTCATTGTCCTTCTAACTCTACTGGGAAATTTTAAATTCAATCTCCTTTTCTCAAAATGTTATTAATACTTCTGTCACAATTCATTTCACCCTTATATAAACCTAACACACTTCAGAACTTCACTTCTGTGCCACATCCTCTTCAGTGGCTGGGCACTATCAAGATATCTACAAAACTGACATCTGAGATACTTGTTACATAACTGAGTAACTCCTTCAGACAGATTCCTTCTTGAGAAGCCAGCAGTCACTCTGCTAGTCAGCAAGATGCCTCTCTCTCACGGAACCAAAATGCTTATTACTGCGTTTACAGCATCCTACATAAAAATTCTTATATCAATTAGTGTGAGACAATGAAGATGTAAGTTGAGTAAGTGCATGATCGAGTACAGAAATGTTATACCATGGAGAACTTGTAGAATCTGTGTTGACATTTCAAGAGTTTCTTCACTGTGTTCAGATAAAAATGACACAAGTCATGTAACAAAGTACATGCTATACAACTTGCAGGTAGAATTATTGATGGAAGTAAATATGTTTCAGAATTTTAACTTAAGACTTAAACTGTAGTATGACACTTCTACATTAGTGAATCAAACATATTCTTTCCCCCTTGTTTAAATTAACTGAAAAAATTACATATTCTTTTGTCTTTGTTTTCAGTCTTATAGGGGGTTTGTGCAAGTATAGACTGTATACTCTAAATCTAGGTTCTTGTATTTTCATACAGTGTTTCCACAGAGTGTTGATTTATGTGCATTGTGGAACGTTTTGTATGGTGTCAAGTAAGCTCTGGGTTGTGCAGAACCCATAAAACCCTACAGCAGGAAGGTGGTTCTAAATTTTAAGAATTTTGAAATCACAGTAACAATTTTATACAGATGACACTGGTCAGTTTTAAATCACATAATTTAAACATCCAAATTATTTGTTAAAGTTCTTAATATTTGATGAAGCCATTTATAATTAAACTATCTTTTTGATGTGAAAAACCAGAATAATTTTTAGATTACATTCAGCAGTAGGTCATGACATCATGTAATTTTAAATTTGTTTGGGAAAAATTGTCTATACTGTGCATGAAACACTATTTTATCACATGCTGTCAGTTAATAGGTTAATTACAGAAGATAAGAGTTGGTGTAGCTCTGTCAGTATAATGACTAGGCTATGCACCAGGCAACTACTGTAGATTAATTTCCAGGCAGGGGCAGAGATTTTGCTCACTGCTGCTTTGTTCAAAACTGAGGTCCATCCAGTGGGTACTGGGGGCTTGTTCTCTGAGACTAAGTGTCTCGGACATGAAGCTGACCAATCATTACCATCTACTGCCAATGTTAAGAAGGCATGGAGATGTAACTCCATTCCCCTATAGCATGGTGTTTAATAAGCACAAAGACAACTAATTTAAAAGCTGAGATAATTTTGACACAGTGATCATTTTAAACAGACAAAAAATCTGTGTAACCCAGACATGAAGAAAACTGTGATTTGGAAGAAAAGGAAAGTACTCAGTCCTGTAGGCTGGTAAAAGAAGAGTAACATGGCTAAGTTTGCCTCATATCCTGTGACATTTAAAACACAAGAATCTAACCTCAAACTAACAACGTAAATATTTTGACAACAGATTCTCACCCTCCAGTAAATGTATTGGTGGCATATACAATGATACTGTACTAATTAAATTTTGTGTTGTAAGCCAGTAATCAATTATGTTTGATAATATTGTAGGGAGGGCAGGAGGGCTAGCCATGCTGTCCCTTCACTTTATTATTCATCCATTCCAGTCAGGTGACACAGTACTCAACAGTTTCACTCAATCACAGTTGACATTCACAAATATATTACTAAACACTACAATATCAAAATTACATAAATACATTTTTGTTAAAACTGAACACATACTAAATCATGTATGTAATATATTTTTATCATCACAAATTTTTCTTCAGTGCTTAAAAGACTATGTAGTGAAAACACTATATAAAAAGGGGAGAGAAACTGTATTTCTAACTACAGGCCAGTATGTCTACTGACTTCATTTTCAAAAGTCTTTGAAAGGTTATGTATAATAGACTACTTGGACACTTAAATAACAACAACATATTATTTGAAGAAAAATTTGGATTTAGGCAAAATCTGACAATCAAACAAGCAACCTGTGAATTTTGTATGCTTTCTTCTGGGTAATTCCCCGGCATCTGAATTTTATGTGCCGACATTTTGGAACACTCTTGTCTGTTCCGTCTTCATAGGCAGGTAGGTATGAAGTGTGACTAGGTTAGCCAAGCCAAGCCAACCAAGCTTGGCTTGGCTTGGCTTGGCTTGGCTTGGCTAACCAAGTCATCCTTCATACCTACCTGCCTATGAAGATGGAACAGAGTGTTCCGAAACGTCGGCATATAAAATTCAGACGCCGGGGAATTACCCGGAAGAAAGTATACAACACTCAAAACACAGTGAAAGTTTGAAATCAAGAACCTATAAATTAATGAAACTTCATGTTCTTAATGACAAATTAATTGTGGGAGGGATTTTCCGTGATTCAGCAAAAACCTTTGATTATGTTAACCATGATACTTTACTGTACAAATTAAATTTCTATGGAATAACTGGCAAAGTTTATGCATGGATAAAATCATACATTAGAGACAGATATCAAAGAGTAGAGATAAAAATAAAAATTCCAATAATGCATATTCAGACTGGGGAGTTGTAAAACATGGTGTTCCACTAGGAGCAATTTAAGGTCTTTTAGTCTTCCTTCTCTACGTAAATGATTTACAAAAAAATTTATGGAAAATTTTAACCAATTTTATTTATCATCTCGATGATGATAAAAATGATACAGATTTAAAAACGAGTCCTTAAGTAAATGGCTCAAAGCCAGTAGACTCTTATTAAATTTTGACAAAATCCATTTTGCACAGTTCACAAGTACAAACAGTCTTAAAATTGATCTGGTTATTAGTTATGTTAACAAATTAAATTCTGAAGCATATGATACAACATTTCTTGGAATATATGTACAGAGTACACGGTCTTGGTGAATTCATATTGAACAGATTACATACAAATTAAGGGTAGCTTGCTAAGCATTGAGATCAGTTACACCCTTTTTGTCACTGGAATCACTGAGGATGGTTTACTATGCCTATTTCATTCCATTATGAACTGTGGATCAATATGTTGTGGGAACTCTTCACATAGTGCAGGAATTTTAAAAATACAAAAGAATGTAATTATAACTATTATATGATGCAAAAGTAGAGATTCATGTAGAGATTTATATAAGCATTTAAAAATTCTACCTCTTCGTATACCCTCATCACTTCTTTTATCAGTGGTTAACAACAAAAATAAATTCAAATTAAATTCTGATGTTCATAACATAAATACTAAACAAAAATATAACTTTCACCAACCTTAATCAAATTTATCAGTATAAAAGAAAGGAGTCTCCTCATTTGATATAAGGTGTTTCATAAGAGTCTACCACAAAGTATCAAAACTTCAAGTGATAACTCCAAACAATTTAAATCAGCCCTAAAGAATTATTTACAGGCTCATTCCTTCTGCTTTACAGAATGATAAACTAAGCTAAACCAATTTTAAGTTAATTGTATCAACTACTGTATGTATGTCATATTTTCTTGACTTGTTCTATACTGAAGGTATTAACCTGTTTGTAATTCAGAGAGTGAATAAATTCAAATTCACAGAACATATATCCCTCAGTCATGTAAAATGTATGTTGTAACAGAAAAGATCTGATATCTGTCTTTAAGAAAAGGTTCTCTTCTCATTTTTATAGTTTTTGTAATTTATTATACAATTTAATTCCTGTCTTCACTGATTTTTAAAGATATATCTATTACAAAGTTGACCATGGAGATACAACTTTTATTATGTATTGTACTTGTGAATTCTTACATTCTGCTTCAAAGCACTTTACTACCATTGCCTTTTGTAATTTCAATCACTATATCTCTGAGTAATTTGCTACAAGCCAGAAGGTCTGTCCAATTCCTGTAGGGAAAAATTAGAACACCACTGACTAGATGTGGATTCCAGAGACAAAGTTCTTCATTTTTCAAGGAAAAAATAATAAATGAACTTGAAACATTTTATCTAATAATTAAGTACTTTACTTTCTTTCTCATTATTTCAAATGAACACAATTTCACTTATGTGTGTGACATTTATTTACAAAGAATGGGAATGCTGCATTCCACAGTAACAGATGTGGATCTGCTATTCAGCTTATTCCTGCTGTAGGGTTAAGTTCACATAATCTTAAGTTTATTCCTCCTGTTGGTGGCAACTCTGGTTAACATTCTATTATATAAGAAGCACTAGTTGACACTGGGTTAGTCTGTTGTCTGGATTGTTTATAAAATAGACTTCAAGAAGGGGAAGTTTTTTGGTACAGATTGCAATTTTTTGTTACATAATTTTGTTACAGACATTTCCTGCCTTCTGCAATTTCAAATTATGAAATTTCATTCTTATGCAATTTTATAAAAGAACAGAAATTGAAATAGAAACATTGTTGAAATGCATGCCAAATTTTTGCTTCAGGGAGGGAAAGCAGAATGAGTTTCAAGTGAAGGAAGAATACTGCTTGGTGATAACATAGGTGACACGGTGGTCCCACTGCAGCCAGTAAGGTTCCAGTGTGTTGGAGTTTGAATATCAACTGGTCTCTCTTGTGTATACATGTATAGCAGACTATCTGAGTCCTCAATTCCAACCAGCCCTGGACCTTCTAGAGCATAACTGTTGCTTATGGGAGTGTGTCTGTATTTCAGTATGTTCTTAGTATTGTGAACCACATTTTCAGACTAACCACAAAAAATGAGTGGTGTGGCTATTATATAATCATAAAAGCATATGCAACCTGTCACCCCATTTCTTTAACATAAATATTAAGTTTATTCTTATCAGTACCAAGGTCTCCTGTGTCTCTCTTTCCTTCTGGGTCACTGGCCAAAATGTTGAAAGTCTACATTCTGTTATCTCTGCCATATTTGGTCATAATACGTTTATCTCAACACCCATTTCATCATCCTAATACATATTTGCAGAAGAGTATAAATGATGCCACTGCTCCAGATGTTAATTTGCTCTATGTTCCTGTCACTTCCTCTTCATTCCAAATGTTCTCTTCAGCATCCTTTTCTCAAACATCATCCATTTATATTATCTTAGTGTGACAGACAGTTTCACACCCATGCAGAACAATAAGTAAAATTTTAATCTTCGCACTTTTGGCAGCAGCTGGGAATACAAAATGTGCTGAACTGAATTGCAGCAAACATTCCCCAGATTTTAGTGTGCTGTTAACATGTGTATGAATGCAGTTTTGATTTGCAACCATCAGGTCCTAACCCTGTATTTTTACTTTGCCATATCTGTCTTTCATTCTGATGACAAAACCCCAAACTAATGCCATCAAGAAAAGATTACTGATTAAGTAATAAAATAACAACTAACATTAAAGATCAAAAAGTATCATTACTTATAATACCAAAATGTAACTTGCAATTTTTCATTTTGTTTTATAAGCCTATATAAATATACAATAGTGTATTGTATAATCAGACATAAATTGATATGGTTAAATTGTGTGTTTCTTCTCTGAATACTGGACAAAAGTATGAACAAGGGATCTGTCCCAAAAAAATAAGATTCATTACAAGCTATGGTGTAATTGTGTATGTTACAATAACCAGACATGGAAGAGTTGGGTATCTTGGCAGACTAACTTTGTGTATGGCAATTTTTCTTACTCAAAAGCAACAAAATAAATATAATGACATGATAACTAAGTGTCTTAAACAGAGAATGAGAGGCACACACTGTCCTGTTGTTGTTGTTGTTGTTGTTGTTGCTGTTGTTGTTGTTGTTGTTTATCTCTGTGCAGATATATGTAGCCTGTTATCTTCTGCATTGGAACAACAAACTTTTCTACAAATCAAAGTGAATCATAAGTCTTTGTATTGCATACTTTTTCTATACTGCAATATCCACATGAAAATTGCTTAAAAAAAAAATAAAAGCATATAATTGCATAAGCATGGTCACACAGTAGCTGTAGAACCAGATGTGTGTGCATGTTGGGGGGAGTTATTGTGTGATTGTTTTGATGTGTCGATGAGAATTAAAATTTATTTAGATAAAAAGGGTCTGATACTTGTGTATTCTAACCCAAAATTTTTATACCTCAGTCCTCTTTTCCTTTCATTTTGTTACTTCTTTCTTTAACTCACATAAAAGTGAAGCTGTATATAACATCTAAATGGGGTGCCTACAATTTCAACAAGTCTTTGCAAATTAATGAAAGAGGTTGGGTGAGAGGTGTAGAAGATAGGCTTTGTGTTATGCTACCTATCTGTTATCAGCTGCTGTATTCAAAGACATTCTGTATTCTTGTTGCAAACTTTAAAGTATGAGACACAGAATAGGTTGTATACAATGAGGTGAGCTTCTTTCTCGGCTTGTTTTCATTGAGACAAGATATATTTACATACCAAAAATTAAGAACTCACTTAGGTTGGCTTGTAGTCTAACACAACTGTGTCAATACAAGTATATTTATTGACTTATTTTAGTACAACTACATGTTTCGGCCTTTATAGGCCATCTTCAGGTTGTCTTACGAGATGTAAAT
>Ga0123357_10004303_pt1 | contig 16672 bp, 13 predicted proteins | sample TergutEmb28metaG_FD_89873 | JGI IMG/M metagenome (GOLD analysis project Ga0123357, IMG submission 89873) | Embiratermes neotenicus P4 segment gut microbial communities from Petit-Saut dam, French Guiana - Emb289 P4 | ecosystem: Host-associated > Arthropoda: Insects > Digestive system > Gut ... | reverse complement strand
CTGAGATAAATACAAAACACATAAATACAGTGTGGACAGAGCGTACAGTTGTTGAATGTTAAACCTGTTGGTGCATCACGTAACCAGTAGGCTTTAAAAGGTTAAATCCTCTATTTTAATTTAATGTTTATCAGTTCTTTTATACATGTATTTATTTATGCCAAACCTTTTATTTAAATCCTGTATTTTAATTTAATGGTTATCAGTTCTTTTATGCATGTATTTATTCATGTCAAGACAAATTCTATGCAATATGTTAATCTAACTTATCGACAAATTCCATATCCAAAGGACATGTACCAGTATGGAACTATGAATGCAAATAAATGAGAATGATAATTACGTCTCCCGCACTCTGCCGCCAGGGTCTGCTGCAGCACTGGCGCTCCCGGCTTTCTACCGTAGCTACAATGTCGACGAGTATTCATTTAAACTATATTACAGTTTTCTTCCTGGTTGTTTAGTGGAACAGGTACCTCTACCTTCGAAGCCCCCTCGAATTTGAAAGCGCGCCAAACCACTGTCTTAAAAAATCCTCGCCGGAGAGTCCGTATGATTTACCATTTTTTCTATATCAATCTGGCCAGCTCCGCATAAGCAAGTTGTATATGTTGACTTCAAATGCATTAATAACTTAACTGTGTGATTAACCATATGATTTTTCAGTAGCGTGGTATCTGTCGCGCAAGGACTGATGAACCGTGGTTTCACCAGCCACGGTTACCATGAACATGTGCAGCTGTACGTCCGACCGCACAAAACATGGGATTTTGGCAGAAGTGTGATATGTGATTTGTTTCATATATTGTTACATCATTTATTGGAAGCATGTGTATATTTCAGTACTGGTTAATTACAGAAGTATTTGTTGTTTTTATGGTGTAATTCAGTACTGAATGATCAAAGGCAACCACTGAAATGAGTACGAAAGATAAAGAAAACAAAACTTTTCAGGAGAAACTGAAGCAGTTTTTCAGAATAAACAAAGGTGGAGCAGGTACGATTACAGTGTTTTTATTGAGATGTTTCTTTAAAAATGGTATTTTCCTGTTCATATGTTTCCGTCTGTCTAAAATCGTGTCCATCATTATTAAAATCTTGAGACCTCAATTGGGCACAGGTAATGTTACATTTAAGGAAATGACTTATGAATATTTATTTTGTATCCCATAGGTAACTTGAAAGGCAGAGTGGATTTTGCTTTGACTCAAGACATTGAGAAAGACCTCAGTCCTGAAACCCCATTGACTCACCGCGTGAAGGTTATAAAGGAACTGAGTGAGGCCGTTCTTAAGAACCGTCTTGAGGATGTAAGCGTTTAAAGTGGCAACAGTTTCTAATATTACTGGTAGAAAATTGCATGTTGTGACTGTAAGGTGTTAAGAAATAGACATATACATGTAGAATTGGTCCATTACACAAAGTTTGGTCTTTTAGCACATTTTTGCAGGATTCATTTGTAAAGGAGACGGGACTGATTCGTGGAATGATATGTAACAGCAGTCGCGTTGAGTGTTGTAAGGGAGTTCTCATTCTTCAAAGAAGTTTCTTATTCTTACTTGGATGTACTAATAACAAGAATTAAAATTACACAGTAATTGAAGTGTACGTAAGCTTAACCGTGAATTCACTTGTTACGTAGATTATTAGCCCATACACACACACACATGTTGCGCTTCCCAGTCATTCACAGAATTAAGTCTCGTTTTTGTGAAACCACACAATTCATTCTAACCTATCCAACTCCATTCTCTTATTTAATCTTCTGCAGTTTTGTAATTGCTGGGTAGACTCTATGGTTGTTTTTCTGTCCCCCAAGAAAATGTGTATTTTGAAACAAAGGAGTAAGGAAGTTAATTCAAAGATATTAGATCACCCACACACCAAAAGCCTTCAGTTGCTGGTAAAAAGTCCTGCACGGAGGATTTTGAAATATGTTGTCACGTAGGAGATTGTTAGCACCACTACTCACCCATTCTTGTTGTTCCAATAATTGGACAGTTTTCACATGGAAGTTAATGGAAAAAACTGTTATTATTTGAAAAAAAAAAAGCTGAACAATATTCAGAATATCAAGAATGGTTGAGTCTGCTTCCTAAAATGCCCAGTCAATACAATCGTATACCATAAAGAATGTGCTGAATATACTTAATGCTCCAGTTTGCACATTCATTCATTATATCTGGAATGCATAACGAAAGAAACATGATCTTTGAATGCACAACTTTCATTATGTATTCTACAAGCACAACGGAGAAGCCACACCTTAAACAAAAGTACCTGGAATGGTGCAAAGGAAATAATGTATTCACTGCTTTATGGACTTCAGCTTAAATTGCTATCCCTTTTCAACAGCAGGATGCAATATGACCTTCCTCTGGGGCATAAGAGTGGTCCAGTTTCAGAAAGTGGTTATCAAAGGCATCTTGTAAAGAAAATGAAGTTGGGGTAGCAAAAAACCCGATAATTCATTATGTTTAATGATAACCATGTACCTTCAGGCTGTACTTCTGTGCGTAAAATTGCTAGTCTATTTCATGCAGAAAATCAGGGTTACCGACTTTAACCTCTGTTTTTGAATGGTGTAAATATTTATACACATGCCATGAAGCATATGAGGGTGTCACTGCATGGGCATTCATGTATTGTTTAATACTTGATAATATGTTATTCAAATTTAAACAACAAATACAGTTATCAATAATATCACAGTAAATTCTGTTGGATGTAAGTGCAGCTTCATGAAGTGGTTGTGCTGAAAGTTTCTTAAGCCAGATTCCCAGAAGTGGTGTATTTGACAAATGTGCTAAGACTGTTGCATTTTACAAGGAACCTGTTCAAGTAACAGCCTCACTCTAAATGTGTTCTTCGCAGATTAGTCAGTCAGCCAAATTCTGTGTGATAAGCAGGTTGACAGGAAGTGACATATTTGCCATTAAAGGGTTTTGTGCAAGTTGGTCATGAAGCAGTAACAGGTCAAAACTTTGAGTCTAGATTAAACATTGGTGATTTCTTTGACGCCTGTCACATTCAGTAACAGTTACAGGGAAACATACAAATGTCTAATGTTTGTATAAGTGTGCCACATCTACAACGTGGCAGATATCCACAAGTGACATGTGTTTATCATAGGTACCATTCAAAGGAAACCAGCTGTACAGCTGAACAGCAGTAATTGGAAAATGGTTGTAGAGCAGTGGAGGCTGATTTCATGCATGTCACACTCAAATTGTGTTTTAAGCTGCAAGTTTCTTCTGTCATCTGATTGCATACCAAGCATGGTTGTGGTGAGGCCAAATGGTCCTATGGCATAAAAGTAACAACAGACTTCTGCTTGTGAATCATAAGACAGTGATACTGACACTGACATCTGCAATAAATTGGAGTGGAACAAGTGACCTTATTGTTACAAATGTTCACTAATTGAAGTGTATAGATGATGGAAGAATTTATTGTAAAATCAACTGCATGAACACATGAGAAGTAATGACCACTTTCAGTATCTTTAGCAGTTTTTATCAGCAATTATGTCCTGTTACATTACCTAAGTTGTAGAACCTGAAACCATGTAATGAATAGGGTTATCACTATATGGTAGTTTGAAGGTCCAATCAAGTTCAGGTCTGAAAAAGTCAAGCCCTCCTTTTATTGCCCATTTAATGTCATTATACCTACTGTCATTGTTTTTACCATCATTATCTTAATTCCAAGTGGGTTGGAGTAATGTTAATGCTGTAATCTTGTGCCCAGGTATGCCTGGTTTAAGTCTTGGCTGGTTGATTATGTCTAGGCTAATATTTTTATAATTATCCGTAGCCCATCCAAGTAAGTGCTTGGATAGTACACAGATTAGACGTCAACCACATCCTTCCCAATCTTTTGAATTCATTGTTCATGATTCTGTGTACAGTTTGATGCTATATAGTGTGGATTCCTGACAGTACCAGAAAGTAACTCACAAGAGTCATGATTAATATTAGAGCCATTTGCTAACTTCTTATCCTCATGTCAGATACAGTATGTTATGTAATACAATACATATATTCTTTTAGCTGAAGTATCATATTCGATTTAGCATATATGCAACAACCGTGTTTTTAAATGTTATTTTTCTTCCCCTTGTGAAGTTACATTTCTTCAACATTTTTTTCCTAGCAACAGTGAAATACACCTCTATTCTTTCATCAGGAGAGAAAGAGGTAATTGCCATATTTTAACGAAAGTAACTTTGCTGCTTTTTTTAGGGGGGTAAGGTGGTGTATGTATCAGTTAGGGCATTTTATATTTGTAACTCTGAATTCTATCCATGGCTTGTACAATGTATCATAATTCAGCAGATTTTTCCTTTGTATTTATGTGTTTCAGAATTCAATTGAGAAATTATGGGCATGTCTACAAGATTTGTTACATCGTGAAGTACTGAAAGAACATCGCCATCTGGCATTTTACTTTTTCCGTTGCCTTGTACAGGGACAGTATGACAAACTAGGGATTATGAGGGTTCACTTTTTCAGAATCATTAAGACTCATGATGTTCTAGAAGATGTGGCACCAAGGTATGTTATTCAAATTGGAACACCTTTATGTTGTTATTGGAGGAATTTGGTGGCAGTACTGTGACGGAGCATTTTGTGGTACAAGGTGGTTCAAATATGACCGGGACTGATTTTTTTTTTGTAACCATAATTGACAAACACTTACTTGCACATGTCAGTCTTCAACGTACTCCCTTCCAGAGTCAACACATTTTTTCCAATGTGCTGGAAGCATCCTGATGCCCTATTCAAAAAAGGCTTGTGGTTGGCGGTGTATCCACTCCCAAACAGTCTGGATGACGGTGTCGTTAGCCGCAAACCGCATGCCTTGCAAGTCTGATTTGAGCCTTCCGAACAGGTAGAAGTCACTTGGGGCCAAATCGGGACTGTACGGCGGATATGTCAGAAGGTTCCATTTCAATTTCCGGAGGGTTTCCATTGTTGTTTTGGCCGTATGGGGGCATGCATTGTCTTGAAGGAAGGCTACCCGCTTTCCACCTGTCTTCTGCTTGGATTGGATCTTTTCCTTCACGTCTGTTGCCAGGAGGTCTGAGTAATAAGCTGCATTGACTGTTCTGGCATCTGTCAGAAAGTCTGCATGGATAACCCCCTGCCAGTCCCAGAAGAACGTTGCCATCACTTTTCCTGCCAAACGGCTCCTCCACACTCTCTTGGGTTTGGGAGAACTGGTATGCCGCCACTCGCGTGATGACTGCTGGTTGTGGCTTCACTCTCTCAAGGTCACACAGCTGCCGCGCAGTGCGGCTTGTTTACACACAAATCAGTCCCGGTCATATTTGAACCACCTTGTAGTTGTGAGCTTGATTATATGGGGACATTATATTGTGTGACAACTTGCGTCACTTTTCACTCAGGCAATTTTCCATGATGGCAGGGAGCACAGTGATTGGTACTGTTTAGTTTGCTATGTTTCGGGGTCCACACAGTTTTGCCCAGTGTACTACAGTCAATGTTAGGTGTTTATTTATCATATTTAAAGAAGGTGCTGGAAGCGGTTCACTTTGGGTTGCAGACATGTTTTGTACAAAACAAACATGCAGTTCATTGCACATTGAAGTTACTGCTAATGACACTGAAAACATTATCTACTGGATGCTTACCTTCAGGTCATCTTTATCCTGCAACATTCCTGACAAGCAGAACTTGCATGGGTTCAGATTGGACAAACAAGGAGACCACAGTCCTCTGCTTGCACTTCTGTCACCATAACCACTCTGGAATCAATGTGTAGAATTTAATTAGCAATTGTACCATCATTACTAAAGTGGTTTTGCAATGTATGTGGAACATATTGGTGTGAATTTATGGTATCAGAAAAAAATTGGCCTAGTAATACTAGCTACACTCACAGCACATCACACCAACAATAACATTGCAACACCAAGAAATCATGTGTCATGTAATAATAATAGTACATGAGTTGCCAGTCATTAACTTTGTCTCCAGGGATGTTTCATTGACAGAGTTCTTCTTTTCTTCTTGATGTTGATAATGAATTTGAAGGTTTGCTGTATTAAACTGAAATTGGCTGGTGATCCTGCTATAAGGAATTGAAAGAATTTTGTGATATAAGTGAAGCTATGACTTAGAAATGAAACAAGATATTAGCCATATAAACAATATGAAATGGCAGTGAGATCTGGCATTATTAGTTGTGCATGCAATAGATCCTAGTCAGGAGCCTGTATACAAATGGCACATTATTTCACATTCAGAAAATAGGTACTTAGATGTAAAATACGTGTATAAAAATATATCAGAAAATGCTGGAAGTAAAATAAGAGATTTTGAGTCATAATGTGTTTCAGGACTGATTCTCAGCTAGTCCTGAAATTACCCGCATTTTGTGGAACTGGAAGGTTCATTACTGCATTGACAAAGGACCGCTACCTGTCCCTCTCTTGAACCAGATCAATCCAGTCCATGCCTGCCCATCCCAGTTCCTGAAGATCCATTTAATTTTATCCTTCCATTTCTGCCTGGGTCTTCCAAGTGGGCCCTTTCCCTCAAGTTTCCCACTCAAAACCCCTGTATACACCTCCTTTGGTGAGGAGGACAGATCATTAAGCTCATTATGTAGTTGTCTCCACTCGCCTTTTACCTCGTTCCTCTTAGGCCCAAATATTCTCCTTACCACCCTATTCTCAAACATCTTTGGCCTACGTTCCTCCCTCAGTGTGAGCAACCAATTTTCGTACCCAGTCAAAACAACAGCCAAATTTATAGTTCTGTGTATCTTAATCTTTATATTTTTGGATAACAAGCTGGAAGACAAAAGATTTTGCACCAAATGAAAACAAGCATTTCGTGACTTCAATCTGCTCTTAATTTCTTCCTGAATAGAATTTTGATCCAATAAGGTTGTTCCCATATATTTGAACTGTTCCACCTTTCAAAGGATTTATTATCAATCTTTATGTTATGACTTTGCCGAGCATTCTGATTTTGAAATATAATCATGTATGTAGTTTTATCAGCATTTTCTTCTATTTCAATCTCCTTACTAGCAACTACTAGTATTTCTTTGTTTTTATTTATACCATGTATGCTCCCACACAGTATTTGAACATCATCAGCATAAACTAGAAGCTTATGTGTACCATTTAATTTCAAGCCATCCTGGTTACCTGAACCCTAAATGGCATACTCTAAAGCAAAGTTGAAACGCAATGGTAATAAAGCATATCCTTGTTTCAAAACATTCTTAATAGGAAAAATGTCCGACAAATGTTTGCCTACCTGGACTCTGCAATAGGCTTCATTCAGACACATTTTTACTAGCCTTACTAGTTTCATGGGGTTACCAAATGAATGCTTTCTTAGCAAAAGGGGGGGGATACATATGTACACTCAATCGAACAAAAATCCATCAGCATGAAATTTTCTAAGTCCTGAACTGGAAGTCACGTGCATACAGTTGCCATCATAATTCGAGTTGTTTTACTTTCCCCATATTTGCGCATTCATGGCGTTTCTCTGTCTTCCATTTATTACAATCAATCACACCGCGTATATATTAACCGAAGACAACAATACATTTGCTTAACTTGAAATTAAAACATTAATTAAACTTCATTAACTTTTCCAGGCGTGAGGCTAGCTAGCTATGCTGCTAGGGTAGGGATGGATGAGTCGACTGGACCATTCCATTCTAATAGTCATCAGGGTTAGCCCAGACAGTTGAATGCGTGCTAGCAGTAGCCTTTGGAAACAAACTATGTTGGTTCGAGTCCCACTATCGGCATATTTCTTTATGTAGCCAATACAGTTGAACGTGTGCTAGCAGTTTCCTTTGGAAACAAACTATGTTGGTTGGTGTCCCACTATTGGCATATTTCTTTATGTAGCCCAGGCAGTTGCCTTTGGAAACAAACTATGTTGGTTTGAGTCCCACTATCGGCTTATGTGCTGATACACAGTGAATAATGGCACTTTCACTTTTATGAAAGTATTCGGCTCCCAATTAACTCAGGGTTAGTGACTGTATTGTCACAGCCAGGTCAGTTTTCAAGTTTTGGTAATTCCCTACCCTCTTTTATCAACCATGACCAGTAGCAGATATCCTGTTTCTTCCACGGTTCTAAAATTGTGAATTACCATAATGCAGTTGCAGAAGACATTTCCTTCATTTGGCAGAAAATTGAAAGAAACCTGACTTAATTTAATGAGTGCAGTTCTTCATTGCCTTTGATTTTATCATTAGTAAAACATACACATTTCAGTTTTCATAACCACCATCATCTGTAGCCAGTTAGACTTTCAAATACGCACAGTTTTTAAAGTGTGTTATTGTATATTAAAAGGCCACATGAGAAAAATTATGAACTTGTCTCAAAAGCTGAAATTAGAGTGGCACATTTTCCAGCAGTATTTCACTCCCCCACCCCACCCTTGAAACAAGGCGAGAGCAAAACCACCCTGGGTCCCAAGCACACCCATCATATTCACATGCTCAACAATTCCCTTCAGTAAATGTTTTCAGTCGTACAGATACATAAAGAAATATGCTGATAGCGTGTCCATGGCCCCTCGCCTGCTAAGATTGTGGATTTGAATCCCACCGGGGGCATGGATGTCTGCCTTTTATAAGTGTTGTGTTTTCCAAAGGCTACTGCTACTACACGTTAAACTGCCTGGGCTACATAAAGAAATATGCCGATAGTGGGACTCGAACCAACATAGTTTGTTTCCGAAGGCTACTGCTAGCACACGTTCAACTGCCTGTGCTACATAAAGAAATATGCCGATAGTGGGACTCGAACCAACATGGTTTGTTTCTGAGGCTACTGCTAGCATGCGTTCAACTGCCTGGGCTACATAAAGAAATATGCCGATAGTGGGACTCGAACCAACATGGTTTGTTTCTGAAGGCTACTGCTAGCACACGTTCAACTGCCTGGGCTACATAAAGAAATATGCCGATAGTGGGACTCAAACCAACATAGTTTGTTTCTGAAGGCTACTGCAGCACACGTTCAACTGCCTGGGCTACGCCTGCTGACAGTAAGAACAGAACGGTCCAGTCAACTCATCCATCCCTAGCAGCACAGCTAGCAGCTAGCCTCACGCCTGGGAAAGTTAATGAAGTTTAATTAATGTTTTAATTTCAAATTAAGCAATTGTATTGTTGTCTTCAGTTAATATATGCAGTGTGACTGATTGTAATGAATGAAAGACAGAGAAACACCAGGAATGCACAAATATGGGGAAAGTAAAACAACCCGAATTATGATGGCAACTGTACCGTATGTCACTGCCTGAGTGGGACGTATGAAATATCAGGCCGATGGATTTTTGTTCGACTGAGCGTACATTTGCAAAATGTGAAATAGTTTTGTATTGCAGTGGTGATCTAGAATACATATGTGTGTATATATACACGCACACACACACACACACACATTTCCAAAGTTCAATAATTCTGGCACATAACAGCTGGGCATAAAATAAGTCTCTGTCAAACACCACGCTGCACAAGCAAAATATGATTACAATACAACAAATTAAAAATTTACAGTTTCTATATTATAAGTACAATAATCAGTATTAATAACAGCACAAGTACAGGGATATAAATAATGGTTAAAAACAACTAAAAATTTTTGAGTCATATAATTTGTATTGTGTTCTAAAAATTTTGTAACTGAATAAAACAAATTAATAATAAGGTATTTACCGAGTTATATGTTCCTTTTTGGGAATACCGTATGTAATTTATAAAGTATTATTTAGACATCAGCTATAGCAGTATATCACTATATCTGGAGTATCTATCATACACATTCAATTTCTCATAATGTTCCACAATAGTCTAGAAAACTGTTTACCAAATAAAATGGTATGAATACACTTTTAAGTTTACCTATAAATTTCTTCTTGTTTTGTACCAAATCAGCTATCCAGTTTAGTAAACTGTTACAAAACTTTATACTCATATACTAGACACCTTTTTGATATATTGACAAGTTTACTGGCAGGACATGTAGACTCGTCCTATTTTTTGTTAATTTATTATGAAGTTCATTATTAAGAGAAAAATATGCCAAATTATTAACCAAAAATTCCATTAAGGGTAATATATACTTTGAAGGCATTGTCAGTATTCCCATAGTTTTAAAATGTGGCTTGCATGAACATCAGGGATTAATTCCCAATATTGTCCTCACAATTCTCTTGCGCTGAAGAAATATTTTGTTGCTGTCAATCAAGTTACCCTGAAAGATTATTCAATACACAATAGCTGAATGAATATGCATGATGTACCATCTTAAGAGTTTCGATATTGCTACAATGCTTCAAGAATCTAATCATATAACATGCACTGTTCAATTTGGGTAACATAACTCAGTATGCGTTTTCCAATTCATATGTTTATCAATTTCCAGTCCGAGAAATTTGATGTTTATTTCCTCTTGTAACAGTTCATTCTTATAGGTAATTTGAAAAGAAGTATTATTTTGTTGATTAGACTCTCATTTCATTATTTTAGTTTTCTTTCAATTTAAGGAAAGACTATTAGTTTTCTACCATTTGTTTGTACTATTAAGTGCAATTAAAGATTTAAATAGAGCTTCCTGACTATCAGGGCTTGAGATTAGTACGCTGGTATCATCTGCATATAATAATAGTTTAGAATCAATATTTATTCTTAATGGTAAGTTGTTGTACAGTAAAAAACAGCAGTGGGCCGTGAATGGATTCCTGGGGTACTCCCTTTTTTATTGTTTCCCAACCTGAGGATGTTTTACCAAATTCATTATGCAGTACTTCATCTCTTTGTCTTTTATTCTCCAAATAAAATCTGAACCAAAGTAATGCTGAACCATGGATGCCATAATAGCAAAGCTTACCTAGAAGAATATGGTTCACAGAATCAAAAGCCTTAGCTGTATCACAAAAAATACCAACTATTTGTCTATATTTATTTAAGGCCTTTCAGATATTATCTGTTAGTGAATAAACTGCTGTATTAGTATAACTATTTTTTTTTAACTAAATTGTTAAAGCATCAAAATCCTGTTGTATATTATAGTGTTGGCTTATTCAGCTATACATCACTTTTTCTAAAATTTTTGTAAATGTTGTTGTTAATGAAATTGATCTGTAATTAGCTACATCGGTTTTCTATGAAATTTATACTTCAAATGTTTTGTTTCGTGAATTCCTATTCCCCTAGCCATTAATTATTTGTGTGGTTAGATCTTTGTCAAAGTAACAGTATCCCTTTCTGTTTTATAAAGATTTAAATTTCAAGAAATAACGTAGTATTAATCAAGTAGCCATAAAGGTCAAACCATCTGTTTTTTGAATGAATTTGATGATTTGATTAACAGTATTTTATTAGAAATGACTGTGCCCTTATTTAACTTGAATTAAGTTGATTTTATTGTTGGGCGACTTTAAGAGAGAAAGTATTTATTATTAGCAAGAACACACATAAAATACTAGTTGATTCTGGGTGATGGATGCATTTCTGTAGTATGTACTAATAAATGTGACCTTCATTTCTTCAAGTGAAAGGAGTAGTTTTGGCAAAGTAATCAAGTTAGCTCAGTCAGTGTAGTGACTTAATTACAGGCTAGGTGACTGGATGTTTGGCCTTCTGAGATGTTTCTCTCACCACCATGTTGAGACCTGTTCTGGGGTCCTGGGGACAAAGTAGCCAGTATGTGATACATCTGACCTCTGTGTGGGGCCAGAGGTTAAAAAAGACTGGGGCTGTGCCATCATAAGAAAGTCCATCTCAAGAAAGTCAGGTCTCATAGGGGGCTGTAGTGCCAGGTATGTGCCTTATAGTATTTGCAAAATACAAACATTTTTGTTATTCCAGATTCGAGCTTTTGCAAAGTCTGACAGACAATGGGAGAGACATCCTGTACTTTGAAGAAGAGGTGGGGGCTTTTCTACTTCACTGGATGCCAGCTGTGATTGGAGTTGCTCGCACAAAGGAATTTCTCTCTATGCTTGTCAATGTCATCAAGTTCAATGCAGCTTATGTGGATGAGGACATTATTTCAGGTCTTGTTCAGTAAGTGTATTTTTTGCCAAATTTAGCATACTGTTGCTTAGATGTAGTGTCACCATACCTTAACCAGTGGATGACCAAATCCTAGATGCTAGGTCACCATGGCAGTTAGTATTTTCTGGAGTAGAGGATTGGTTTTAGTTTATATCTGTTTTTGTCAACAGTGAATGTACCATAGAACTACTCACTTCTGGCCATGAGCAGTGCAAAGAGAAATAATTGTTGCTTAGTAATCATTTGCAAGTTATGCTTTACAGCGAATGGTTGCTGGACATTTAGTTTGCACTACCATCAGGCAGTGTGACGTTTCGCTTTTTTTGTGGATTAGAAGATATAGATCAATCCACATGGTCATGTATGCACCCTAGTGGCAAGAAGAAGTGGTGAAAGAGATATTTTGCTACAAACTATCTCCTTCACCACTTTCTGTGTCATAGGGCTCAGCTGTGTATTGTCATAACAGTATGGGTTCCATTTAGGGATTTCTGTTGGACTGTATGGTCAGATTGTCATTATTAACCCTTTGATGCCTAATATCAGGTATACTTGTGACACTGTGTGATGCTCAAAACTCTATGACATGGGTACGGCTGATGGCCCATTATGGCCTTCGTTATGTGTTCCCCACTTAAATTCTCACCTATTGTACATCACACTGGACATTTAATTACAGTGCCAAAGGGTTAAAGGACTAAAAGTCTATGCAATAGGAAAGTAAGCTGTATGATTTCTGCTCATAACATTTAGATTAACAATCACTGCAACACTGTGAAACTTTTGTGCCTTGTGAGGCAGATTTTATGTTATCATAATGAGTAGTGATGAAGTTATACATAGAAATCTATCCCAAAATTGTATGGTAATGAATACATTGTGTCTGTGAAACTCTGCATATAGATTGCAGCATTTTGAGGAAGGTAGTTATGAGATTCTTTCTAGAGTTTCTTGTTTTTCTTATGTGAGGTCTTTGGAGATTGTCATGTGGTGTGTTCCCAGGAATACATGTTTCCTGTGTTGTTGGAGCAACTCTGAGGAAGTGGTGCTAACATGCCTGCAAGTGCTGGACACAGTTGTCTGTTACAGTACCTTGCCTTCTGACTCTCTGCATACCTTTATCAGTGCCCTTTGTCGAACTGTCAATGTAGAAGCTTATTGTCAGAGCAGCTGGAAGGTAAATAAATGATAACACTTTGAAAAAATTAATAAATAGTATTTGTATACTGTCAAAACACAGCTTTTGTTAAGAAGTAATTCTTGTTCATGTTAATTCAGTCGATACATGTTTTAACTTAGTCAGTCATCAGACTAATCTATTAACCCTTTAACAATGGAATTAAATCCCTCTGTGCAACGCAGCCTGCCGAGACTTTTTACTGGGGATTTTAATTTTTAATGCTTATTCTTTCACGCTGGAATTAAATCCCTCTGTGCAACGCAGCCTGCCAAAATTTTTTTACTGGGGATTTTAATTTTTAATGCCTACTCTTAGGGGGGGTAAAAAAAGCATATCTCATAGACTTTTCCTTCAGATTTAATGGAATAAAATTTTGCAATCTGCTTATGAATTGGTTAATCCAAGAAAAAAATATTCACCTATTTTTATAATAAATGTAGGTGTGTGAATCGGATGCATTATATAAAATGTGGTGTAAATAATTCATTTCTCACGTAATTCTGGTTGGCGCAGGCCTGTGGCACCTTGGATCACTGTTTTATCATGACACACACTATTCAAAATTGGGGTGATGTACAAATTTACTTGGGTGTGATATTCTGCTAAACAAGACACCACGCACAGGCTCACAACACATCTGGCGCATTTATACACTGTGCTGTATCTCTGGCCACAAGAAGAACACAGACAACAGCACAGTTGGATGGATGATTTTGCTGGCTTGCGTTATGTCGACTCTCGAGTCGCAAAACATTTTTTGATTCCGAATCAGTGTCAGCAACCAGAATTTCACTGATGGCTTTGTCCTCGAGTTTGATTTTTTCCCCGACCATTGCAATGGACACCTAAAATGGTCTGCCTTATTTACACTCCTCTTATGACTGGGCACAGTTGCAGTAACCTAATGCCACCAAGATATGAATGTGTTCTACAGTGACAAAAAAACAGATCTAAAGCTACAATGTGACTACTGTATAAAATTCCAGCTCTTCAAGGGTGCCCAAGATGTTTCTAGTAGACTGATGGCTGCATATTGCATGTTACTACCCCGCAACCCCTACAGATTACCCCAGCACTACATGAGACACGTTTGTGGGTCCTCCTGTAGCTGTAAACATCGATTTTTCTGGATATCTCCGATTTTAGATCATTAGTTTTGTCTGAATTGTATGGGTACAGTATACCACTGTCCACCTTCCTGGTCATAACTAGAGTTCGTTTCATAGGACAGTGTTGATATTTCAACCCACAGTGAACTGCAGGGCAAGCAATAAACACAGGCAAGCTGTGTCTCGAACAGCATTACTCACTGAAAGAACTGCACAATTGCTATATGTCAATGTAAATCAGGGTTTGTGGAAGGGTTTAGGAGGTGGAGGGAGTCCATTCTTCTCCACAGAGAAACCCTGACCTTCATGGGTCCTGCGGCTTACCAAAACACTGCTGTATTTCAGATGGGAGTGGACAAAATTCTTCCAAACTTGGACACACTGTTTGCAACATCTTTATAAATTGTTCAGCAATTTAAAGGCCCACTACGCGACATCTTTAGAAGTCGTTCGGCCTTAAAGGGTTAAAATATAAAAATGTACAATTGCAGAAATACAAAATATATTTCAATGTACTGGGAATGTGATCCAATTCCCTATCATATTGATGTTATTTTTGTTCTTTGTTTTAGCTTTACATATCTTTTGTCTATATTCATTTGCATAGTGTTTATCCCTTTAAAACTTTCAAAACATTTGTAACTGGGTATAAGTTGATGCTCTATTTAAGACAAAAATGCAGTATTTTCTTTGGTTGAGTTCGTGTGTGACAGTACAGTGTACTGTTTAATTATGAATATTCAGTTATATAGATAATGTTTAATTTAGTTTAATTTAGTAATCAGTATAATTGCATATTGAATTTATAGATATTTTTTAGTGGAATATTTGGTTAATATCAGTTGATAGGTTTTCTGCATTGGGATGAATTATTTTGGGTCAACATCGTTTTATTGTTGGGAAGGTGCATATTACCGTTTTTTATGTACATAATGTTTACAGGACATCTATTCATTGTTATACAGGACACTGAACTTTGAATTCTGTGGCAGTAACAAATGAATAGTATGACACTTTTTTCTTTTGCAGATGCTTTAAATTTCTATAATGTAATTTTTCTGATGGCTTTCCTCTCTGAATTTCAAATTTTGGTTTATTGTTAATTGTTATTAGTGTAAGCTGGCTCTTTCATCTTCCACCATATAGAACTTCGTGGATCAGAAGGGTGGATGAATGAATGATGCATAGTAAAATCAGTAGCTTGATGTCATTTTTCATGTTGGTTGGTGGTGAAATGGCCAACAGTTTTTATGTTCTTTGTGGTAGTAAATTGGGTTTATGGAAGTATATACATTATCTTTTATGAAGACAGAAATATTGTATTTGTTCTGTAGAAAAGCAATTTCATGATTAAAACTTATTGTTGTAATTAGAAAGAATTAATGCATGTGGAAATAATAAAAGCAGTTTCAAATACTGTGATTCTGGTTAGACTGATAGAAGGTTAATTGATCTTCTTGTTTGCCTGCTAGGTGATGCGTAATTTACTAGGCACCCATATGGGTCATTCTGCATTGTACACCATGTGCCGTATACTTCAAGACCCAGGAGTTGCACAAGATGTGTGCTTGTTACGTGGAGCTGTGTTTCATGTCAACATGGCTCTGTGGGGTACCAAAAGGGTCACGACACTAAAATGTACTTCCACATCAGTTTTGCCATCATTTCTCTGTGTGAGTGTATCATACTGTGCAACGTACGCATTTTACTATTGGAACTTTATCTTATTCATTATGTCACTATTTTAGTCTGCCTAAGCCTGCCTAATGCACTAATATATGTTAATACCACTTTATTCACACTGTCACAATCCTACATGTTTCAGCCCTCAAGTGGCCATCCTCAGGGAGTACAAATACATTTCATGAGCAGGGACAACAAAATATGTGTCCAGATGTAATTATCAGATTAAAGAGCAGCATGTTTTATGTTACGTTTACATCTGGACGTGTATTTTGTTGACCCTGTGTACAAAGTGTGTCAGTACTCCATGAGGATGAACCCTAAACTCCGTGGCTTTAGTCCGCGAGCGAACCATACTGACAGAGTGGCTGCTGCCGGTAGGCAAAGTTAGTGCCAACTTTTGCGGATAGAGGGGTGTCACGTGGTTAGCGCAACGGGTCCCCACGGCTGTTAATCTCTGTTTTCTGAACCTGGAGCCGCTACTTTTTTATTCAAGTTTTATTCAGTTTGACCTCACAAGGCTGAGTGGACCCCGTTCCAGACCCACTACTACTCAGAAAATCTGGTAGCGCCGGGGATCGAACCCGGGACCTCTGTATCTGTAGCCAGAAACTCTGACCACTAG
>Ga0123357_10004302_pt1 | contig 16673 bp, 8 predicted proteins | sample TergutEmb28metaG_FD_89873 | JGI IMG/M metagenome (GOLD analysis project Ga0123357, IMG submission 89873) | Embiratermes neotenicus P4 segment gut microbial communities from Petit-Saut dam, French Guiana - Emb289 P4 | ecosystem: Host-associated > Arthropoda: Insects > Digestive system > Gut ... | reverse complement strand
CACATCGAAACAAGAACACACGACCAATGTGGTGATACAATAGGAAAGTCGCAGGCTCCTGATGATGGATGTATTAATGTCCGAAACATGTTGAACATAGAAGAAGTGAAACAAAACTTAATAAATTGTGACATCAAGTTGGTCTCTTATTCTTCAACTATCACAAGGATGCACGGTCCAATATACATAAGATTTAAGAAGATCAACCGGGTATTTCACTGTGTCGTTTATATCATCGCTCAACGGACTGGATCAAAATTCACTACATGCATCTCCTGTAAACGTCATTCCACAGCGCTTTACTCCATGTAAAACAACGTTTTATCTTTTAATATTTTACACTGACCTATGTGATACGTTTTAACCATGAATTTAACCAAAAGTCATACGATTTTTTAAAAGTGGATTGATTCCGACACAATACAATTGTAACTGTAGTTGTAACTGTATTCTTGTTCTCACCGACCTGAAGATGACCACATGAGTAGTAGAAACTTATTTTTGGTCACTATGTAATGAAATTATATTTATAATCTCAGGTGCATTTATTAGTCCTTTTAAAAAATGTTTATACATGGACAGCTCATTGTGTATATATAAAGTAATTTCAGCATACTCGTGTGCTTTGTTGGTAGGCTTCAGTTGAAATGTGATGGCCCACGGTGACACACGGGAGGGGAATTGAAGGGGAAACTGGCGAATGGAGTGGGTAGCGAGTACCCATCACACTACCATGGAACATGGTGTATCCAGCGTTACTACCGTTGATGCGCACACCACGGCTGCCAGTAGTCGACTGAACTGACGCCCCCGCCGATTTAAATGGACTCGTCCATTTCGCCGAAAGACGAAATCTGGTTTTTGCGCGTGTGCCATCACATTTCAACTGGCCTCTGCCATTATTTTTTAATATGTTCGATTAATGCGCGGATCATGGATCACATAGTGATCACATGATCTTTATCACCACCTTTAACGTTTACGGTTTTCGTGCAGTGATTGATAAGGATAGGATCATATTTAATTCGAAGAGGTAAAGAGATTAGATACATTGTCCATGCCTTATTTTCAGTCGCCCTTGCAGAATTGTGAAAAATGGCTCTTAACTTCATCACGTCTTTATATGTCTGTATGTCTTCGTTCGTCCATTCGTCTGTCCGCGTGGAACATCTCGAATCCCACTGGACGGATTTTCATGAAACTTTATGTTTGAGTATTTTTCGAAAATCTTTCGAGAAAATTTAAATTTCATTAAATCGGACAAGAATAACGGATACTTTACATGAAGACCAAGTACGTTTTTGATAATATCTCGTTCAGTTCTTCATAGAACGAGAAATGTTGCAGACAAGAGTTGCAGAGAAAATAACACTTTTTTTTTTCAACATCTCCCCCCCCCCGAAAATCTTGCCGTATATGAGATAATGTTTAAAAATATATTACAGCCGGATAGGCCACAGATGAAAATATGACGCATGCGCTTTACGTTCTGGATACCTAAGGCTAAATACACACTCTCAGTATATGTAATAATTAATACTTTTCCAGTGCAGCTTCATTGTTACGCTATACATACGAAGCCTCTCTTGCTAGTCTGTATCGCTGTAGAGAATCAGTTTAGCTATGAAATTAGCCAAGCGTACATATATGTAGGAATTTTGGGGGACGCGATCAGGACGTAATTGAAACTGTTGGCTTGACACTATGTGGCAACCAATCAACTGACGAGAGACGTACAGCCACCCCCGCAACGTCGTGTATATCGTATGTGCCTCAGATAATGTACATTGTTCGGGTTAAGCTTGCTACTGTACGTAAATCTGTTATCACCGTCGTCTAAAAAATTGTGGTGTCGAATTTAGCACTTATTGCTTTGTGTTCGACATTTCGACGGATGTTACAGTTGAAACCTTCACATTGAGTGTGTACTATTGTCTGCCCTTATTATAACCGGTTGAAATGGCAAATAGAATTACAAAGAAGTTACTTGAGCCCTGAAATAATTACTCCTTTACATCGTAGGATTCATGTCAAACGTTTATAAACTAGGTTGAAGAAATCCAACGAGATGCAACAGCATGCAGATATTTATTTACTGCTAAATTACTGTACATATTTCGGGCGTCCATAGCGCCCATCATCAGGACTACATAAAACTGTAGTTGCACCCTCTGGCACAGACGGTCCCACACCAGTCCTTATTAGGTCACGTTTGAGGAAGCTGGCTCCCCAGATAATATGATCTGTACCAGAGGGTGCAACTACAGTTTTATGTACTCCTGATGATGGGCGCGATGGACGCCCGAAACATGTACAGTAATTTAGCGGTAAATAAATATCTTCATACGGTTGCATATAGTTGGATTTCTTCAACCTAGAATTACGTTGCACGGAACCACGAATGTAAAAGTTTATAAACGAATTACGTCACAAGAGTACAGTGTGACGGAACGTGAACACGTGTAGTTTAGTAGCTTGCTGTGAGATTTTCGCTCTTCTGGGATATTACGCTGCGTAGATTGATAGTTTTGTAACCGACGTTTCGGGACAAACTATCAGTTCCACGTTCGATGGTCGAGCAGTCAAAGACTTAAAAGATGGATCCAGTAAGTTCCCAGGAGAGCGAATATATTATTTACACAGTGCCGCAGCCTGAATTCCTGCAACTTGCTATGACGAAGTGTCACATGGCAGGGGGCCACGATATTCATCGTCATTACTGTGGGATTTTCACAGCTCATGAACTACCATTGGTTCCCGAAATCTGTGTTTACATATAATCATAAACATTGGATATGGACAATAAAGTGTGCAGATATCTTAACGGTCTGCTTATTTAACATCTACAAACACAAAGCCGTATTCTCCATAAACGCTGAATTGTGTTTCCGGAGTTTCAAACACTTACGCCTGTGTAGCAGAATTCACACATTCCATTGCTTGTGTAGACCCACCTAGACTGTAATTCCTATTATTAGTTTAACAAATAGTCGTAAATAATTACCCTTGTGTTGTAATTTTAACCGCTATATAAAGTTAACTAAGCCTGTAAGCCGGCACAAGATTATCCTGTTCTAATGTTTTCTCTCTTACTTATAAATATTTAAGAGTTTTTCGGATTCTAATGACGTAGTATGACTGTCGGATTTTACCGCTTTGCGTTCGTTTATTTTCGACGCCAGCTCATGCAAAAGATTACCGAGTGAAGAGGTGCATAAAAAGAAAAAGTAACAAATTTTTGCTCACAAAGCATATCTGTCTATTAAAGCAGGCTTCCCTCTGGTGTGTGCTGCAAACTGCACGCACCGTGCTGGGAATTTTGATAAAAGATTTCGGAATCAATATTACCCGCTAACATAGCTGCGAGTGTCAACAAACTGTGCTTCTGAGAGTTTACAGGCCCGTCAGTTTCGACGGCTATATGCGGTAATTGTGTCTTTCTGTCCAGGATCTCGTCGTAATTGTTGGGTAACATGCAGGTCTCTATAAATGTGAGGTCCCTGATTCGATAATCGGATAATTCGTATCATAACGGAGGATCATCTTGAAGATTATAGTGAAAGATTACACATCATCCACAAAATTTGTACGTAGTTTATACAATGTGAGAAACAGTTGACAAGTTCAAACGTTAGAGAAAGGCGCTGAATCAAGACTACATTCCCCAACAAACTATGAGTACAAGAAATTCATAGAACGCTTGCAAGGATTCGCTGTAGAATCGTGTATATTGGCGTCAACTGAGAGTTCCGGATATTAAAATCTGTAGTTTACTTATTGCTTTGTGGGCTGTGAAATCTAAACCCTTATTAGAAAGGAACGGTGTCAGATAGGCCTACGTGAGAACGAAGCGGAGTGAAGGTACCAGACTTTTAAGTAACAGGACGTAATTGCGGCTGAGGAATACTGAGTAATTTGGGGCTTCGTAACTTCTACTTTTTATAACAATTATCTTCAGATTGATCGTATGAAAAATAGTTAATGGGCGAATATCAGAGACGGGGCTTAGACGTAAGTATTTTTAAAATAGAATATTGAAGTGTAAGAAATGACATACAGAATATAAAGTGCGAAAATTGCATAGAAATTTAGGGCAGTAGAACACCTCGGTAATTAGGATCCATCTTTACGAACTCCGGAAAATACAACGAAAAATTTTAAACGTAACTTGGCAAGCCAGGGGAGCAACAAGAGTACGTAATAGCCTACTGAGGAGCAAATATATTTCGGTGAATATAAAGAAAAGAATAATTTGTACAGTGATAGAAAGTACTCTTCTGTTACAGTTGGGAAATTTTAACCGTGAATTACAAGTTCAAAAAAAAAAAATCTTCTGTACAGAAATGGTGTTTTGGAGAAGAGCTGCAAGGACCTCCAGACTACCAAAAGTAAGGAGTGAAGTAATTAGAGAAAAAATGGGAGCATCTCAAGCAATGGTGGGAAGGCTGGAAAATGACCGGTTCAAATGATAAGGACACGTAGTACAAATGGAGGACAACAGATGGCCTGAGCGAATAGTGTCACGCTCACCGGAAGGAAGACGACAACGTGTACGATCCGAAGTACCGTGGGAAAAGGAAGTGGAGAGGGTTGTGAAGCAGAGGAGTTTATTTAACTTCTGATGAGGCAGTAAACGGTCAAATTTGGCGCCTGAAAAACAGTACCTAGTGGACCTCTGGAAAACTGATAAATAGCTAGCTAGATACATTATATAAAGGAATTTGAGATAGGCAGGACACGTAGCACGTATGTTAGATATAACAGTGAATACAGCCTGCAGTTCCACCACTCAGGATTTCTAGTAGCGGGTGGTAAGATGAGAAAATTCAATCCGCTTTTTATATTGAATTGGGAGTTTACTAAGTGCTAGGTCGACAAGAAAAGCAGATATATGAAATTTATATTGTAGTAGCAAGTTCATGGATGTTGTTAAAATCTGTATGTATGTATGTATGTATGTATGAATGAAAGTCTATATATATGTAACATCAATTGTTTAAATTCGTCAGGCACGCAGTCCTGTCTTCAAATCCTTGAATACTATCCCCAGTTTGTGATTCTAGTTCTTGTGATTTGTTTCACGACGCTGTCGGAATGGTAGCTTGATTGGTGAATTATAATTGGAAAGGGTTTGGAGCGAAGCGGTCGTGGCCTAACGGCAGGAATGTTTCGGCATTTGCATAGAGGGAGTGAAGAAGACAACGAAGTATCTCTTTGGAAATGGCTATCTTCCGATTACAAGTGCAGAACATTACCGCTGCACCAGCCTGGTTTGTAGGTTGCGTTCTGGTATGTTTTTTGTTTTGGAGGCAAACTTCTCAGAGCCACCTTTCGGAAGAAATTAGAACATACTCCGAGATTGTAGGTAAATATCAGTGCTCTGCCAAGCAATGAAGTCGATTAAAGCCCGTAACTCTGAAAGTTCTAGTTGCGTGTTGTGCCTGTAAATGCTCTACTTGTTTCTTTCAGTTTTCTGAAAATCATCTGATAAACGTTGAACGGAAAGTTAAAACTAAAGCAAAGAAACGCTTGGTCTCGGGACACCAGGAAATTCCATTTCCAATATGACTCTGGGCACAGTGTTTGGTCCCTTATCTAGATTCTATTTTGTTTCAGTGTTGCAGGGTTACAGGTCTCGTGTATATGGGTCTCGTAGGAGACTGACTGTCTCTTGGTTTCCTTTGGCTTATGTCTCTTTGGTGTTTGAAAACTCAAACACGTAATTCAAGATAATCACGCTTCTAACTTGAAGTTGCTACCAACTGACTGTAAATAGAAGAAGCACTGTCCTCCCAAGCATTTACCAGTCGACGTAGTGTCATTTCCAGAATACTTGAATCCTTATCAGCATTGTTGTGAGAATTTCACACCTCGCAGATCTTAGCTTCCGTTGCTCCTCTCAGCTCACCGTTGGTGTCTATAGATACAGCAGTGTCGCTCGTACTAACGCCTACTTATTTCATTCACTTTTTTTTTGGCATGTTCTCAAATCTGCGAAAAGCGGCTATTAGGTTCGTCGTGTCTGCCAGTCTGCCTGCCTACCTGCCTGTTCCCTTGGAACAGTTGATATCCCACAGAACAGATTTTCATGAAATAATGTGTTTGAAGATTTTTCGGAATAGTTTCGAGAAAGTTCTAAGTTTAATTAAAATCTGGCAAGACTAACGGGCACTTCACACGCCGACGTATGTACATTCGTGATAGTATCTCGCTGAATTAGGCTCAGAACGAGAATGTTACAGACGTAATTCATAAAGGAAATCAAAACAAAATTTTATGTTCAAAAAACTTTTTTTTAGACACCGTGCCTTTTGTTAAATGATATGAAAAATTATAGTAATGTCAGACGGACCGTAGTGTACAATACAAAATGGCGCATAAAAGATGCAGTTTTCACGCCGGATAACTAAGGCAAACATACAGGCACACAATCATAATATTTAATAATTATCGCTCTTCGACACAACAGTGGTTGCGCGAACGCGTCTCATGGTTACGTTACACTTACATTGACTGTCTTGATCCACTATGAGGCGAAAGACCTCAGTCATTGCGGCAACTTGGCTATAGACCTGACCAATCAGGATATCGTGCTTCGATTCCGCGTAGGATAAATTGACTGTTCTCTTCTCTTAAGTATCGAGATTTTGTCTGTCACACCCAATCACACATTGAACGGGTACCGCGATCTTTTCGTCACGGTTTTACGGCCCGTGGCGCGAAGCCCCATCTAGCGTCGAAGTCAAGAATTCAGTGAAAATCTACCTCCCCTCCTCCGTTTGCCTTCATGGCTTTCACAGGGACAACTTTTTATATTTCGCTAGTATACCAGTAATGTTAACTTTAACACTTTAAATTCTATGTTATTACTTCTCGCTTTTTTTATGTGAGGGTTTCGGCCTCTTTCTGTTCGGATTTCACTGCCATATGTTAAATGGTCTACTTGTACCTTTTCCGACTTAAATGTAAGCTTTATGATGCTTTCACTCTTAGTAATAAGAAAGTTAGCTTAAGTCCCGAAGTACAAGACCGCTAAAACTGGAGAGTGCCAGTGGCCAAGAATTTGAGCTACATGCATCCAGCTCCAGTGCGCACAACCTAAGGTAAAATTGTCCGTTTTCTTAAGCGCCATTCTGTGAAGATGTGTGGGTGACTGAATTCAGTAAAATAATGCATCCTTTAATTCTTATCTACTGGGTATGAGTGGTTGGGTATTTGGTTTAAGTCTGAAAATGGTGAAGGAAAAATAGGTTTGTGCTTTCACCTTTTGTTGACAGATATCCCTATTCTGTCGTTTTACTCATGGCATATTCCGGTAAAATTAAGTGATATAAAGTTAAATTTACGGATTGTATTACGAACGTATTTATTATTTGCCGCACATGAAGTCTGTAATTTCTCGGGCTAATTCCGAGAGATTTGCTGTTTACGGACGGAAGCAGCATTTTTAGTTCGGCGGTCTCCAATAATCCTGCTTAGATAGCAGGACGTGCGTGTGCTTATTCAGCCAGCCTAGAAAGGTTTTCTTTTTACTGTGCCACTTTGAAATACTCGCTTTTTTATGCGACGTGTGACTGATTTTATGCGGCTAACATATTAATTATTCGCTCGAAGATTTTGCTGATCTTTATAACGTGTGTTTTAAAATAGTGTCAAGCTGTGTAACTGTAAATTTACGGTAAACTAGGGGCTTCCAAATCGGTTGTTCTTGATTTTACGTTGTAACACGGTCATGTCGTTTATACGGTTCAGCAAATGATAGGGCACGGCCTCGGTCTTCCAGTGTTATAAGAGAGACACGGCCGGAGATGAAGGATGAGATACGGCAGTGACAACACAGCGGATATTATTTAAATATCCAGCATTCAGTCATTGCTTATTATGTCTTGTAACAGGTCAACAGCCTCTCCTAAATCGAGTTCTCCACAGGGTGCCTTTTAATGCTTCTCCTTTATAATTCTAGTGTCTTCTCTGTTCCTTAACCTCATCCAGTGGCTGCTTACATCTTCATCAATTTCTTCTTTTCCATTTTATCTTTACTTCAATAATGCATTTTATAAGGCGCTTTATTTGATCTTCCAACTACACTAAAGCTGTATTTCCATAAATGACGTTAAGGATCAAGGCCCCACCCCCCCTTTTTTTTTTGCAGATTTCATTTTAGCGCTTAGTAATCAAGCTGTCAATTGATTACATAAAAAGAAAGGTGAATGGAAGAGAGTTGAGCGTGTAGAACGTCAGGCAGGCATTTTGAAGGTTACAAATATGAAACACCGTTCAGTGAAGCGAAACACTAGAGGTATCGCAAAGATAATCTTAAAAGTAGAATGAATTTGGGAAATTTAGAATGAGAATTAAAGGGCCAGAGGTAGTGAGAGAGTAAAGTGAAAAAATATTTATTGGTTCTTAGTTTATTTAGTGACGGTTTCAGTAACACAGGCTATACGGCTGGAAAGGCGATCCCGGTTGCTGCGCGGTCTAAGATGTAGGTCTGCGGCCACTCGATTGTTGGAATCGTGGGTGCGAATCCCGCTAAGGGCGTGTATGTCTGTTGTGAGTGTTTGTCTTGTGTAGGTAGCAGCCTGTGCGAAGAGATTGTCATTCGTTGAGAGGAGTCCTACCGGGTGTGTCTGTTTTTGTGTCTAATTGTGTGTGACATAGAAATCTTCAAACAAAGAAAAGAGAGACGGCGTTCTAGGCCTGATTTGGGCTGTTACGCAACAGAAAACAGTACTATGAAGAAGGAATGGATAATGAATGAATAATGAATTGGAAAGGAGGTGGAACGAAGCTTTAGTGGTCTGAATTTAAGTACTATTCCAGTACTTGCCTTGGCGAGAATACCAAAAGTCCTGAGTACCCAGTTCTCTTCTTTGAGATTTCAACTTTGAACCTCCAATTTACCAACAAGAACTGCTGCACACTCAACAGAGATGTTCGATTAAGAAGGAAATGAGGAGGGAGAAGATGAAATAATGAAGTAAGGAAGGGTCAAAGTAGGAATTTCTAATGACGATAACTTACGTATAATCCCTCGGACTGCTGAATTTCCACGTGGAAGATTGGTTGCCTTTTATTCGCAATGCTGTCTTCTCACGTACTCACTGCTGGATAGACGAGATTCACTGTACTTGATAACTGTCACCCCTCAGAGTCCTTACAAATTGCATCGCCGGGTTCATGCTTTATCATGTCATCCTGCACCACCTGCCAACCCGGCTGTCGCTTTCCGTACTCATAAAACCCGCCTATGAATGTATCTCGGTTGAAATAACCCCAGTTTCTTTTTATATAGTTTCCTCTTTTACCTAAATGTATGTAGGTCTGCGCTTGTTGGTTTCGTAGCTGTGTTTCGTTGAGGTACTTTTCATAAACTAGAGTGAAGTGTTTTCAGTTGTGAATTTTCCTCACAATGGTATGTTAGGCACATGGACATGTTTATGCTTTGGTGTTCGAGGAGAACACAACTTTTCGGAAACTGGATAAATTTCCTTCCTCAGGTAAAACGGTCGGGGAAGGTCCATGTTCAGATGTATCTGTTCAGAGGACCAGTAAATGAGATTAGATCCAGGTTCTCAAAGTTTCAGAGTTGAATTCTTTTGTAAACATGCAAGGATGGACGAAGCACAGAAATGGTATATACATAAGAATTACATACGAATACCTACTGCTGCTGCCACTCTCTCTCTCTTTCTTATTCGTATTTCTGCTTGTCTCCTGGGGAAAAAATGTTATAATTGAATTGTCCAAAGTCATGCAACATTGTGTGTGAACAAATAATGGCAGCTAGGATAGCGTAGGCAGTATACTGACTACGGGTAGCACCATCCGGGTTTCGATTACCTGCAAGAGTAAGAGATATCTCTTCCTTAAAACGCCCACAACGGCTGTGCGACCACCCAGCCTCCTATTCGATGTATACCGGGGTGATTTTTTTTCCGGGGTTAAGTGGCCGCCGCGGGAGGCTCCTCACTCACTCCGCATAGTGCCAAGGTTAAGAATAAGTGGAGAAATACTGCCACTTCCCCATTACGTACAGAAAAAACTTTATGTTCAAATAACAAGTTGCAGTGATCCATACAGTGAAATTAATTTTGTAGTTTTCTTTTTAATTAAAACACATAATCCACGCTGCTTCCATCGTTGTGTTTATGTACAGGATGTTCCAGAAATTAAGGTCACTACTTTGGGATTCAATTCCAGAGCCGATTCTGAGTCAAAAACGCCATATACACATGAGTCCGATTCGCAACGGTTCAGGAGTTACGAGTTTTTAAAAGTACAGCAAATAAATTTAGAAAGGAAAGAGGAGCATTGTGCATTTATTGAGATATTTTTTTACATCTACAGTTACAGATTGGCCTTTAGCACTCAAGCAAATTGTTCGAAGTGTCCTCCGTCTGCTTGTATGCATTTTGTGACTCGTATGACCAGAGAACTTGTAACGTTACGAAGCACTGCGGCGTTGTTGATGGTCCTTGCAGCGCTGAGAATTCGCTGGAGTAGTTCTTCTCTTGAGTCCACCTTGTGTGCATACACCATAGCTTTCATGTAACCACACACATGGTAATCTAATGGGTTCAGATCCGGTGACCGTGGTGGCCAATTCTGTGCACCGCCACAACCAATCCATCGATTTGGGAATTTACGAGTCAGATACTGCCTTACAAGAAACTCCCATTTATGGGATCGTGATAATCCTCATGAAACTGTTGAAAGCCACCAACATCACTTTTCCGTAAACGTTTGGTGTGGTGTGGTGTCATTGGTGACCACCTGATTTGTCAGTAAATTTTCCCGCAACGTCTGACAGGTAATATTTACGCCAACGTTTTGCAAGATGAACTGCCAGCACTCTTAGAGAATGTTCCTCTACAAACACGACGACAGATTTACTACCAGCATGACGTAGCGCCGCCTTATTTCAGTCTGGTCGTAAGGCAGCATCTGAATCATAAATTCCCAAATCGATGAATTGGTCGTGGCGGTGCACAGAATTGGCTCCCACGGCCACCGGATCTGAACCCACTAGATTACCATGTGTGTGGTTACATGAAAGCTAAGGTATGTGCACACAAGGTGGACTCAAGAGAAGAACTACTCCAGCGAATTCTCAGCGCTGCAAGGACCATCAACACCGCCGCAGCGCTTCGTAACGTTACAAGTTTTCTGGTCACACGAGTCACAAAATGCATCCAAGCAGACGGAGGACACTTCGAACAATTTGCTTGAGTGTTCAACGGCCAATGTGTAACTGTACATCTAACAATATAGCTCAATAAATGCACAATGCTCCTCTTTTCTTTCTGATTTACTTACTGTACATTAAAAACTCATAACTCCTGAATCGTTGCCAATGACACCCATGTGTATATGACGTTTTTGACTCAGAATCAGCTCTGGAATTAAATCCCGAAGTAGTGACCTTAACTCCTGGGACACCCTATATATATAAACATAATCTGTTGTGTGTGTTTTTTTTTTTACCTGAAAATGTGACGCTGGGAGAGAAGTCAAAATACACGCCGTCAGCTAAGTAACACACACTCGACACAAAACTTTGGGCTCATAGATCACAAAGTGTAAGGTTTGAGGTTGTGGCGGAGGTGCCGTGAAGAATGCGGCACTATTGGTTGCCGGTCATGAAGTTTGGATGAAAGGTCTTAATGTTTTAGAGCGATGTGCTTCATGGAGATGGATGCAGTAGGTTCCTCTGATATGTTCATATTCGCCCACCGAACTTACAGCGTCACGTACCTGAAGTAAATGTTCTTCATGTTTATGTGCAGTAAGTATTGTGAGAACATGAAAATTTGTGCACTTAAATTATATAACACAAGTTATTTGACAAAATATGGAATAAAATACTGCAACAACTAACATTATACAGACTCAGAGCAGTGAGTTCATTTCTTCTTCGGTATAGTACTACCTCTTGCCCGTAATGATTGAATGCCGTAGTATGCATGCAACATTCAGCAGCCTGTTCATCTGAAATTTCCTTACAGTCAACAAAGTAAGTCAACGAGCTAATTTCGTCTGTCGGGGTCCTGCTATTTTGTTGTTTTATGTACTGGGTGCTCCACTATTTCTTCTTCCTCAGATGAAGATGGCCATAATTTCGACAACGAACTGATCCATCTGGGCTGTGATTGATCCTAATGTGAGGCACGTCTGCTTTGTTCGCTTTTTCCATTAATCTGAGGTGAGGCTAGTGTGCTGGTCGAAATCTCGCTTCCTATTTTCGCTGAAGTCACATTGTTTAGTCATTAAAGGAGTAATATACACGGAGATTATGCGTTTTTAAGCTTCTTACTTACGCTTTAAAAATATCTAAGGGTAACAAATTGTCACTATATTTCTTTAATGACTGTTTTATTATAACATGAATCATACATATGGCGAGGTTAATTTCAGTCAAAAACACAGCTATAAATATATGGCTAAATGATGGTGTTTGTTAGCAGTGAAAAAAACTAAAAGTTTCGGCCTATAGCGGCCATCTTCAAGTTTTGACAACTTTCTTGCCAAAAGAGTTTTATAATATGCCTAAACCGCGTGGTAATGTTGAGATCTCATCATCGTTTTTACGTGCTTTCGTTAAGCTAAATTTGGTGGGATGTCTATTGGGTCAATGAATTTGTATGTAGCTGTAGACCCACACCCAACTATATGCAAATTCATTGACCCAAAGACATCCCACCAAATTTAGCTTAACAAAAGCACGTAAAACAAGAATGAAATCTCAACATCACCACGCGGTTTAGGCATATTATAAAACTCTTTTAGCAAGAAAGTTGTCAAAACCTGAAGATGGCCGCTATAAGCCGAACCATATAGTTTTTCCATTGCTAATAAACACAATCACTTAGCCATATATTTATAGTTGTGTTTTTGACTGAAATTTACTTCACCATATAGTTTTAAACACACAACGGGGATGGCACACCTCAGAATTATGAATCATACATGTTATACCATCCGACAAATATTTTCCTATGTGGGACATAAATTTAAAAAAAAACATTTATGTTCATACCGTGCATGTTAAATAATAAATGTTTATTTTATACCAACATATGCACAAATAAGTGGTAAAAATTTATATTAAAATTACTGTGATATGTTCCAGTGTTAATACACCATCTTCAGGGAATTTACAGTTGTGTTAGCTAAATTTATGTATTATTAAAATGATAAAATACAATGTAAGAATGTGCTGTTTGAGATAAAATCTTTGGCTGCATATTTAGTTTCTAGTTAGGTGTGTGTGTTTACTCCTCACTACACACACACACACACACACATACATACACACATATATCTAACCAGGAATTACATATGCAGCCATATTTACCAAGATTTTATCATAACACACTACTCTATTGTATTTTATCATTTTAATAATTCATAACTTTAGCTAACACAACTCTAAACTCCCTGAAGATGGTGTATTAACACTGAAACATATCGGAGTAATTGTAATATAAACTTACACCACGTATTTGTTCATATATTGGTATATAATACACACTTAAAAGCATTCGTAATTTATAAGTCATGTAATTGCAGCACATTTTGACCATAAACAAATACATGACCTGGAAGCTAAAGGCAAGCATGCTAAAATGATTGCACTTGTCGATGGTGGGGACCGAAATTATATGAATTGGCGACATCTGTTAGTAAAGGGGAGGGATGTTTCAATTCGTTCCACGTCAACGTGACGAACGAAACGCATTCATCTTATTGCTTTCAGTTATTATCTCTACATCGACGAATTTGCTTGCAGAAGCCTAACGACAAATGTTCTATTCAGTAATTCTCGCTGAAGTCCCGCGTTATTTCCTCACCTCTTCAGCATGCTGTGTGCGTTGTAAAGACTTCTCTGGAAGCACGTGTTATTCTTCACGTGATTGGCAGCATTGTCTCCCTTCCTCAGTTTGTTGCGCTAGTCGCAAAGCTTGGTCTTTAAAGTTTCTTTTGCTGGTTGAAGTTCGCGCCAAATCCTCCTTTCTTCAGCACGCTGTGTATGTCGCGATTCTGCTTCTTGAAGGGTTTAATTTGCTTAATGTGATTTGTATTAGTGTCACGTTCTTTTTGCATTTCGGGAAGACATCTTAACAATTTCAATTTTGTGTTTCACGGAGGTGAACCGGACATGGCTGATTGTTGCCCGATATATATATACGTATATATTTTAAAAGATTTATTGTTGCTTTTACTTATTGCGATCTTTGGAACAGTACAAAAATTGCTAGGATTTTTAAATGAAAATATAATGTGCCTTGCAAAAGTACAAGTCACACTAACGTTCTTTACCTCAGGAACAGCATTTTTATTGCCTTTGTTTATTTCAAGCAATTCAATCTTCAGCAGTAATAAGATTACAATATTTCTTTAAAACTGGAGGTATAAGATTACCTCATATTTTAGCAACAGTGTTCGTGATTTGAACAATTCTGTTATCATTATCATCATAAGCAGCAATCGCGACAGCAGCAGCAGCAGCAACAACAACAACAACAACAACAACAACAACAACAACAATAGCAGAAGCAGCAGCAGCAGCTTTACAATTGCAGGTCCTTAGTGGGTACCGCAAAACTATATCAATTTTAAAAACTTTGTCTTCGGCTTCGGCACGAAACTCAAATAGAAGGCCATCTGTTGTGTTGTATGTGAATGATCAACTATTTCTTGGAACATAATACGCGATTCCCCAAGACGTGTGTTATCGATTAGCTCTTTTATCGGAGGGCTGCTGTGTGTTGGTGTTGTGTTATACTATATGCTTTATGTCAACTCTTTATTCGGCCTCAGCGCAAAATTCGCAAAAGCACGGTTTGTCTCAATGTAAGAATCTGTTACTTTGATTTCAGGGCTACCTCAAAGCGAACAAATCAGCAGTGGTGACCATGACGTCGAGGTGCGAAATGTTCTTTTAGTCATTCACCTAAAAGCATTATGAAAAATAAATGAATCGAACTACGCAAATCTTCGAAAATTGAAGGTGGTTCAGATTAAATTTGTATTTGAAAGGAGACAGTTACCTTTTGGAAAGTAGCCAGTGGAAAGACGGGATAATAATCAAGTGGTCTTCATGGAAATTGTCCTGGATATTGGGCCGTATCCTGCATATAATGAAAAGAAAGAAGGCAGACTGGTTTGGTCACATTTTCCATAGGAATTGCCTTATAAAACACGCTATTGAAGGTCATAGAGAAGCAAGGATAGAACTGACCGTAAGACAATGAAGAACACGAAATCTCCTGTCGGATAGCTTGAAGGAAACGAGAAGACACTAGAAGCTGAAAGAGGGAGCACTAGATCTCATTGTTTGAAGAAGTCGCTGTGGAAGAGGGTGCGGAATGATTGACTTATCATATTTGCTAATGGGTAACATGACTTGCCTAAAACAGTCATAAACGGGGGAAGTTTGAAAGGTTTTCTAATGCACACGTAGTATTCAGATTTAAAATCCTTAATTGGAATATTTTTAAATGAAGTAAAAGTGCCGGAAGTAACTTTTCATTCGTAGGTTCAGTCTTTTCATCAGAAGACGAACTCACGGAATGGCAACTGTGTCGGCTACTGTAAAGCACATTATTACATTACGTTTTTATGTCTTACATACTTTGTTTTTGGAAGCAGCAGTCCCGAAATTTTAAGGCACTGGGTATGGCTTCTTTAATGAGATAGAATGTAGGTCCGCGGTAGCACAGTGGTTAAGGTGCTGTGTTACAAATCGGAAGGTCGCTGGTTCGATTCCAGATGGTGTCTTTGGAAAATTTTATTGACATAATCCTTCCGATCGCACTATAGCCCTGGGGTTGACTCAGTCTCTATCAGAAATGAGTACCAGGAATGTTTCCTGGGGTAAAGGCGGCCGGTGCGTAGGGCTGACAACCTTACCACCATCTTGTGCCATTGTCACGAAATCTTGATCCTTAACTTCCTGGAACCCTCTGGGTCACTCCAGGCCTGTAACGGGACTGCTTTACCTTTACCCATAGCAGAGTAGTTGTGACATTTTCTCATTATTCGTTAGTTAATTCTTGAGGAAAGCAGTAATATTTGCGGCAATTCTGTATCGATTATAAAGCACCTGTATTAATATACTCGAAAATATGTGTCGAGAAATATTTCATTCCAATAAACATGCAGCGATTTTCCTCTAGACAGCCGCAAACATGCAGATTTTAATAAAGTCTCCATTATTTTCAACCGAATAATGTCAAACTGCGAATGTTGAAACCGAGTTTAGTGACATTGACCGCTACAATATTTAATGAAAGTGCATTTCGCGATATTTGAGCTGTTACTGGCGGTTCGACAGACAGTTACAGCTGAGCTACTGGGGGAATTTTGGCAAACGTTTTCTTTCGAAAGCTCTGTAAAAAACGTTGGCACACTTCACGCTGCTACTGTGCCAGTGTAAGGCCTACTTATGAACTATGTAACCGTAATGTGATTAGCTTTTCGACATTAAGCTTGAAGAATAAAGACAAGATTATGTAGTATATATGTATATATATGTATGTATACATACGTACATATGTGTATATATATATATATACAGGGTGTCCCAGGAGGAATGTGCCAGACTTCGGGAGAGTGTTCCTTATGTTAAAGTATACCGGTATAACCCAAAACACCTATATCCAAAGTTG